>Ga0209625_1000159_pt1 | contig 16503 bp, 8 predicted proteins | sample JacPin_JW_Ref_M2_FD_187960 | JGI IMG/M metagenome (GOLD analysis project Ga0209625, IMG submission 187960) | Forest soil microbial communities from Algoma, Ontario, Canada - Jack Pine, Ontario site 1_JW_Ref_M2 (SPAdes) (version 2) | ecosystem: Environmental > Terrestrial > Soil > Boreal...
CAAATACCATGTGCCTGCAGAGCACCCTTGGAGGAGACCATGGAAGCGGACAATTCTATCTGGCGGAAAACCGGACATTTCTACTTTGCGTTGACAGATTTCCCGTTTGACAAATTGTTAGTCTTTTGAGAGTTTCGGGCGCAACGAAAGATTGCCGCCTGCTGGCACGGGTGATAGGACTCGTTTTGTTTGTCGAGTCGCCGTCTTTCTACCTTCGGAGGTAATTTTTTATGAAGACCGTGGATTACTCTTGCGCTCGAATAGTGATTTCCGTTGTTCTTGGACTTTGCGCAATGGTCCTGCTTACGCCCAGTCCCCTTCACGGGCAATTGTTGACATTCTCCAAGCAGGAGCTAGCCGACTACACGGCACAGAGCAGCTTTGAACGTCTTCCCGACGGCAGGCCCAAGGTCCCGGACGATCTAATGGAAAGAGCGCGGGAACTTTCCTCGGAAGAAGTCTGGGCAGTTCTGGAAGAAAAAGGCTTCCGTAACCAGTACGCCGATGGATTTCAGATCCTGCATCCTGAGAAACCAATGGTTGGACGGGCATTCACCGTTCAGTTCATGCCGGACCGCCCAGATGTGAATAAGATTGCCTCGGCTAAAGCCAAGGAACGTGGTCTTGGGCCGCTGACCAATCAACTGGCCATCGACATGCTCCAACCAGGCGACGTGCTGATCGTGGACCTGTTCGGTAAGAAAGTGAACGGAACCATCGTAGGCGACAACCTTTTTTATTACGTGATGAAAACTACTCATAGCGGTGGCCTAGTCGTAGATGGGAGCATTCGGGATCTCAACGGAATTTCAGAGATTGCTATGCCCGCTTATTTCAGGGCGGTTGATCCAACGCCCATAGGAAACGTGATGTTGACGGGCATCAATGTTCCGGTACGAATTGGCGGCGTTACCGTAATGCCCGGTGATCTGGTCGTGGGTGACCGTGAGGGCGTGTATTTCGTTCCGCCGCAGCTGGTGAAGGAAGTTCTCGATCGTGCGGATGAAATCCGGATTCATGATGAATGGACGAAGAAGAAATTTGACGAAATGCAATACAAGTCGCGTGAAATATATTCCACTCCGGCCGATCCGAAATTGCAGCAGGAATATAAGGAATATCTGAAGAAGCGGTTGGAAGAAATTCGGAAGCAACGCAGTCCCCAATGAAGGAGAGAAAATCATGAAAGATTCCTCTGGAAAAGAGCTCTCGCGTCGCGGGTTCATTGTCAAGGTTAGCCATGGTTTTGTCGCCGCGAATGTGGCAGGAGCGTTCCTGAAGGAAGCCGTAACGAAGGAGGTGGCCGCTCCAGATTCCCCGGGCAAGAAATTAGGGTGGGCCATCGTCGGGCTGGGCAATCTCGCCATTCACGAAATCCTGCCCGCCTTTGCGAAGTGCGAAAAATCCAGCGTTACAGCTCTGGTGAGCGGTCACCCCGACAAAGCAAACAAACTGGCTCAGCAATATGGAGTGAATCCCAAAAACATTTACAACTATCAGAACTACGATTCGATTAAGGACGACCCCAAAGTAGACATCATCTACATCGTTCTGCCGAACGGAATGCACGCCGAATACACGATTCGCGGATTACAGGCCGGTAAGCACGTCCTGACGGAAAAGCCCATGGCCAACACGCCTGACGATTGCCAGAAGATGATCGATGCCGGGCGCAAGGCCGACCGAAAGCTGATGGTCGCCTACCGCTGCCGCTACGAACCCTACAACAAAGAGGCCATTCGCATTGCGCGGTCCGGCGAACTCGGACCAACCCAGGTCATTCTCGCAAACAACGGGTGGAGGGTAACCGATCCCAATCAGTGGCGCTTGAAGAAGGACCTTGCGGGTGGTGGCTCCATGATGGACATCGGCATTTACGCTCTGCAAGCCGCTCGTTATTTATCCGGAGAGGAGCCTACCGAGGTAAACGCGCTGATGTATAGCGCCCCCAATGACCCGTGCTTCACGGAAGTGGAAGAGAACATCAATTTCCAATTGCGCTTCCCGAGCGGAATTCTTGCGAACTGTACATCCAGTTATGGCTATGACTCGCAGAGTCACTACCGCGTAGTAGGCACAAAGGGCTGGCTGGAGATGGAGCCCGCCACCGTCTACCGGGGGTTGCGAATGAGAGTTCATCACGACGGCGCTACTGAGGAAAGGAGTCTGCCCGTGCTCGACCACTTTGCGCTGGAGATGGATCACATGTCTGAATGCGTTATGCAAAACAAAGAACCGTTCACGCCGGGCGAAGAAGGCTTGCGCGATCTAAAAATAATAATGGCCGTCTACTCGGCAGCAAAGACTGGCAAGACCATAAGATTATAGTTAAGTTTAGCGGACGGATTGAGGACGCGCTGGAATGGCAAAGAGACTTGGGATTGCGAAGCAAAAGGCGACGTGGAGCAGCCTTGCTCTCTAAGCAACCTTCACACCATCCCTTGGCCCTCGATGACACGGATATACGTGTTCGGGGCGAGGTTGGTGAGCTTTTCGATTCGTTTACTTGGTGCAGGCCAATGGATCTCGACTTCATCGATCTGTACGGCGGCGCCGATGCCGAGGACTTCCCTAAGATCATGTGAAGAGAGATAACTGCCACCATTGTTCTTGAGTCGCTGGCGCATTTTACCGCCAGCCTTCCATAGAATGCGCGCCCCGATGGCGTCACGGTTACACGTCACGCCTTCTAGCTTGAGGCCCAGCCAATTGTTGCCCTTGGCCGCGTTGTTTTTCAACAGCAAGGGAGCCCCGCCGTTTGTTCCAATGAGCACGTCTAGCGCGCCGTCATTATCGTAGTCGCCCACGGCCAGGCCTCTCGCAGCAAAATGCTTTTGAAACGCCGGACCCGCGCTTTCGCTTATGTCGTGGAGCTTCCGGTCCACACCTTGGTGGAACAAAAGCAGTGGCTCTTTGTATTTCACTTGCATCGAGTAGCTATCGATCATGTCGTCAGGGTGGCCATCGGCCAGAAGAAGATCGACAGAGCCATCATTGTCGTAATCGAAATACTTCAACCCCCAGCCGCTCAGCAATCTTGTAGCGCGAGCGACGCCATGCGCTTGAGCGGCATCGCGGAAAGTTTCATCTTTATTGTTTTCGTAAACCGAAAACGTCTCGTGATCAACGTTGGCGACAAACAGATCCTGCCATCCGTCTCCGCCGAGGTCTGCTGCATCCACTCCCATGCCTGAACGGGGTCGCCCGCTCTCGCTGAATCCAACGCCCGCTTGCAATGCAACTTCCTCCCAAATCCAGCGGCCGTTGGAGCCGGCGCCGCGATTCATAAAGAGGAAGTTCTGCACCGTGTCATTGGCGACGAAGAGATCCATCCTGCCATCATTATTTATGTCCGTGGCGACTACACCCAGGCCCTTTCCCAAAGCTTTAGCAATGGCTGTCCCCTTGCTCACTTCAGTGAAAGAACCGTCGCCATTGTTGTGGTAGAGGAAACTTGCGGTGGGCTTGAAAACGCGCGGCACGCAGTAATAGTTCCTGCCGATTTGGTTATTCCCGCATTCGAGTTTGCGCACTCCCGAGTAATCCACAAAGCTGCAGACAAACAGATCCAGCCTGCCGTCATTATCGTAATCGAACCAAACGGCGCTGGTGGTCCAGCCGGGTGTGGCGACGCCGGCTTTCTCGGTCACGTTCTTGAACGTCCCGTCGTGGTTATTTTTGTAGAGAATGCATTTCCCATATGCAGTAACGAAAATGTCTGGCCAGCCGTCGTTGTCGTAGTCGCCCACGGTAGCTCCCATCCCGAAATACGCGCCGGTTACGCCGGCTTTCTGGGTGACGTCGGTGAACGTCCCATCCCTATTGTTCTTATACAACGCATTGCGGACCGGCTTTGACGGAGTCCAAAAATCACTGGGGCCGCTGTTCACCAGAAAAATGTCCATCCACCCATCGTTATCGAAATCTAGAAAAGCACACCCAGGGCCCAGTGCCTCGGGCAGATAGCGACTGGGAGACATTGCGTTTTCGTGGACCCACTCAATGCCGCTTGCGGATGGCGGGACTTCAACAAATAAAGGCCGCGGCTGGCCGCAGGCGCCTCGTCCTCCCAACAACTGGGTGGCACCAAACGTTGAGGCCAGCCTTATCCATTCTCTTCTCGTGAATTTCATTCCGTCATTGTCTGGAAGTGCAGCAATCTATTGTGCCTTAGCTCCTGGCTGTTTGGCTTGCGCTTCCGCCGTCAGTTTCTGGACGATCTCCTGCTCCCTCTTGCCGTCCGCCGGCCGTTTCAAACGATAGTAAGCAAGGGATAACGAAACATGTGCCTCGGTAAACTGGGGCGATTCTCTTACGAGCGTTTCGAGCATCTGCCGCGCCTCGTCGGGCTTGCCTTGGTCCAGAGCTATGAGCGCCAGTTGATACCGGACGCCGGGGTCCCCCGGTCTGGTTTTTAGCGCCCGCGTGAAGTAGCGGTTAGCCTGCTCGTAGTTCTGCTCCTGCCTCGACGTTGCGCCCAGTTGCAAGTTTGAATCAAAATTGAATGGATCTACCACCAGCTCAGCCTTGAATTCTTTCGTAGATTGATCGGAATCTCCCGTGAGCACCAGCGCCTTGGCGAAGAGGACGTGCACTTCCGCAAGATTCGGATTCAGCGCAACCGCTTTGGCGAATTCGTCCCGCGCGCCTGCAAAATCGGCAACATTCATTTTGGCGCTGCCCAGCATCAGGTGCGCCTCGGCCGAGTCGCCATTGCGCAGGATTCGGTCTACCAGGAGCTGTCCCTTCTCGACTTGCTTGTCACGAATCAACGCCGTTCCCAGCATGTAGGCGATGGCGGGATCGTCAGGATGCTTCCGTTCCTCCGGCTCCAGTACGCGAATGACATCTTTCTCCCGTCCTATTCGCAAATAGCAGTCGCCCAGCAACAGCGCGGCTTGTGCGTTCGCGGCATCCTCGGCGTGGACCCTGGCCAGTTCTGTTGCGGCGTCCGCGATCCGACCCATTTTGTAGTAGACCAAGGCAAGGTTTAGCCTCGCCGCTGCCAGAGAAGGGGACTGCCTCAGCGCAGTCTTATATTCGGGGACAGCCTCTTCAAACCGACCCAGTCCAGCCAGAGCGGCTCCCAGGTTGGAATGGATAGCGGTGGCCCCAGGGTGCAGTTTGAGGAATTGCTTGTACTCAGCAACCGCGCCCTCGAGATCGCCAGCTTGCTGCTTCTGAATTGCGTCCTGAACCAGTTCCGGGGGAGTCTGCGCCGATGCGATCGCGCCAATGCTGACAATCAAGACGACGGTGAATTTCCGCATATTGGCAGGCGCATCCTAATTCAGTATACAAGAAAAAAATGGGATGGCCGAAGCCACCCCAGTTTTTGTTTGAAACGCTTTTGTTTCGTCTAAAAGAAGAACTTCACGGCAAACTCCACGATGCGAGCTCCCTGCTTCTCGGTCGCTTTGCCGAAGTTCGTACTGGTCTGAGTTAATTGCTGAGTCACCGGATCCTGCTGGTAGTTGAGATTCAGGTTGCTGCCGTTAAACGAATACAAAGGATGGTTCAGGAAGTTATAGGCTTGAATCCGGAATTGAAGTTTCTTCGACTCCGTGACGGAAAAGTTCTTGAACACCGCCAAGTCGGAGTCGAAGTACTTCGGTCCGTAGGCCACCGGGAGCAGGGTTGGGCCATTCTTGCCAACGGTCGTTGGTGCAGCAAAGCAGTTCCCATTGATGTACTGGTGCGGACCCAAGCCCGATAACGGATTGCAGGTCACAATGGGATTTAACTGCACAGCATTTGTCCCTAGAATGGATTGGTTGTTGATGGGAATGCCTGCCGGGTTAGCCGTGCTGATCGAGCCAGGAATGATCGCGCCATTCAGGTTCATGCCGAAATTGGTGTTCGGGACGCCGCTGTAAGTGCCACCGTAGCTAAGATTGGCGCCACTTTCGATCTGCGTGATACCGGAGATTTGCCACCCATTGGCGGCTCCGTTCAGGAAGTGGTTGTCGGAATGCACCAATGTGCCTTCGTCAATCGAGTAGGCAAGGTTGAAAAGGTGCCTCCGGTCTGACGGCAGGATACCGTAATTGCTCGCGAGATTGAAGGGGTTATAAGTGGGGGCAACGATCCCCAGGGCCTTTTGATAAGTGTAGTTGGCTTGAACGGTATAACGCCCAGCGTGGCGAATCCATGACAACTGCATGGAGTTGTAGTTGGCATACAGATTGTTGGTGGCCTCGTTGAGATCGCCATAGCCTTGCAGAGGTCGGAATTTGTTCGCATCAGCGGTACCGGGGTTGGTTGCGGTCAGCATCGCCCCCAGGGGAACCATGTTGATGTTGCTGCCTGCACCACCGGAAGTATTTCCCAGGTCCCTGCTGCGGTTCCCTACATACGCAGCTTCAAAATAGCCTCGCCATGGAGTTTGCCGCCCGATGGTGAAGCTATAGCTATCGGTATAAGGCTGCCTGTCATCATTGGAGTCGACCGCTGCAGGTGAAGCAGGCGAGGCGGCGACGTTCAGGCAGGAAAGGTAGGAGGCAAATAGATGTGCCCCACCGTTATTGGTCGGGCAACCAGTCCCTCCAACCCAGGATGTTGGTGACAAGCCGGCGGTCGCCACGCCTGCCGAAGCGTCCAGGCCGTTCGTGAACTGCCCCGAGTGGTAGTAGAAGCGTCCCCAGCCTCCGCGCAATACGGTTCTGCCATTTCCGCGGAGGTCATAAGCAGCACCGAAACGCGGCTGGTAAAACAACGCCCGTGTCGGGAATCCACCCAGCGGAACTGAGCCGTTCTTGGCGTGCCATTCAAATCCGCAGAAGGTAGGCGCACCTGCGCAGGTGGAACCCCCGCCGGCAGTGTAGGCCGCCTGGTCGAAGATCGAGTATCCGAAGTTTTTGCCGTCAATCCATGGCGTGAAGTGCGTAAAACGCATGCCGTAATCGATGGTCAGCCTCCTCGTGGCTTTCCATGAATCCTGCACGAAAAACTCCGCAGTGGTGTAATTGATATCATTGATGCGATTGAAGTTCGTTTCGGTGTAATTGCTCAGGTTGCCGGTCAGCAGGTCGGCATACTCATTGCCGTAACTGAAACTATTGCCCGAGGAGACCTGCAATAGGCCGTTTGTGTCGTTGTTGGCCGGTTGAGCGTTCCGAATCCACTCATAGAAGAAGCCGGCCTTCAAAGTGTGATTCCTAAATACCTTGCTGATCGTATCGCTTACACTGGGCATGTACTTGTTAGCATAAAGACCCTGGGAAACTCCGCCGGCTTCGAATCCGCCGGGATTGAACATCAGCGCGGCTTCACTGGGTCCAAATTGGCCGAATGAGGGAATCTGGGAGACGCCGTTTTTGAACAGGCCAGCGTTGGTGTAACCAGCGGTGGCGCGGGCCACCTTCTTGGGATCGGCAAACACATTGGGGAAGCCCACAAAGGTGTACGCCACGACGGTTTCATTCGTCATCGTCGGACTGAATACGTGCGTGAGCGTCCCGGCCCAGGAGTCTGACTTATTCCGTCCCTGGATCGCACTTGGATACGGAACCTGGTCGCCATTGCGCCACCAGAGGCCTACGGGGAACTGCTGGACTTCGCGCTGGTAGTTGTACCGGACAAAGACCTTGGTGTTGTCGCTGATATCGTAATCTCCGCGTATCGTCCATTGTCTGTTGTTTTGCGCGAAGATCTCGGACTGCACGTAGTTGAAGCCTCCGGTCGCATTCGGATCCGCGTTCGGAGAGGGAAACAACTTCATCAAGGCTTGCATATTCGGGTCAATGCATCCTGTTTGACCAGCGCTTGTACAGGCGGGGATCGTTGTACCCCCAAAAGCCGCTATTGCTCCAGCATTGAGTTGTCCCGGGGCTTTGCCGGAAGCGGTAATGGTCCCCTCCTTCGCCACTTCGGTGGGCGAGAAGTTGCCGGTGAGTTCGCCTGCCGTCGGCACCGTCGCCCTGAGCAATCCGGTATCAAGAGTCTGTTTGTAATATTCGAAGCCGGTGAAGAAAAACAGCTTCTGGCGGCTCTTGTTGAGGTTTGTTCCGGGGATAATCACCGGACCGCTGAGGGTACCGCCCGGGTAATAGTAGGAATTCGCGGGTTGCTTTACTCCACTCGCGTTATTCAACCAGTCGTTCGCGTTGAGAGAATGGTTTCGTGCAGAGAAGAACGCGCTGCCGTGGAAATCCCTGCCGCCGGACTTCGTTACAGACGTGATGAGAATGGGTCCCTTCTGGTTTTCAGCGCTGAAATTAGACGTCAGGACCTTGAACTCCTGGACGAAATCCGAGTTGGGATTGACCGGCGTGTCGCAGTTGCATCCGGGATCGGAAACGTGCGCGCCGTCCGCGGTGATGTCCAAGCTGTTCGTGGGTAGACCGTTGTAAGAAAAGGCGGCGTTGAGCGGGCTCTGACTGCCGGAATCCCCGTTGGCATTGATGCCAATTGTTGCGCCGTTGTAGTTCGCCTTGTTCGATGTGCCGTTTTGGATGCCGAAGCCGGGCACAATTTTTATGTATTCGGCGGCGTTGCTTCCAACCTGAACGAAGTTCTGCAGTTCTTTGGCTTCCAAGGTGAACGACTTCTCGCCTGAGTCAGTCGTGGCTATCGCGGTGTCCTCAGCACTGACCACGATACTCTGGGTGGAGGCACCGACGGCGAGCGAGACGTTGACGTTACGCTTTTCGCCACCGCCCAAGCGGATGTCATCCGCCTTATACAACTGAAAGCCCGCCGCCTCGACCGTCAACGTGTACGTTCCGACGGGTACCGACGCGAACGAAAAGTATCCCTCTCCATTTGTCACCGTATCGCGCGCGGAGCCCGACACGGCATCCTTCAAGACAACCTTGGCGTCGGCTACCACCGACCCCGAGGGATCGGTCACCGTTCCCGTCAAAGTTGCGAAAATTCCTTGAGCTCTCAGCGAGATCCCGCCGGCGAGAAGAAGCAGGCAGCACAAAACGACCAATGAGAAAATTACGCGTTTTTTCATGATTCCACCCCTTTTCGGAATAACCATATACTGGATGGACAAACGTAGATTAGTAGCATTTAAACACTAGATGCTCAAATCTTGTCAAGCGAATTTGTTAACGTCACCGAAAGCGCCCACGCCGAGCGTGCCAAGTGTTTTGTTTCCCGGGTGTTTAGGAACAACACGCCGAGAGGTTCCGCTTTCCCACTCCGTGGTTCAGGCATCGCAGGCTCCGCGTATGCGCTGTGGCACCATGGCAAACGAGGCGTTGGGCCTTACAACGCAAGACGGTCCACCACTCGCCTCGAACAACTCCTCTTGCGAAACGAGTATCTGGAGGTGAATTAACGTTGTTAGACTTCAGTTGTCGCGCAGAGCGGCTACACGAACGACAAGACACGTCTTACCGAGCAACTCTCGCGCGACTTATCGCATCGATCTGCAGTGGAACCGAGCCGTGAATTTCTATCGTCAGTTCATGAGATCGAACGGTCTTCCACACCAAGCCAAGCACATGATCACACGCACATGGCGAATCACAGCATCAGCAGATAAACCCGATTTCTTCCGCCTCCGCCGCCAAGGGGCGGTCACGCTCGCTTTGTCCCGATGGTCACCCTTGACCTTGGCTTCACTTCGGGAATGACCCTACTATTAGGGGCGCGGGCCTCTGCTTCCGCAATCCGGGTCGTGTCCTACTCGAGCCTCCCGATCCCCGGGTCGGTTGCCGCTCCTCGCCGTCTGTAGGCCCAGGAACGTTCACGTTATAATTTAACGTTGTGCAATGAACACCGAAACTTCACCCCCGGTCTCCTCGGACTTGGAATGGGCACACCCGCTCGTCCGCGATTGGTTTGTCAGCCGCTTCGGCACACCCACGGAGCCGCAAAAAGAAGGTTGGCCGCACATTCTCGCCGAGAAAACCACGCTCATCTCCGCTCCGACAGGCTCCGGAAAAACGCTGGCCGCGTTTCTGATTTGCATCGATCGCCTAGTTCGCAAGGCACTTAGCGGAGACTTGACCGACCGCACCGAAGTGCTTTACGTGTCGCCGCTCAAGGCGCTGAGCAACGACATTCAGAAAAACCTCGAAATCCCGCTCGGCGAAATTTTGCAGCTCGCGGGGCAGCGCGGCTTGCGCATGCCGGAAATTCGTACTTCCGTGCGCACCGGCGACACACTTGCGCACGAACGCCGCGCCATGCTGGCCCGCCCGCCACACATTTTGGTCACCACTCCGGAATCTCTCTATATCCTGCTGACTGCCGCGAAAAGCCGCGAAATCTTAAGGACCGTCAAATCCGTCATTGTGGACGAAATCCATGCGGTTGCTGATGACAAGCGCGGCGCGCACTTGGCGCTCTCGCTCGAACGTCTCGATCATTTGAACGGCAATCACCTCACACGCATCGGCCTTTCTGCCACGCAAAAGCCCATCGAACTCGTGGCCCATTTTCTCACTGGCTCGGGCCGCCCCGATCCCGTGATCGTGCACATAGGTCATCGGCGTGAGCTCGACCTGGCCATTGAAGTTCCTGGCAGCGAGCTCGGCCCCGTAGCCTCCAACGAAATGTGGGACGAAATCTACGACCGCGTTGCCGCGCTTGCCACGCAGCATCGTTCCACGCTTGTTTTTGTCAATACGCGGCGCCTGGCCGAGCGTATGGCGCATCACCTTGGTGAACGCCTGGGAAAAGAGGGCGTTGCCGCGCACCACGGTAGTTTGTCGCGCAAGCTGCGCCTTGTCGCCGAGCGAAAACTGAAGGCCGGAGAAATTCGCGCGCTTGTAGCGACGGCGTCTCTCGAACTTGGTATCGATATCGGCAGCGTCGATCTCGTTTGCCAGATCGGCTCGCCGCGATCGATTTCGGTTGCTTTGCAGCGCATCGGCCGTGCCGGCCACTGGCGCGGAGCAGTGCCCAAGGGCCGCCTCTTCGCCACCACTCGCGACGATCTTCTCGAATGCGCCGCGCTCGTGCGCGCCATTCGTCAAGGCGATCTCGACCGCATCGCTGTTCCTGAAGCGCCCCTGGATATTCTTTCTCAGCAAATCGTGGCCATCTGCGCCGCGGAAGATTGGCACGAGGAGGAACTATTTCAGACTGTGCGCTGCGCTTATTCCTATCGCGATCTGGCGCGCGCGGATTTCGACGAAATTATCGACATGCTCTCCGAAGGCATCGCCAGCGCTCGCGGACGCTACGCGGCGTACCTCCATCGCGACCGCGTGAACGGAATGGTTCGCGGTCGCCGCGGCAGCCGCCTCGCGGCAATCACCAGCGGTGGCGCGATCCCCGAAAACTCGCTGTATACCGTGGTTGCGCAACCGGAAGGCACAGTGATCGGCACGGTAGATGAAGACTTTGCCGTCGAAAGCATGGCCGGTGACATCATGCTTCTGGGAAACACCTCCTGGCGTATTCGCCGCGTGCAGGCCGGTAGCGTTCTTGTTGAAGACGCGCAAGGTGCGGCGCCCAACGTGCCGTTCTGGCGTGGCGAGGCGCCGTCGCGCACGGACGAACTCTCCGCCCATGTCTCTGACTTGCGCGAGAAAATCAGCGCGCTCGTTCCCTCTGGCGCTTCAGACTCGAGCGAGCACACCGCCACAGGGATCCGCGCGGCAGCGAGTTGGCTCAAACTCGAATGCGGCCTTGACGACGCGGGAGCCGAGCAAGCTGTCGAATACGTCGCGGCTGGCCGCGCTCTACTAGGAGCGGTTCCCACGCAAACCAGCGTCATCGCCGAGCGCTTCTTCGACGAAAGCGGGGGCATGCAACTCGTGATCCATGCCCCCTTCGGCGCGCGCATCAACAAAGCCTGGGGTCTCGCTCTGCGCAAGCGCTTCTGCCGTTCCTTCAATTTCGAGCTGCAAGCTGCGGCCACCGACAACGGCCTGAATATCTCTCTCAGCGAGCAGCACAGCTTTCCGCTCGCCGACGTCTTTCATTTTCTCCATCCCAATTCGGTTCGCTCCGTTCTGGAGCAGGCTGTGCTCGCTTCCCCGCTCTTCGCCGCGCGCTGGCGCTGGGATGCTGGGCGTGCGCTCGCCTTGCTTCGTTTTCGTGGCGGGAAAAAGGTTCCGCCGCAAATCCAGCGCATGCGCGCCGATGATTTGCTGGCCGCCGTTTTTCCCGAAGCCCTCGCTTGCCAGGAAAACATTCCGGGCGAAATCACCATCTCCGATCATCCGCTGATCCGCGAAGTGATGAAGGACGTACTTACCGAAGCGTTGGACTTCGAAGGACTCAATCGCCTGCTGCGCGACATTGCCGACGGCCGCATCACCTGCCTTGCCGTGGACACGCCCGCGCCTTCGCAGTTTTCCCACGAGATTCTGAACGCCAATCCCTACGCCTATCTCGATGATGCCCCGCTCGAGGAGCGCCGCGCTCGCGCCGTGGAAATGCGTCGCGTCCTGCCCGATTCCGTGCTCGGAGAAATCGGGCAGCTCGATCCTGCTGCCATCGCCACCGTCCGCGATGAGGCCTGGCCCGATGTGCGTGACGCCGAAGAGTTGCACGATGCGCTCCTCACCTGGGTCGCCTTGCCCGCTCGCATCCACACAGACCCGCTCCCAAAGAATCATTTGCTCGCCAAGTCGCAGGAATCGCTGAGTGCATGGAGTCCATTGTTCGACCGGCTCGTCGCTGTTCGCCGGGTCGGTCGCGCGCACGTGGGCAGCGAAGCCTACTGGGTCGCGGCGGAACGTGCCCCAGCATTCATGCAAATCTTTCCCTCAGCGCACTTCGAAGCCCCACTGCCAATGGTGGACTCACCGGGGGTCTCGCGCGACGAGGTTCTGCTGAGCCTCATAACCGGATGGATCGCTCATGCCGGTCCCGTCACCGCCAGCCAGCTTGGCGGCGTCCTCGCTCTCCCCGTCCAGGATATAGAGAAAAGTTTCCTGAAGCTGGAGTCCAGCGGCGTTGTGCTGCGCGGCAAATTTACCGATCCGCACTCCGACCAAATGGAGTGGTGCGAACGCCGCCTGCTCGTTCGCATTCATCGCCTGACCTTGGGACAACTCCGAAAGGAAATTCAGTCCGTCACGCCAGCGCAATTCATGAACTGGCTGCTTTGCTGGCAGCATGTAGCCTCGGGCAGTCAGCTTCTCGGCGAGCGCGGCGCGCTCGAAGCGGTTCGCCAGATTCAAGGCTTTGAAGCTCCGGCGAATTCCTGGGAACGCGAAATCCTTAAGCGTCGCATCGCCAGCTTCGACTCCAAAGTGCTGGACCAGCTTTGCCTGACCGGTGCGGTTGGCTGGGGCCGCCTCTCTCCGCATCCCGCAACGGTTGAAGCATTCACGGACGGAAAACGCCGCGTCATCCCCACCAGCGTTGCCCCCATTACCTTCTTCGTGCGTGAAGATGCGGATTGGATGATTCCGCGGTACGAAGCCGGCAACGCAGAAGTAGCTGGCCTGAGCAGTGATGCTGCCGCGGTTTTACAGTTTTTGCGTCAGCGCGGTGCCTCCTTCTTCGCAGACATTGTGCGCGGCAGCGGAAAGCTAAAGTCAGAAGTGGAAACAGCGCTCTGGGAACTTGTCGCCGCAGGACTGCTCACCGCAGACGGCTTCGACAATCTGCGCGCGCTCACCGATCCCAAGCGCCGATCCGGCCAAGGAAGCGGACGCAGTTCGCGTCCACGACACAGCGCGGGCCGCTGGTCGCTGCTCTACGCGGGCGAGATCCACGACCGCTCGAAAGCACTCGAAGCCATTTGCTGGATGCTGCTGCGCCGTTACGGCATTGTCTTCCGCGAACTTCTCACCCGCGAGTCCATACTTCCCAAGTGGCGCGAGCTACTCATTACGTTACGGCGCCTGGAAGATCGCGGCGAAGTCCGCGGCGGCCGCTTCGTGAGCGGTTTTCTTGGGGAGCAGTTCGCCTTACCACTAGCCGTCGAGTCTTTGCGCGCTGCGCGCCATCACCAGCCCTCCGGCGAAACTATTACTATCGCCGCCGCTGATCCCTTGAATCTTGTGGGCATTGTGGTTCCTGGCGAACGTGTTCCGGCCAATTCCGGTAAGGTTGTCGCCTTCCGTGACGGTGTCGCCGTCCAGGCAGACGAGCGAGCGAAGGTTGTGGATTGTTCCGGCGTTGATTATGATACCCATTATGGGTATCATAGACCCCGGAATGGGTATTAGACACGCTCCAAATGCGATCGGTGAAGCCCTATATGGACGCGCCCGACAGGCGGTGCTGCGCTTGTTCTTTGGGCAGCCGGATCGCCGATTTCTGCAAAAGGAGGTCATTCAGCGCATCGGATTGGGATCCGGGGCCGTGCAACGTGAGTTAGAGCGGCTTTCGAGAGCCGAGCTACTCGTCCGAAGTGTCGAAGGGCGACAAATCTATTTTCAGGCAAATCCTCGCAGCCCGATCTTTGAAGAACTCCGAGGGTTGGTGCGAAAGACATTCGGGCTGACTTACGTATTACAAGAGGCATTGCTACCCATTGCGGACCGGATCGATCTTGCTTTCGTTTTCGGCTCCGTGGCGAACGGCATGGAAAATTCTTCAAGCGATGTCGATCTGATGGTGATCAGCAACAGCGTGTCGCTTTCGGATCTGATTCCTGGAATTCGATCCGCGGAACACCAACTAGGGCGCGAGGTGAACCCCTCGTTGTATAAGAGGGATGAATTCCGTAGCAGAGTTGCTGAGGGTCACCACTTCTTGGCGAACGTACTCAGAGGACGTAAACTCTTCCTGATTGGGGACGAGGATGAGCTTGGAAGGCTGGCAGAAGTTCTGATGGCTCAAGGCGCACAAGACGAACCGAAACGAGATCGCGGAACTTCTGGCCGTCGCCGATCGTGATTTGGGAGCGTCGAAGACCCCGGGCCTTCACAACGATTGGGGCTTCAACATTGCCTACAACGCAGCGCTGCAGATTGCGACAGCTGCGCTTGCGGCCAGCGGCTATCAGGCAGAGCGCGCAAACCACCACTACCGTGTGATCGACTCATTGAACCTAACGCTGGGCACAGATGCGGGAAGCATTAAGAAGTTCGACATCTTTCGAAAAAAACGCAACATATCGGACTACGAACGAGCCGATACCATCTCCGCGTCCGAGGTCGAAGAGATGCGGTCGCTGGCCGAAAAGCTTCGGGTGGACTTCGAAGTGTGGATACAGAAAAACCATCCCCAATTAAAACCGTGATTTTGCGCTTTGGTGATCGAAGCTGAGATGGGCTCTTCTCAGACCTACTTCAAGGTGCAGGCGACTGTGGGAGCACCCGAGTTTGGGTCGGCAGCGCTCAGGTGGAGAAATTTCCAGGCACAGCTGCCCTAATGAGAATGAACCGGGGGTTTCGTCTCTTTTATCTAAGTAGTTATGGTAACGTATTGAGAAAAATGGAATCGCCGGGATCTCTTCTCTTTGATACGCCGCTTGTTCAGGCTCTTGCATTGAACCCTTATGCTCCACGCCAAAACCTGTAAACTCAGGAGCTTGCGAAAGGAATCAGACAAAGCTAGAATCATCTTGCTATCTTTACTTTCGTCTGGCCGCGATCTGATTTTGTTGTGTTCCGGATAAAGAGAGAGTCTGTCGGAAGCAGCAGGGCTGTGGGCGCTGGCCAGTAGAGCACGGGATTGTTCCGAACAGAGGGGGCATTTCCGTGTGAAGTTGGGCAACGCACTTCCGCAGCTCGATAGAGAACGATGAAAGTTCGATGAAAGGTCTCTTGGCGAGGGAATAAGTCGTTTATTATCACGGGCCGAGGTAGCTCAGTGGTAGAGCAGCCGATTCGTAATCGGCAGGTCGTGGGTTCAACTCCCACTCTCGGCTCCAACATCCCTTTTACTTCCAGCGCGTTACGCATTTTACTGTATCCGCTTACCCCTTGACGTTGCACTGACGTTGCACAAATCGAGTTTTTCGCCGAGCGAATCCATCGCGTTCACCTGGGATTCTGTCACGCTCTTGATGTAAATGTTTTGAGTTATCCCGATGTTGCTGTGCCGCAGGATCGCCTGGATTGTTTTGTCATCGACGCCGAGCGCGTGAAGGTTTGTCGCGAGGCCGCGCCGGAATGCGTGCCAGCCGTGCCATTGCGGGAGCGACTTGTCGCGCTCGTATACATGGCCTTCGGGTTTGTGCTCATCCTCTTGCTTCTTGCAAATGACACACGGTGAGAGCGCCGGCACAATGGCGCGCCGCACAAGATTGTCCAGGTTGAGAGGCTGGCCGTTCCCGGCTTGGAAGATCGGCAAGCCTGGCTGTGCGAGGATTCCAGCGCGAAACTTGTGCGCTTCGAGCGCGTCCGCCAATTGCTTCACAACGGGAATTGATGCACGGCTGCGCTTCGTTTTCGGCTCGTTCGCCACGCCGCCCCAAACTGAACTGCCAGGCTTGAGTTTCTCGGCAAGTTTCTTGGTCCCCCAAACAGATCGCTTAACGCTCAGTTCTTTGCCGTCGAAGTTTTCCCATGCAAGGCCGCGCAACTCGCTCTTGCGCAATCCGGTAAACGCGGCGGTGAGGATAACCGTCCATGCGGGGTGTCCGAGTACCGCGAGCATGGCTTTAATCTCGCCCAAGTTGTAGGCGTAGGT
>Ga0209625_1000160_pt1 | contig 16367 bp, 16 predicted proteins | sample JacPin_JW_Ref_M2_FD_187960 | JGI IMG/M metagenome (GOLD analysis project Ga0209625, IMG submission 187960) | Forest soil microbial communities from Algoma, Ontario, Canada - Jack Pine, Ontario site 1_JW_Ref_M2 (SPAdes) (version 2) | ecosystem: Environmental > Terrestrial > Soil > Boreal...
TGATCGAAAACCCAGGAACCGCCGGCGGGCCACTGCGACGACTTGAATGTAGCGTAAAGAGCGGTGTCGACGTAGAAGCGGATTGTGCCGGGCTCCCATTCGACCGCGTAGAGATGAAAGTCATCGGCGAAATTCTGGCCGGCGGGCAGGCTGAAGGGCGCAGTGGCGTCGCTCGTTGGGCCGGCGGTACTCGGGCCATGCAGGGATCCGTGAACGGTGCCCGGCTCCTTCCCGATATTTTCCATGATGTCGATTTCGCCGCACTTCGGCCAGCCATTGGAAGTGATATCGTTGCCGAGCATCCAGAAAGCGGGCCACATTCCCTGCCCCGCGGGAATCTTGATTCGCGCTTCGAAGCGGCCATTGGCTTGGCTGAAAAGCCCCTCGGTTTTCAAACGCGCGGACGTGTAATTCCGCGTTACTCCGTCGGAGCCGGTGTAGGTTTCTTTCTGTGCGGTGATGACGAGATTGCCGCCCTTGATTCGGGCGTTCTGGGTGCGATTGGTGTAGTACTCGAGTTCGTTGTTGCCCCAGGCGTTGCCGCCGACGTCGTAGGTCCATTTCGATGAATCCGGCGACGCGCCGTCGGACCCGTTGAATTCATCGCTCCATACAAGTCTGTAGCTGGCCGGAGGCGGAGGCTGAAGCATTGCACCTCCGCCGCGACTGAACAAAAGCAACGTCCCCGCAAGAAAAACGGGAACCATGGCGGCAGGATGCACGGGGAATCGCGTTTTCATCGAGAATGATTTCGCTTGCATGCCAGGATTGCTGAGGTCTCTGCGCCGCGATCAGGAGAGATTCATGACGCGCCGGAAGGAACCCTTCTCATTGTCGATCTTTTTCTGAAGCTGGAGGATGGCGTAGAGGAGGGCTTCGGGACGCGGCGGGCAGCCGGGAACATAGACATCAATGGGAATCACCTGATTGCAGCCCTGTACGATAGCGTAGTTGTTGAAGACGCCGCCGGAAGTGGCGCAAGCACCCATGGAGATGACCCACTTGGGCTCGGGCATTTGATCGTAAAGCTGGCGGATGACCGGAGCCATTTTTTGTGAGAGCCGGCCGGCGACAATCATCAAATCGGCCTGGCGAGGCGATGGGCGGAAAACTTCCGAGCCGAACCGCGCAACGTCGAAGCGTGAGGCCGACATGGACATCATCTCGATGGCGCAGCAGGCAAGGCCGAAACTAAGCGGCCAGATGGAACTCTTGCGCGCCCAGTTCACAGCCTTATCGAGCGTCGTGAAGATGATGCCCTCGTCTTGCAAGAGATCCCCGAAATCGTCGGGCTTGGTCAGCGTGGCGTGTTTGCCGAGAGATACGCTCATTAGCTCCTCGTCACAGGTATGTTCTCACACGGAGAGGTTGGAGACAAATTGTCTGCCGGCCTCAACATGTGACATTTCTCGCCCTAGAGTTTCCAATCAGGTTGGGGACGGTTGCCTTGACGCGGCCGTGGCGCAACTGTCTGTGCGGCGGAGAAGCTCCGTGCTTTGCGGGCGCGCCAAACCAAGAGTACGCACGCAGCAAAAAGGATAGAAGTCACTCCGCCCAAGACGAGCGATTGCGAAGGTGGCTGTGTCTGCTTCAGGCGTGTATCGATGTTAGCTAGAGAATGCAAAGCGCCGCGGCCCGGAACCGATACGACTCGATTAGGGACCGCCGGAGACTGTGACCACGCCTGGGCTTTGGATTGATCTCCTAACGAAGGAAGCGCTCCGGTTCCGGAGACTTCAAACCCTGGCCCTTCCCCTGCCTGTAATCGATTTGCTGCCTGGACTTGATAGCGGCTGTTGCCGACTAGGAGGATCTTAAAGGCCGGTGAGCGCGACGAGAATTTCATGGTCGCGGGAATCATGACCGCCATCTGCTGCAGCGGATACGCATGCCTTGTTTGAAACGCGGCATGGCCACGGTAAGGCAAGTCGTAGTTGAAGGCAAACTTGGTTGCTCCGGGCCGCAAGGGGAAATTCACCACGTAGTGTCCAGGATCGCCGGGCACGGGCGCGGCGGAAATTATCACGCTTATCTTCCCTGGGCCCGCGGCCAGGACAGAATCAATCTTGGCATTTGCCGGCAAATAGACTTCGAATGTGCGCTCACCCGCCTGCGTCAGTGGCGGGCTGGACTCGTTCTTGATCTCGACCATGTCGGAAACGTGAAGCAAGTCTCCAACGGTTCCGGTGCGGAGGATTTCGATAGTGCCGGTTATGCGCTGCACATGTGTCGCCGCGTCGAACACTTGGATAATGAGAGCCTGGCCGGCGGAAGCCGGCTGATCATAGCTGACGCCCTGGTGAAACACGCGCACCAAGTACGGTTTGTCAGGATATTGAACATTGAGGTTAAACGCGCCCTGTGAATTGGTCTTCGCGCGCGCCTCCTCCTGCATTCCTATATCCAGCCGAGCAAGGATCACGTCATCACCAGCAGAGGGTTCGCCGCGGCTCTGATTGCGGACCGATCCGGTGATGTAGTTCGCACCCATTGCTGCGGTGGAAAAACACGCGAGCAGGGCGACGACCGAGAGCATCCGTCGCGGGCAAAATACCTTGACGAAAAGGAGAAGCTCGATCATTCGCTTACGGCTTGAGATGCCGGGAGTATGGCCGGGCGTGGGGCGCGTCCGAACATGATGCCGGTTTCTACTTCCACAGGCTTTCCGTCGCGCAAGCATGGTCTGAATCGCCACTGAAACAAGGCGTCTGTAATGGCCTTTACCTGGTCAGGAAAGGCGCTCAGAAAATGAATGTGCTTTACCTTGCCTTGTTTATCGATGATGATCCGGACCGGAGCCGGATTGAATCTGCGCTCGCCAAAGACCGGATCAACTCTCTCCAACACGTTTTCGCCACGCGCATAGTCCTTGATGCACACAGGGACTTCACCGCCGCCTCTCCCCGAAATGGGACCGGCCTCTGCAGGCAAGGTCATTTTGCTCATTTCCTGGATGAGACTCTCAACTAGCTTGGTGTCCCGGCTGGTAAGGACGAACTGGACCATGTGACAGCGGATTTGCGTTGCCAGGACGTGCCAATGCAACTCGGCGACCGGCGAACCGTAGTCAAAGCGGACGAAGGAATGGTTGGCGATCCTGACGAGCGTCGGCGGTTGTTCCACTTTGTAGTCCGCGTTCAGACTCTCCTTGTCGTAATCGATCAGCTCGAGCGCGTTCCCGGCGGGCGTAAGAGTGAAAAACAGGTCCTGGGCGGCGATCAGAATACTGCCTCGACGTGTCCCATTGGATGTTCCTGCAAGCCTAATTTGTGCAAGTACGTAGTAGCCGCTGTCCGAAGGAGGCGGGCCGCTGTACTTCTCCGTCCAATCCGGCGAGATTGCATAAGTGAGACCAAAATACTGGTTGCTAAAGACATTGTTAGCCACTCTCCCGAGTTCCGGGACGGGCGTCACCGAATCGCTGGCACTCGACCAGGCGCCTTTAACCAGGATCACATCCGACGGGAGCGCGTTCGGTTGAGGACTGTTGGAAAAATCTCCTCCGCTCTGAAGGGAACTCTGCGCGTGGGCCGTGAGCGAAATGGCAAAACAAACAAGCGCGAGGGAACGCGAGAATTTAGGATGCATGTTCAGACCCCGGAGTCTCCAATAGGAAAAAGACCGGGCGAGACATTTCCGTGTCTCGCCCGGAAGAGCTGTCGTAAAGAATTAGAGTGAGCGCAGGAAGTTCAGCAGGTCCTGCTGCTGGCTGGGTGAAAGCAAATCAAAGTTCTCCTCGACCTGCGTGGCTTCGGAACCGTTACTCTGGTGAGCTTCGATTGCTCCTAATAAATTGGCGGTACGACCATCATGCAAGAAAAAGATGCGCTGCCCGAGGCCCCACAGCGGAGCCGTGCGGAACTGGTCGCCGCCGGCGCCTCCCTGGGAAACGTTATCCGCCAAACCTGCACCCATGTGATGGATTTCTATGTCAGAGAACAAGTTGGCGGTGGCGTTGCCCAAACCAAGCGTCAATTTAGAAGCCTGCGTGGTGAGAGACGGCGTATGGCAAAGGGCGCAGCCGATGGCGCTAAAGAGCCTGCGGCCGTTAGTGATCGAGGTTGCGCCTCCCGGCGAGGTGGTGGAGGGCGTGGGCTGGTCCAGGAACTGCATGAACGTATTGAACAGCCCGACGTCACTGGTGACGGTGGAGGCTGTGGTGCCATCGGAGTGAGTAATGTCCTCGGGGTAGCCGATCCCAGCGAGGTTCAGGCAGCTGGGCGGAAGCCCGCTTCCCAATTGGTCCTCACCCGGCAACGGCCGATCTTGCGTAAAGAGTTCGTTGGAGATACCCATTTCCACGTTGTAAGCCTCACCGGCGAAGATCATCAGCGACTTGTTCTGGGCCTTCCAGCCAAAACGGCTGATGGTGCCATCGTTGCCGTTGTGATTGAATGCACCACCGACGCCCAGACGATTGTTTGCCTGGGCCGCGTGATTGGCCAGCAGGGTTGAGTCGTCAATGTTTGCCATCAGTCCCGTGCCAAATGTCGGCGTGGGAATGCGGAAGATGATGTTGTTTGTCGCCCTCGCAGTATTGAAGCTGGGCTGCGGCAGGCTGCAGCTGCCAGCATCAGTCCGACCGGAGACGGTGAAAAGGTCTTCTACTCCCCCGTTGGGCGCGTTCGGGTTGGGATTGCCGAACTGGTCAAAGAAGAATGGGAACCGGGCTTCGCGCACCGGGCCGTTGGCGAAGACGAAATAGGGGATGGTGTTGGTGTTGCTATTTACGACCCCGTTGGCGATCACCTGGCTTTGGGGGTTCGGCCCGACATTGGGGAAAATACCCGAGGCCGGGCTAGTCCCGCCTGGGGCCGGTTGCGAATGACACGCCCCGCATGAGTCCAAGTTGAAGCGTGGTCCCAGACCTGGGTTGTCTCCGGTAACGGTTTGGTGCTCGTTGAACTGCGCGAGTCCGGTTTGGAAGAAGGCCAAGTCGTTTGGACTGGCGGTGACGGAAGCAAACGGCTGGCCAGCGTTCACTCCCGTATTGCTGCGTACCCCTGGATCAGTTTGCGCAAACGCCATTCCGGTAAAGAATAACGCCGCCAAAATTGCGACAACCGATGCAAGCTTTGTTGTTTTCATTCCTGATCTCCTTCGACTAGGAAGTGCACATTCCCCGCCTGTTTGGCGCATTCCCAAACAGCCATCGCTCCAGCAATTAGGGGATCTCCCTCAGAATGCGAGTAATTGCTAGACGTTCCCTGTACGGTAAAGTGAATTCTTTTTTACTACTCGCCGCGGAAAGACTACAAGCAGAAGTGATTAGCATAATTTGTCTTTCGTTAGCATTTTGCGTAGTCGGTTTGCTTCCGGTAGCGCGCCGGAGCCTGCGCGAAGCGCCGTTCAAACGCCCGGATGAAGCTGGAAGCATGCTCGTATCCTACGTTGTGGGCAATTTCCTTTACGCTCAAGTAGCTGTTCGTTAAAAGGTGCGCTGCTCTCTGAAGTCTTTGTTCGCTTATCCATTCCCCCATGCAAACACCGGTCTGGTGCTTGAACAAGCGCTGGAGATACGAAGGGCTCAGGTTGAATTCGAGTGCCAGATCACGAATGGTGAAGGTGGTCCCAGACTCAACCATGCGCAGGATCTTTCCCACGCGCCCTTCCAGCATCGTGGACGTCAATGAGCGAAGCGGAGCAGCCGCGGCATGTGGCATGCCTCCATCGGTAGTAATGGTGTTTGCATCATCACTGCTTGTAAAGCTCCTGCCTGCAGAGTTGACACGAGAATTTAGAGTGCGCACAGGGAGCTCCTGCGGTGGCCGTTTTGTGCGTTATTCGCGGTTGAATTGGTTTGAACCCGCTTCAGTGAGAGCCTTTTGCAAAGTTCCCAAGCCTTGGACGGTTGGGGTTGATCGTCCTGGTCCGAAGGGGTTTCCGTGGTAAAGGTGGAGCTTTGACCGGCCACGGCAAGCGCTGTGCTTGAGAGTGGACACACGCAGAGTATCGGTAGCTTGGACCACATCGTAAGGACCTCTCTCTTTACGACATTTCCGACGTGATTCTAACCGCCGGGAGGAACCAGGGTTGGGAGAGTCGGACCCGTGGAAAATCGCGGGAAATTTATTCGACTGCCGAAGCGCTGTCAATGGTACTTCGGCTAGCTACCTGGTCATGGCCGTCAGTACAGGTATACGCGAATGCGTGAGAGTGCACAGGAGCATCTTGCATTTAGATCAGACAGCAAGGACGACTTTGCCGAACTGCGAGCTGGATTCGAGGTAGACGTGGGCGGCAGCCGCTTCGGCGAGCGGGAAAACGCGGTCAACCGTGGGCTTGAAACGCCCAGAGGCCACCAGGCGCATGACGCTGTGGAGTTCGGACTTAGTGCCCATGTAGGAACCGAGTAGGGAGAGCTGGCGGCTGAAGAGAAACCTCAGGTCCACCTTCGCGTCGTAGCCGGTGGTGGCGCCGCAGGTTACCAGGCGGCCGCCGGCGGCGAGACTGGCGAAGCTGTCGTCCCAGGTGGCCGTCCCGACGTGTTCGAAGACGACGTCGACCCCGCGCTTATTGGTGATGCGGCGGACTTCGTCGCGGATTTTCTGAGTTTTGTGATTGATGAGATGGTCGGCGCCGAGTTGTTTCGCTTTCTGCAGTTTTTCATCGTTGCCGGCTGTGGCAATGACGCGCGCGCCGAAAAACTTGGCAACCTGAATGGCGGCGGTGCCGACGCCGCTACTTGCCCCAAGGATAAGAACATCCTCTCCGGGTTGTAGCTCGGCCCTGGCAAGAAGCATGTGCCAGGCGGTTTGGAAGACAAGCGGAATCGAGGCGGCCTCTTCAAAGGTCAAGTTTTCCGGATAGGGCATGCAATTGACTTCTGGAGCGTGGACCAGTTCGGCGCAGCCTCCGTCGATCAGGTAGCCGAGATTGGTGAATTGGCTGCAGCGGTTATCCTGGCCGGAGACGCAGGCGGAGCATTTGCCACAGGTCACGCCGGGGGCAAGAACCACCTTCTGGCCGACGCGCACGGTGGTGACGTCCGCGCCGATCTGGGCAATTTCGCCGGAGACGTCGCTGCCTGGGATGTGCGGAAGCGGAATCGGGATATTGGGGTTGCCGCGGCGGACCCAGAGGTCAAGGTGGTTCAGCGCGCAAGCTCTCACGCGGACGAGGACTTCGTTCGGGCGGATGGTGGGGTCGGGAGCGTCCGTGTATTTCAGGACCTCAGGTCCGCCGTGCTGATGGAAGAGCACTGCCTTCATCGGAACGCCCCTCTCGAAACCTTCGAAGACTTACGTAGTATTATGGCATGGAAGTAGCGACGCTTCGTTGACACGGGCGATGCTGCGCCGTAGGCTGAGGTCAAGACAAATATACCGGGGAGATGTAAAGGGCACCGAGATTAGCAGAGGAGAGTAGAAGGCGCACAGCCAAGATTGGCTGCACCCACAAGACGATGGACTTGTTTGAAGAGATCGTGAAGATGAGGCGGGCGGGCCAGCGCGCAGCGCTGGCAACGATCGTACACACGAACGGCTCGATTCCGAGCTATGAGAGTTCGCGGATGCTGGTGCGCGAGGATGGCTCGATCGCCGGAACGATTGGCGGAGGGTGTGTGGAGGCGGAGGTCTGGGCGGCGGCCAAGGAAGTGATGCAGAAGGAAGCCCCGCGCAAAATGGTCTTCAATCTAAATAATGAGGCGAGTTACGACAACGGTTTGATTTGCGGTGGAACACTGGAAGTCTTCGTCGAGCCGATTCTGCCACAGCCCATGCTGTATTTGTTCGGCGGGGGGCATGTTTCGACCGCGGTGGCGAAGGCGGCCAGCGCGGCAGGATTCGGCATCGGCGTAGTAGATGACCGCGAGGCCTTCGCGAACAAAGAGCGCTTTCCGATAGCGCAGGAGATTTACACGAGCTACGAAGAAGCTTTCGAAAAGATTCATCCCAATGCGGCGACTTACCTGGTGATCGTCACGCGCGGCCACAAGGAAGACATGCGCGTGCTGGCTTGGGCGGTGCGTACGGAAGCGCGCTACGTCGGCATGATCGGCAGCAAACGCAAAGTATTGTCGGTGTACAAAGCGCTGGAGAACGAGGGCTATAAGGCAGACGAGTTCGAACGCGTTTACGCACCGATGGGGCTGGAAATCGGGGCGCTCTCGCCCGAAGAGATCGCCGTCAGCATCGCGGCGGAACTCGTGGCCGTCCGCCGGAATGCGGCGGCCGCCGCGCATAAGAAGTTAAAATTCGAAGCGCACGTTTCACCCGTTCTCCAAATGGGCGAGCGCTGAAAGGGAGCACATGCTGGCCGCCGTCATCCTCTCCGGCGGGGCCTCAAGCCGAATGGGTTCGCCGAAGGCGCTGCTTCCCTACCAGGGGCGGCCGTTCCTCGAACACCTGCTGGAAGTGACTTCTCACCGAAACATTGGCGTCCGCAGAGTGGTTCTCGGCGCGCACGCCGAACCGATCGCAAAAGCCATCCAACTCGAAGCCGATGAAATCGTAATCAATCACGAATGGGAAAAGGGACAGTTGAGCTCGATTCAGGCGGCGCTGCGAAGCCTGCCTCCGGGGACCGACGGAATCCTGCTCTGCCTGATCGATCACCCCCTCATCAGCAGCTTGCTGGTTCAAGATTTGATCGAACAGTTTTACAAAACGATGAAACCCATCGTCCTGCCCGTCTATGAGGGGCGCCGCGGCCATCCGGTTATTTTTTCCGCTTCGCTGTATGACGAACTCCATCGCGCGTCACTCGAAACCGGCGCGCGGGCGGTGGTATGGGCGCACACGGGAGAAGTCGAAGAGGTACAGACGAACGAAGAAGGCTGCGTGCTGAATCTGAACGACCCCGAAACAATGAACAAGGCGACCCAGCGAAAGGACTAGCGGTTCTTCGAAGCGAGATTTTGGAGGAGCGCGTAGACCGCGTCGACGGCCAGCTGTGCGCCGTGGAATGTCGCGGGTGGGAGCCCACCCAAGGCTTCGGAGAGAGTTTCCGCCGTAATGGACCGGGCCTCGGCGAGCGTGCTGCCGCTAAGACGCTCGGTGAGCACAGAAGCGCAAGCTATCGAGGTGGTGCACCCGCGGCAGAGGAAGCGCGCTTCCGCGATACGGCCGTCCACCACGCGTGCGGAGAGCTTGAGGATGTCGCCGCACACGGGATTGTTTACCTCGATGGTCGCGGTTGCGCCCGGAAGCTCGCCGACGTTTCGAGGGTTGCGAAAGTGATCGAGAACGGCTTCGCTGAACATTTGTGAAAGTATCCCAAAGGCGGTGCCGGAACTGCAACGCAGCATAAATCAAGAAAACATAATGCAGAGACGCAGAGTTCGCAGAGAGCTGAAATAAGGAACAGGCAAGAATGCCTGTTCCACAAAAAGATTTACTTCTTTGTGGGCAAAAACTTCTTCTCTACGGAGGCGACCACGACGTAGTTCGGATCGACCATCTCTGTGAGATGGATTTTGCCAACTTTGGAAAGCAGCTCATAGGCATCGAGTTCGGAGAGGCCATAGTCGGCGTGTATCCAAGCTACCAGCTCGGTGAAGGCGATTCGCACCGCGTCATCGACGGGACGATAGATGCCCGCAGCCATGATTTCCTTTTCGTTTTCGAAGCGTGGCCAGCCAGTGCGCTTCCCTTTCACGAGGTCGAATTGCAGCCGCGCCTTCATGGGAACTTCGATGGCGCTGCCCGCAATTTCGCCGTCGCCCATAGCGGCGTGGCCATCACCAAAATAAAACAGCGCCCCGGCTACGTTTACAGGCAGATAAAGAGTATTTCCGGCGGACGCTTCTGGTGCGTCCATGTTACCGCCGAATTCCGCGGGCACGATGGAGCTGCGCGCTTCTCCGTTGGCGGGCGCGACACCGATGCAGCCAAGAAATGGATGGAGCGGAATCTTTACCGTGTAGTTGGAATCGAGGGCTTGAAACGTAGCGGTGTGGTCCGCGTGATCGATCGGGTAAAACCAGATTTTTTCCGGCAACGCCTCTTTTTCGAGCATCGGCGTGTAATGCGTGGCGTTGATGGCTCCGAAACCCGGTGAAAACGTGCCCACACCTTGCTTGCCATCGACCTGCAGATCGAGGATGTGAACGACCAGCGTGTCGCCGGGTTCCGCACCTTCGATGTAGAAAGGACCGGTGAGCGGATTATCCCCTTTCACGAGCGCAAAGGAATCGCCAGGCTTTTGCAGCGCATTGCCGAAGCAGTCCAGGGAGTTCGCGTCGAGGATGTTGCCGGTTTTGAGTCGCGCAACGGGCGGAGCGGCACCGAAGAGGTATTTTACTGTGTCGATGGTGGCATGGTACTGAACAACTTCGGATTTGGGTGGCGCTGAGGGAGCCTGAGCTAGACCTGAAAACGGCAAAACCAAGCTAACAGCAAGGAAATGCAAACGCACAATAGTCCTCCGAGAATTAGGAAGGGCAGTGCAACACACTCGTGACGCGGAGTCAATCCACGCTCTTGCGAATCACGAGACGCTCGGCTGTCTGCTATCCTCTTCCCGTAGCCATGAAAGTGAATCCACGATTACCCTTGCGGATAGTTTCGCTGGCCCCCAGCGTGACCTCGATTTTATGCGCCATTGGGGCAAAGCGCGCTCTGGTAGGCGTGACCAAGTGGTGCGGCGATGTGGCGTCCGTCGGCAGATTGCCGAAGCTTGGCGATTGCTGGCACATGGATTCCGTGAGCGAGACTGTGCGCCTGAAGCCGACCTTGGTGATCGGTTCTGTGCCGTACAAGCAGGAGACGGTCGCGAAACTCCTCGAGCAGCCGTTCCCTTTTCTGGCCATGAACCCGCGGACACTCGCTGATATCGAAGCGGACATCCGCTTGCTGGGCGGGACTACGCAAAGGGCGGCGGCGGCCGAACACTTGGTGCGGAGGATGCGCCAGGAGTTCTCGGGAATCGAGAAAAAGTCGCGGCGATGGAAGCAGCGAGTACGCGTTTATTGCGAGGCGTGGCCAAATCCGCGGATCAGTTCCCCGCCCTGGGTAGCAGAATTGGTGAACATCTGCGGAGGCGAGATGGTGGTTCCTGCTGGCGAGAAGATCACCGAAGCGCAAGTAGCGGCAGCGCGGCCTGAAGTGATGGTGCTCGCCTGGGCGGCGACGGGAACGAAAGCGGACCCGAGACAGGCCTATAAAGTCACAGCATGGAAAGATGTGCCGGCGATTCGAAACAGAAGCGTCTTTGTGATCAGCGATGAATTGTTGAACACGCCGGGCCCTCCGCTGGTCGAGGGTATCCGCGAACTCTACAAACTTTGTCATTTCGCGAATAGAAAACGAGAACAGGCATGAGGACTGTCGTGGCGGCAGTAATTGAACGCAGCGACCGGCGATTGCTGATCGGCCAGCGCCGGAAAAACGATAGTTCCCCGCTCAAGTGGGAATTCCCGGGCGGCAAGGTCAAGGACGGCGAATCGCCAGAGGTTGCTCTCGCGCGGGAATTGCAGGAAGAACTGGGCGTTACGCTGGTCAAAAGCGTTGAGCTCGGGCGCGTGCGCCATCAGTACGCGGGCACCCCCGATGAGCTTGAAATCCGCTTCTTTGCCGCAGCAATCGCGGAATCGGGCCTAGTGCCGCACACATTTGAAAAGATCACCTGGGCCTTGCCAAAAGAACTTGGAGAGTACGATTTCCTGGCCGCGAACCGCGAGCTTATCGCACAACTTGCCACTGGCCGCATCAAACCCTCGGAAATTCTGGAATCGAGCCGCGGCGAAGAGAGGGCTATAACGCCGGACCAAAGTAGCGGTAGTGGCCGGTGACCTTCCAATTGAAGATAATGTCCTCCATACGCGGCCCTTGGCCGATATTGTGGACAATCATGTACCGGCCGCTCTTCGCGGACTTTTGGTCCACGATGACACCAACATGGGGAACGCCCCCACCCAGATCCCAAGTAACAAGATCGCCCGGCGCGTAGTCATCGGCGCGACCGGACAACGGCAACGACTCTCCCTTGCGCGCAAAAAAAACCATCAGGTTCGGCACTCGCCGATGATCGATATTCGGATCGGGGCGACTCAGAACCCATCGCCATCTCCGCGGATAGAGATCAAAGTTCCGAACCATATCTTCATGAACTTCCTTTTGCAGATCGACGCCCACGCTGCGATAGAATCGGATGATTTCATCCGTGCACACCCCGGTGTCCGCAGGCACATCCCCGCCAGGATAGGAAATACGGACGTATGCAGGGTCGTAGCGAACAACGTGGTGTGTGCGTTCGATGGCGGCGGTAATCAGATGCTGCAGAAACTCACGGCGATGTGATTCCGATATGGAATTGGATTGAGCGACATCTAGCCGCGCAGACGCCAAGAGCCCCAGAATCGGTGCGAGAATGAGGAGAGCGAGCCGCACCAAGTTGAGTCCGAAGCGAGGCGTATGCGCAACCTTCCTTACGAAACGACCGGATTCGGCTTGTCGGCATTGATGCCCAGGTCTTTGATGGCTTTGTCGAGGACAGAGCGCTCGACCTTGCCGTCCACAAAAAGCTCATGCAGCGTGGCCAGCGTGATAAAGCGAGAATCGACCTCGAAGAAGTCGCGCAAGGAGGCGCGGCCTTCGCTCCGCCCGAAGCCATCGGTGCCGAGTGACGCCAGGCGCCGCGGCATCCATTTGCTGATCATATTGGGCAAGGTCTTCAAGTAGTCTGAAGCCGCGACCAGCACGCCGGGAGCGTCCGCGAGGCACTTCGTGACGTAGGGCACTCGCGCCTTTTCGCCCGGGTGCAAACGGTTCCAGCGCTCGGATTCAATGCCGTCATTATAGAGTTCTTTGTAACTGGTCACGCTCCACACATCGGCGGCCACGCCGTACTTGGTTTCGAGAATCTCCTGCGCGTGCAGCACTTCGTTGAGAATCGCGCCACTTCCAAACAATTGTGCGCGCAGCTTCGCCTTCCCGTTTGTCGCGGGCCGGAAGCGGTACATCCCCCGCAGGATGCCGTCCTTCACATCACCCGGCATCGCCGGCATGGCGTACGGCTCGTTCATCACCGTGATGTAATAGAGCACGCTTTCGCCATTCTTATACATGCGGCGAATCCCGTCCTGGATGATGACCGCGATTTCATACGCGAACGCAGGATCGTAAGCTTTCACGTTTGGCACGGGCAGCGCGAGGACGTGGCTGTTGCCATCCTGGTGCTGCAGTCCTTCTCCCCCCAGAGTAGTGCGTCCCGAGGTTCCACCAAGCAGGAAGCCCCGCATGCGCATGTCCGCGGCAGCCCAGATAAAATCCGCAATGCGCTGGAAGCCGAACATCGAGTAGTAAATGAAAAACGGAATGGTGTTGATCCCGTGCGTAGCATAAGCCGTGCCCGCGGCGATGCACGAGGCCATCGAGCCCGCCTCGGTGATGCCCTCCTCCAGAATCTGACCGTCCTTCGCTTCCTTGTAGTAGAGCAGCGTATTTACATCGACGGGCTCGTAACGCTGGCCGACGCTGGAATAAATGCCGACGGTGCGGAAAAGCGATTCCATGCCGAAGGTGCGGGCTTCGTCCGGAACGATCGGCACGATGAGTTTGCCGATCTCCGTATCCTTAAGCATCTTTCGGAGCATGCCCACGAACGCCATCGTCGTGGAAACTTCCCTGCCATCGCTTCCTTCCAGGAATTCCTTGAAGAGATTGTCGTGGTCCGCGACCAGAGGTTTCGCACGGATGCTCCGCTTGGGAACGTAGCCGCCCAGCGCTTCGCGCCGCGCGCGGAGATACTGAATTTCGACGCTATCCTCGGGCGGCCGGTAAAACGGAACTTCGATGCAATCCTCGTCGTTCAGTGGAATGCCGAAGCGCGAGCGGAATTCGCGCAGCTCGTCTTCGTTGAGTTTCTTCTGCTGGTGCGTGACGTTCTTGCCTTCGCCCGCTTCACCGAGCCCGTAGCCCTTGATAGTGCGCGCGAGAATCACGGTCGGAGAGCCTTTGTGATCGACGGCCGCCTTGTACGCGGCGTAAACCTTGCGCGGATCGTGCCCGCCGAGACGCAGGCGGCGCAGCGCCTCGTCCGGAAGCGGCTCGACAAGCTGGAGCAATCGCGGATCGCTGCCGAAGAAATGCTCGCGAACATAAGCGCCGGAGGAAACCACCAGCTTCTGGTATTCGCCGTCCACCAATTCGCCCATGCGCTTCACCAGCAGTCCTTCGGTGTCGCGCTCGAAAATGGGATCCCACTCGCTGCCCCACAAAACCTTGATGACGTTCCAGCGCGCGCCGCGGAACGCAGATTCCAGCTCTTGAATGATCTGTCCGTTGCCGCGCACCGGGCCGTCGAGGCGCTGCAAATTACAGTTGATGACAAAGATCAGATTGTCGAGCTTCTCGCGCGAAGCCAGTGTGATCGCTCCGAGCGATTCCGGCTCGTCGGTCTCGCCGTCACCCAGGAACGCCCATACCTTCGCGTCCGTGGCAGGCTTCATGCCACGATCCTCGAGGTAACGGTTGAAGCGCGCCTGATAAATGGCCATCAGCGGGCTGAGGCCCATGGAAACCGTCGGGAACTCCCAGAAATCAGGCATCAGCCACGGATGCGGATAGGAAGACAGCCCGCCGCCCGGCTTTAGCTCGCGGCGGAAATTTTCCAGCTTTTGCGCGCTGAGGCGGCCTTCCAAAAACGCTCGGGCGTACATCCCGGGCGAAGCGTGCCCTTGAAAATAAACGGTATCGCCCTCGAACTCCTCGGTGCGCGCCCGGAAAAAATGGTTGAAACCCACTTCGTAGAGCGTTGCCGCCGAAGCATAAGTGGAAATGTGGCCGCCGATGTTATGCTCGACGCGGTTGGCGCGCACGACCATGGCCAATGCGTTCCAGCGAATGAGGCTCTTGATGCGGCGCTCCAATTCCTGGTCGCCAGGAAAAAGCGGCTGCAAGCGCACCGGAATCGTATTCGCGTAGGGAGTATTTGCGCTGAACGGCAGGTCGATGCCGTTGACCGTGGCGTGCGCGCGGAGCCGCTCGAGAATTTCCGCAGCGACTTCCGGCCCGCTCGATTCCAGGACGGAATCAAGCGATTCAAGCCATTCCTGAATCTCAACATCTTCCATGCCGTGCGGCTGGGTTGATATTTCGTTGTCCATAACTTCGGCTGGTCCCTCGTCTTTTGATTTTCCGGATATCCCGCGGCTAGCGCGGTGGACTTATGCCTTCGATAAGGAGAATAGAATACACCGCGGAGAGATTCTCTGCACGATCAGGCAGAAGATTTCTTGAGAGATGTTGAGAGGCTGTGGTTTACAGCCCGCGTTCTCCGGCCATCACAATGTGCGGCCGCCATCGACGACAAGGACCTGGCCGGTAATGAATTTCGAATGCACAAGAAACAAGACCGCGTCGGCAATTTCGGATGGCTTTCCGGAACGGCGCAGCGCTGCGAGTTTAATGAAGTCCGTCTCCCACTCGGGCGGATCACCAGGCATGGTAATCGTTCCCGGAGCGATAGCATTGACGCGCACTTCCGGCGCCAACGCTTTCGCCAACACCTTCGTCAGCATTACGACTCCGGCTTTCGAAACAGAGTGCGCCACGTATCCCGGCCACCCCAGCAAACCGCCGGTATCCGTGAAATTAATGATCGTCCCATTGGACCTCCCTAAGAGCGGCGCCGCGGCTTGCGCGCAGAAAAAAGGCGCTTTCAGATTCGCATCGAGCGAAGCGTCCCAGACCTCTTCTGTAGTGGAGATAATGCTGGAAGGAAGGAAATTTGCCGCGCAGTTCACCAGAATATCCAGCCGCCCATACTGCTTCGCCGCCTCATCAAACAAACGCTTGATGTCGGCAACTCTGGTCAGATCCGCCGCAATCGCCTTCCCTCGCCGCCCAAGTTTTTCGATCTCCGCAACAGCGGCCTGCGCATCCGCCACCGACGAACGGTAGTGAATGACAACGTCAGCGCCCTCTTCCGCCAAGCGCTGGGCCACCGCCCGCCCCAGCCGTTTCGCGGCTCCGGTCACAAGAGCCACCTGCCCTTGCAACGACTCCCCGGACTTTCTGCCGTATTCCATCATCGTCGAACTTGAAACCGTAGCACATTCCCGTAGGACAGGCATTCTTGCCTCGCTTCTTTCCTCTTCCACTAACTTTACGGAGGACAGACAAGAATGTCTGTCCTACCCTACAATCACTGGATGCTGGAGGGCGAATGAACCTTGATCTATTGGCAATCGCCGCGCATCCCGACGACGTCGAGCTGACCTGTGGCGGCACGCTGCTAAAGATGGCGCAGCGTGGATACAAGACGGGAATCCTTGATTTGACCGCCGGAGAAATGGGAACCCGCGGTACCCCGGAGATCCGTGCGAAAGAAGCGGCGCGCGCGGCGAAATTGCTGGCCGTAAAGTGGCGCGGCACGCTCGGGGCGCCCGACTCGGACGTTCAGCCGAGCCGTCAGCACAAATT
>Ga0209625_1000162_pt1 | contig 16329 bp, 10 predicted proteins | sample JacPin_JW_Ref_M2_FD_187960 | JGI IMG/M metagenome (GOLD analysis project Ga0209625, IMG submission 187960) | Forest soil microbial communities from Algoma, Ontario, Canada - Jack Pine, Ontario site 1_JW_Ref_M2 (SPAdes) (version 2) | ecosystem: Environmental > Terrestrial > Soil > Boreal...
CCATTGCCGCGGATGGAATCGTTTCGATGACCTTTCTCATGCGTTTGGAAAATTGCTGCGTGAAGTGCCGCACCAGCAGCGGAATATCCCCCTGGCGTTCCCGCAACGGCGGAACATGGACGGGAAAAACATTCAAGCGAAAAAAGAGATCGGATCGGAACTTCTGCTCGCTCACCATCGCTTCGAGATCGCGGTTCGTCGCGGCAATCAAGCGCGCGTCGGTCCGAAGCGTGCGCGAGCTTCCCAGCCGCTCGAACTCTCTCTCCTGCAACACGCGGAGCAGTTTGGTCTGCAACTCGAGAGGAATCTCTCCGATTTCGTCCAGGAAAATGGTGCCGCCATCGGCCACTTCGAAGCGCCCAATGCGTTGCGCGATCGCTCCCGTAAATGCGCCCTTCTCATGCCCAAACAGCTCGCTTTCCAGCAAGCCCGTCGGTATGGCCGCGCAGTTGAGCTTCACGAAGGGCTTGGACCGCCGCGGACTCAAATCATGAATGCCGCGCGCGATCAGTTCTTTTCCCGTCCCCGTCTCTCCATAAATGAGCACCGTCGAGTCCGTCGGCGCTACAGTTTCCACCTGTTTGAGGACTCTGCGCAGAGAAACGCTATTCCCGATGATCTGGGCAAAATTCATTTCCGTGCGGATTTCATCTTCCAAATACAACTTCTCTTTGGAGAGCTGGTCTTTCAGCTCTCGAATCTCACCAAACGCACATGCATTCTCCACGGCAATGGCAACCTGATTTGCGATCTGGGACAGAAACGCGCAATCACCAGCGAATGCATTCTCCTGATATTTGACCACACCGAATGTGCCCAGCACGCGACCTCGGCTAACAAGAGGAAGGATGCAGAGCGTTCCAACTTCGGAGTGCAAGGTGTATTTCATTCCCAGTCGCCTTGCCTCCTGGATGCTCCCGCACCATAGTTTGCCGGTGCGAAAGACCGTTCCCGAGACATCTTCATCGATAGGGACAAGGCTCTCCTCATGGACGGATTCGTCGCTGAGGGGAAAATCCATTGCGTAGATCTTCAAGTATGTGTTTCCGGCATCGGGGAGACAAATGCCAACCCCATCGCAGCCCATAACCCGGCGCGTGCTCGCCACTACGGCTCGGAGAACATCCCGGAACTCCAGATTGGAAACCACGTGATTGGTCAGTTCAAGGAGAAGCCCAACACGCTCGCTCTTTTTCAGCAACTGCTGCTGTGAGGCCTGCGCCGCGTCAAACAGCAGCGCATTGTCGAATGCCAGAGCGATCTGCTCAGCCACCACCGATAGAAAGCGAACTTCTTCGGCGCTATAAACATCCGGAGTCTTGCTGCCAAAGGTGAGCGTTCCGACTTTGCTATGGGCTGTCGTTAGGGGGAGAGTGCACAAACAGTGGACTCCGTATTTCTTCAAAACCTCTTGGAGTTTGGAAAAGCGCGGGTCGTGAGTTTCGAGCGAGGTCACCAGAGCCTCTTGATTCTGGTAGACCCACCAGGCATCGGATTCCTCCATGCTCAGTTCGGGGTCTGGAGGGATAGCCGCTTCTGTTTTCGCGTCGATAGAATGGCGGTGAAATGTATTGGATTTCTCGTCACGAATCGTCACACCGATATAATCAAACCGGACGACCCGGTGCAGCTCCCTCACCAGCGAGCCAAATAAATCCTGCGGATCTCGATGCGTTCCGATGGCGTTCGATACTCGGACAAGCGATTCAAACCGCGCCGCGGCTGAAGGTCGAGATGCCACCGTAATTTCTTCAGTTCGCATTTCAACAAATCCCTCACGCAATTGTCGCTGCAGCATTGGATGCCAGAATTCGTGCGCCGGTTAGAACTTTGTCCAAGAGGGGAGCAAAGGGCCTCAGGCGTGAATTGCTTGGCCGCGGTAATGATCGCCTCCCGAGCAGCCAGATTTCACAAGTCAACCTTAGCGGACGTATCACTATTCTGCCTGAACCGCCGCATTTAGAGCAGCAAGCGATCCCACATGCCACCTTACCTGACTCCACGAACCATTTCTCTGTCGCAAATACTCTGCGGGAATCGGGTTCGATTCGGCTTGCGCCATCGAGGCCTCACAACCGTTCTCTGCACGGCCGAAATGATCGAAAATCAGAGTGCCCTGTCCGATGTTGGGTCCATTTTCAGGCTGAGCCAACACAAGATCACAGGGCTGTCTCGTCGGTCTCAGTTTCCAGCACCTTGTCCGACGGCCCCTTCTTCAGCCTGTAGGAAGTGCTTCTTCCTCCGGCCTCTTCCTGCTCAACGACGCCCAACGCGATCAGTTCTTCGATGTCTCGAAGGGCAGTGCGAGAGGAAGCTTTCGTCATTTTCGTCCATTTCTCTCTCGTCAGTTTTCCTTCGAACCCACTGTATAGTTTGTTCAGGACTTTTGTCTGCCGATCATTCAGAGAGACCTTCCTCAGCTTCAAAGCCTTCCAGAACTGTTCCTTCTCCAGGGCGCTGCTTGTGATTTGATTCGATTGTTCAATGGCCCTATCCAGACACCCTAGAAACCACGTTAGCCATTCCGTGATATCCAACGATCCAGACTGAGTCTTCTCAAGAACCTCGTAATAGTCTTTTCGTTCTTCGAGAATCTGCGACGACATGCTGTAGAAACGCTGAGCACTCCCGTCCGATCTAGCCAGGCACATCTCTGCGATTGCTCTTCCGATTCTCCCGTTGCCGTCTGCAAAAGGATGGATGGTAACAAACCACAAGTGCGCAATTGCCGCCTTTAGGAGCGGATCTTCTTGTTCATTGCCGTCGAACCACCCAAGGAACTTTCCCATCTCACCTTCGACACGATCAGCCTTCGGTGCTTCGTAATGAACTTTGTGGCGACCGATTGGCCCGGACACAACTTGCATTGGATCCTGGCTGTCATCACGCCATGCGCTAACTCGAAATTTATCGCGGGTTGTGCGAACGCCTGGAAAAAGGTGTGCGTGCCAGCCAAACAATCGTTCTTTTGTTAGCGGCTTGCTGAATTTCTGCGTTGCGTCCAACATCATTTCAATGACGCCATCGACATTTCGATCCTTGTGAGTTTTGAGTCCTCCCACGTCCAGCTTCAGCCTACGCGCGAGGGATGAACGGACATTATCTGGATCAAGCACAACCCCCTCGATTGCGCTGGACTTGATCGTTTCTTCGGTAAGGACGTTTAGCGTTGCAGTCCACCTCGAAGTAAAGCCATAACCTCGCATCTTGCCCAGTAATAGCCCCTGGCGCAGTCTGACCCCAGAGAGTAGGGGGGCAAGAGTCTTTGAATCCCAGGCAAATGTAGGCCAGCCAATAAGTTCGTGTATGTATGTTCTCGCCATATTCTCGCCGTCAATCTCGCCACAATCCTATCATATTCTCGCCGCAATCTCGCCAGTTTCCTCGTCATGTCAAGCCGTCTCTCATGGGCACAGTTCCCTTTTGCGCTAATGTGGTTCAGCACAATACGACAAGTTATTTGTAGGAGTGTAGTTAGACGACCGCATGCGAAGCGATCCGGCGCGTGTATTGATCCATCACCACCAGGACCCAATGGGTCCGCAACGTTGCCGACTCGCACCTGAATAGATCAATACTCCAGAGACTGTCTTTCATGTGGCCCAGGAACGTCAGCCATGAAGGGCCATCGGAGTCCTGTAACGGCCGGTAACGCGGCAATTGTCGTCGCCACGCCGCCCAGAATCGTCGGCATCCTCTGTAATGGGCTGCGTCGGCTATAATTTGCGCGCGCGCATGGCCCTTGCAGTGCTGGTTGGTCATGCAATCGTCAAGCATTTATCAGGAGCAATCATGGGTCAAGATAGTTTTATTCCGGTTGCGACCAATGCCAGGTCGCGAAGCGACCTCGTCGAGCGCGGGTTCAGTCGTCAGCCGCTCAGGGTTGATGTAGACATAGCGCGCTCGCTGGAAGCGTTATCCCATGCCGCCTGGTCCGTTCCAAAGGACAAATACTACGATGGGGGCGACAGGTATCGTTCCTTAAATCGTGTCAGGGCCGAGATTGTTGAGGGCGGTGTAAAGGTTTGGTTGAGCGAAGAGAGCACGCCCTATGTGCAGCTGAAAAAATACAACACGACAATCGGCGGCCAGCCGCGAGAGTACGCTCCGCTGCCCCCGGCGATCGCCGGTACCATAGGCGTTCGCAAGATGATTGCTCACCACCTTTATTACCTACCGCTGTCGACGGTGGGTACGAAGTATTTGGTCAACGTTCATCTAATAAGGTTCGCGGCTGCGCCTGGCCGGCCGTGCGACACGAGTCCACCGGGCTTACATAAAGACGGGGAAAAGTACATCGCCACACATCTAGTGGGCCGCTGCGGCGCTCAGGGTGGCGAAGTCATCATAACCGACAATGACAAGCAGGAAATGGATCGCTTCACGATGCGCGAATCGGGTGAGTGTTACGTCTTCGACGATGATCGCATCTGGCATATGTTGACGCCAGTGGCCGTAATGGAGGGCAATCAGTACGCCTACCGTGACACGCTGGCATTCGATATGCTGCCAGAGGACTGGGAACCCGTGAAGTGATCGGAGACGGAGGGACTCGAACCCCGGCACAGGTGTTAGCCCGCAGAACGGTCTAGCAAATTCGGCTGGTCCTCTGATTCGAGAAGACCGCTTGGTCTTGCACCAGGCGGTCGCCACTCAGCAGACCTTGGCATGGCTCATTTGCACTGTGCTCGCCAAATACACGAAGCACTTGGCCCAAGTGGCGCTAGAACTGGGCGCCCTTAAAGCGACTGTGGGCCGCAACGACTACGGCCTCTCGCCTCACTTTTTTCTGTTCGCAGGTTCCCTCGGGCCGAGTATTTCGGCTTGAAACGGTAAAGCCTAATTTCTTGCGAGTGCTGCCTGCGGTGCGGAAGGTGCCGGCTTATAGATTTCGGCACTGGCCGTGGGCGTAGGCCACACACTATAACCACCAACGATTAAGACCGTGCCATCGTCAAGCAGAGTTGCCGTCTGTTCGTGGCGGGCTGCCGTCATGTTGCCTGCGAACGCGAAGGTGCCACTCGCGGGAAGATAAAGGTCGCTGCCGGCGCTCCCGTTGCCACCAGGCAACTGGCCACCCGTGATCAGGACCGATCCATCGACGAGGCGCACGGCAGCGGCGAACTCGTGCGGCGCGATCGTGTTCCCAATAAACACGAATGTTCCGGCCGCAGGGTCGTAGACTTCTGCGTCGGCCGGCGATCCGTCATTCTCAACGTTACCCACAAGCAAGACTCTGCCGTTCATAAGCAACGTTGCCGTGTTCACATTGTCCCAACCCTTCATCGGGGCCGTTCGGCTGAACGCGCCGCTCTTGGGATCAAAGAGTTCAGTTGCTCCGACCGCGCATTGCACCGCGCACCCAGTGAGTAGAATCCTGCCGTCCACGAGCAAACTGACCGTGTTCCACCACACCGGAATCGCATCGACGTACGCGCCGGTCGGAGCGAAGGTCCCGCTAGCCGGGTCATAGATCTCGGCGTTAGTCTCCCCGGCAACGAAGACCCGGGCATCCTGGAGCGACGTTGCCGGGCCCGCGCGTTGGACGGTAGTCATGCTGCCGGTGGTGGTGAACATCCCCGTAGAGGGGTCGTAGAGTTCGACGCCGGCAAGCGGTTGAAATAGGTCTCGCCTGTCCGAGCCCCCGGCGATCAAGACCTTGCCGTTGGGAAGCAGAGTCGCTGTGTGGTCTGCCCGTGCCGTGCTCATGCTGCCGGTGAGAGTGAACATCCCCGTGGAGGGGTCGTAGAGTTCGGCGCTGGCCAGTGGTTGGAAGCCGTTCCCGATGCCCCCGGCGATCAAGACCTTCCCGTTGGGAAGCAGAGTCGCTGTGTGGTCTGCCCGTGCCGTGCTCATGCTGCTAACCATCGTGAAAGTGCCCGGCAACCCTGTGGTCCTTGCGATACCGGTGCCTGTGAGGTTGACAAGACCCTCCTCGTCACGGCTCCCGTCGATTATAAGGACGCCGATTCGGTCGCCCGTTGCGCTGGGGGTGAAGGTGACTCTGAATGAACAACTGGCGCCTGGGGCAATCACTGGAGGACAATCGTTTGCCTGTGCGAAGTCTGCGAAGTTAAAGCCATTCATCCTAACGGAAACCGGCTCTGTCGCACTGCCCGTGTTCGTGAGGGTGACCGTCCTTGGCGCGCTGGTTGTATTAAGAGTCTGATCGCCGAAGGCCACAGAGGCCGGGTTCGCAGAGAACGACGACGGTGGAACGTTGAGGATGGTAAGGGTTGCAGTGGCTGCGCTGCTCGTATCGACGACTGATCTCGCGGTGACGGTCACAGTGGCAGGATTGGATACAGTAGCTGGCGCGGTGTATTTTCCGGTCGCGTCAATCGTTCCGCAGGTTGCTCCCGTGCAGCCTGCCCCGGAGAGACTCCAACTGACGGCCTGGCTGGCTCCGCTGGGACTTACCGTCGCGGTGAACTGCTGCACACCACCGGCTTGAACCGTCACGCTGGCCGGCGAAACGGTAACCGCAGCGAGCGGCGGAGGCTGGTTGTTAGCGGGCGAAGCCGTGCTGCCTCCGCATCCTGCAAGAAACAAGACACCCACCATTGCCAGGATGACCAAGCCTGCGATTTGTTTCTGGTTGCTCTTCATTTTTCACCTCAGTGCTGCTCGTCCACATACCTGACACTCCGAGAGGGGGCGGCCTTGTAGCCGTGTGAGGGGCACTCTCGCGCGGGCGGAGCGGGCGGTCAATGTTTGACGGCTAGCTTTTGGCTGGGATGTTTCTGACCGTGTAGGTAGCTGGAAAGAATAGGGTTGTGACCCAGACTGGCCCCTCTCTTACTTGCCAGACGGTGTGGTAAACTCACAGAACTCTCGAGCTAGTCATGCCAACGCCTACTCCCTCCGAACAGGTTTGCTTCGACGCATTCGAAGCGGACTTGCGTTCGGGTGAGCTACGAAAGCAAGGCATCAAAATCAAGCTTCACCATCAGCCCTTTCAGGTTCTGGCCATGCTGCTCGAACATCCGGGCGAGCTGATCACACGCGAGGAGTTGAAGAAGAAGCTTTGGCCTCTCGACACGTTTGTGGACTTCGACGTGGGTTTGAACTCCGCAGTCAAGAAGTTGCGGGACGCCTTGGGCGACTCGGCAGAAATCCCACGTTACGTGGAGACCCTGCCACGTCGGGGATACCGCTTCATCGGATCGCTCAGTAAGGCTCCGACCTCCAAAGCTGACGCCGCAGTGACGATTCCCGGGCGAGTGATCGAGGAAAAGTCCTCTGCTGCGAGCGAGGAAGCTGAGAGCAAAGTGTCTGCGGTATCTGGGCCGCGCAGCCGGTGGATGCTTTGGGCCTCCGTTGCCGCCATGGTCGGTCTCCTAGTGTTGCTGGTCGGGTTCGATGCTCGCAGCTGGCGGGAAAAACTTTTGGCCAGAACAACTCTCATTCACATTCGTTCCATTGCCGTGCTGCCATTGGAAAACTTGAGTGGCGATCCATCGCAAGAGTACTTCACTGACGGCATGACGGATGCCCTCGTCGCTGAGCTGGCGCAGATCAGCTCCCTGCGCGTGATCTCTCGCACCTCCGTAATGCGCTACAAGGGTACGCGCAAACCGCTTCCAGAGATCGCCAAGGAATTGAACGTAGACGGCATCGTGGAAGGCGCGGTCTTTCAATCGGCGGAACGAGTGCGAGTTGATGCCGAACTGATTCAAGCGACAACTGACCGGCACGTCTGGGCAAGCACGTATGAGCGCAGCCTCGGTGACGCGGTCCTTTTGCAAAGTGAGGTCGCCCGAGCCATTGCCAATGCAATTCAAGTCCAGCTCACCCCGCAGGAGCAAGCGCGTCTGGGGCGGACGCAATCGGTCGATCCCCAGACTTACGAGCTATATCTCAAAGGCCGCTACTTCTGGAATATGCGAGACGAAAATTCGCTCCGCAAGAGCATCGACTATTTCCAGCAGGCGATTCAGCAAAGTCCAAACTACGCCCTTGCTTATGCCGGACTTGCCGAGGCATATGTGGTGAGACCCGATGTCGCACCGCAGGAAAAGTATTCAGCCGCGAAGACTGCAGCCCGCCGAGCTCTCGAAATAGATGATGGTCTTGCCGAGGCACACAATGCACTGGCTGCAAGTCTCTTCTTGTACGACTGGGACTGGGCAGGTGCTGAGAGGGAATTCCAGCGAGCTCTAGCCCTCAACCCAAACTATGCCCAAGCCCATCAGTGGTATGGCCAATTTCAGAAAGCCATGGGAAGGAAAAACTGGCCGGACGAAGTCAAACGTGCCGGCGAATTGGATCCTTTGTCATTGGTGAATGCCGGAGGCGGCTGGTACATCGAGAGCGGCCAATACGATCTGGCGCTGGAGCTCACTCGCAAAAGGCTGGAACTGTACCCCAACGCTGCCGTTCTTTACGACGCTCTGGGGGGGGTCTACGCACGAAAACAGATGTATCAGGAAGCTATCGCGAATACGCAAAAGAGCGTCACGCTTTCCGGCGGAGAGCCGCGATTCCTGAGTGCTCTGGGTTACGCATATGCAATCGCGGGAAAGCGAAACGAAGCTTTGGGTATTCTCCGGCAGTTGACTCTGCTCTCAAAGAGCAGGTACGTGTCACCTTTTGAGATAGCCAGTATTTATGCCGGTCTCGATCAAAAGGATCTAGCGTTCAACTGGCTGCAGAAAGCTGTCGCGGAGCATTCTAGCAAGCTTGTGTTCCTGAAAAGCCCAACTCTAGTCGAGATGGATAGTCTGCGGTCGGATCCCCGCTATGCTGAACTGGAGCGCCAGGTGGGACTGCCTCAATAGAATTGACTCCAGCTCCGACGGTCTGCGTTCGAGAGCTCTCCCGCCTAAAACAAAAACTTCAACTGCATCCTCATGGTACGAATTCCGCCATCGGTGAACTTCGGATTTAAGAATTGTCCCGGCGGCGAGTTCACAACGTCGCTGCTTGGCACCTGTACGAACTGACGATGGTTGAATGCGTTGAACGCCTCCCAGCGAAACTCCAATCTTTTCTCTTCTCGCACAACAAATGCCTTTGCTGCGCTCAGATCCCAATTGTTGGTTCCTCCAGCAAACAGCGTGTTGCGTCCTACCGTTCGGCTATTCGGGAGACCTTGGCCTTGTACGAAATGGACATCCCCTGGAGTAACGCATGCACCTGTGTCCGGATTTCTATAACCAGTGGAGCATGCTCCTACGCCCGAGACGGGGGTTATCACCGCCCGCGTGTTTAGGGGAGCCGCGGGATTGCCAATGTCGGGACGATCGTTGTCGGCGAAGCCGTCGTTGTTGCGATCCGATCCGTTTTGCAGGCTGTAGGGTGCTCCCGACTGAAAAGTGGTAATGCCAGCAAGGGACCAGCCCCCGAGTGCCTGCTTCCAGAATCCCTGTGTCGGGCCGGGGATCTCCCAGAGGTAAGCAATCGTGAGAAGATGGCTGCGATTGTAATCACTCAAGCCGCGATCCAGCTTCAGTCCTCCCTGGCTCGCTGGCATCGACGTCAGATTTCGACCTCCAGAATTTGCGTTGACTAACAGAGATTCGCTCACACTGTCCAGGTCCCGTGACCAAGTATAAGATCCCGCGATCTGCACACCGTCGGCCAAACGTCGTTCGACACGCAATTGCAAGGCGTGATAGATGGAGTTCCCGTTGCTTGAACGGATGACCCTTGGCCCAAAATCGGGATGCAGACGTATGCCATTCAGCTGCCGCGGATTCACATCGTCGCGAATGAAGAGCCGATGACTTTCAGAGCCAACGTAGGCAAGGTCGAAGAGAATATGGTTGGAGAAGGCGCGCTGCAGGCCGAGAGACCAGCGTTCTGTGTATGGGTTGCGAATATTCTTGTCGAACACCGCAGTCTGTCCGTTAAGGATGTCAGGTGGGGCAGCCACCAGAGGTAAATGCGAAAACCAGTTGGCAGTGCCGCGACCAGCGCCGACCCCGCTTGCTATCATTTGCACGGTATTAGGGCTGTCGCCCATAATGAAGTTGAGCATTGCGGTAAAAAATGCGTCGTAGCTGATTTGGTAGCCTGCACGCCAAACTGTCTTCCCGGCGCCAATAATCCTACCGAGGCGGTCTGATCTAGGCGACGGAGACCAGGCTACTCCTAAAGCAGGGCCAAAATTCTTGTTGTACGGAACCACCTTGTTGGGAACAAGAAACTGGCCCGGATCAAATCCCGCAAAAGCAGGAAAGCGCAGGGCGTTGGCCGGCTGGCCGAAATTCTCATAGCGCAGCCCGAGATTTAAGGTCAATGACGGCTTTGCCTTCCACGTGTCCTGGAAGAAGTAGGATTGCCGAAACGAATCGGGATAATAGACGGGGTTGCCGAAGTTTCGCCTGATGGTGCCAGACGGCCCGCTGAAGTCATCCAGGAAATTGGCAAAAGCCGAATAGCCGGGCGAGGCAGTGTACATGAACACTCCACGCCCAGCGAATCCTGCTCCCAGTTGCTTGGCCAATTGCCAGAGAAATTCAAAGCCGTACCGGAAGGTATGCCGCCCCATCAACTTCGATTGGGTTTCTTGGAGCAACCAATTGTTCGCAAATAAGAACTGCGGAAGGGCACCGGTGATTCCAGGGGCGGCGATGGGAGGAATCATGATCGCAGGCAGCGTTTTGGCAAGTGGTACAGAGCGCGATGAAATCGGCCGATCTACTCCAACGCGCGCGTACGAGAAGCGAAGCTCGTTTGTGAGAATATCGCCAACAGTGTAGGTATCACTGACCAGAAAATTGTGGTCACGGTTGCTGGCATCACCAAAATATCCTGGGAAGGGGAAGAAAGTCTGGCCACTGATCGGCGAGTCCATTCTCGAATCATAGAGATACCGAAACGAAATCTCGTGCCGCTGTGACCAGGAATGATCGAGCCGCAACATCCACTGCGAGTCATCGCTCATCGAGGGAGACAGCCAGTTCGCGGTTCCAAAGGTGACGCTGCCACGGTCCCGGCCAGTAACAGGGTCAGCGCCAAGAGCCTGCGAAAAGGGGTTGGAGAAGCCACGCAAGTCACCCAGCGCATTCAAGTAAAGGTCAAGACGCGGATTGGAGGGGAACAGCAACCGCAGGCTGGACACTGCTTCCGCCGTCGGCAGGACAAACCGAAACTGCCCTGTGGAACGAAACCTGTCCTGCTGGAAGGCCGCAAAGAAGAAGGTTTTGTTCTTCCTTATCGGGCCCCCCAGAGTGAAGCCGTAGACATTCTCGCTAAACCCTGGAGGAGAGGATCCATTGAGCTTGTCTAGGTTGGATAGCGAATTAAAGTCCTGCGATCCATACTGCCAGAGGATCGTTCCGTGAAACTCATTCGTTCCTGATTTGGTGATGATATTGAAGACCGCTCCTCCCGCCCGGCCGAATTCAGTGCCGAAATTACTCGTCTGAACGGAAACTTCTTGGACGGCATCGGCGATGTTGAAAGGTTGCGCAGTACCGGTGAAAGACAGATCGTTGTTGTCCGTGCCGTCGAGAAGGTAATTGTTCCCGCGCGGGCGCTGGCCGTTGACTGCGAACTGCGTGGCTAGATCGCCGTTTCCGTATGTCGTACTGCCTGAAGGCGAGACCGCGCCAGGCAGCGTCCCTGCCAGCGAAATTGGATTGAGCGCCCTCAGCGGCAGCCGACTGACCTCCCGAGACTGGAAGTTTCCACCGCGTAGCGGAGAATCTTTCAATAGTAGCTCGTCGGTCTCGGCATTCACCTTGACCACGGTTTCGTTGCTGCCCACCTGCAGCTTCACATCTACAGTCGTCGTCCGGTTGCCCTCCACGCTTATGCCCAGCTCCAGGAACCCGTTGAAGCCCGCTTTGTTTATCTTGAGGTCGAACAGCCCAAGGTCCACCGCATCGAAGCGATAGATGCCAACCGCATTGGTTGTAGTGGAGCGTTTCACCCCGTTTTCCTGGTTGGTTAGTTCCACAAAAGCGTCCGGTAACACTGCCCCCGTGGCATCTGTCACCGTTCCGGACACACCGCCGCGACTGGTCTGTGATCGGGCGGGCAAAGCCAGACTGGCGATCGTGAGCATGCTAATCACCAGCCTTGTTCGGTTACGGCTGCTCAACTTCGTCTCCTCGCGCCACGATATTCAAGGAGGCAGCTTGGCTTGACGCTTGTGAATCAATGTCCAATGTTGTCCGCCGTAACCCTTTACAACCTCACAAAAAGGCACCGGACAACCTGTACTTTTGGCCCTATTTGCCAAGTGTCGCGAGCTGCGCCGTTGGCGTCTTCGAATGTAACGACGGAAGAAACGGCGCGCCAGTCATTTCAGTCACTGTACAACTAATACCGCAAGGAGGCGCCAATTCAAGATTGTCGGAGAGTCGCCCTCCTCAGAATGGGACCGGTTCGACAACCGTTCCCACTCCGTGATCCTCGATGGTGCCCGGCCCGACAATGCGCGTATTCACGACAAGGTCGCCCACAAAGATGTCAGCGACCAATGCCTCGAAGTCATCGAAGCGGTTAAGAACGAGCGCGTTGCTATCAGGGATTCCCGCTTTAAAAGCATCCACAGAGAGTGCGGCTCTTGCACGTCCTCGAATCCTGTTGTTCAGCGCTACGTTGCTCTTAGCAAAACCCCTGATGTTGATGCCAGCGCTCAAAGGGCCGAAGACTGTGCCCTCGGGAGGGGTCATTGTCACGTCGTTGTCCACGACGATGGCGCGCTCCATGGGCCAGTCTGCAAATTGGCTAAACACACCGATGCCCATGGCTTCTGCGTCCGGCCAGCCGCAATCGATCGAGTTGTGCGCAATCAGATACGAACCCGTGTTTGCGACGCGAATCGCCTCGGGTCGCGGCGCTGTCTGCGAAGACACGGAACCTGTGGTGATCACGTTCCGCTCCACATACACTCGTCCGTCAACGCGCCGAAAGTTGATCGCGGGCTCAGTCGTGTTCTTTATCTTGTTCCTAGAAACGTACACCTCGACCTCGGCGCCGGGTACACCCACACTGAATACGAGGACCCCCAACGTATTGTCGAGAGCAGTTCCTCCAGCAGCGTCGATGTGGTTATCAGCGATCACGAGCGTTCCGGAGACATTCTCTGGCTTTCCCGGGTTCGTTGGCATGGGTATACCGGGGCTCGTAACGATATCGATTCCCTCGCCGCCACCAAGCAGTGGCTCTAGGCCTTCGATCTTGCAGGAGGCGATCACTAATCCGCTGACGGCGTACACAAAAATCGCGTCTCCCCTCGGGCGGATAAAGCGCAATCCCCGAATCGTGACGCGGGCTCCGGGAGCTTCGACATAGAAGGGAGTCGTTCCCCCCTCAATACTCGTCATCTCACCGTCCTCATCCTGGGCGCCAGAAATCGCGACTCCCTTCGACACCAGGACCGTAGCTAAGCCTCCCACGAAAGCCGTTGCCGTCGGTACCGTTGGGGGTCTATTAAAAGAGAAATGTCCTTTCAAAACGACCTCGCCGCCTTGGTCCACGGCCGCTTGAACTGCTTTAACATCAGTATCGGGGTCGCCCGTTCCGACCACTATGGTCTGCGCTGCTGCACTTGCGGCCCATGCTAGGACCGTTACGAATCCAGCGATGAATCGCCATACGAATCTTCCAGGCATCCCATTCGTCTTCATGTCTCCTCCTTTTGTTTGCCCTTCGGCCTTGCGGCTCCTAATGTTCGACCCCAACCAGGCATGCGAGCGTCGCCAGCTCGCCGCGACAAACGCAAAGATGGCGAGCCGCAACTGACTCCTCACATGCCTCGCTTCGCGGCACGCTTTGAAATCGCGTTGCTGCGGCGACTTTTGCTTTCGGGAGGGTGTGCGGTCAATGTTTGGCGAGTGACTTTTGTCTGTGACGTTTCTGATCGCGTAGGTGGCTGGAAAACTTAGGGTTGCGGCGTAGAGTGCAGCATCACGCCTACTTACGTGAGGAATGACAAGCAGTTCGTCTTTTCGAACAGCGTCGCTACGGCAGGAGCTCGAGCGGTCGTAAGAAGCGCGGGCCTACGCGAATTGTGGCGAAGTCGCGCCGATCGGTGGTCAGGACACGATAGATCTTGCGCCGCTCAGTAAGCGCGGCTACCGTGCCGTCGACTAATCCAAGATCGAGCTCTTTGAACTTGGCGTCGAATTCGAGCGCGCGAACAAGATCGGAAGGCAGCGGCAGTTCGTACTCGTAGCGGGTCGCCGGATCGAAGATCTCGGCTATCAGCTTGCGCATAGCCGCCCGATTGTCTCTGAGGAAGTAGTCCACCTCAGCGAGCACCAGCGCTGGTACTATCACGAGGGCCGCGGTGGTCAGAATCGTTTGGTATTCCGGAAAGGTCGGTTTGTGATCAGGCGTGCGGGCGAGAGCCTTGAGGAGCCCTCCCGTGTCGGCGATGATCGGGCCGCTCAATCTTCGAGGTCCCGAAACAGCTCGGATTCGTCTCCCAGCTTCGTGTCCGTCGACTCAAACAGTAAAGTTGTGGGTGGTCGGCGACCGGTGTAGTATCGCGAGGCAACGACGCGCAGGCCTTTCCGAACCAATTCCGAAGCGGAGTGCCCTGCAGCTCTCGCGCGCTTCAAAGCACGAACATCCTCTTTATTCAAGCGAATCGTTGTCGAAATCATCCGCGCCATACACTCACCATACAACAAGATTAACAAACTGGCAACGACCCAAAAGGAGCCAAGGCGGCACAAACTCACGGCTGCAGTGAAGCGATATAAGCAGTGAGGTCAACGATGTCTTGGTCTGTAAGATTGGCGACAACTGGTTTCATAGCAGCGGCATTACGGCCATCGCGAGTGCCGCTCTTGAAGTCGTAAAGTTGCCGCGCTGTTGCAGTAGCAGAACGCCCCGCCAACGGCGGGAACAGGTCTCCCTTTCCCTTCAAGCCGTCTCCGTGACAAAAAGCACAAGGAAGAGTCTTGCCAGCATCACCCGTCTTCGCCAGCAACTCGCCCCTCCTTACGCTTCCGCTCGGCACGTATGCGATAAACCCAGACGTGGCATCGCGCAACAACGTCCGCTTCACGTCCTCAGGCACCTCGATGATACGGAGCCCGATTGGCTCTGTAGCTCCGCTGGAATCCACCAGCTGTACGTTGTGCGGGCCGGGATGTGTGACAGGAACAGTATCGGTCTCAACGACGCGCGCGCTTCTAACCGCCGGCACGGAGTGAAAGTACTCAGCTGCAAGCTTGGCGTCGGCGTCGTCCAGCGCTTTCGCAACAGGGATCATGTCGTTAACGGTTGCGCGCGGCACGGAACCATGCCGCTTGTCGTCCTTCATGTCGGCGAGCTGCTGAAGAAAGTAGGCGACCGGCAGCCCCTGGAGATCGGCCGTATCGGGCTTTCCTCGTCCGTCTATGAGGTGACATTGCCCACACGCCTTGTAGGCGTCTTGCTTACCCGAAATTACCGCAGCAGGAGGCGCAGGGTGCAGCTCCGGAAACCAATCGACCGTGCTGGTGCTCCTATTAATCTGTGTGTCCGTGTAGCTCTTCGTGCTCCCCCTAATACGGAACAGCTGGCCATCGTCCGGTTTCGGCGACTCGTGCACACCCTTCGGGTAAGGCCAATCCGGATAGTCAGTCCTTGCGAGGTTAGCCGGTGGATCGGAGCTCGGCTTCGTTGCTGTCTGGTGCGTATGAGCCAGAACGTTTACGGTGAGAAGGACGCAGCTTGCCGACATGGCGAACAAAGAAAACAACGATCTCTGATTCATGCCAACATTCTCACGGATATGCGCCCGGAATGTCTATCCATTCTAAAAAGCAAATTCGTGCCCGAGATTTCGTCAGTCGCGGTCACAGGTGTTCGAGGATAGTACGAGAAGCGCGAGTGGGGGGACAAGCCTATGGACCCGACCACATTCGTTGTCGATGAAATAGGACGATCGCCCTCAAGCCTCTGTAGCTATAGCTAGATGGGCTTCTGAAGAGGAGGTGGGGAAGATTCAGTAGTGGAAGAATCCACGGTCGCATGAGCTCTCGTCTCCTAACCTCTGCCCTCGCTTCCCAAAAACACGGCCACAGAGATTGTTAGCCGGTTGTGGCTGCAAAACGGGATCCGGTTGCGACTCAACTTCAGACCTCTACCTTATTAAGATTAAGGTCGGGACTCCGGCTCCAACAACAATTGAGACCGCCGAGAACAGGCAGAAGGTATATCCTCTTAACTAAAATCCGATCTGGTTTTAGATTAGGTTTCAAGAACAGTTATATCAAAATGAAGTACACGCTACACAAAGTAGTAGCAAGGCGTGAATCGCCGCATATTTACTGATGATTTTAGCTATGGCGGAGAGGGGGGGGATTCGAACCCCCGTTAGGGTGTTTATTCCCTAAAACGGTTTAGCAAACGGGTGATTGCGCAATGGCTCGCTGG
>Ga0209625_1000163_pt1 | contig 16322 bp, 12 predicted proteins | sample JacPin_JW_Ref_M2_FD_187960 | JGI IMG/M metagenome (GOLD analysis project Ga0209625, IMG submission 187960) | Forest soil microbial communities from Algoma, Ontario, Canada - Jack Pine, Ontario site 1_JW_Ref_M2 (SPAdes) (version 2) | ecosystem: Environmental > Terrestrial > Soil > Boreal...
TACCGCCGCGGGAAGCCCTCCAGGAACCGCTCGATTTCGCCTTCCTTCGCGCCGCGCGTTTGCGAACGCACCTGCGCCAGCAGCGACACTTCCATCGAAGCGTGCAGCCGGTCGCGATCCAGCGTGCGGCTGAAGTGATTGGAAGTGGCCGCAAACAATTGCCACAACATTTCCGCTTTCCAGGGCGTTAACGCCTCGGGGTTCACCGCATGAATATCCGCGTACGTGAGCAACGTCAGCCGCTGCAATCGTTCCTGTGTTCCAACCGTTCTCGCAAACATTGTGACTGTGCCCGCGTCGAAAATGTCCCGCCGTTGCATGGTCTCGGACATGTCCAGATGGTGCGCGATCAAAAAGTGGACCTCCGACTTTTCTTCCGCCGCCAGGCCCAACCTCGCGGCCGCGCTCTCCAACGCCTCGAGGCTTCCGGTCACGTGATTTTGTACCGCCATGCCCTTACCCACATCGTGCAACAGCATTGTCAGTATCAGCAGGTCCCGTCGCTCCAGCGTCTTCCATAGTGGCGCAAAATTTTTCCCCAGCGCGTCGCTGGCGTCTCCCAATTCCTGCAAGTGCTCGATGGTTCGGAGCGAATGCTCATCCACGGTGTAACGGTGATAGTAATCGCGCACCACTAGCGAATCGATGTACGCAAATTCCGGCAATACTTCCGTCAACAATCCCAATCGCTGCATCGGCCGCAGCGCCACACCCGGATAATCCGCGCTCAGAATTTCGCGCAGTGTAGGCCACGTTATCTCCGTATTCTGCGCCGGCACTTCCGGATGCGTCTGGATATACGCAATGGTGCGTTCCGCCTCGCGGCTTAGTGGCACGCCCGTATTCGCCGCCGCTGCAAAAAGCGAAAACGTAATCGCTCGATCCGATAATGCTCCAGGCGCGACGATTTCAAGTAATCCATCGCGCTCGATAAAAGGCCGCACCGGGCTCGTTTCCAATTTCGGCACGCGCGCTGCGTTAAAAATTCGTTCCCGCAGCGACAATGTAGTGAGCTGCGTTTTCTGTTCCATGTGTCGCAGCAATCGCCGGTTCAGCGTCCGCGCGTGCCGGAAATACATGCGCATCCATTCCGCTGCTTCATGTTCCGCGGAGCCTCGTTCAGCACCTTCGCTATCTCTATTTCTGCCCGCAGTACGCGAATTAATCCCCGAGATTCCCAGCGAGCGCGCCGCGGCCGCCGCTTGTAGCTCGTATGTCAGCGTGTTGTCATTCCGCCCGTTGCTGTAATGCAGAAAACAGCGAATCTCGCTCATGAAGTCGACCGCTTTTCGCACCAGGTCGTCTTCCGCCGTCATCGTCGGCCGCGCGTCTTTTTTCTCTCCACTGATTTGTTGCATCCACACCGTGGCTTGATAATCGCGCAAGCCGCCCGGCGACTCCTTCACGTTAGGCTCGAGATGAAAAATCGTATTCCCATACCGCGTGAGCCGGTCCTTCGTCAATTTTTGCAGTTGTGCCAGCAAAAATGGCCGCGCTTGCTTTTCCGAACCCGGCAGCACCTTGCTGTCCAGCTTTTCAAATAGTGTCTTGTCTCCTGCCAGGAATCGCCGGTCCAGCAAAGCCAGGTGAAACTCGGCGTTATCTTCTTCTATGCGCTTGCATTCATCGATGGTTCGCCCCGCGGAGCTCACGCGAAATCCAATGTCCCACAGCACCCGGGAAAATTCGCTGATCAACGGCCGAAATTCCGCTTCCGTTCTTTCGTTGCCAAATAAAAATAAAATGTCCAGATCGGAGTAAGGGAAAAGCAACCGCCTCCCGAATCCGCCCAGCGCCACCAGACAAAGCCCCTGCGTGTCGTTGCCGTGGACACGCAGCACCTGGCCAAAAATGCGCTCTATATTTCGATCCGCCAGCTCACACAGCGCCGTCAGCGTTTCTCGCGCACCCGCACCCGCTTCGAATTTCTCGCGTATTCGTTGCCGCTCGTCGTCCGCTTCCGGTCCGAGCGTGGACAGAGGAGTTATGGATCCTTGCATCGATTTTTTAGCTTGGCCGATCAATTCTTGATAGAACTATAGCGGGCAATTTCGCATCTGTAGAGATTCTTTTCTTCCCGCTTTTCGTTGCCTCACTAGACGACGGCCTGGGCAGTCTTCGTCGGCAGATTTAAGGTTTTATTATCAGGGCAGCAAAACTGCTCTCTAATAAACTCATTGCATCCTTATAGCGCGTTTTCTCCGCGCTCATCATTCCGGATTCGGATGGCCTCATCGACCTTCGACAGGAAAATCTTCCCGTCGCCGATCATTCCGGTTTTCGCCGTCTTCATGATTGCCGCCAACGCCTTTTCCACCAGCGCATCCGGCAAAACCATTTCTACTTTCATTTTTGGCAGCAGGTCCACGGTGTATTCCCGCCCGCGATAAATCTCCGTGTGCCCTTTTTGCCGCCCGTGTCCGCGCACTTCCGTCACCGTCATCCCTTCGATTCCAATTTCGTGCAGCGCTTCTTTCACGGAAACAAATCGCGAAGGTTGAATGATCGCTTCAATTTTCATCATGGAGGTAATTTCCAATACTCCCCAAATGCGTTTCTCCGCGGGTTCGCGACAATTAAAACTCGCGCATCACGCTTCCAGGTTATAGGCCTCTTCTCCGTGTTGCGAAATATCCAGCCCGGCCTCTTCTTCTTCCGCGTTCACTCGCAGCCCGGTGATCATATCAACGATCTTCAGCAATACCATCGTTCCCACCAGCGCGATTCCCCACGCGATCAGCACGCCGACCAGTTGATTGCCAACTTGCGCCCAATGCCCATCCAATCCGCCCACCGCTTTTCCCGCGCCGAAAATCGGATTAATCGCTTGCTGCGCAAACACTCCGGTCAGCAGCGCCCCAATCGTTCCTCCCGCCCCGTGAACACCAAACGCATCCAACGCGTCATCATACTTAAAAATCGCCTTAACCTTCGTCACCATCCAATAACAGAACGCGCCTGCGCAAATCCCGATCACCAGCGCCGGCATCGGTCCGACGAATCCAGCAGCAGGCGTAATCGCCACAAGACCTGCAACCGCGCCCGAAATTGCACCCAAGGCGCTCGCGTGTCCATTCTTCAACCACTCCGCCGCACTCCACGCCAAAGCTGCACTGGCCGCGGCGAAATGTGTAGCTACGAACGCGCTCGACGCCAATCCGTTCGAAGCCAGCGCGCTCCCGGCATTAAATCCAAACCATCCCACCCACAACAAACAAGCTCCAATAAAACTCAACACCAAACTATGCGGCGGCATCGGCTGCTGCGGGTAGCCCGTCCGCTTCCTTAAATAAAGCGCGCACACCAGTGCCGATACTCCGGAAGAAATATGCACCACCGTTCCGCCCGCGAAGTCCAGCGTCGGAAATCTTCCTCCCAGCGATGCATTCAGAAAACCGCCTTTGCCCCACACCATGTGCGCCAGCGGCGCGTATACAAAAACGAACCACAACGCCATGAACAAAACCGACCCGCTGAATTTCATGCGCTCCGCGGTCGCCCCGGTAATCAACGCCGGCGTGATAATCGCGAACATCAACTGGTACACCATGAAAGTAGTCTGCGGGATCGTCCCCGCATAATCGGGATTCGGATCCGCTCCCACGCCACGCAAAAATGCGTGCTCGAACCCGCCAATCAGTGGCCCGTTTCCACCAAAGCACAAGCTGTAGCCCACCAACGCCCACATCACCGTGATCAAAGCCATCAGCGCAAAACTCTGCATCATAATCGCGAGCGTATTTTTGCGCCTTACCAACCCGCCATAAAAAAGCGCCAGTCCAGGCCCGGTCATCATCAACACCAGCGCCGCGCTGACCAGCATCCAGGCGTTATCCGCGGAAGATTGCGCCGCGGTCACCCGCTGGTCCAGCTGCGTCAGTTTCTCAGTGGTGCTGGCTTTAGAAAAATCAGTGGGAGCAGCTGCCTGTGCGAACGCCCCTGAGGCACTCCACAAAATCATCGCCAGCAGCAGACAATATCGCCACGTGCCGCGCCTGCGGCCAGGCGCCCTCTTATAATAAATTTGAGACAAATGTAGGAACTTCGGAATGGTCATCAGTAATCAAAAAACCAAAAAAACACTCTGTGCCCCTGTAAAGCCCCTGGACAGACCGGGACAGCCTTTAAACGCGCCCGATTATAAGCACCCGCTTCTCCCTTGTCATATAAATAGAATTGATTCATGCCACAAAAAATTTAACTAGCCTTCCTTCGCCAAGTCCTAAGCTCCGTCATCCGGATCGGCCCGCATAAATCTCACCCCACCAATCGCTTGTCATCTCCCTTCGTCGTATAATGCACGCCAATGGAAAGCCGCTCTAACCAGCGCCGCTATCCACACGGACGGAGAATCACCACATGGCCGATCACGCCCCCATGGAAATAAACGTTCGCGCCAGCGGTCCCGTCTCCGTACTCGACGTCCACGGCCGCCTCACCATTGGCGAATCCAGCGAACAGCTCCACCACGCGCTGCAATCCGTAATCGACCACGGCGCCCGCAAAGTAGTAGTCATTCTCAACGGCGTCCCCCAAATCGACAGCTCCGGCATCTCCACCTTGGTGCGCATCTCCATCCAACTAGCTCGCGAAGGCGGCATCCTTCGCCTGGTCTGCGGCCCCGGCCGCGTCCGCGACGCCCTCACCGTCACCCGCCTCATAGAGGCCATCCCCGCCTTCGAATCCGAATCCGCCGCCCTAGCCAACTTCGCCTAAGCGTAAGTCTCCGATTCGCCCCAAATCGCAAATCCCAAAAACGCGGAGGGTGCCCCAGGCTCGATTTTCAGCCTGGGTTCTTGGGGTTGAATTGTCTTTCGGTTGAATTTTCTTTCGGTTGAATTTTCTTTCGGTTGAATTTTCTTTGGAGGTGAAGTGTATTCGGGCGTTCTACTGTTAAGAATTTCTTCTAAATTCTTCTCAAAACGTGTAAGGAACAACAGATCCAGACTTCACGGGGATCCTCAATATAAGGAAAACGTTTTTAATTTTTCTGTGATAAGTTTTCATTGCACAAAATCCGACCAACAACCTAACCGTTCTTCTTCAACTCCGCCAAAACCAGCTTCGCCACTTCCTTCAACGTCTCAAACACGCCCTGCCCATTCACTGCCACTCCCTCAATAACCGGCTCGCCTTTTTTCTGTAATTGCTTCGTCAGATCCTCCACGCTCATCACATTAGGCAAGTCGCGCTTATTCAATTGCAGCACATACGGAATCGTATCGAATTTCAGATTGTGTTCTTTCAAATGCTCCTGCAAGTTGTCCATCGTTTCGAAATTCGCATCCAGCCGCTCTTCCTGCGAATCCGCCACAAATACCACGCCGTCCGCGCCTTTCAAAATCAGCTTGCGGCTGGCCTCATAAAACACCTGCCCAGGCACGGTATATAAATGAAAGCGCGTTTTAAATCCCCGCACCGTCCCCAGATCCAGAGGCAGAAAATCAAAAAACAGTGTGCGATCCGTCTCCGTGGCCAGCGACACCATCTTGCCTTTCTGATTCTGTCCGGTGTGGTCGTACACCCATTGCAGGTTCGCGGTTTTTCCGCCCAGACCTGGACCGTAATACACCAGTTTGCAGTTAATTTCGCGCGCAGGAAAATTAATAAACGGCACTAGTCGTAATTTCGAATCCGGCTAAAAACGTTCCTCACACACACTGAACCCCACCGGTATTCGCCCCCATCTTTCTTCGATCCGATTCCTTACCCCTGTTTGATCCCGAACAGGCACGTTCATCTTAGCCGTTTTTACGCGGCGTCGTAGCGTGCCTTCGTTCCCGAACCTCGAATTTCGAACCTCGAACCTCTAAACAGTGTCCGCGAATTTCCTCCAATTCTCACACTCTATTTTCCACCCATGCCTCCGGTAGGTAACGTCACCCATACGAGTCACACCAAAATAGTGCCCAATTCTGCATCGCTGTTGCTTTCCGGTATAAAAATGTTGCGCGTGACCCGCGTGCGTCCCGTACAAAACCGAAATCTAAAAGTTAGTTGTAATTTACGTATCTAACCAGTAATATAGGGATGCCCACTGAAAGGATAAGCGCTGCACCGCATTTCCGCAGGCCAAGGATTATATGCTCAGCAAGGCCCGCAAGTTATATCAGCAACTGATCTGGGTCTCGGCTCCGCCTTCAGGTGTTTAATCTTATGTTAACTTGTTACTCCTTTATTTTGACGACTTTGTGGACTCTTGGCATTCTTTGGCTCTCGTTTGGCGAGCTCAGCCCTTTGTTTTCATCACCTTACAGATTCTTTCGCAAAAACGTATGGGAGGGAGTATGACAGCAGGTAGCCATAAAAGCAGCGGGTTTCCATCTCAACGCATGGCACGAACATTGACGCGCTATAGCACCTCTGTTAGCATTTGCTCCATGCCAAAAGTCCGTAAGCCAACTCGGGCATCTTCCTCTCGCGCCAAAAGCGCATCTCCATCCCGCGCCAAATTGCAGAAGAAAAAGAACTTACCTCCAGCACCTCCCGCGCAACGCGGCGGCGTAGAACTTGTCGATCCGCGCGTCCAAGCTCAGTTGAAAGTCTACGACGAGGCCCTGTCCTTATTTCGGCAGCAGAAATTTGCGCGCGCCAAGGTTGAACTTGAAAAAGTTGTGGAAGGCCCCAGCAAAGAACTCGCTGACCGCGCCCGCATGCACGTAAAAATTGCCGAGCAGCGTATGAAGCCGCTGCACGATCAAAATCCACGTACCGCCGACGAACATTATCAACGCGGCGTGGCCATGATGAACGTGGGCCGCTGGGATGACGCCCGTGAAAGCCTGGATAAAGCTCGCCGCGCCGCGCCCAAAGCTGATCACATTCATTACGCGCTCGCCGCTCTCGACTGCCTGACCGGCGAAGCCGACTCTGCGATGGCCAATCTGAAAGTTGCCATCCAGCTCAAATCCGAAAATCGCTATCACGCGCGCAACGATGAAGACTTCGCCTTCCTCCAGGAAGATCCGCGCTTCACCGAACTGCTGTATCCTGAGAAAGACGGCACCGCCGGCTGATCGTTTTAAAACCCGCCCGCTGTTCGATGGCCCGCTTCGATTGAAAAACTAATTCGCCGCGCCCGCATGTGAAAAAATACGACGCCAAACAAAAAAATTTCTCGCGCGGATTTCGCATCGTCGCTCTCGGCGGCGGCACCGGTTTATCCGCGCTGCTTCGCGGACTGAAACAACACGTCGTGCGCGGCGACGACAAAAATCCCAACGCCGAGCGCCCCATCTCCGATCTTGCTGCCATCGTCACGGTGACCGACGATGGCGGCAGCTCCGGCCGCCTGCGGCGCGAAAATCGCATTCTGCCGCCAGGCGATATTCGCAACTGCATGGTCGCGCTCTCCAAGGACGAAGCGCTGCTCGGCCGTCTTTTCCAATACCGTTTTCATGCCGGCCGCGGTTTGATCGGCCACAATTTTGGTAACCTTTTCCTCGCCGCGCTTACCCACATCACCGGGGACTTCACTGAAGCAATTCGCGAAAGCAGCAAAGTTTTGGCCATCCGTGGGCGAATTTTTCCGTCCACGCTGGCGAATGTGCATCTTGTCGCCACCCTCAGCAATGGCCGTCGCGTGCGCGGCGAAACGCGCATTACCGCCAGCCGCGTGCCCATAAAAAAGTTGGAGCTCTCGCCGAAAAAAGTGCGCCCGCTTCCGCTCGCTATCGAAGCCATTCGCAAAGCCGATCTGATTCTTCTCGGCCCCGGCTCGCTGTACACCAGCGTCCTGCCCAATCTCTTAATTCCTGAAGTCGCCGCCGCGATCGCGAGTTCCAGGTCCGCGCGCGTGTACATCGCTAATCTCATGACCCAGCCCGGCGAAACCGCCGGATACGCGCTGGCCGATCATCTTCGCGCCATTCAAATCCACGCCCCGCGTAAGTTGGTCGACTACGTGGTTGCCAATCGCCAGCCGGTCTCCCCAAAAGTTGCCCGGCGCTACCGCGCGCAAGGCGCCGAACCTGTAGTTATCGATTTGCCAGAGCTGCAGAAATTAGGCTGTCGTGTTGTTTTGGATAATTTGCTGGATGAGCGCGACGTAATTCGCCACAACCACAAGCGGCTGGCTAAGCTGCTGCTCGACAAATTTTGCTGCCCCACTTGCAACCCTTGAACGCGCGCCGTTTCGCGCCGTGCCATCTCTAAGTTTTAAGTTGCGCAGCGTTCCTGCTAACGTTTTACCCGCTCATTTGATGAATATGCTCAGGAGAAACTATGGCCACCTTCGCACTGATTGAATATAAAGATGCCAGCCCGGAAGTTCGCGCCGTGTACGACGACATCATGGCCACGCGAAAAATTGACTGGATCAATAATTTCTGGAAAGCCATCGCGCACGACCCCGTCACCTTAAAACGTACCTGGGAATCACTGAAGCAAATCATGGCCCCCGGCGCTTTGGACCCTTTGACCAAAGAATTGCTGTACGTCGCAGTCAGCGTCACCAACAATTGTCAATACTGCATCGCGTCGCACACTGCGTCGGCGCGCAAAAAAGGCATGACCGACCAGATGTTTCACGAGCTGCAAGCGGTGATCGGCATGGCCAACGAAACCAACAAAATGGTCACCGGCTACCAAGTGGAACTCGACGAACAATTCAAAGGTCCCTTGCCTCCACCTGTCCAGTAGTACAGGTCGCTTTTACCCTCGACCGGGTTGGCAGTCTGTACAAATTTTTCTCCCATGGTACCTCCGTACTATAGCTACTCGCCTGCGTAGCCTAGAACATAAGGTTATTCCGCGAACACGGTGTCTGTGTGGGCCGGAGAAATTTTTCTGGCGAGTGTGGTCATGTCCCCTGCTGCAAAGGATAATGAAGTGTTGACGTCCATTCCGGAAAACGCCACGACACGGCCGCAGCCTGTCGCTCTGGAAGTTCCCGTGACCGTGAATGGAGCCCGCGCGGTTGCGGGTAGCGCCAAACGTGAGCCTTTTTCTGAATCCACCAAGACAGTTTTAATTTTTGGGCAGGGTGCCGTCGTGCGTTTGTCTTCTTCGGTAGCTCCCGGCCAATTGCTGTTCCTGACCAACGAGAAAACAAAAAAAGAAGTCGTCTGCCAGGTGGTAACTTCAAAAAGTTATAACAGCATGAGCGGCTACGTGGAGTTGGAGTTCACCGAGCCGGTCTCGGGTTTCTGGGGAATGCGTTTCCCCGCTGTGCCGCGGGGCCACCACGGTTCAGAAGCCACAGCAACAACTTCCGCAGCGGCAAGGAATCCCAGCGGCGCTTCAGGCGCCGAATCAAAAACTCCACTAACCACGTCAGCGAACCAGCCGCAAACGAAATCTCCGATTTCAAGTTCCCCGCGCGCCCCCGAATCTGTGCTCTCAGGCCCCATCGTATCCACAAATCAGGCGTCCACACCGCAATCGGTTTCAACAAATTCCTTACCGGCTTCGCACCGTGCCAGGCCGGATTCGCCATCAACTCTCTCGAGCGCTGCAATTCCTGTCGCTCCTGAAACCGCAAAACCAATGAAGACGGAGACCGCGGCGCTCCTGGTAACGCCGAAAACTTCTGTCCCTTCGTCCAAATCCATACTGGATTCAGACGAAATCAAAATACCTTCGTGGCTGGAGCCTTTGGCGCGCAACGCGGCAGCCGCTTCCGCGGCATTGCCAGAAACTCGCGCACCGGAACCGTCCGAAGACTTCGGAGATATTCCGGTATTGGACGATCTATCCGTTACCGAAATTACAGATACCCCGGAAGGCGCCAATCGAGGCGTGCCACCCTCGTCTTTTGGCACCCACTTTCTGGCCGATGAGCAGGACGGCTTGACAGAAGAAGCTGCCATGGCGGGTAAATCCAGCAAGAAGTTTTTGATTGGCGCGCTCGCCGCTGCGGGTCTGTTGCTGGTGGGCGCCGGAGGCTGGTACGTGCGTCAGTCCTCGGGCAATGAAGCAGCTGCAAATAATTCCGCCACTAATACCGCAACGGTGAGTGCCCCAACCGCCGATGCCAACAAGAGCGGCAACAGCGAGCGTCTGCAAGCACAGCCGCAGGGCCGAGCGTCGGCTCCGGAGAAGCCGTCCGCTAAATTCACCGCCGTGTCCACGCCGAACATAGAACCGGATGCAGCGTCCGCGTCGAAGTCGACTAAATTCGCGAGCGCCAGCAGGACCGGTCTGAACGCCAACAAAAACATCGCCACCGTGGACTCGGCGACAGACGGCACTGACGATGTAGCTGCACCCCCGCAGCCGAAAAAACAAAATCTCGGATCCGTTAAGCTATCCGCTCCAATCGTAAATAATCACGCTGGGCCGGTTGCCACGGAAGAAGCCTTAAATTTTGAGCCAAGTCAGCCGGCAGCGGGATTGGTGCCGGCTCTGGTGGGCTCCGCTTCCAGACAGCCGGTTGCTCCTAGCAGCGCGCCAGACATAAAACCCGCGAGCTTAATTTCTTCCGTCCCTCCTGTGTACCCGACGATTGCAAAAACTCAGCGAGTCTCCGGCGCGGTGACGATTGACGCCCTGATTGATGCCACTGGACACGTCACCAGCATGACCGTTGTTTCCGGCCCTGCACTTTTGCGGGATTCCGCAAAAGACGCCCTGAGCCGCTGGAAGTACGCACCGGCAGAACTGCATGGCAAACCCGTCTCCATGCACATGACGGTGACGATTCAATTCAAGCTGCAATAATTTTGATGTCGAAGCTCGCTTACAAAACAGTTCTGTAGATCGCGGAGCATTCAATCCTCCGCATGACGCCGTACTGTCGTCTTCCGTTCAATTCCTGAGCGTTCGCATTACTCGAAGAGATTACAAATAGTTTCAAACGTAAGAATTCTGTTTTCCGGTGGGATTTGTACGTGACCAGCGTGGGTGCAGAATTTCTGCCAGGAATGCCGGCATGCCCTAAAATGAACGCGGCGGCCGAAGTGCTAAGGCTTAGGCACTGGCCGCCGCGAGGGGTCTACACGCGATGGCGTCCCCGGAAGCGCTTTTGCTCCGGCATCGTATGTATACCACCAACATCTGAAAGAAATTTAGACGCTCCCCGTTTTGCCGTCTGTTCAAAATTGTACATTTTGTGCCCTATTTTTTGCCATTTTTCCACACCGCTACTCGACCCGTTCGCCGCGTAAGGCCATATGAGCCAGCGAGTTCCAAAACGGAACTCTTACTACGACCTATGCGACGTTTCACGGTATGGCAACTCTAACCAGGTGTCGCTTGCGGGCTGGTGCCAAGGTTCGTATACTGACGCCCGGCCAGCAAACGGCGGGAGGGTAGCCCGCTATTTCCTACTTTCGTTGGCCTTCAATTCAAGTCGCGAAAATCGCGCTGCTGGTGTCCAGTCGCGAATAAGTCGGCTGCGGTTCGGATAGCAAGGAGAGCTTTGCATGGCGCGCGGTCCTGTCCCGGAAGAAATGAATGTGTATCAAAACGCGGAAGCGCGTTTTGAAGTCGCGGCAACCAAACTTGGACTTGAGCAGGGCCTGTACCGCTACCTGAAATATCCCAGCAAAGAAATCACGCTGTACATCCCCGTTGGAATGGACAACGGCCAGCTCGAAGTATTTACCGGCTATCGCGTTTTGCACTCCACGGTGCGAGGACCCGGCAAAGGCGGCATTCGCTACGCGCCCGACGTTTCCCTGGATGAAGTGCGCGCCTTGGCGACGTGGATGACCTGGAAATGCGCGGTCGTAAACATTCCGTTTGGCGGCGCCAAGGGCGGCATCATTTGCGACCCGAAGAAGATGTCGCGCGGCGAACTGGAGCGCATGACGCGCAGATACACAGCGGAGCTGGCCAACTGGCTGGGCCCTGAGAAGGATGTGCCCGCGCCGGATGTGGGCACCGGAGAACAGACCATGGCGTGGGTCATGGACACCTACGCGATGCATCTTGGTCAGGCCACCACCGCGGTGGTCACCGGCAAACCTATCGAATTGGGCGGGTCGGCCGGGAGGCGTGAAGCGACCGGGCGCGGCGTAATGATCTGCTGCGACAAAGCGCTGGCAAAAACCGGAATTAAGAAACAAGGCTGCCGCGTGGTAATTCAAGGATTCGGAAATGTCGGTTCGCTGGCTGCAGACTTAATGCAGAAAGCGGGCTACAAAATTGTGGGCCTCGCGGATATCGGCGGCGGCCTCTACAACGAAAATGGTTTCGATATTCCCAAAGTGATTGAGTGGGTGTATACCCAGAAAAAGGCGCTGCAAGATTTTCCCGGCGGTGGAACAAAAATGACCGCGCGAGATGTACTGTTCCAGCCGTGCGAGATTGCTATTCCCGCGGCCATCGAAAACCAAATCACCGAAGAAAATGCCCACCAGGTGCAGGCCAAAATTCTGTGCGAAGGCGCTAACGGACCAACTACCTGGCAGGCCGATTCCATCGTCGATGCCAAGGGAATATTCACGGTGCCGGATATTCTCGGCAACGCCGGGGGGGTTACGGTCAGTTATTTCGAGTGGGTGCAGGACCGGCAAGGTTTTTTCTGGCGCGAGAGCGAAGTCAACGAAAGGCTTCTCGACGTAATGGAGCACGCTTTCGACGAGGTGGTCCGTTATGCCGAAGCCCACAAAGTAAATAACCGCATTGCTGCTTACATGCTGGCCATCGACCGGGTAGCCAGCGCTTTAAAGCTTCGCGGAATTTACGCCTAGCATCTTGCCGGGACTTGTATTAGGTTCTTCCCACTACTTCCGTGCGTCCACGGGGAATAGGTTTCCGCGCTTTTTGCGGTGCAAGTTTTCTAGCAAATCGGTTCGGTCGCGCCGACGATAGGACGCGAGGAAAGAGACAGGTCGATGACGGGTACACTCCTGCCGGGTTCCGCGAAGACGGAAGAGCAACACAGCCGCGAAATTTGTATCGCGGGACGCTGGCTATACGAGCGCGGCTACATCGTAGCCTGCGAAGGCAATCTCTCCGTGCGCCTGGATGAGAACAGAATCCTGAATACCCCGACGTGCATGAACAAGGGCACGTTATCGCCAGAAGATTTGGTGATTACCGATCTGAACGGCACACACATTTCCGGCAAACGAAAAGTGTCCTCCGAAGTGGCCATGCATCTGTTGTTTTATCGCATGCGCCCAGACGTCCAGGCCATTTGCCACGCGCATCCGCCGACGGCCACCGGCTTTGCCGTGGCCGGCCGCGCGTTGGACCAGGCGCTGCTGCCGGAAGTGATTATCGGCCTGGGGCAAATTCCCCTGGTGCGTTATGCAACTCCAGGAACACCGGAATTGAGCGCGGCAATTGAGCCGTTCGTTCCGCATTATGATGCGCTGCTGCTTGCAAATCACGGAGCCGTGACCTGCGGACCGGATCTGCTCACCGCGTTTTTTCGCATGGAGACCATCGAGCACTCCGCCAAAATTACCTTGGCGGCCGAGATGGCCGGCGAGCCGCAGCTGCTTTCCAGCCGGGAAGTAGCGAAGCTGATGGCGTCGCGATCCAGATATTTTGTGGCTCCGCCTCCTGGCGGAGGAGCGGACCTGCCCATCACGAGCGACGGCGGCGACTCGGCAGGGGAACACGTTTCGCTAACGCGCAGCCAACTTGGCGCGCTGATCGACGAAGCCGTGCGAAAAGATCGCACCCGCCGCTGATTCGTCGATTAAGTAGGATTTTCCTCAGGCGCGACTGACCTTCGTTTTTCTTGCGCGATAGAGTTACTTTTAGCGGTCATTGAAAATGCATTTTTTTGACCGTGGCATCATTTCTCTGATCGCTCATTATGGGATGGTCAGGCTATTGCCTTCGCGTACCACCGCCGCGGTCTCTTGGCCCTGCACGCGGTAAATCACGATCAACACTTTGTCTGCTCCTGGCGCGGGGTCTACGCCTAGCGAGCGATTATTAGCCAGCACCTGCAATCCGTTCTCACGCTGCATGGTGCGCAACAACTCCGTTACGTTGGCCGTCCTGCCTTGTACTCCCCAATATGCCCGCAAAATCACGACTCCTCGACGCTCATCGCGTCGATCATCGTGTCGGCTGTCCCCTCGCGGTCGATCGTCAAACTCATCGCGGTGAACCGATTCATCGCGTCGCACCGCGAACATTTCCACATCTATAGCCGCGCCCTCCCGGTACAAAAATTCGCGTTCCTGATTCTGTTGATTTCGCGCAATAATTCGCAGCGTTTTGTCACGGGAGACGGCCGGATCTCCTCCCATGGTCTGATTGTTTACCACTATTCGTCCGTTGACTCCGCCGCGCCCAATCAAATCGCCCAGCAGATCCGTAACATCTGTCTGGCGATCCCTCCAACCGTACTGCGCGCGCATGATCCTCCAGACGCCAGGCCCTTCATCCTGGGCGGAAATCTTGATGCTCAGCAAACTGGCACACATCACGATCATCGCCATTACTGCGGCACCTTGAATTGATCGGTTCCGAACCTCTGTTCTTAATCGCATAACAAATCCTCCGTTTCAGCGTGACGATCCGCCTTGTACGCAATTTAAACCGCCACGTCGCTTACCTGTCTTAAGTTGCGAATCGGCACGCAGTTGTATTGAGAATAGTTCTTTTTTGTAGTTCCGCCCCAGCGACGGCTCAACTCAGGCAGCTGAAGAATATTGTTGGATTAGGCAACGGCGGAAGAATTTGAGCGAGTCCAGAGTCGGTTCAGGACGGAGCTAGATATCGTTCGTGAACTCGGGGTGGATGGAATTCTGGAGGGGTCTGTCCTCAATTCCGATGGCCGCGTGCGCGTAACGGTGCAATTGGTTCACGCCGTTTCGGATACCCATGTTTGGGCGCAAAGTTACATTCGTGACTCGCGTGACCTGCTTCTGTTACAGCAGGAACTTGCGGAGAATGTCGCAAAAGAAATGCATAGCGCGGCGCTGCCTCCAAAACCCTCTGGCCCCAGGATCGCGCCCGAAGCCCATGATGCTTATTTGCGGGGACGATTTAACTGGTTCACGGGCAGCAAGGAAACCGTCCGTGAGTCCTTCGACAGGGCCATTCAACTCCAACCTGATTAGGCTGCCGCCTATAGCGGGCTTTCGGATTACTACACCGCCGGGGCCGTCGAGGGAATCCTCGTTCCTAACGAGGCCTTGCCGAAGGGCGAGGCCTTGGCACAAAAGGCATTGCAACTCGACGACTCTAACGCGGAAGCTCACAACTCCATGGCAGCCACATATCTCTTTTACCGGTGGAACTGGAACGAGGCGGAGAAGGAATCGCGAAAGGCAATTGAGCTCTATCCAAACTTCGCGGAAGCCTATCATCTTTACGCTTACGTACTGCTGGCGATGAACCGAAACGATGAGGCTGTCGCAGCCCAGAGAACGTCCCAGGAGTTGGAGCCTTTCGCGCGACCTTGGGCACTCGGCTACGTCCTCGACTGCGCTGGAAGATATGAGCAGGCATCCAGCGAGTTCCACCAGCGAATTGAGGCGCTACCTAGGGGTGGGATGCGTGTCCGCGTTCTTGACTTGGGTATTAATAAGGAATCGCTGCCCATCTTTGGTTACGTCAGAGCGCCCTTGCTCCGAAGAGTTTGCATGCGGAGGACGGGCAATCGGCGTAAACGATTCATCGTAAATGAAAATGCTCGGACCGACCCAAGCGTCTCAAAGGCTGTTGGCGAAAATCGTTCTGTAATGTCGGTACCAATCGCTCTGGAAACGCTCATCTGGATCGTATTGTTTTTTTAGGCGGAGAAAATCCGCGAATTGCGGATAGCAACGTTCAACCTGGCTTCGTGTGGCATGACAATGGTAGGTCAAGTAGTACGAGCCTCCGCGGCGCGCGGCCATATCGATCAATCTGCGAAAAGCGTCCGCCGAACGCTGGATTCCCGCCGGGCTGTGGACAACGTGTAGATTGAAGATTGTGCAAGCGTAAGGTTGTTTGGCCCACGGCAGAAAACTCTCGTCATCGCGCTCAATAAGGCGCACCGTGCCATAAATCAACTCCGTATCGTTCTTCCGGAAATCTTCCCGCGCCTCTGCGAGAAAACCTGCCAGCGCCTGCCTGGGTACGTCGATCTCCGTGATCATTTCCGTTGCTGGATAAGGTGCGTGAAGACGGGCATCGATTTCGCGGTGATAATTATCGGGGTAGATGCTCAGTTGATGGAGGTCCGACCAATAAATCTGGCCATTCGTTGAAAGATAATACCCCGCATATGTGTTGAAGGCCTGTTTTTCATCGGTGTGCGCGAGATACAGGAGTTGTCTCCAGTTCTCATCGGTCAGTTGTTTTTCTTCGATGGGAATCGGTGTACCGATGGGAACCGGTCGATAACAGGAGAATACGCCCTTGTGCAGGAAGTCATCCGAGTCACGCTCAATGGAGAACTGGAAATCTCCATATTCAAACCCGCC
>Ga0209625_1000164_pt1 | contig 16282 bp, 18 predicted proteins | sample JacPin_JW_Ref_M2_FD_187960 | JGI IMG/M metagenome (GOLD analysis project Ga0209625, IMG submission 187960) | Forest soil microbial communities from Algoma, Ontario, Canada - Jack Pine, Ontario site 1_JW_Ref_M2 (SPAdes) (version 2) | ecosystem: Environmental > Terrestrial > Soil > Boreal...
CGGCACCTGCGCCACGTACGGCGGCATCCACGCGATGGCCGGAAATCCGACCGGCGCCATGGGCTTGGCTGATTACTTGGGTTGGGATTGGAAGTCGGTAGCGGGCCTTCCGATCGTGAACGTGCCCGGCTGTCCCGTGCAGCCCGACAATTTCATGGAGACGCTGCTGTACTTGCTTTATCAGGTTGCCGGTTTGGCGCCCATGATTCCTCTCGACGAGCAGTTGCGGCCCATGTGGCTATTCGGGCAGACGGTGCATGAGGGGTGCGACCGGGCTGGCTATTACGAGCAAGGGGATTTCGCGACGGAGTACGGTTCGCTCAAGTGCATTGTGAAGTTGGGTTGCTGGGGTCCGGTCGTCAATTGCAATGTGCCCAAACGTGGTTGGATGGCGGGGATCGGCGGGTGCCCGAACGTCGGCGGAATTTGTATCGGTTGCACCATGCCGGGCTTCCCGGACAAGTTCATGCCGTTTATGGATGAACCGCCTGGTGCCAGAGTGTCCTCTACGACGATCAGTGTTTACGGCAAGGCTATTCGCGCGCTCCGTCACTTTACGAATGACACCGTGAATAAAGAACCAAAATGGCGGCATCCGCGTCCGGAGCTAACCACTGGCTATGCACCCAGAAATTATTAAAGAAAATTACCAGAGAAAATTATTAGAGAAATTATTAAAGGAAAAGGAGCACACCAAACATGAGCACCATCACCACCCCGCTACGAGATTCGTCTAGCAAATCCGGCAAATTGGTGGACATGAATTGGGACCCAATTACCAGGATTGTCGGAAGCCTGGGAATTTTCACCAAGATCGACTTTGATAATCGGCGCGTGGCGGAATGCTACAGCACGTCATCAATTTTTCGCGGCTATAGCATTTTCATGAAGGGCAAGGATCCGCGCGACGCCCACTTCATCACCAGCCGCATTTGTGGGATTTGTGGGGACAACCATGCCACCTGTGCTACTTACGCGCAGAACATGGCGTTCGGCGTGCGTCCACCGAATATAGCGGAGTGGATCGTCAATCTCGGCGAGGCCGCCGAATACATGTTCGACCACAACATATTTCAAGACAACCTGGTGGGCGTGGATTTCTGCGAGCAGATGGTGAAGGAAACAAACCCTGCCGTCCTTGCCAAGGCAGAAACGAAGCTCGCTCCCGGTTCGAATTTGCACGGCTTCCGGACCATCGCCGATATCATGCGCGCACTGAATCCCTTCACCGGCGCATTTTATCGGGAAGCGCTGCAGATGAGCCGCATGACGCGTGAAATGTTCTGCTTGATGGAAGGGCGGCACGTTCATCCATCCACGCTCTATCCCGGCGGTGTAGGCACTGTGGCTACGGTGCAATTGTTCACCGATTACATCGTCCGCTTGATGAAGTATGTGGAATTCATGAAGAAGGTCGTGCCGCTGCATGACGACCTGTTTAATTTCTTTTATGACGCGCTTCCTGGGTATGAAGAAGTCGGCAAGCGGCGCATTTTGCTGGCCTGCTGGGGCTCGTTTAACAATCCTTATGAATGCGATTACCAGTACAAGAACATGACTCACTGGGGCCGCAAGATGTACGTGACGCCGGGCATCGTCGTCGACGGCAAACTTGTGACGACCGACCTGGTGGACATCAATCTGAACATCCGCATCTTGCTGGGCAGTTCGTATTACGACGATTGGAAGAGCTCCGAGACGTTCGTGAAGACCGATCCGCTCGGAAATCCCGTGGATAAAAATCATCCGTGGAACCAGACCACCATTCCGCGGCCGCAAAAGCGCGACTTCAAAGACAAATACACGTGGGTCATGTCACCGCGGTGGCTTGATAAGCGCACCGGCGACCATCTAGCGCTCGACACCGGTGGTGGACCCATCGCGCGCCTCTGGGCAACGGCGCTAGCCGGCCTCGTTGACATTGGTTACATCAAAGCGACGGGGAACAGCGTGAAAATGTATTTGCCGAAGACCATGTCGCTCCCCGAAGTCGAATTCGAATGGAAGATTCCCAAGTGGAGTAACTGCATCGAGCGCGATCGCGCGCGCACTTACTTCCAGGTTTACGCAGCCTGCGCCGCTTTGTATTTCGCCGAACAGGCGTTGGCCGAGGTGCATAAAGGCAGTACGAGAACCTGGTCGGACTTCAAAGTTCCACAAGATGCCATCGGATGCGGTTTCCACGAAGCCGTGCGCGGCGTGTTGTCGCATCATGTGGTCATTCGCGACGGCAAAATTGCCAACTACCATCCATATCCGCCAACGCCTTGGAACGCGAACCCGCGTGATATTTACGGCACGCCCGGACCCTATGAAGATGCCGTGCAGAACACGCCGATCTTCGAGGATAACGGTCCCGATAAATTCAAGGGTATCGACATCATGAGAGCGGTGCGCAGCTTCGATCCGTGCCTGCCTTGTGGCGTGCACATGTATCTCGGCGATGGAAAAACGCTGGAGACCCACCATTCGCCGATGTTTGGTCTGCAGCCTTAGAAGTTTTAAAAGGAGGATCCAAAATCAGCGTTGTCGCCAAGCGGTGAATTCGGAGAGGCTGTCCTTTCCTAACTCACCGTTTCCGTTCGAAGAGTTCCGCTATCGGAAAGGGCTGAATGCCGAAACAGAAAGAAGTTGAGAGTCAGATCGAATCGATCGACAAGATGGTCCGCGCGTTAGAGGACGCGAAGGACCCGGTTCTGCGTGCGAATGCCAAGGATCTGGTACAGGCCCTGATGGCTTTGCATGGCGCCTGCTTGGAACGCATGTTGGAAGTTGTTGGTCACAGTGCAGAGTCAGGGAAATCAATCATTGACACGTTTGCCCGTGATGGAGTCGTGAAAAGTGTGCTTCTGCTTTATGGGCTGCATCCCGTCGACGTTAAAACGCGAGTGCTGGAAGCACTCGAAAAGATGCGCCCTTCTATGCGCTTGCACGCGGGCACCGTAAGTTTTGTAGGCATCGACCAAGTGGGCATGGTCACGTTGCGTATGGAGGGCAAAAGTGAAGGCTGCGGGTCTTCGGCTTCGGCATTGAAGCAGGCCGTGGAGCAAGCTATCTATGATTCGGCGCCTGACATTTCAGGAATTATTATGGAAGGCTTCGTTGAGAAAGCTTCTACTATCGCGGGATTTGTGCCACTTGCGAGCTTGGCAGCGACTGCCCAACTTGCTGTTCCGAAGAGCGCCTAGAGTCCCTGGGGCTAGAAACGGAGTTTTTTGAGTAATCGTGGCTTCTTCAAACCCACTGCCAAAGGCATCGGCCTTCGCGACACTCCGTCAATTTGCGCGGCGGCGAATCGGTAATGTAGAAACTTGTGAAATGTGCAGTCGCGAACTCGCGAGTGAACATGCTCACCTGCTGGAAACTGCCAGCCGAAAATTAATTTGTGCTTGTGAAGCCTGCGCGATCTTATTTAGCGGAAATCAAAATCTCAAATTCAAACGCGTTCCTCGGGATGTACGCTTCCTCACTGATTTCCGCTTGACCGACGCCCAATGGGACAGCTTGATGATTCCCATTGAGATGGCCTTCTTCTCCTACAGCACTCCACGCGGAAAAGTCATGGCGTACTATCCGAGTCCCGCCGGGCCTATGGAGTCGCTACTGTTATTGGACACCTGGAACGACGTGGTACAGGAAAACGCGATTCTGAACGAACTGCGCTCCGACGTCGAAGCGCTGCTCGTCAATCGTGTTGGGGCGGGCCGTGGAGTGAAACCGGAGTATTACGTCGTTCCCATCGATGAGTGCTACAAGCTTGTCGGCTTAATTCGTATGCACTGGCGTGGGTTGTCTGGCGGCACTGAAGTTTGGCGCGAAGTAGGTAACTTCTTCAAGGAATTGAAAGTCAAAGCGGGCGCAGTGAACGGTGAGCACCATGCCTGATTTGGATTTTCGTATCGAAAGCGTTGCCCCGGTTCCTTATGCGGCCGCACCTACGCTGTCGTTTAAATTGCGGGTGACCAGTACGAATCGCGAAGAGATCATCCATTCGATGGTCCTGCGCGCGCAGATTCACATAGAAGTCACGCGTCGCCACTATACCGCCGAAGAGCAAGCCCGCTTGAGTGATTTGTTTGGCGAACCTGCGCGTTGGGGCCAGACGCTAAAAACGATGCTCTGGACCCATGTTGCCCTGAATGTCCCGGGGTTTCAGGGGGAGACGACCGTGGAAATTCCGGTGCCATGCACGTTTGATTTTAACGTGGCCAGTACAAAATATTTTCACGGCCTGAGCGAAGGTGACCTGCCGTTGAATTTCCTTTTCAGCGGCACGGTTTTTTATCGCGGCGAACAGGACGAACTCCAGGTTGCGCCCATTTCGTGGGAAAAAGAAGCCAAGTTTAGATTACCGCTGAAGGTCTGGAAGCAAATGATCGACGAATATTATCCCAATACCGCCTGGCTGTGCCTTCGGCGCGACGCCTTTGAACGGCTATATGAGTACAAAGTGCGCAACGGTATTCCTACCTGGGAGGAAGTTATCGAGCGCATATTTCAGAATGCCGATGAACCGGTGCGATCGTGAACGCGAAATTAATTGAAGAGATCGCGAACGCCGTTCTCTATGAAGGCTACATGCTGTATCCCTACCGTCCTTCGTCGGTGAAAAATCGCCAGCGCTGGAATTTTGGCGTGGTGTATCCGCGGAACTACTGCGAAGCGCAGCGCGGAACCGAGCCCTGGTTCACACGAACGGAATGTTTGGTGAAGGGAAGCGCCGAAACTGGAACCACGGTAAAAGTCCGCTTCCTTCAGGCCATATCAAGAGTCATGCATGAGGTGCAAACGCCAGTATCTAATCCTGAGGAACGTTACGAACCGCGGTTGCACGGCGGCCAAAATTCACAATCTGAACAGCAGCAACCACAAGCGTGGCAGGAAGCCGCAGAGCGCGAGGTCATCGTGCAGCGGTCCCGCCTCGATCAATTGGTGAACGCGTCGGTAAGCCGCGTGATCGACTTGACGTCAAGCGACGCAACAGAGTCCATCAACGGCGCGGACGGCCGACTCGCTCGCGTGATCGTGCGAACGCAGGAACCCGTCCTGGGGCGAATCACCTTGAGCGCCTCACGTTTTAACAATGATCTCTACAAAATTACGCTTGAAGTTTCGAATGAGGGCAGCGTCGCCGATCCCCACACCGTCCGCCGCGATTCCGCCTTGATGCGTTCTTTGCTTTCCGCGCACAGCATCCTCAGCGTTGAATGGGGTGAGTTCGCCTCGCTTTTGGATACCCCTGAAGAATTAAAGCAGTTCGCTGTGCAGTGCAAAAACGTTGGGACTTGGCCTGTCCTCGTAGGCGAGGAAGGCCAGCGTGACGCCATGCTGTCGTCGCCGATTATTTTGTATGACTATCCAAAAATCGCTCCCGAAAGCGCGGGCGATCTGTTCGATGCCACCGAGATCGACGAGATCCTGGCTTTACGAATTCTGACTTTGACCGAAGACGAAAAACGAGAGATGCGCCATGGCGACGAACGCGCCCGGAAAATTCTGGAACGAACCGAAGCTTTGCCCGAGGAACAATTTCTGAAGCTTCACGGTGTGTTGCGTGGAATGCGCCCGATATTAGAGGACCAGCAATGAACGAATGGGAGTGGAATCTGCTTGAGGCCAAAAGTCCGCTAGAAACTTTGCGGATCGGCGAAGCTGACGTCAAAGTCGGGGATCGCGTGCGACTGCGTCCCGGCAAGCGCGCGGACATTTTCGACATGGCGTTGGCCGGCAAGACTGCGGTTATTGAATCTATAGAACAAGATTACGAAGGGAAGTTTCATATCTGTGTTGTTGCCGACGATGATCCGGGGCGTGACATTGGAATGATGCGCCAGCCAGGACATCGTTTTTTCTTTTTTCCGGAAGAGGTAGAAGCCATCTGCCTGGGCGAGCCCACCGCGTCAACCAACGCTTCAGCTCCGGCGATACTGGTAGCCGGCATCGGCAACATTTTTCTGGGCGACGATGGATTTGGTGTGGAAGTCGCACAGCGGCTGTCGCAGCGCACTTTTCCGGAAGGCGTGCGCGTCGTCGATTTTGGTATCCGTGGACTGGACCTCGCCTACGCGCTGACGGATAGACCGCAAACAACTATTCTCATCGATGCGTGCCCACGTGGCGCCGCCCCCGGAACCTTGTATGTTGTCGAACCGGATTTAACTTCCCTCGATTCGCCAAATACTTCGCAAATCGCCGTCGATGCCCACGCAATGAATCCCATGAATGTTTTGTGCATGGCCAAGTCCATGGGAGCGCCGCTCCAGCGGATTCTCCTGGTGGGCTGCGAGCCAGCCACGCTGGGACCCGAAGAAGGACAAATGGGTCTTAGCGAACTTGTGGAAAATAACGTTGATCGCGCGGTGACGTTGACGGAATCGCTGATGGCCAGAATTCTGAATGGGGAGTGGCCGTCAGAGGCTCATGAACGCGAAAGAAGCAAAAATCTCAGAAAGGACAATTCATGACGATGAAACTGAGCACTAGAAACGCCTCGTTCCACGAAGCTCGGCCGTCGAACGAAGGGAGTGAACGAGACACTCTGATTATGCTGGGCGGCATAGCGCTTCTCGTGATCGGCGCTGGAATCGTTCTGTCCAATCCAGCAGTGCGGCGGTATGTGGAACGAAGTCCGCTCAAAAATGTGATCAGCAATCTTATTCCGGACGTGGAGCGGTATTTCAAATTGCGCGCAATGTGAGCGATTTTCCATCGAGTAGGACAATTATGGGTTCAGCAACCGGGGTAAAAATGTCGCCAGAGACTTCGGCCGTGCATTACACGATCGATCCAGCGTCGAGCCGCTTTACGATACGCGCTTTTGCCGCAGGCCTATTGTCTGGATTGGGCCATAATCCGGTCATTGCCATCCGGGATTTCTCCGGCGAAGTGAACTTTGCGCCCGACGATCTGACTAAAAGTTCTGTGGGAATGACCATTCAGGCCGGTTCGTTCGAAGTGCAGAACGATGTCAGCGAGAAAGACCTCCGCGAAATTATTCGTACTATGAATGACCAGGTATTGGAGGCAAAACGATTTCCGGAGATCGCGTTTGAGAGCAGGCAAGTGTCGGGAATGAAACTCGGCGAATCGCTATACGTCGTGAAGATTGAGGGCGATTTATTTCTCCATGGCGTTACCAGGCCGCAGACTCTTTCAGCGAACGTGGCGCCCGCGGACGACAAGCTTCGTGTTTACGGCGAATTCTCGATCAAGCAGTCGGATTTCAAGATCAGGCTTGTTTCTGTGGCGGGCGGAGCTCTCAAGGTGAAGGACGAACTAAAACTGTCGTTCGACATCGTCGCAAAAAATGATTTTTGAGCTGACCAAGGATTTAGCATGGATCATCGGGACGGAACACTGGAAGCGACGGGAGGATGCAGAATGTGCCTGGCAATACCGGGGAAAATTATAGAGATTACTTCCGACGCTACGCACTGCGCGCTGGTGGATGTGATGGGCGTGCGCCGAAAAGTGCATTTAGGGTTGCTGCAGGAGGACAAGCCCCAGACGGGTGATTGGGTCCTGATTCACGTGGGCTTCGCCATGAGCAAAATCAGCGAAGAAGAGGCTCTCGACCAGATGCATACCCTGCAGATGTTGGGAGAAAGCGAAGCGGCCATCGAAGAGGTTCGCGGTTATGGCCTGGAAGACGTGCAAGAGAAACGAATCACCTAGCTCTGGAGAGCTAACATGAAATTCGTGGATGAATTCCGGAATCCAGAACTGATCATGAAGACAGCGGAAGAACTCCGCCGGCTGACTGACCCGCAGCGGCACTATCGATTGATGGAAGTTTGCGGCGGCCACACGCACGCAATTTATCGCTTTGGGTTGAAAGATGTGCTGCCCGAAAACATCGATCTGATTCATGGGCCGGGTTGTCCGGTATGCGTGTTGCCTATGGGGCGCATAGACGATGGCCTGTCTATCGCGGCTCAACCAAATGTAATCTTCGCGGCCTTTGGCGACATGATGCGTGTGCCCGGCGCGCATGGAAGTCCGCTCGAACATAAAGCGCGCGGCGCCGATGTGCGCATCGTTTATTCGCCGACGGATGCCATCAAGCTCGCTAAGAAGAATCCCGACAAGCACGTGATGTTTTTTGCGATTGGCTTTGAAACAACGGCGCCGTCCACCGCTTTGACTTTGCAGAGAGCCAAGGCCGAAGGGTTGCAGAATTTTTCCGTGTTCTGCAATCACGTAACCATCATTCCCGCGATTCGCGCGATTCTGGATTCACCGGATATGCGTCTCGACGGCTTCATCGGGCCCGGCCACTGTTCCACCGTGATTGGCTGCCGACCCTATGAATGGATTGCCAGCGACGAAGGCAAACCGATCGTGGTGTGCGGATTTGAGCCGCTGGATCTGCTGCAATCCATAGTGATGCTGCTGCGGCAATTGAAAAACGGCGAAGCCAAAGTTGAGAATCAATATAAGCGCGTGGTTCCATGGGAAGGGAACCGCGCGGCGTTGAAAGCCATGAATGAAGTGTTTCAACTGCGGCCGTATTTCGAATGGCGTGGACTAGGGTTCATTTCCCAATCAGCCCTTCGCATTCGAGACTCATACGCACAGTGGGATGCTGAGCGTCGATTCAATGTTCCAGGAATCCGCATCACCGATCCCAAGGCTGCTCAATGCGGTGAAGTGTTGAAGGGCGTTCTTAAACCTGCGCAGTGCAAACTATTCGCGCAGGAATGCACGCCGGAGAGCCCCGTCGGAGCGTTGATGGTGTCATCAGAAGGCTCTTGTGCCGCGTTCTACAATTACCAGCACCGCAAGCCAGTCACTATTTCGAATGCAAATCTTGCCAGCGTAGTGTGAGTGAATTAAACATCATGGAAAACTTTGCCGGCAAGATCAGGTTCCGCGAACCGCAAATCGAAATGGCGCATGGCGCCGGCGGCAAAGCAAGCCGGAGACTGGTGGAAGGATTGTTTGCCCCGCTGCTCTTTGGCTCCAGCTCAGCTCCTCTCGGAGATGCGGCTCATATCCAAATTAATGGCACGCGAATCGCCATGACCACGGACAGTTTCGTGGTCAAACCGCTTAGTTTTCCAGGTGGTTCAATTGGAGAGTTGGCGATTAACGGCACGGTGAACGACCTTGCTGTTTCGGGTGCGAAAGCCGAAGCGATCGTTGTCACCTTTGTACTCGAAGCAGGATTACCAACCGAGATCCTTGAGGCGGAAGTTCGCGCCATGGGAAAAGCCGCGCAGCAAGCCGACGTGGTGATTGCCGGCGGTGACACCAAGGTCGTCGAGCACGGCAGGGCCGACAACATGTATATCACCACAACAGGAATTGGACGGTTGATTCCAGGAGTTGCCATCTCGCCGAGCTCCGTGCAGCCGGGAGATAAGGTGCTGCTCTCGGGACCTATTGGGGATCACGGCATAACTATTCTGCTGGCCAGAGGCGAACTCGATCTGGAAGCAGAGCTACGCTCCGATACACGCTCAGTGCTTCCGCTGGTTCAGGCTGTGGTTCGCGCTGCGGGCGCGGGAGTGCGCTGGATGCGCGACCCGACGCGCGGGGGCGTCGCCACTTCACTGAACGAACTGGCCCGGGATTGCGGCCACGGAATAGTTTTGTTCGAAGAAAAAATTCCTCTGCGAGATACGGTGCGCGGAGCTTGCGAACTTCTGGGACTGGATCCTTTGCACATCGCCAATGAGGGCCAGTTTCTGGCGATTGTTTCAGCTGAGCTCGCGGATGTCGCGCTGCAGGCGGTGCGCGAAGCGCCCGGCGGAAACGAAGCAGAAATAATTGGTGAAGTTCGAGAACAACCGGCCGGCGCCGTTCTCGTCACCACGCTTTATGGTGGCATGCGCCTGGTGGATATGCTGGTCGGCGATCCGCTGCCTCGAATTTGCTAGGAAAAGTTATGGCCGCGCGTTGCGAATTGGGAACGCAAATCGAACAAAAGCTGCTGGCGCGCAATGTAATCTTTGAAAAGTTTTTCGCGCAAGAGGCGCATCGGCTCGCCGAAGCCTGCCGTGAAATGTCCGAGCGATTCCTGCGCGGAGGCCGATTACTCGCATTTGGACGCGGGCCCTACGCCACCGATGCGCAACACGTTTCCGTGGAGTTTGTTCACCCCGTGATCGTGGGAAAGCGCGCACTCCCCGCGCTGGATCTTTCGCTGCTTTTCCGGCCATGGGTAGAAGTGCTCCTCCAACCGGACGATATCGTCATGGGTTTTGGTCCGCCTGAAGGTGATCACGAAGTATGGGCGGCACTGGACGGCGCGCAGAAACGCCGTGCCATGACGTTTGCACTGCCCGGTCCATTAGGATTCTACGCAGTTGCGCCGGGTAAACAGGATCCTTTCATACATCAAGAAATGATCGAGATTCTGTACCACACGCTGTGGGAGAGCGTGCATGTTTTCTTCGAGCATCGTGAAATGGGTCATGAGGTGGGTGACGCCGGATTTTTGTATCCCTTCCTCGGCAAAGACAAACAGCAAACCATTGACGCGGTGGCCGAAGTTGCCGCGTCCATTCAGATGAAGGCGCGCGATGACGCGCATTTGCGCCAGCGCGTGGCCCAGGAAGAATTAGAAATTATAGGCAACGCGGCCATCGCCATGACCGAGCGAATCCAACGTGGAGGCAAGCTGATCATTTTTGGCAACGGCGGTTCCGCGACGGATGCCAATGACTGGGCGCTCGATTGTGTGATGCCGCCCGCGGGATACCGGCCGGTACCCGCGGTTTCCCTCTCGATGGAGCCTGCGAATATCTCCGCCATTGCCAACGATGTGGGAACCGAACTGATTTTTTTGCGCCAACTCATTGCTCACGCGCAAGTAAATGATGTGGCGGTGGCCATTTCCACCAGTGGCGGTTCCCGAAACATCGTTATGGCGCTTGAAGAAGCCCGCAAGCGCGGAATGCTCACAGTTGCGTTGCTAGGTTATGACGGTGGAGAAATTGTTCGTCGTGGTCTGGCGGATTTTCCGCTCATCGTGCGCTCAGATTATATTCCGCGCATTCAGGAAGTTCAGGCGTCGATTTATCACATTCTCCGCGATGCGATGGATGGATTCACAAATGCCTAACCTGGAGCTCTACGGCACAGCGACTTGCCCGTACACCAGCGAGATGCGCGAATGGCTCGAGTGGTCGCGGAAGGATTTTACGGAATTTGATGTGGAATCCGACCAGGAGGCCCGGGCCCGCATGCAAGCGATGGCTCCCGCGCCTTATACCGTGCCGATTCTTGTGGAGGATGGAAAGGTCATCGGCGTCGGATGGCAGGGTAGGGGCTGCATCGTAGCCGCAAAGTGACGTTATGCCGAACGCATATTCCATCAAGATACGTGGCGTGGTACAGGGAGTGGGATTTCGCCCCTTCGTCTACCGCTTGGCGCGCTCGAACGGACTCACCGGCTGGGTGTTGAACGAAGAAGAAGGCGTTGAGATTCACGTCGAGGGTGAAGAAACGACCCTGCGATTATTTATTGAAGAGTTGAAGACCCAGCCACCGCCTGCGGCGTCCCTTGTGACGTTACGGGTAGTGCCTGCCGAGCCCGCTGGATGTACAGAGTTTCTGATTCTGACCAGCCAGCGGCAGCGCAAACCGACTGTTCGCGTATCGCCTGATTTGCCCGTTTGCGAGGATTGCCTCCGCGAAGTTTTCGATCCACGCAATCGGCGCTATCACTATCCTTACATAAATTGCACGAATTGCGGGCCGCGCTACACGGTGATCGAAAGCTTGCCGTATGACCGCCGCAATACCACCATGGCAAAATGGCCGCTCAACGGCTATTGCGCTACGGAATATGCCGACCCGGCAAATAGACGCTTTCATGCGCAACCGGTGGCCTGCCCGAATTGTGGACCGCATTATTACTTTCAGCAGGACGACGAAATTTTACGCGGAGATTCTGAAGTTATTCGCCTAGCCGTGCAGCGCCTTAAGGCCGGCGATATTTTGGCGATAAAAGGTCTGGGGGGGTATCACCTGGTCTGCGATGCGAGAAATGTAAGAAGTGTCGCGGCGTTGCGAACGCGAAAGTATCGCAAGGAAAAACCGTTTGCATTGATGGCCGCGAATCTTCCGGTTGCTCGCAGTTTGGTGGAACTGGCACCCAAAGCGGAACAATTGTTGACGTCTGTCGCACGGCCAATCGTGCTTGCTCCTGCGAAAGTTCAATTATCGGAAGTTGCTCCAGAAAATGACGAGTTCGGCGTGATGCTGCCTTACACTCCGCTTCACCATTTGCTATTCGAAGCGGGCGCGCCAGAAATCCTGGTTATGACCAGCGCGAATCGCTCGAGCGAGCCCATTGCCTATGAAGACGATCAAGCGATAGAGCAACTTTCTGGCATCGCGGATGGATTCTTGATTGGCGAACGCCCCATTGCGCGTCGCGTGGACGATTCCGTTGTTCGCGCCAGCGTGTTCGGTCTCGCAACTCTTCGCCGTGCCCGCGGTTACGCGCCAGGTGCGGTTGCCACTCTTCCGTCGGAGCGCCCAATACTGGCATTGGGGGCCGATCTAAAAAACACCATCACGCTGGTCGTGGAAGGGCAGGCGTTTGTAAGCCAGCACATCGGCGACCTCGACCATTACCAGGCTTTTCGTGCGTTTCAAGCGACGGTCCGTGATCTACTCGCGATGTACGAAATTCAGCCGGATCAACTATTGGTGGTGCATGATGCGCACCCGCAATATGTATCGACCTTGCATGCCATGGAATTTGAAGCCGCCGAAAAACGAGCTGTGCAACATCATCGCGCGCACATCGCTTCCGTGGTTGCCGAACGTGGCGCATGGGACCAGCGCGTAATCGGCGTAAGTTTCGATGGAACAGGGTACGGAGACGACCACGGCATTTGGGGCGGGGAGATTTTTGCCGGCAGTGTGCGCGCGGGATTCGAACGTGTCGCACACTTGCGCACTGCGGCGTTGTCTGGCGGCGACGCGGCCTCGTCTTATCCGGTTCAGGCGGCTGCGGGCTTCCTTGAGCAATTGGATGACCTGCCGGATGTCATGGCTAAGCCTTTTTCATTTGGTCTTCGTTATCGCGACGCTGTGGGCTTGGTGCGTCAAAAAATTCGCACTTTCCCCACTACGTCGATGGGGCGGCTTTTTGATACGGCGGCTGCTTTGGCGGGCTTCACGCGCGAGACGACCTTTGAAGGGCAAGCAGCGATGTGGCTCGAGAGCCTTGCGCGAAAATCGCCCGAGACCGAGGTTTATCCGTTTCCTTACTTGCGTGGCGAATTGGATTTTCGCCCCTTGCTAACGGCTGTAGTTCGCGATCGCGTCCGTGGGCGCGACCCGCGCGAGATTGCGCGCGCCTTCCATCGCGGAATTGCTTTAGGAGTTCGAGACGCTATGACTGATCTGTGCTCGACGTACCAAACGGACACGACAGTATTATCGGGCGGCGTGTTTCAAAATGAAATGCTACTCAGCGACTTGAAAAGCTTGCTGGAGCCCGACTCTTTAACGATATGGACGAATCATGCGGTCCCTGCGAATGATGGCGGGATAAGTTTGGGGCAAGCCACTCTCGCGGCGTTTGACTCTTCGGAAGTGTTCGGCTTTTTAGGAGAAGAGGATTCGAAGTGCGCGGAGCGCGCTGCATGATCGTCGCAGGTGATTTCAAGCTTGCAGCCGGGACGTTGAGAAATGCATGAACTATCGATAGCCATGAGCATCGTCGAGATGGCCCAGGAAGAAGCGGAGCTGCGTGGCAACGTGCACATTCAAGCCGTACATTTGCGGCTGGGACTCTTGTCAGGTGTGGTGAAGGACGCGTTGCTTTCCTCGTATGAGATAGCCTGCGAAACCACGGCTTTGGAGGGGTCGCAATTGATTATCGAGGAAATTCCAGTGGAGATTTATTGCTCCCATTGCCGAACCGAGCGCCCCGTCCATTCCGTTCAGTATTTTTGTTGCGCCGAATGCGGTACGCCAAGCGCTGAGGTGACGCGCGGAAAAGAGCTGGAAGTGTTTGCGCTGGAGATCAGAGAATGAGTCCCGAACCTCGCATGGTGGAAGTCAGAAAAAATGTTTTAAAGCAAAACGATGTGATCGCCCGGGCTCTGCGCGAACGTTTCCGCAACGAAGGAATATTGGTGGTGAGTCTGGTTTCCAGCCCAGGCTCGGGCAAGACCACGTTCCTCGAAAAAACGTTGACGCTGCTTCGGCCGCACTTTCAAGTTGCGGCGTTGGTGGGCGATCTGGCTACAGAAAACGACGCGCAGCGACTCTCTCGCAGCGGTGCTCCCGTCAAACAAATTACCACCGGTACGCTCTGCCATTTGGAAGCCAGCATGATTCAGAAAGCGTTGGACGGATGGGAGGTCGGCAAACTCGATTTCCTCTTTGTTGAAAACGTCGGAAATCTCGTTTGTCCCTCGTCTTACGATCTGGGAGAAGATTTGCGGCTCGTGCTTCTATCGGTTACAGAAGGCGAAGACAAGCCTTTGAAATATCCAACAATTTTCAATAGCGCGGATGTCGCCGTAATTACCAAAATGGATCTCGCCGCAGCCGTGGATTTTAACGAGCCAACCCTAGACCAGAACATCCAGGCAGTTCGGCCGCGCATGCAGGTTCTAAAACTATCCGCGAAGACCGGTGAAGGAATGCACGAATTTTTGGATTACTTACAAAAATTACAGCGACGTCGTCTGCAAACTGCCTATGTGCGTTTGGCCTGACCATGGAAGTCGGGCGCGCACCTGACCTGCGGTCCAACCCGTGCCTCCTGCCACGCATGGACACAAACGATTTTCCGATATCCAACTAAATGGCAATTGTCAACGGAGCCGCAGTTTTTGCGCATCATCGGTGTGCCGCATCCGTGCTTAAAGACAAGAAGGCAGACGCCATGTCCGCCAGAAACGCCGGCAATGGATAGAACCACCCCACACAACCGGACACTCTAAACGTGAAGACGCAGTAACAATATTTTTTGCTCCCGCTACCAGGTTCACCCGATTCAATTCCTGAATCCGTCACGGTCTCCTAGGTTTTTCATGAGGTGGAGTGATGAAAGCCATCGTATTTCACGGCATCGGAGATATTCGACTCGATGACGTCAAAGAACCAAAGATTAAAAATCGTTACGACGCCATCGTGGGTCTTACCGCAAGCGCTATCTGCGGCACAGATTTGCATCTTGTACGAGGCACTGTACCCGATATGGTTCCCGGCACTATCCTGGGCCACGAAGGCGTTGGCATTGTCGAGGAAGTCGGGAAGGAAGTGCAGTCGGAGACCGCGTAGTAATCCCGTCCACGATTGCCTGCGGCAGCTGCGCTTACTGCCGAGCGGTATTACGCGCAATGCGATGACGCGAACCCCAACGGAAAAGATTCCGGCACGGCATTTTTGGGCGGTCCAAAAACCAGCGGCCCGTTTGACGGTTTGCAGGCAGAATACGCCTGCGTCCCATTCGCACATGTCGGTCTCGTGCGCCTTCCCGACGAAGTTTCCGACGATCAGGCCATCCTGATCTCAGACATTTTTCCAACCGGCTACTTCGGCGCCGATATTGCCAATGTTCACGATGGTTCCACAGTGGTGATCTTTGGCTGTGGCCCGGTAGGACAGTTCACCATCGCCAGCTGCAAGCTTCTCGGTGCTGGACGAATCTTCGCTGTCGATACCATCGCCAGCCGTCTACAAATGGCCAGCGAACAAGGTGCCGAGACGATCGACTTCAACTCTGAGGATCCCGTGGAAACTATTCTCGAACTCACAAATGGTATCGGCGTCGATAAGGCCATTGACGCCGTAGGAGTCGACGCCGTGCATCCGAGCAAAGGCCCCGCCCACAAGGCCGCGCAAGACAAAGAATTTCAGACTGAGGTAAAAGAGATCGTCTCCAAATCCAAACCTGACGGAGACAACTGGCACCCCGGCGACGCGCCTTCGCAAGTAGTCAAATGGGCCGTCGAGTCGCTCGCCAAGGTGGGCACTCTTAGCGTCATCGGCGTTTACCCCGAAGCCATGCAAACATTCCCGCTCGGAAATTTTATGGAGAAGAATCTTACCCTGCGAGCAGGGAACTGCAATCACCGCAAATACGTCCCGAAGCTCGTGGATCTTGCGCGTATGGGGCAAGTTAATCCGGCGGAGGTTTTGACGCAGGCGGAGCCGATAACTTCCGCGATAGAAGCCTATAAACTTTTTGATCGCCGCGCTCCTGGTTGGGTCAAGGTCGAACTCAAGCCGGCGGTCGCAGATGTAGGTGATGTCCGCTACCCAAAGCTGATTGATCCCGCTCAGCTTCATCCGAGCAGCTAAG
>Ga0209625_1000165_pt1 | contig 16247 bp, 9 predicted proteins | sample JacPin_JW_Ref_M2_FD_187960 | JGI IMG/M metagenome (GOLD analysis project Ga0209625, IMG submission 187960) | Forest soil microbial communities from Algoma, Ontario, Canada - Jack Pine, Ontario site 1_JW_Ref_M2 (SPAdes) (version 2) | ecosystem: Environmental > Terrestrial > Soil > Boreal...
GCCCGGCTGCGTCCGCAGCCGAGGAAGTCTCCCCGCCTGCTGCTGCATCTGCGCCATGGCCCGAAAAGCTGACCGCAAAAGCGCTTAAAGTTGGGGTTCCTGTGTTCCTCATTGCCGTCGCAAGCGCAGCCTATTTCTATTTTGGCCGCGCTCCGAAATTGACAGAAAAAGATGACATCGTTTTAGCGGATTTTACGAATACGACGGGCGACGCGGTATTTGACGGCACGCTGCGCCAGGGCCTCGCGGTTCAGCTCGAGCAATCTCCCTACCTGAGCCTCCTCTCCGAGGAGCGCATACAGCAGACACTCAAGTTGATGCAACAATCCCCCGACGCCCGTCTCACTCCCGAAATCGCGCGCGAAGTTTGCCAGCGCACGTCGAGTGCGGCTCTTCTAAGCGGCTCCATCGCCGAAATTGGCACGGCCTACAATCTGATTCTCAAAGCCGTGAACTGCGCCAATGGGGAAAGTCTCGCCAGCGCCGAGGCGCAAGCCAACGACAAAAATCACGTCCTTGAGGCCCTGGGCAAAGTGGCTTCGGATATTCGCTCGAAACTAGGTGAATCGCTCAGTACCATCAAGAAATTCGATACGCCCGTCGAACAAGCCTCGACCTCTTCGCTCGAAGCCCTTCAGGCCTATAGTCTTGGAAGAAAAATGACCGGGGCGAACGATTTCTCTGGTTCGATCCCGATCTTCCAGCGCGCCATCAAGCTCGATCCAAATTTTGCGATGGCCTATGCCGGGCTTTCGACGTCTCTTAATAATATCGGCGAACCCAGCCTAGCCGCTGAATACATTCAGAAGGCCTATGACCTGAGGGATCGCGTCAGCGAGCACGAAAGGTTCTACATCGAATCCCACTATCAGCAGTATGCGCTGGGGGATCAGGAAAAGGCCCGGCAGACATACGAAGTGTGGGCCAAAAGCTATCCTCGCGATGAGGTTCCGCCGACAAACCTCGGGGCCACCTACACAGCCCTCGGCAACTACGAAAAAGCGCTTTCGGAATCGCAGGAAGCGTTTCGGATCAACCCTAGTGGCTTGAACTACTCGAACCTTATCGCAGCATTCATCACATTAAATCGCTTCGACGAAGCGCGGACACTTATCCAGGAAGCGCAAGCGAAGAAACTCGATTCGGGCTATCTTCGCATCACTCTTTATCAGCTTGCCTTCGTTCACAACGACGCGGCGGGAATGGCTCAGTAGATCGCCTGGGCCACCGGAAAACCTGGAATTGAAGACGTGGCGCTAGCTATGGAGGCTGATACGGCTGCATATTCCGGAGAGCTCCGCAAAGCGGAGGATTTCACAAGGCAGGCGGTCGGTTCGGCCCAGCATGCGGATGAAAAGGAAACTGCTGCCTTCTACGAGGCTCAATCAGGAGTGCGCCAGGGTTTGTTCGGCGACTCGAGCGAGGCACGCCAACGAGCTACCTCGGCCCTCGCTATGGCTCGGGGTCATGACGTTCAATTCCTGGCCGGCTTGGCCCTTGCTTTCGCCGGAGATATTGCTAAAGCAGAAGAACTCGCCGCAGATTTCAGCAAGTGCTTTCCTCAGGACACGATTGTGAATTTCATTTATGTCCCGTCGATTCGAGGACAGATTGCGATAACCCGACGCGATCCTTCCAAAGCGCTCGAGGAGCTACAACCGAGTGCCTCGTACGAACTCGGCCAAGGAGGAAATGGCGGCGTTCAACCGGCCCTATATCCCGTGTACGTGAAGGCGGAAGCCTACCGGGCAGCGCATCAAGGTCAGCAGGCCGCGGCCGAATATCAAAAAATCCTAGACCATCGCGGAGTTGTCCTCAACGGCCCGATAGGCTGCCTCGCCCATCTTGGCCTCGCTCGCGCCTACGCGTTCCTGGCGGACTCAGCGCAAGGCGCCGACGCCGATGCGGCTCGCGCCAAGGCCCGCACTGCGTATCAGAATTTCTTCGCGCTGTGGAAAGACGCCGACCCTGACATCCCCGTTCTTATCGCGGCAAAATCGGAATACGCCAAATTGAAGTAGCGACGCGTAGTGCGTTCTAGCTACCCGTCGGGACAACGCCTGCACCTTCAATCATCAGGATGACGGTTTTTTCGGGCGCGCGTGTGCGATGAACCACTCCGCGCGGGACTGTGAAACCTTGCTTGGGCATGAGCTCGACGGTGCGGTCTTCGAGATCGATGAGGAAGCGGCCATCGACAACGTAGAAGAATTCGTCTTCGTTATCGTGTTTGTGCCAGTGAAATTCGCCTTGCATGATGCCGAGGCGGACTACGCAGTCATTCACGCGGCAGAGAGTTTGGTTGTACCACTTGTCCTGGCATGCCTTGACGAGCGGTTCGAGATCGACGAGTTCGAGCGGAGCAAATTTTGTATTCAGATTGATCGAGTACGGAGCTTGGCTGGCCATGCGTATCTCCCTTGGCTGCAACGCTGGTGGTTATTTTATATTCGCGCAACATGAGGGAATAGCGAGGAGTAAAGCGGCGAAGCCCGTAACGAAAGACAAAACGGCCTCGTCGCGACCCACGATGAAAGGCCCACTACGAGAAAATAGCTCGTCGTGGTTACCCGAAGACGTCAATGATGGGGCAAATGTTGGAACGGGTGCAGGAGCGAGCCGGAAAGGCCGGCGGCGCCAGGCTCGGCAATGGTGGCGTAGACCAAAATAAGAGTGAGTATGATGACCACGATGCTGACGGTCCAGGACACGATGTTGAACGTGCGCGTATTCACATAATCGCCCATTAGCTCGCGGCGATTGATGAGGAGCAGGATGAAAATCAGCACCACCGGCAGCCAGACACCGTTCGCAACCTGCGACAGCACCAGGATTTTGAACAATGGCGCCTTGGGGATCAGGATGATCCCTGCGCCGACGACGATCAAGCCCGTATACAGCGAATAAAACGCCGGAGCTTCTTTGAATTTATGGTCGATGCCTGCTTCGAAGCCGAGACCTTCACAGATCACGTGTGCGGTCGAGAGAGGCAGGATGGACGCGGCGAAAAGTGAGGCATTCAGCAGGCCGAATGCGAATAGGCCTGCCGCCCACTTCCCCGCCAATGGAACGAGGGCTTTGGCAGCCTCACCGGCGTCATTGATGCTAGTGAGCCCCTTGGCGTTGAGTGTGGCGGCGCAGCAGACAATGATGAAAAACACGATGACCATGCAGGAGATACTGCCGACCAGCACGTCCCACCTGGCATGCTTGTATTGGCGCGGGCCCACCTTTTTTTCCACGTAGCCCGCTTGCAGATAGAAGAATTGCCATGGAGCGATCGTTGTTCCAATCAAGGCTGTCAGCATCAGCAGGTAGTCCGCCTTGAAATGGAACGAAGGCAGGACGGTTTCCTTGGCCGCAAGCAGCCAATCGGGCTTGGCGAGGAAAGCAGAGAGCACATAAGACAAATAGAATGCACACGCTACGAGAAATATCTTCTCCACGCCTCGATAACTACCATAGACCACCAGCAACCACACAGCAATCGCCGCGATAGGCACGGAAATGTATTTGCTGATGTGCAACGCTTCCGACGCCGCGGCGACTCCGGCAAACTCCGCGACAGTGTTGCCCAAATCGACAGCGAGTGCTGCAATCATGACGAAGAACGTCGAGCGGAAGCCGAATTCTTCACGGATGAGGTCCGACAGGCCTTTGCCCGTTACGACGCCCATGCGCGCGCACATTTCTTCGGAGACGTAAAGGGCAATGGTCATGGGGATGAGCGACCATAGCAGCGTGTAACCGAACTGCGCGCCAGCGGTGGTGTAAACGGTGATGCCGCCAGCATCGTTGTCCACATTCGAGGTGATGAGGCCGGGGCCGACCACGGCGAGAAACAGTGCGATGCGCCGCCGGAACGGACGCAGACGCCGGTTGATTTCCTTGCCGCGGACTTTGATGTCCGCGAATGTCCGCTCGATCGTGACCCAAGTATTCATTTTGTTGATGCGTGCGTTGCAAATCGATTCACGTCGAAAGCAAAGAAGCTGGCCGCCCGCTTACGAGTGTTACGCAGGCTCGGCGCACCGTATCCCTACTTCAGAATGCCAAGTGCTACAGCCTTGCGTTCATGCGACTGACTACGTCGTCGACCGTAATCGCGCCGATAGGGCGGTTGTCTGCATCAACGACTGTGAGGCCGCGCAGATTATACTTATCGAACAGCTCAAACACTTCCTTTTCGTTGGCATCCGGGCGCACCGAGACGACAGGCTCGAAACGCAGTTCATCCATGCGCTGTTCGGAACTGGCAATTACCAAACGGGCGATCGGAACCGTGCCGGAGAGTGCGCCATAGTGGTTGATGAGGACGATGTTGTCGAGCTGGTCCGGGACGATTTCGTTGAAGCGGATGTAATCAACCACCTCGCCGCGGGTGGCATCTTCCCCGACAATCACGAGCTCCGTATTCATCATGCCGCCAGCCGTGTTTTCGTCGTAGCGCATTAGGGCTTCGACTTCGGTTTTTTCCTGGCCCTCCATTTCCTGCATCACTTCCTTCGAGGTGTCGGGCGGAAGGCTGGCAATCAGATCGGCGGCTTCGTCGGGGCTCATTTCCTCGAGAATATCCGCGGCTTTTTCGGGATCGAGTTTTTCGACCACCTGGGTTTGCAGGCGCTTGTCGAGCTCGGCAATCGCTTCGGCTGCGGTTTCCTCGGGCAGCGAATCGATGATGCCCTGGCGTTCGGCGGGCGACAGCTCTTCCATAATTTCAGCCAGATCAGCGGGATGCAGCTCGGTGAGCTTCTGGCTCGACATCCGCAGTTTGACGCGGCGGAGCGGGTCGGGCTCGATGAGATTGACGAACTCCCAGCGAATCGAACGGGGCGGAAGCTTTTCTTCGAGGCGGCGGATGGCCATGGGCGGGACGAGCCCCTGGAGCAAGCGGCGAACGGCGCCTTTTAGCCCCACATCCACTTGCGTGATGCGCATTTCCACATTGCCGTTGGTGCGCTGCTCGGCAAGGTCAATGTCGTTGACGCGGACGACCTTTCGGCCATTGGTGTCGATAATCTGCTGGTCGAGAAGATCCTTGCCTACGGCCAGCCAAGCTTCATTGGGGTGAAAGAGCTCGAGAGCGGACTCGTCGGTGCTGAGACCCACGCGGCCGGGGACAACCGACGCGATCTGGTCGTAACGAGCGACAATCGGGCGGTATTGGCCACGGCCCAGCAGCAGGCGCGCGACGCGGTTGGGCTGGTCGGCAGGCTCAATGAACATCTCTTTTACGCGGCCGACGAAGTTCCCGGCCGAATCGTAGGTTTCGGCGCCCAAAATCTCAGTGGCATGAAGCATGTTGACTCCTTGCGAGTTGCGATAGCGAGCGAATCCGGGGACAGGCAGCCAGCCCAATCCTCGGGCAAAAAAAAAGCCCGGACCGGCATAGTATCCGGCCACGGGCAGATGCCACCGCCCTCGGTTTAAGGCAGGCCGGGTCTCGCCTCCCTGTCCCCACGTGTTAGATGGGAGCAGCGATCAAATGTGGCCGGTAGGAAGCAAATTGCGTGCCACGCGCAGTGGAAACTGCAGATGGCGCGACTACTTCCCGGTTCCCAATTAGACGAACGCTCTTCCATAACGCTTGCGCTAGTCCCCGATTGAACTAGTAAAGGCATAGGAAAAATTTGTCAAGCGAAGAGTGAGGGTTTGGCGAGAATTTTGCTTTTTTACTTATCGAAGACCATATTTCTCGGAACGAGTCCGCAGCGGCGGCATTCGGCGACGTACACGTCCCAATAGGTGCCGCGAAAATAGTCGCGCGGCGTATAGCCGAGAGCGCGGGCGGCACTGTCGATGGCGCGGGGACGGCCCTCAAGCTCGAGGAAGGTGCCGGCAGGAGTCTCATCGAGCTCTATTGAGAGCCCTGGAAGGCGGCTGAGGCGGAACGTGGAGCGGAATTTGTCGTAACGAAAGCCTCGGCGGAGGCCGAGAGACCGGAGGACGCGGTCGCAGTGAGCCGGCGAACCGGGGACGACCAGTTCCCTTTCGAGTTTTTCCTTGTAACGGAGATCGCGCGCTGAGCGCGGCGCGGCCCTGAATTTGGAAGTCAGTATCGTCCGCGCGCTGGCCCTGCCAGCGTGACGTCGCCCCGACTCGCTGGTACCGGGCCTCATGGCTGGTTTTTCGACGCGTACTCGAAGCAGGGTGCCGCGACGGCGAAAATCGGAGTCTGGGGTGTCGTAAAGCGTGTTCCGTTCGAGAACTCGGCTCTCGTAGCGAGCGCCGAGATTTTTCAGCTTGCGAAGCATGTCCGGCACATCCGCGACCCGCAGTTTGACCTCAATCTCGCGGTTCGTTCGCCGATGGGCCGGCATAACGGGTCAGTATAGCTTAGCTGCAAGCTTCCGGAACTAGGTTGCCAGAGCGGACGCGAGCCAGCATAATCGCAATCCTACTGTGTTCGGCACACCCAAAGAGCTGCGTCGATTGTCGAAGCAACCGTCGAGAGAACGATTGTCGCGAAAGCAATCGCTTCGAAAATGACTGAGCCAACGACACCCTTGATGCAGCAGTATCACGCCGTGAAGCGGCAGCATCCGGCTGCGTTGCTGCTTTTTCGGCTTGGTGATTTCTACGAGCTCTTCTATGACGACGCCAAGGTAGCATCGAAAATCCTGCAGATCACGCTGACGTCTCGCAATAAAGAGAAGGAAGGCTCTGTGCCGATGTGCGGTGTGCCATATCACGCTGCCGAGAACTATATCGCGCGGCTGATCCGCGCGGGGCACAAGGTGGCCATCTGCGAGCAGATGGAGGAGCCGGGACCGGGCAAGAAGATCGTCCGGCGCGAGGTGATTCGTGTGCTAACCCCCGGGACGGCGACGGGCGCGGGCCTGATTGAGGCCAAGGAGAACAATTTTATGGCTGCGGTGGCGCGGGGTTCGGCCGCGAGCGCGGCGATGAGCGCCGGGGGACGCACCAGCTCGCGGACGGGAGCGGGAGCGATTGGGTTGGCGTTCGTGGATTTGTCGACGGGTGAATTTCGCGCCACGGAATTCGCGGGGGAAGGGGCGGAGGCGCGGCTGCGCGACGAGCTAGGGATTTTGCGACCGCGGGAAGTGCTGCTCCCGCAACCCGTTTCGTTGTTTCCTGCGGCGACGCCGGCTGCGAGCGAGCTCAATGGGCTCGGAGCCGTCGAGACGCGGCTCGATGAGTGGGTATTCGAGACGAATCACGCCACGCGATTGCTCGAGGAACATTTTCGAGTGGCCGGGCTCGAGGGGTTTGGCTTGAGTGAACATCCACAGGCTACCGCTGCGGCAGGAGCGCTGGTGCATTACTTGCGCGAGACGTCGGCGATCGGTGCACGGAAGCCGGAGGACACGGCGGTGGTTCCGTCGATGCGGCCAGCTGGGACGGGCCTTGAGCACCTGGACCGGATCGCGTTTTACGAACAGCAGGACGCCATGATCCTCGACCAGGTGACGGCGCGAAACCTGGAGCTTGTGGAACCATCGAGCGGCGATGATTTGCGGGCGACGTTGCTGGCGGCGATTGACGAAACGGCGACCGGGATGGGAGCCCGACTGCTGCGAAGCTGGGTCTTGCGGCCGGAAATATCGATCGGGGAGATCGAAGCGCGGCTCGAAGCAGTGGCGGAGTTGAAAGCGCAAACGGTTGCGCGTGAGGAGATTCGGAAGGAGCTTGATGGGATTCTTGATCTTGAGCGGCTGACGAGCCGCGTGACGTTGGGCGTCGTAACGCCGCGCGATCTGCTGGCGCTGCGCGGGTCGCTCGAAAGAATTCCACGCGTGCGTGCGCAAATCGCCCCCACGGCAGCCGGAGCTTCGAGGCTTGCGGTATTGCACGACGAGATGGACGAAATGGCGGACGTGCGCGATTTAATTGCGCGCGGGATTTCCGATGAGCCGCCGGCGATGGTCAACGAGCCTGGCGTGATCCGTCGTGGCTATCACGCCGAGCTAGATGAACTGCGTGACATCACCAAGCAAGGACGGCAAATCATTGCGGCCATGGAGGAACGCGAGCGGAAGCGAACAGGAATTGCATCGCTGAAAATCCGTTACAACCAGGTATTTGGCTTCTATATCGAGATTTCGAAGGCCAATTTGCACCTCGCCCCGGATGATTACGAGCGGAAACAGACTCTGGTGAATGCCGAGCGATTCACATCGGGCGAGCTGAAGGAACACGAACGCAAAGTGCTGTCGGCCGAAGAGCGCGTGCTCGAAATCGAACGGCGACTCTACGGCGAAATTCGTGAGGCAATTGCGCGCGAGGCAGCACGCCTGCGGCGAACGGCGGCTGCCATCGCCCAGCTCGACGCGCTGGTGAATTTCGCACGCATTGCTGCATCACGAAACTACTCGCGGCCACAATTTACGAACGGGACGGCGGAGCACGAGTCGAGTGCGAAGCGCGGTTCACTGCTGATTGCGGGCGGGCGGCATCCGGTGATTGAAAAGCTGCTCGAGGAACGCGGCGAACGTTTCGTGCCGAACGATTTGTATCTCGACGATGAAACGCAGTTTCTCTTGATCATCACTGGGCCGAATATGGGCGGCAAGTCCACATATTTGCGGCAAGCGGCGCTGATTTCGGTCCTGGCGCAGATGGGCTCGTTCGTTCCTGCCGCTGAGGCGAAATTGCCGGTGCTGGATCGCGTCTTTACGCGGATCGGTGCGTCGGACAATCTAGCGCGGGGGCGTTCGACGTTTCTGGTGGAGATGAGCGAAGTGGCGGCAATTTTGAATACGGCGACATCCGCGAGTCTGGTGCTGCTCGATGAAGTCGGCCGCGGAACTTCGACATTTGACGGACTTTCGATTGCGTGGGCCGTGGTGGAAGCGCTGCACGCGGGCGCGCGGCCCAAAACGCTTTTTGCCACGCATTATCACGAGCTTACGGAGCTGGAGCAGTTGCTGCCGGGAGTGAAGAACGTACACGTGGCAGTGCAGGAAGCCGGCCGCGAAATTGTCTTTTTGCGCCGGGTAGAACCGGGAAGCGCTGACAAAAGTTACGGAATCGAAGTGGCGCGGCTCGCGGGGCTTCCGAATCCGGTGATCCGCCGCGCCCGCGAGATTTTGCGGAGACATGAGGAGAGCGAAGACAAACTCACAGAACAGCTCTCACCCGGAGCGCTTCCGCCCTCAGCTAAACAGGTTAGTTTTGCGGCGATCGACGAGAAAGTGCTCGAATCGCTGCGCGAAGCAGACGTAAACGCGCTGACGCCGCTTGAGGCATTGAATCTCCTCGCTGCGTTGCAGAAGCAATTGAAATGACGGCTGGCGGGCGGAGGATGCGGGTGCTGGGGATGATGTCGGGAACGTCGGCCGATGGGATTGACGTGGCGCTCGCGCGGATTTCGGGCGCGTCACCTGCAATTTCGGCGAAGATCGAGGGACATCATCACGTTCGATTTCCAGCGAAGGTGCAGGATGCTATTTTGCGACTTGCAAACGGCGCCCCAACGACCACCGCTGAAATCAGTCAGCTTAATTTTTTGCTAGGTGAAGAGTTTGCGCGCGCGGCTATCGCGGCGTGCAATCGATGGCGCGTACCCCTGCGGCAAATTTCGCTGATCGGTTCGCATGGGCAGACGATTTTTCATCAGGGCGTGGCGGCGGGATTTCTCGGCCAGCGCGTTGCTTCGACACTTCAGATTGGCGAGCCGAGCATCATCGCGGAGCGAACGGGAGTGGCGACGATTGGGGATTTCCGTCCGGCCGACATGGCTGCGGGCGGACAGGGTGCTCCGCTCGTTCCGTTCGTGGATTATCTATTGTACCGGGACCCGCGAATCGGGCGCGTGGCGCTGAATATTGGCGGGATCGCGAACCTTACCGTGATTCCCGCGGGTGCTCGGCCTGACCAGGTATTTGCGTTGGACACGGGACCCGGAAACATGATTGTGGACGCGATCGTGGAAATTACGACGCGGGGCCGCCATCGTTACGATCGAGACGCGCGGATTGCACTTCGGGGCAAGACTGTTTCCCCGGTTCTCGATAGGCTGCTGGGAGACGTTTACTTGCGGAAATCGCCGCCGAAGACGGCGGGACGTGAGCAGTTCGGACGTGCTTACGCGGAAAAGGTTCTGGCGTGGGGCAAGCGTCACCGCGCGACGACGGAAGACCTGATCCGCACGGCGACCGTGTTCACTTCCCTCTCGATCGCTGATGCGTTGCGTAGATTTGTTTTGCCGCGCGCACGAGTAGATGAACTTATCGTCGCCGGAGGCGGGGCGCGTAATCCATTGCTGATGGCGCAGCTCGCGGCGGCGCTGCCGGAAATTGAAATTGTGCCAGCCAGCGAGTTTGGAATTCCGGCGGAAGCGAAGGAGGCGTTCGCATTTGCGGTCCTCGCATATGAGGCGTATCACGGCCGCGCGAACAATCTGCCCTCCGCCACCGGGGCACGGAATCCGGCAGTGATGGGCAAACTCGTGCGGGGACGAGCGCGCTAGGATGCGCCTGGCGGCATCGGTGCTCGCCTTCGTGCTGATTAGCGCAGGTTGTTCGTCGAACCGCGGCGAAGAGCCTGGCACCGTCAACTTCCTGATCGAGTCGATGCCAGCGAATCTCGATCCGCGCATCGGCACAGACGCGCAGTCGCAACACCTGGACGGCCTGATTTTCGATTCCCTCCTGGCACACGACGCACAGATGAACATCGTTGCGGACCTCGCAGAGCGGTGGGAGGCGCGCGATCCTTTGACGTACGTATTCCACCTAAGGCAGGGCGTGAAATTCCACGACGGCCGACCGCTTACATCCGCGGACGTGAAATTCACGTTCGATTCGATCCTCGATGGAACAGTGAAAACGCCGAAGCGCGGAGCGTTTCGAATGGTCGCGTCGATCGAGGCTCCAGACGATTCGACGATCGTGTTTCACCTGCGCGAACCGTATGCGTCGTTTTTGTGGAACCTGACGAAGCCGGGAGTCGGAATCGTACCGCGAGGCTCAGGACCGGAGATCGCGCAAAAACCGATCGGGACGGGGCCGTTTCAATTTGTAAATGCAATCACGGATCAGGAGATCGCGCTCCAGAGGAATCCCGGATACTTCGGAGATGCGGCTGAGACGACCGCGGCGCGAGGAAACGTGGAGCGCGCGCGATTCAGAATCGTGCCGGACGCAATTGTACGAGCACTTGAATTGCGAAAAGGTTCGGCGGATGTCGCAATTAACTCGCTCAGTGCGGATATGGTCGTCACCCTCGCGAAAGAGCGTGGAATCGTTGCCGACGAACAGCCGGGGACGACGATCGCGTACATCGGATTCAACCTGGAGGATTCGATTCTGGCGCATCGCAAAGTGCGACAGGCGCTTGCGTATGCAACGGATCGCGCGACTCTAATCAAGTATCTACTGCGCGGGCAGGCGCGGGCCGCGTCCAGTTTGCTACCGCCGAACCATTGGGCGTATGACCCAGACGTGCAGCAATACGATTTCGATCCGGCGCGAGCGGAGCGGTTGCTCGACGCGGCCGGATTCAAGCGCGGAGCGGGTGGCGTGCGGTTTCGCCTGGAATTTAAGACCTCAACGGAGGAATATTCGCGCCTCTTAAGCGAAGCGATCGCGGATGAATGGCAGCGCGTAGGGGTCGCGATTGAGCTGCGGCCGCTTGAATTTGCGACGTTTTATGCGGATTTGCAGCGCGGGAGCTTTCAAGTCTCGGCGCAGCGCTGGGTGGGAGGCAACAACGATCCGGATATTTTCGAGTCGGTTTTTAGTTCGAAGAAGATTCCGCCCAATGGATCGAACCGCGGACATTACCGCAATCCGAAACTCGATGCCCTGCTCGACCAGGCGCGGATGGAAATGGATCGTGAGAAGCGAAAAGCGCTGCTCTGGCAGATTCAAAAGATCGTGGCTGAGGACGAGCCGTATATCAATTTGTGGTATCTCGACAACGTGTGCGTTCATCGCGAGCGCTTGACGGACATCGTGATTCCGCCTGCCGGTGATTATGATTTCATCGAGGGCGCGAGATTGCGGTGAAATTAATTATTGTGTGTGGATGCGCTGCAGGATGCGGAGAAAATCGGCTCGGCGGTTTGGACCAACGCCTGCGTAGGCGAGATGAATGATGGGAGTGTTTTTGCGCGTTGGGTCGGCTACAAATGGGAATGGACTGGTTGAGCCTACCGCCCAGAAGAAATCGGCGTGTAAGCCCTGCGTTTCGGCGGGCAAATTGAAATAGTGAACTGCATTCTCGCTGATCTGCTCGCGTGACAAAGCCTCGAATACGAAGAACGTCATCCCGGCAAAATCCACCTGCTCCATCGGCGGTAATTCGAGATTCTTGAAATCTCCATAAGCGCGAGGACCGTCGAGCGACTGTCGAAACGTAATTCCGCTGGTGAGTTGCTGCGAATAAAAGTCAGGGAGAGTAGGCGAATAGCTGCACGCGTATGTGACCTGAATTTCCGATTGCGAGAATTCACCGCCCACCGGATCCGGAGCGCGCCTTGCCTCGGCGATCTTGGCCAGCACATCGTCCATGCAGGAGTGTGAGGGCGGCAGAAAAAGAAAGAACAGATAATCTGGAAGGCTCATGCCCGTGCCGTACATCGAGTGCATTTCGGTGTCGAGCCAGTAGGCATCGTGGCCGATCAACGGATTGTCCGAGGTGGCGAGCTGCAGCAGCGTGTATTGCTGCTCGTTCGCAAGAAATAAAATCTGGTTGAAACGAAAGGGAGGAGCGTATGGGCCGAGACCTCCCGGAGGAGCCGCATTGCTGGCGCCGGACGGCTTCCAGTTAGGGCCGAGATCGATGGAGACGCCATTTTCAAGAAAAAAACGCTGAAGGTCAGCCGGGTGCTGCTCTTGTTGTTGTGGCAGCGGTGCAACCGTGTGAAATGCCGTGCCGAATACGAGCGCCGCAAACATCGTCGTGGCTGCCGCGAGTTGTTTTCCGTTCGTCATCGCTTCCGCCAGTGTAGGGGGTAACGATAAAGCGCTCAAGGCGAAAGGTAGCGTTTGTTTTCGACGAACGGAGGCAAGTCCATGTGCGGGCGCCTCAAATTCGAGGTGCCCGCCCGATGGATGCTTTGCAGCGAGTGAGATCAGAAGGAGAGCTTGAGCCCGAACTCGATGGTGCGCGGCGCGCCAAGCGAGAACACGCCTGTTCCTACGCCCACACGAACCGATGTGGCATCCGGGCGTGTGGTCCCGTTTACCGACCCCGGGCTACCGAGGAGGATTCCGGTCAAGACGTTGCCCGGAATATCAAAATTGGAAAAATTGAAAAGGTTATAGAAACTAACGCTCGGCTCAATCGCAATTTGCCGGTCCTTTACGTTCACCCTGCCGGTCCAGGCCAAACTCGTATCGAACGTCTTCAACCAAGTGAGCCCTACTTGCCCTTGCGGCGCCAACTGGACTGCTGGCGCCACTGCGCAGGCCGCACCGGCTGACACTCCATTGAGGTTGCTTAGGCACAGCGAATTGCCGACACCGAGCTGCTGTGGCGTGAAGAGCCCACTAGTGACCAGCGCTTGCCCCGCTGGAGTTAAATTACCCGCCACCGTGTTGTTGTAGTTGTTTAAGAGATTGTTCAGATTGCCCGGCGAAACGCCGCGCATGAATGAGCCAAACTTCGTGCCCGGAAGCAAATCGCCAACTGTGCCGTCACCCGTAAAGTCGGTGAAATAGATCTCTCCTGGCCCGATCCCAACCGGTGGTACAGCCAGAGCGGTTGCCAATGGGCTGTCAAAATGGAAGATCGAGCCCAAACGGAAATGCAGCGGCAGGTCGGCATAGCCGCCAAAAGAAAACTGATGAGTGCGGTCTAAAGCGGAGGGACCGCTGAATCCGAGCGGATTTCGATTGTCGACGGCCGGGTTAACGAAATCCTGATCTGCCGCGGCTGGAGATGTCCCTGCAGACGTGGTGAGCGCAGCTCCGGCATTCGTGAATCGCGATAAAGCGTATGCGAATTGGAAATTCAGGTATTTAACCCCTCGGAACGGATCCTTAACGTTGTCAACCAACTTCACATCCATTGCGTTGTAGACCGAACGCCCGATTGGCTCAAGGAATACAGCCGGTCCAAGAGCAGAATTAACCCCTGAAAATGCGCAGGGGATTCCCAGTGCAACGTTGCAGCCGCCCACACCTAGATCCGCAGCCGAATCGAGCCCATTGTTCGCGTAGCTCGAGATTGAGGCGCCAGGAAGACCAGTGAATGGGTCGACCATCGGCGAATGAAGCGCGCAGTTGATCGAGCCGGAGTCCGTGCCGGTGCCGCATCCGAACTGGCTGTTCGTCAGCGAGATCGCATTGAGGGCCGCTGTCTTGTCGAAGAAGCGGGTATCGCCGCTGTGATTGACGTCGACCCCGATCAGATAGTGGAGATTCACATTGCGAAGATAGTCGACGCTCAAGACCATGCCGGGCATCAACTGTCGTTGAATTCCGGCATTCATCTGTATGGAGTAAGGGGTGCGATAGTTTGGCGCGAGTGCTCCGAGAGGAATCGCCGAGCCAGCCGCGATCAAATTGGGAATGTAGTTGGGGTTCGGGGCGCTTGCACCCACGGTTGCGGTGGCGGCTTGATACGCCGTTTGAAAATTGGCCACGCAAACCGCGGCCGTGAGCCCCGCGCAGCTGCCTCCACCTGCATCGATCGTTGCGCCGATCAGCGAAGAGCAAATGTCGTTTGCTGTGGCCTGGCTTCCCCCCAGAAAGGTGTTCCCTGCAGGAAACGGCACACCGCTGCCGCTGCCGTTGAAACAGGCTGAGGGATTTGCCAAGAAAGCACCCGTCGCCAAACGCTCGGGGCGGTCGAACTCCGCGTTATTCCAGATGGCGTTCTCATAAAACAAACCGATGCCGGCACGAATGACGGTCTTGGAATCTCTTTTCGGGTCCCACGCGATTCCGAGTTGCGGTGCAAAGTTCTTGTTTGGCTGATGAACGCGATTACCGAAGCCGGGCAGAAGCGCGTTGACGCCGGGCAGCGCTGGCAGATCGCTATCGCTGCGTCCGCTGTCGCGCAGATAGCGTAAACCATACGTCACCGTCAGATTCGGTTTCAGTTTCCAGCTGTCGCCGACATAGAGTCCCAGACGGTTATCCGGGGGCGTCCCACTGCAAGGCGCGTTGAATGCGGGAATCTCGGTATCGCACTCATTTCCGTTTCCAAGCGTCACGTTGTCCAGTGGATAGTTGAGCGGGTTGCCGGCGCCACCGGTCTGCATTCCCGCATTTGCGACCTCCGCGGCATTCGCGATCGGGCTGACGTTCGCAGTAATTTTGCTGAACGAAAACAGGCCGCCGCCGCGCAGACGATTGTACGAAACTCCATACCGCAGAATGTGGGCGCCTAACACCTTGCTGCCGTCGTACTTTATTTGGCGGTCGGTTTGAAACGTTTGTTGTGGCGCGAGGAAGTTGGGTCCGGTGAAAAAATTCGATGCGAAAATGTTGATGCTTACCGGGAAATTGGCGAAAGGAAGGTCGGACCCGGCGACGATATCTCGCAGGTTGTTGATGAATTTCAGATATTCGAATCGAAAACTGTGCGTGAACCCACTGGAGGTGAAGTCGGCTCCCACAACGTGCGTTTTCGTGTAGTTCTTGTCCTCGTACGGTTGAAAGCCGATCAGCCCGCCGGCTGCGACGGCGAGACTATCAAAGTAGCTAAAGCGATAGAACATCCGGACGCCCTTCCCGAGGATCCAATCGAGCCGCGCGTCGTAATCGGTCTCATGAAAGGGTGCGCTGGTGTTGCCCGTGAACGTTGTAAACGGATCCGACGGGACAACGGGAGCAATTAAGTTCTGATTGATATGCTCGGCGTCCAGGAAGAAAAACAGCTTGTCCTTAATGAATGCGCCGCCGAAATTCCCTCCATCCTGGTTACGGGCGTAGGGCGATTCAAGCGGAGGCGCCGGAGGCGGTGGCGCGGGAAGAGCTGCGGAAAAAGCGCTGCTGCGGAAAAGCACAAAGCCTTCGCCGTGGAAGTCGTTCGTTCCCGATCTCGTCGTGACGTTCACAGCGCCTGACGATGTAAGTTCATTCGAAAGGTCGAGCGATGACTGGCTCACACTGAATTCTTGAATTGCACTTGCGGGAATGTTTTCTGTCGTTGTGCCGACCGTTTCGTCGCTTACGTCCACGCCATCTACTTCAATTCGCGCGGTGCGGCCAAAGCGTCCGCCGAATGAAATCGAGGAGAAGCCGACTTTGGTGGGATCGAAGTCCGCGCCATCCTGTACTTGCACGCCGGGCTCAAGCTGCGCTAGGTCTAGGAAGTTGCGTCCATTGACG
>Ga0209625_1000166_pt1 | contig 16198 bp, 16 predicted proteins | sample JacPin_JW_Ref_M2_FD_187960 | JGI IMG/M metagenome (GOLD analysis project Ga0209625, IMG submission 187960) | Forest soil microbial communities from Algoma, Ontario, Canada - Jack Pine, Ontario site 1_JW_Ref_M2 (SPAdes) (version 2) | ecosystem: Environmental > Terrestrial > Soil > Boreal...
CCCTTTTTCCTGGGCGGGAGTGTTCTGGAAATCATCTTGCAATCGAGGCCGGGTTGGGCCTACTATCCGGCAAGAGTGTCCCTCGGAGGATCGATTGAAAGTGTCGGATCTCATCGGGTCGCGCAAGGAGATTTTTTCCATCACCGAAGAGACGAGTGTGCATCAAGCCGCGCAATATCTGCGCGAGAAACAAGTGCGCTCGGTCGGGGTAATGAACGCCAGCGGCAAGCTTACCGGTGTGATCTCCCAGAGTGACGTATCCGACAAGGTGGCCGCAGAGAACAAGTGTCCCGCCTGGATGAAGACCTCGGACATCATGACGCGCGAACTTGTCACGGTGACGGCGGAAAAGACGCTCGACGAATGCTTGCGGCTGATGGAGCAGAACGGCATCTTTCACTTAATTGTGCTGGATGAACGGGGCGAGTTCCGGGGGATGCTGTCGATCAGCGACATTTTGCGAGTGGTAGCGTCAGACGAAAAGGCGCGCGCAGACCTGTTGGAAGCGTTCATATTTCCGCAGAGGTAGGTTCACGGCAACAATTTGTTGACACGTGAGCGCCCTTCCTCCTATTTAATTCCTTGTAAGAGCCTAACAGGGAATAGTTTGTCTGCTTTGCGCAATCATTTTGCGCACTCCCCGGGGATCTCGTTGCGGAGATGATCGCCTTGCTTGACAATGAGCGCAGCATTCACCTCTTCCAATAAGATACGTATATTCAAGCACATACAATGGAAACCGAGGTGGTCCCAAGTTCTTCTCCTGCGGAGAACGGGGAGTACCAGTTTGGTTCTATGTGTGCAATGGGAGAAGGGGGATGTTCCCACCTGAGACACGAAGGGATCAAAATGGCTGTTTCCGAGAATGCAAAAGGTGGATTAGCTCCGAGGGCAGGTGGGCTGCCTCCTGAAGAAATTATCTTTGGCCGCTCCGTGGCCATGATTTCTATTCGGCAAAAAGTGCAGAAGGTGCTGGCAACCGACGTCCCGATCCTGATTCAAGGAGAGAACGGAACAGGGAAGGGGCTGCTCGCGCAGTACATTCACTCGCGTTCGGCATTGTGCTCCGGTGCGTTTATAAAAGTGAACTGTGCCGCAATCCCGGGGGCTCTTCTCGAGAGTGAATTGTTCGGTTACGAAAAGGGATCATTCACGGATGCGCATACATCAAAGCCTGGCTACGTGGAGATGGCGCACCGAGGAACACTTTTTCTCGATGAGATCGCGGATCTGGATTTGAGCCTGCAAGCCAAAGTCTTGCAATTCCTTCAAGATGGACATTTTAGCCGAATCGGAGATAAGCAAGAAAGACAAGCCGAAACACGCGTCATCTGCGCCACCAATCGAGATTTACAGACCGAGATCGAGGCCGGGCGCTTCCGGCAGGATTTGTTTTATCGGATCAACGTAATCAGCATCAATTTGCCGAGCCTGCGCGAGCGTCGTGAAGACGTCGCGCTGCTAGCGGAGTATTTCCTGGGGCAACTGAACGCGCGCTTCGAGCGCGATACGCCGACGTTTTCCGAAGAAAACCTCGAGAGCTTATCGTGCCGGGAATGGCGAGGAAACATTCGCGAACTGGAGAATGTGGTCGCGCGCTATGCGATTCTTGGTTCGCTCGATACTGCTGATGCGGAGCGACTACCGAGACCTTCCTCCGGAACTCCGTTCCGAGTGGTTTTTGACGGCACCATCCCGCTGAAGCGAATTGCCAAGCAAGCGGTCCGTGAGATGGAAGGGAACCTGATACTTAATGCGCTGCGTGAAAACAAATGGAACCGCCGAAAGGCGGCGCTCGCGCTGAACATCAGCTACCGGGCGTTGATTTACAAGATTCGGGAGGCGGGCCTGTCCCCGAAGAGCAAGCGCAAGAGTCCTCAAGCAGACTATCCACCTGACCATGTTGCAGGGATAGATTAGAGGTTAGAAATTAACGGCCGACGTTCAGAGGCCGTCCGAAGCTGCAGTCCCCATCTTAGCGACTGAGATGCGATAGCAAATGTTTCCGGGAGCACGCGTCTTGATACTTCTCCCAGAGTAGGTTCGGAAAATACTTTGCCGTCAGGAATGCCGCCAAATCAGCCATCAAATCCCTTCACGGCGACGTAATGCTGGATAGTCCACTTTTCCGCTCGAAGTTTTCGGCAGCTCGCCCAGGACTTCAAATGTTTTCGGAACCATATAGCGGGGCATTTTTTCCGCGCAATAAGCAAGCAGCCCGTTGATGTCCAGGGAATTGCCGTCTTTCGATACAACAAACGCTTTAATGGTCTGTCCGAGAGTGTCGTCAGGAATGCCGATGACGGCTGCCCCGCGTAATTTCCCGCTCTGGAAGAGCACCTCTTCCACCTCGGTGGGGCTGATGCGAAATCCACTGGACTTGATCATCGTGTCGCGCCGGCCAATGAAATACAGAAAACCGTCTTCATCCATTTTTACGAGGTCGCCCGAATAGCAAACCTTTTCGCAGGCACCCAGTTCGGGCGGCAACAGCGGATTTGGCCGAAGGACATAAGCTGTGTCTTCCGGCCGGTTCCAATAGCCGAGCGAAACCGTCGGCCCGCGATGCACAAGTTCACCAGGCTCGCCAGGTTTGCAAAGGTGACCTTGTTCGTTGAGCACAAGAATTTCAGTGTCTGGAATGGCTTTGCCCATCGAAGTGGGCCGCCGATCGAGTTCTTCCGGCGGAAGATAAGTCGAACGGAAGGCTTCGGTGAGCCCGTACATCAGAAACACTTTCGTTGCGGGAAGCGCTTCTCGCAACACTTTGAGCACCGCCTGCGGCATTGCGCCGCCCGTATTCGTGATGTAGCGCAAGTGAGGCACCGGTTGCTTGGCGAGAGTCGAATTGGGCTGCGCCAGCAGGCTCCACAACGTGGGCACGCCCGCGAGACCGGTGATTTTTTCCTTGAGCAGGACCTGCACGATTTCACGCGCAAAAATAAAATTGATGAGCACGCAGGTGCCGCCCTTTTCGAACGCGGTCATCAATTGATTCATTCCGGCGTCGAAGCTGAAAGGCAAAACGGCGAGGATACGCTCGCTGTCGGTGATTCCGAGATAAGTGGAGACGATCCGGCTGCCGGCGACGACGTTCGCATGACTCAGCATCACGCCTTTAGGCTTGCCTGTTGAACCGGAGGTGTAGAGGATGGCCGCTAGATCCTTTTCGATGCTCGTCTCTAGCCAGTCTGCCGGGAGTGTCCGGGCGCAGAACTCCTCGAAAGGGTGAACCGTGAGTTGCGCCGTCACTTCTCCAGAACCGACCACAACTAGAAACTCGAGCGAGGGAATTTGGGAGAGCACCTCAGCAAGCGAAGCGAGTCTCGCTGCCGTAGTAATCAGACCTTTCATCCCGCAATCGCGCGCGATGTGCATTACCTGCTCGGCGCGCAATAGTGCGTTGATGGGAACATAGACAGCCTCTGCGCGCGAAATACCGAAGATGGAAATGACCTGGGCAATGGAGGCTTCCAGATAGATGCCCATTCTGTCGCCGCGGAGGAGTCCGGCGCTTCGCAATCCAGCGGCCAGTCCGTCGACGCGGCGCGCGACTTGACCGTAATTCAGCCGCTCTTCTCCGTGTGCGAGGGCTTCTTTTTCCGGCGAACGCTGGGCGCTCTCACGCAATAGATGCCAAATCAGGAAGTCCATAGCGACTATTCGAAAGCCCTTTCTCCTTTGATTCAGCGATTCTGCCAGTACGGAGCTGTTACGCGATTTGCCGCGCCGGAATGGGCTAGCAAACGACATGGCCGGGCGCTTCACGGCGCTTCCACCGACGTGACGCGCGGTGGCCAGAAGACCCCGTGGTGTGCGGGGGTTCGGCCCCAGAATTCCCCAGCGCTCCCGCCGTTGAGATGTCCAATCTTACCCGTACGGCATGGTCTCGGGACAGGTAATCCCACCACGGTGACCTTGTCAACGTCCAGAGCATGCTGGAAGAGGTGGCGGGGAGCCTCGCCCCTACGGACGAGTCCCCGGAAATGGAGGACTGAGAAAAATATGGGAAATGAGTTTCCCTTTGGGCGTAACTCCGTGCCTGGACACCGTAAAGGCGAAAAGGCACTCTGCCCGTAAGTATATGATAATGGGCTGTTTAAATTCGAAGGCAACAAAATTTCATCTCGAATCTCTGGAAGAGGGCTTGCTGGAAGAGTTGTGTCGGAAATTTGTTGACAAAGCGAGCAGCCACTTGGAGGAAGGTCTTTGAACGAGCAACCAGCCTTCGCCGCCTCCGGCGATGCGGGGATTAACGTGCAGATTCTAGATCTGGCCCGCCGCCGCAAATGGTGGATTATCCTGCTTACTTTGGGTATCTCGGTCTGTATTGCAGTCATTGCGGTACGCCTCCCGAGCATCTACCGAGCAGAAACTGTCATTCTGGTCGATCCTCAAAAGGTAGCGGACGGCGTCGTTCCGACCAGTGTAAGCGGTACTGTCGCAGATCGTCTCTCCACGATCCGCCAGGAAGTCATGTCCCCGACCCAGCTGGGGTTGCTGACGAAGGAGATGGGTCTCTATCCCGAGTTGCGAGACAAGGTGTCCGAACAGGAGCTCGTCTCCCGCATGCAGAGGTCGACGACTATTGAGATAGTGGACTCCGGGGGACAGCGGCTCACCGCGTTTCGAATCGCATTCACGGGCAAGGATCAAAATCAAGTGGCGCACGTTGTCAATCGCCTCGCATTGTTGATCATCGAGCGGAACCTCAAAGCCCGCCGGCAGCAAATCAACGGAACATCCCAGCTCCTCGAAACCGAATTGCAAGAAACGAACCGTCAACTCGAAGAGAAAGAGCACCTTTTGCAGGACGTCAGTAGCCGCAACATCATGGATCTACCCGATTCGAAGCAATACTACCCCAAGGCCTTGAAAGCTTTGCGCAATCAACTACGGATCAGCCAAGAAAGGGTTGACCGCGATCGCCAAACCAAGGCCAACCTGCAATCCATGGCCGTCAAAGTTGCACCCACCACTGAACTCAAGGCTCCGTCTTCGGCTCCCAATGGGCCCTCCCAAGCGCGCCTACAGCAGCTTGAAGCACAGATGAAGGCCATGCTGGTTCGCTACGGTCCAAATTATCTGGACGTTCGCAAGCTGCGCAATGAAATCAACCAACTGAAGGTCAAAGCCGAGAGCGAAAAATCTGCGGGGGATGCACCGGATCCTCTAGCGGGCACGCCAGCACCGCTGAAGCGCAATCCCGTCGTGGAGGAAGAAGTAAATAAACTGGGCCAGGATATCGAGGATCAGACCAAGGCTCAGGCGAAGCTTCAGAAGCAAATTCAAGATCAGGTTGGCAAATTGCAGCAAATGGCCGCTTTCGAGGACCAAATTGCTGAACTCACCCGCGACTGCGATTCGCTCCGCGTTCACTACCGTCAGTTGCAAGAAAAGAAACTTTCCAACCGGATCGCAAGCGAACTGGAGATGCAGAGCGCCGGCGAACGGTTCAAGATTGTGGACGCTGCGGTTCCACCCGGGAGTCCCTACGGCCCCAAAAGAACCATCCTAATTATGGGGGGCGTGCTCCTAGGACTGCTCTGCGGCATCGGCAGTGCCTTCCTCGTTGAGATCAGCGATGCATCCGTCAGGCACGAACGCGAAGCCGCGCAGATTTTTGGAAAGGCGGTCCTTGCGGAAATTCCCAAAATCACCAGTTCGCGGGAACGGGCCTGGGCGCGCTTGCGCATGGCCAGCTTGACGGCCGGAACCGCCGCTGTGGCGTCGGCATTTGGCTTCGTAATATCGAAGCTCGTCGTCTGACATCGAAATGTACACCGCCTATTACAATCTTCGCGAAGAACCCTTCCGGCTAACCTCGGATCCCAGGTTCTTTCACCTTGCGGAACCTCACGCGGCTGCGCTGGCCACGCTCGTCGAGGCGGTTATGCGCCGCAAGGGATTCCTTCTGCTGACGGGTCCGATTGGAACTGGAAAGACGACGGTTGTTCACACGGCCCTGCAGATCCTCACGGAAAGAGCTGCGACCGGGCATCCCATTTCTTCGGCATTCATTCTCAATCCAACTCTCAGCCGCGAAGAATTCCTGGAGATGATCCTCACGGAATTTGAGATTCCCTGCACCGCGACGAGCAAGCCAGCGCGTCTCTCGGCACTCCAACGGATGCTTCTGGAAACCCAGAGAAAGGGCGGCACATCGCTCCTCCTCGTGGACGAAGCTCATCTGCTGACTCCCGAACTTCTGGAAGAGATTCGCCTGCTGAGCAATGCGGACACTTACCAGGAGAAGCTTCTCCAGATCGTTTTGTGCGGCCAGCCGGAGCTCTTGGGCATCTTGGCCAAGCCAGAATTGCGCGCGCTCCGGCAGCGAGTGGCCAGCACTTGCTCACTCCGGCCACTCAGCTTTGGGGAAGTTCGCGCCTACGTTGCCGAACGGCTGCAATCTGCAGGATTTCGCGGAGCAACTTCCCTGTTTCCGACTCCAGTTCTGGAGGCCATATTCCGCCTTACCGAAGGCGTTCCCCGGTTGATCAACCTGCTTTGCGATGCTTGTCTGGCACTCGGCTGCAGGGCCCGTCGCCCGGTTGTCGATCTGAACATTTTGGAGGATGCTGCTGCCGAACTGGGTCTGAACGAAAAGCGTGTGGAGCCGGTCATAGGGCAAACAAGTGTGGTGACTGGAAACGGTGCCGGAGAGAGAGAGGTCGCTGGAGACACGGTCATCTGTACGGCACTGGATTTACTGGTTCAGGCCATGAAGAGGCGCCGTGCTCTTGTCCCCGAGGCAATTCAGATTCGTCCCGATATGAGCGTCAAGGAGCAGGTCGCAGTGACGGTGAATGCCAACCAGGGGAAGGATCCTGACGGCGATCAGGTCATTCAATCCGCCGTCAACGTTTTGATTCAAGCGATGAAGCTGCGCGGCAGTTCCACAATGGAGTTATAAGTGAGCAAGTTTTTCAATGAAACGCAAAATGCCCATCAGTGGGCGCAGCAAAAGCTGGTGAACCAGGATCTGGACGTCCGACAGATTTTGGAGTCGCTCAAGCGAGGGCCGGCCGTCAATGCGCCCCTTGCCGAAGCGCGCCTCGCCCACTGCCGCCAAGTGGCCCTGGGAAATGGAAATGCCGCGCGTCTGGTTCTCCGCCACGACGACTCTTTGAATCCTGCTTTGGAGACATACTGTGGATTGCGCACCAAGCTGATGCGCGCGCAGGCGAAATCCGGTTTGCGCTCGATCGTAATCACCAGCTCTTTACCCGGCGAAGGCAAAACCCTCACCACCATGAACCTCGGATTGTGCTACGCGCAGCTTCCGCAGCAGCGCGTCCTGGTGATTGATGGTGATATGCGGACCCGCGGGCTCACTTCCATGATCGACCATCCGAGCTCTCCGGGGCTTGCAGAAGTTCTTTCCGGCGACGTGGCCCCCGACGAAGCCATTGTGGCTACGAGTCAGAAAAATCTGTTCATTCTTCCGGCCGGCACAGTTTCCTCGCCTTCGCCGGAACTCTTCACAGGGACGCGCTGGCAGGAATTTCTCGGTCAATGCGGCGAAATGTTCAAAGTCATTCTCATCGATACGCTGCCCATTCTGCCCCTGGCGGATTTCGAGCTGATCAGTGCGGCCTGCGACGGCATTGTCATGGTTGTGCGAGCGCGTCATGGTCAGCGGAAAACGCTTCGGAAAATGGCGAGCTCGCTCGATACGAAGAAACTTCTTGGCGTGGTATTTAACGCCACGGATGTCGGCGTGAAAGACTACGACGGTTACGAGTACGGCTCTTGACGTAGCAAGAGCTAACGCGAGTTTCAAAAGGGTTTCCGTTGGTTTCGAAGGCGGGCCCGACATGCACCCGTGCTAGGGGCAGTCTGAGGTAAAGCGATGTATCCAAATCTAAAATTACAGCTTTTCAGAAGCTCCGTGCGCCAGAACTTTCTCGCGCGCGCAGTGGGCATCGACGAGAGCATCTTGAGCAAAATCATTCACGGCTATCGTGAGCCTTCTAAACAACAGCGGCAGTTGCTGGCAAGCTACCTGGGAGTGGAAGAAACCTGGCTCTTTGAAAAATTCGAGATAGCCTCGCCAGCGCGCTCGGCGGGCAATTACGCCTCTCCTCGGGAACTGAAAGAAGACATCACCTAAGCCTTCAGGCCACTCGATTCCTGATGGTCTCGCCCTGTGTGGCCCGTAGTCGTGCGCGTTCCAGAATAAAACTAAGGATACCCATCCCAGGCTCTATATATGAGCTATCGTGGGCTTTGCTACAAGACTCGCGAAGTGGGAGCTTTGCCGGAGTCGGGTAGAGATGGGAAGGGATAAGATTTTGCCACTTAGTGGAAGGAAGCGGGGACTATTCTAGCAACTGAGCGGCGAAATCTGCCAGCTATAATGGATATAAGTGTAGTACTATCAATAAGATACGCCGTAGAACGATTTGTTAAGATTTTAGACCCTCCTGGTAGCGCAATTGCACCTTCAAGCTCAGAAGTTTCACGGTCCCGATTTAGTAAGGCAGATTTGGGTATCGCTAGGCAATTGTCCATTTATGAGCCCAGAAATCAATCATACGTTGGACTTATCCGCCAAGGGCGGTTTTGTCCTTGGCCAAGGTTCCGCTATCCAAGCCGTGAACGCCATGGTTGCCGACATCGCGCGTACGGACATCGCCGTTCTCTTGGTTGGAGAGAGTGGCACCGGTAAAGAAGTCTACGCGAGACTCATTCATCGTCTTTCTGGTCTAAAAGAAGCACAGCTAAAGAAAATTAGCTGCGCAACACTCGATTCCGGCCGCCTTCTTGGGCAGGTGCAGGATTGCCTGCGAACTGGAGCAGAGGACCACGGCGCGGGCTCCCTATTTCTAGATGGAGTGGAAGAGCTCGACCTAGCCTGCCAGCGTGTGCTGCTCTCTTTGCTCCCGGACGGCGAGCGGAACGGGAAAACGGGTGAGATGACCGCGCGACTGATCTCTTCCACTACCCGCAACCTGGAAAAAGAGACCGAAGCGGAGCGCTTTCGCAGGGAGCTGTATTTCCGAATCAGTGGGGTGTGTCTCCGCCTGCCACCGCTGCGCAATCGCAAGGAAGACATTCCGGCACTGCTGGAATGCTTTCTAACCAGACACGCCGCCGAGTTGAAGAAGACGGCTCCAGTCTTGAACAGCGAAATGATGGGCCTTCTCGCCTCCTATAGCTGGCCGGGGAATATTCGCGAGCTAGAGAATGTGGCAAAGAAGATTGTAGCCGTCGGGGATGCCCAGGTGGCGCTCGACGATTTGCGAGCCGCGCCGCTGGGGCTTCCGCATGTAAGTGGCGGACCGCGGGTTTCCTCACTCAAGGTGGCTGCCCGCGCTGCGTCGCAGAGGACGGAACGTGAGCTGATTCTGAAGGCGCTCGAGCGCACGCAGTGGAACCGCAAGCGGGCCGCTCGAGAATTACAGATCAGCTACAAGGCCTTGTTGTACAAAATTAGGCAAACTGGCTTACGTGTATCTGAATCTGAGGAGTAGTGGGAGGATGCAATGAATTTCTCAACTGGCTTGGTTATGGCAGCTTGGCTGGCTTTCGCTTTCGGTCAGACGCAGGAAGCGCAAGAGCCGGCTGCAACGGAAACGGCAGCTCAGAAAACGGAGACGAGTGCGAAGACTGCGACGGCATCGCTGGGGACGTTGAATGATGCGGAGTACAAAATTGGTCCGCAAGACGTTCTGCGTATCGATGTTTGGAAAGAGGCCGAGGTTTCGCGGGCCGTTCCTGTCCGACCGGATGGAAAAATTTCTTTGCCTTTGCTGAACGATGTGCAGGCCGCTGGCCTGACGCCCATGCAACTCTCCGGGGTCATCGCTGATGGCCTAAAAAAGTATATGAACGATCCACAGGTTACCGTGAGCGTATCGGAAATTAACAGCCGGCGGATCTATGTGACCGGGGAAGTCACGCATGCGGGCGCCTTTCCGCTGCTGCCTAACATGACCGTGTTGCAGGCGCTTTCGAGCTCCGGTGGGTTCACACAATTTGCCAAGCTCAAGAACATCTACGTCTTACGCATCGAAGATGGCAAACAAGTGAAACTTCTCTTCAACTACAAAGATGCCGTCAACGGCAAGAAGCCTGAACAAAATGTTTTGCTGCAACCTGGCGATGTAATTGTAGTGCCGTAAGGAATTCAAATGAAACCACACATACGATTTTTGGCAGGATCGGCCTCCGTGGCAGCTCTCTTCCTCAGTGCTTCCTTGACCTCAGCACAGGAGGATAACCTCAGGCCAAAGCCTGCGGCCCGCGAGTATTCGCCGCTGATGGAAGGTTTGAGCGGACAGGATTCGAACGACGATCAGGGGTCAACGACCAACCTGAATCCGGACACCCGCCCGTTGACCGGCGTGCAGAATCCTACGCTGGGCACGCCAGGAATTCGTCACAGTTACTGGTTGCCAGGCTTCCAGTACGCAGATACCGTCCGGTCAAGCGCACTGAACCAAGCAACTTCTTCGGGCTGGAATACGACCAGTCTTGTCGCCGGAAACTTAAGTGTGCTTGAAGCCTGGAGCCGGGCGCAGTTGGCCGTGAACTATTCGGGGGGCGCAAGCTTTTCTTCGGACAGCGCACAAGGCAATTCTCATTTTCATCAGTTGGGCCTCGTGCAAACGTTTGATTGGGGGAGATGGCAGTTGCACTTCCTCGACCAGTTTTCGTATCTCCCCGAAACCCAGTTCGGCTTCGGTGCTGGGACAGCTCTGTCCATCCCTGGCATCGGTGGTCCTCTCGCTCCTCCTCTGCCTGGTTTGCAGGGTAGTTACATTCCCAACCAAAGCATTTTCACGACGTTTGGCCCGCGCTACAGCAACGCCTTTGCAACTCAAGCGGCCTACACGGTCAGCTCCCGAGGATCAATCACGGCGGCGGGCACGTACGGCATCCTCCGTTTTATCGAAGCAGGAAACATCGAGAGTAATAATGCAGACTTCAGTGTCGGTTACAACTACGTGTTGACGAGCGCGGACACGCTGGGGGTTCAGTACCGCTTCAGCGGTTATCGCTATATTGGCAATCCACAGGCGATCGACGATCAAGTTGTCCAGTTCATGTACGGTCGCAAGGTCACTGGCAGGCTTGCTCTGCAACTATATGGCGGACCCGACGCGACCACCTTCCGCGTGCCAGTTAACAACTCTACGAACAGGGTTTCAGGATCCGGAGGGGCAAACCTCACCTACGCTTTGAATCGCGGTAGCATGGCGCTGACTTATGATCATGGTATCAGTGGTGGGAGTGGAGTTTTTGCCGGGGCGAACACAAATCAATTGCAGTTTAGCCTTGGTCGTCAACTCTCCCGGGAATGGACGGCGAGTCTTAGCTTAGGCTATTCCCGAAACGGGAGCGTTGTCAGTACCCCTTCTTCACAGGCATATAATTCATGGTATGTAGGGGGTGGACTGAGCCGACCGTTCGGAAGAAATGCCAATTTTACAATCGGTTACAATGCCCAAATCCAAACATCGAATCAAGCAGTTTGCGCGGCGGGTGCATGCAGCACGAACTTCACATTGCAACAGATTACCCTCGGGCTCCAATGGCGTGCTCGACCTTTCGTGCTGCGATAGGCGTGATACTCGAAAACCTTGATGTGTGAGGGTTAATTGTTTGCCGGAAGAAATTCAGATAGCAATGTGGTGCCATCGCGGAAGATAGCGGGAATCTAGAGACCATGTACAAGAGCTTTTTCGGGCTAAAAGAAAACCCGTTCAACGTCAATCCAGATCCCCGCTACCTCTTTCTTACCAAAGAGGCTGAGGAAGCGCTAAGCGGACTGATGTATGGCGTCCAGAATCGCAAAGGTTTCATTACTCTCACCGGTGAAGTTGGCACAGGAAAAACCACTCTCATAAACCGCCTTCTCGACTGGTTGCATCAACAGCGCGCAAGGACTGCGTTTCTATTTAATTCCCGGATGAATACGAATCAAATGTTCGATTTCATTCTGGCCGAATTCGGCATTTCCTGCGACTCCCAGACGAAGAGCCAGCAGTTGATGCGACTCAATCAATGGCTGCTCGAGCGATACCGTGCCGGTGAAACTACCGTACTCATCGTGGACGAAGCACAAAACCTGACCTACCCTGTGCTCGAAGAGATTCGGCTGTTGACCAACCTCGAGACGTCCACAGAAAAGTTGCTGCAGATCGTACTGTCTGGGCAGCAAGAGTTGGAAGAGAAGTTGATGCTGCCACAACTGCGGCAACTCCGCCAGCGCATCATGCTCCGCTGTAAGACGACCCCTCTAACGAAAGAGCAGACCCATGACTACATCGCCGAGCGGTTGAGGATCGCTGGAGCATGCGGCGAGCTGATTTTCGACCCGAAGACCGTAGAAACGATCCATTTGTATTCATTGGGTATTCCGCGCGTGGTGAATCTGCTCTGTGAGCACTCGCTCATCAATGCTTATGCTGAACATCAGCGACTGATCACGCCCACAATCGTTGAAGAGGTTGCACATGAATTTCGACTCGACGAGGTCGAACCAACTGCACCCGCGGAAAGCACGCGCATCCAGGCGGATGTTTATGATTCGGAAGCGTTCATTCAGAATCTCGGAGAAGCGCTTTCACGGTTCCGGATGAGCTCTCCGGGGACGACACCGACCCGCGGAAGAAAGTAAGGACGCGAAATTGCGACGGTTCGCAGTAATGCACTATATCAGTCGCTTTTCTCCTCGCTGATGCGTGGAAGCTTTTCCGCCTCTGCTAAACCTTCCTCCCACTAACCCGCCTTTCTCACCAGGTGTGGGCCGATTGTCGATTGGGCGGCGAGTTAGTTCATTTTTCCTTTGTTCCCGTGTTGAGTATTGGTTTTTCTATCGGGCAGCCAGTCTGGATTCGTCTTGCCGGGATGTTTGAGGCGCACGGCAGCCTTCTGTTTCGCGACAAGAGGTGGAGTTTTTGGCTTGGGGGTTCTTCAACAGCGTAGAGCTGTCCAGGCCGAGACGAAGGCGTTCTTCCAGGGGTAAGCCTTCGCATAGCGGATCCAGATCTTTCGCGCGGTGATGCGCACTTGGGCGGCGATCTTCAGCAATCGTAATCGGATGGTCTCGACTTGATACTCCGCCCATTCTGTTTCTGCCAGACCAACTCTCCGCAGGGCCTCGACCAGCACGTAGGCCAGAGAAGAAAAATATAGCCGCAGTTGATTTGACCGTAGACTCTCCGTACTCATGCGGTCACTAAACAGGCTGAGCTGTTCTTTGATGCGATTCTCCATCTCCCCCCGTGCGCAGTAGAGCTGTTCGTAGAGCTCCCGCGTAGGCCAAGCAGCGAGTGGAAGGGAGGTAACCACGTAACGCGGATTCTCCTTGCCGGGGATTTGTTCGGCCTTGGCGACGACCCGGCGGTTCCGGCTCCAGGTCTTGCGTGTCTGGTAGAAGAACTCTGTGAACACGCGTGCGGGTTCACCGGTGCGCTGTTGTTCTCTCTTGGCTTGGCGCATTTCCTTGGCGATCTTTCTCCGCAAGCGCTGGTTCCGTGCAAAGCCAAAAACGTAGTCCACCTCGTGTTGTTCGCACCAGGCCATCAGTTCCTCGCGGCAGAACCCGGAGTCCGCTCGCAGGATGATCTGCGTATGCGGCCAGGCTTTCCGAATCTGGGTGACGATCCGTTGCACTTCCTCGAGGCTCCCAGCACTCGCGTCGATGTTGGAAGGGCGCAACCGAGCACACAGCAGTTGGTCACCACAGAAAATGTACAGTGGCAGATAGCAGTAATGGTTGTAGTAACCATGGAAGAAGCGCGCTTCCTGCTTCCCATGCAGTGGGGTGTCCGTGGCATCCAGATCCAGAACGATGGATCGCGGTGCTTTCCGGTGGGACTCCAGAAACAGCGTGACCAGCAGTTCATCGATGGCTTCCGGAGAATAGGCGATCTTGTTGTAGCGCTCGGCAGCCGGAGAACCAGCCGGCGTCAGTTCCAACCGGTTCAGAGTGCTTTTCCCGGCGAGGGGTTCTCCAAGGTCGCGCTTTCCGGCCAACCACCCAGCAGCGGATCCTGCCGCAGCTGCTCGTGATCGTTCAGATCTTCGTAACCGAGCGCCAGCCCGTAGATGCGTTGCGCCAGCATCTCTTCCAGGCGATGCTCGATCCGCTCCGGCTGCCGGTAGTCGGTAAAGCAACCCGTTACGCGCCGCAGCAAGCCGATCTTGCGATCGGCCTGGCGCAATAGCAGAGAACCACCCTCCGTGGTCAGCCAACTCCCCTCGAACTGGGCCACCACTTGACGTGAAAAATGAGCTTCAAACGGGAAGAGAGTCTCGCTACACTCTGTCATTGAAAAGGCCTCTTTTCTTCGGACACTGACTACGCCTGAACAACGCAGTTATGCCCGAGAAAGCGGCCTTTTTCCACTTCTATTCAGCGTTTTGTTTTATTCCTCGTGAGATTTCCGGGCTAAGTTAGGCCGTTTCATATTCGAGTAATTTTAAGCAGCTTCTTCAAGAGGTCGGCCTAATTTGCTTGGGGCCGATGCAAAAAATAAGTGCCCTACGGCACCTGCTGCGGAAAGATGAGCGAGTCATTTTGTCTTACCGACCATACGCAGCAGCAGTTCCACCAAGGAGTCGACGGCTCGGTCAAGGCGAATTCCGCCTCAGTGCCAAAATGCGGCGAAGGATCTTCCCGCCCGCAGCACACGCCAAGCGCGCAAATTCTATGTAACGCAATAACAATCTCGCTGTTTCTCATTGAACTGTAAGCATCATCATCGTCGAGTGTTTCAGGGAGCCAGACTTCGCGGTGACCGTGACCATGTAATTCCGGGGCAGTGGTGGCGGAGTGCTGTGGGCGGTGCTCAAGGACGATACGAAAAACCAGGCGTCGCAGTTAGCTCAGAGAGGGAAGGTCGCGCGAAGAGAGGTGGCACGGATTCTTGGGCGGGAATTCCTGGTCATTGAGGAGAGCGCCGATGAAATGTCCGGGCCTGGGGAAGACTTGCGCGGTTCGGGCGAGTGTGCCTGCTTTACGATCCTACGACGCTCAGCTACAGAGGCCTCAATAAAAAAGCGGGCACTTCCTAAGGAGGAGATGCCCGTCAAATTTAGAATTACAGTATGGCTCGTGTCTACTGCAGGTTTGCCTTAGCCTTTGTGATCAGGCTAGGAAAATTTTGCGGCCCACTGCGAGTCCGAATAACCCAATCGCGAGTAGGCTAAGAGTAGCCGGCTCAGGGACGCTCGTCGCATAATCATCCGAAACGAGAAGGCCTTTGCCAAGGGTGTCGGAGGTGTCATATTTGTAGCCTACATGACCGATGGTTAAGTCTCCGGTAACTCGCACATTTGTCCATATCCAGGTTAATTTTCCCCCGGTATCTGCGAAATCGCCCGATGCGGACGAGCAGATCTGACCGTCGTGGTTTCCTCCAAGGCAGCCACCGCTGCTAAGGGAAGAGGTAATTGTTGACCAATTGGATGTCGTGGCGGTTAGTGTACCTGTGAGTAAATCCGTGGTTCCGATCTTGAAATCAACATTGCTTACATCAGCATAGCTCGCTCCAACGGATGTCGTGTCTATGCTCAGCGTGACATTACAAAGGTTGCCGGTACAAACCGCCGTTAACGTGTAAGAGGAACCAAACCCGTCATTGGTGCTCGATACCGAGACTGAGTCAGCAAAAACCGGGGCACAGCTCAGAAAAAGTGCTCCGGCGAGAAGAATCACACTTTCCAAAGTCAACCGCTTCATCATGAATGATTTGCTCTCCTATACTGCCCAAACAGACCACCCCGTCAAGGACAACAGAATGCCCAGCTGGGATAGATGCAATTGGCCTGCCATGAAAACCGGCCATGTCATTACTTCGCTATAGGTAGGTAAAGCACGTAGAATCAATGATCTGGCACAGGCTTGGGTCTATAAAGTCCAGTGACGATTCAGCCGCTCCGTCCGATAAGCGGAACTAACGAGTGCTTTCCAGGGCCAGGATTCGGCAGTAAATGTTCCTTCTCTTGCGCCCTCCCGCCGGACATCAATCAACATTGCTGGTCAGCTGGTCGGTTATGGCCTTCTGCCAAATTGACTGTGAGAATCCTTACGCTGGCCGGGCAGAGCCTTTAGCTAGACCACAATGGATGGAATCAAATTCGGGCGGAATCAGAACCAGAACCCAGAGGTTTGGCAGCGTTAAGCTGACCGCTGCTGGCTCCTCCGGATGAGAAGAAACATCGAGACCATTCCGATTAGCAC
>Ga0209625_1000167_pt1 | contig 16139 bp, 12 predicted proteins | sample JacPin_JW_Ref_M2_FD_187960 | JGI IMG/M metagenome (GOLD analysis project Ga0209625, IMG submission 187960) | Forest soil microbial communities from Algoma, Ontario, Canada - Jack Pine, Ontario site 1_JW_Ref_M2 (SPAdes) (version 2) | ecosystem: Environmental > Terrestrial > Soil > Boreal...
AAGCCACAACCGCCAATGCTTTCGGCGCCAATCTGTCTATCCATTCGTTCGTGGTGATAGGTTGGCCGGTCTTTGAATCTGTTCCCATCGCGGCCCAATACCCTTCGGACTTAATGCTTTCATTGGGAATGGAGCCTTCCACCACCAACACGAAGGGATTCAGGCGGCCCGCTTCCGCCTCGTACCAGAACTTCATGAAATCGTCGCCAACTTCGTAAGCCAGCACCGGATTGTGCAGATGAACTTTCGGAAGGCCAGGGATGGCACCCAGCAGCACGTCTTCAATGCTGGGTTGCGACGCGGCGGTGATAGAGACTGAGTCGCCGTCGCAGCCAAGGCCTGCGGTCATCCAGATAATATGGATGTCAGAAACTGGCGATTTTTTTTGAGTTACGCGACCATACGGAACTGCGTCTACGGCCATGATGGCTTTCTCCTTTTCTTGGTGGGGTTTGATGAATCGAGTGGTGGGCGCGCAAGCATTAGACACAACATATATTCGCCGTGTCCCGACAGTCACAAGTAGGCAGCGGCTAATTTCTGCTTAGGGGATTTGCTATGCTGCACGTCAGGGATTCCCCGATGCGCTTAAGTCATTCTGTTTATTGTTGATAGGGGTGCATGCAGACTGGCGGCAATTTAGTTGAGAAATTCGTTTAATACTCCATAGAAATAATTCTGAGGTGATCGTTCAAGGGGGGGTATAGAAAATGCTTCGGTGCTGTCCCTTTTAGTCCGTGGCTCCAAACGTGCTTTTTTCGCTTATCGTCGATTCAATCGCGTGCTGAACTAATTCCCTGGCATTGCGCAGCGACAGCTTTTCTTTTATATGCGCCTGGTACGATTCCACGGTCTTGACGCTAACATGCAACTGGTCCGCGATTTGCCGAGTGCCGTGACCCGCTCCGATTAGCCGGTACACTTCCAGCTCGCGGTCGCTCAGCGTCATAAGCGGATCGTTTTTCGATGACCCTGCTCCGTGTACGAATTGCTCCAACATCTTGTTGGTCAATCTCTCGCTGAGATAAACCTTGCCTTCTAGAATTCGCCGGATGGCCACTAGTACGCGTTCTGTGGCTTCCTGCTTCATGATGTAGCCGTTAGCGCCAGCGCGGAGAGAACGTTCGGCATAGGTGGACTCTTCATGCATTGAAAGAATTAGGACCGGGAGAATTGGTTCCTTCAGCCTGATGATTTTCAGCAGTTCCAGTCCGTCGGGCCCATCCAGCGAGATATCAATGACCATCAGGTCCGGCTGCGCGCTGGCCATGCGCTGTAACGCTGAGGGCGCATCCTCCGCTTCACCGCAAACAACCAGGTCCGGTTCGCGGTTAATGAGTAGCCCGAGACCTTGGCGCACGATGGGATGATCGTCCACCAGAAAGACCTTGGCCTTCCCGGATTGCATGGCGGATTGGAACCTGTTTGGCAAATGCATTTCCGATCTTCAATTACGCGCACGTCAAGTACGCAACGCTGGCAAAGGAAATGTGCAACAAACCATGACTCCACCGTCGACCCTGTTGCGTACGTCCAGTGAACCGCCGACCATTCTGGCTCGATAATTCATAATGTTCAATCCCATGCCGGTTCCGAGCGGAAATTCCGGCAAGCCGAGCCCATTGTCGCGAATCGATAGCGTGCCCTCACCGTCGCTCGCTGACAACTTTATGAGTAACTGCCGGGCCTTCCCATGTTTCACGGCGTTGATCAATGCCTCGCGCGCGATATGGTATAGGTGCGTAGCTACATTTACATCATTTATTAAAACCGGCGTGTCACATTCAAAACGACAAGTCACTCGGAAGAGATCTTCCGTTTCCTCGGCACACTGCCTCAGCGCCGCCATGAGTCCCTGCGCTTCCGATACGACCGGTAAAAGACCGCGAGCCAATTCTTTGGTCTTTCGAATGGCGTCGTTCACCAGCAACACGATCTTTGCGGCGTCCGCCGATTCCGAGACCGATTCTTCACACAATTTTTCTTCCAGCACCTTGCTCAGAAACGCTATGCCTGTCAAATGTTGGCCTAGACCGTCATGCAAGTCCTGACCGATGCGTCGCTGCTCTCGCGCGCTGACTTCCAAGATAGTTTTTTCCAGGCGCTTGCGCTCGGTCATATCAATGCCAGTGGCAATCGTGTGTGAGACTCCCCGGCCGCGAAATAACACCGTAGTCGACCAGGAAATTAATCGCGGCACTCCATCTTTTGTCAGCCAGTGGCTCTCGTATTCTTTCGGCGGGTGTCCCGACCTGGATTGCTCCAGCAACGCCTTGAAGTCCTCAATCTCTTCAGCGGCCAGGAACAATTCCCAGATATATTTGCCTTGCACATCGGCAAAAGAATAGCCAGTGGTCTGCTCACACGCTCTGTTGAAGCGAACAATTCTGCCCTCAGGATCGAGAACGACGATCAATGCTCCCACGGTGTCGAGAATCGCCGATAACACGTTCCGTTCTTGCTGCAGCTCGGTTTCCGCTTTTTTCAGTTCCGTGATATCTACGCCGACACCGTGAATGAACCAGGGCTGACCGTCCTCGCGGCGTATCATTTTCGCTTCGCAATGGAACCACAGCACCCGTCCGTCGCGAGCCAAAACGCGGTACGCAGACTTTAGCGGCTGTCCTGACAAAAACATCTCCGCGGCTTCCGTGCTCCACCGCTGCTTGTCGTCTGGATGAATCTGTCGATACCAGCGCATGGGATCTTCCAACCATTCGGTTTGCGAATACCCCAGCGCGGCTTCGATTTGTGGGCTCACGTAGGCTTCGCCGATACCCTTATCGAGATACGCCATGAACACTACGGCCGGAATCTGCTCCACAAGTGCGCGGTAGCGCTCCTCGACGTTCATGGCTCGCGAAACAGGTTGAGGATCACTTTTCGTTGCTTCGCGCTGGTCGAGCAAAGCGGCGCGTCCTTGGAAAAAAACGTCCGCTAAACCCTTCAAGGTTTGTTCCGCCTCAAGAAGCACGGCGTCACTGTCCAAAAACTTGTAGGGGACCGCCGAAGCGTTCCAATTATCTTGGGACTGGGATTCTGGATTCATAATCGATTCTGAGACGCGTGATCATCGATGCCTGGGGCTCGCCTTCACGCGATATTACGTAAGCCTCGCCAAGTGGGTTCCTTATTCATAGATGCTTGCGTAAAGCGGCGGAGTGCGTGAATTGCTTTACCATACGTCGCTACAGCGTTAGAAGAGAGAAGCGAGCCGGGCGGTTGGTCCATAAACGGCATAAATTTGTCAGGGAATCCGGGCATGGTGCATCCAATGCAGATCCCTCCAACGTTTGGACAACCTCCGATGCCTCCCATCCACCCGCGCTTGCCCACATTGCATTGCACGACAGGGCCCCAGCATCCCAACTTCACGATGCATTGGATGCCGCCATAACTATCCGCAAATTCCGCCTGCTCGTAATAGCCGCCGCGGTCGCATCCCTCGTGCACCGTCTGGCCAAACAGCCAAGTCGGCCGGAGCGCGTCGTCCAACGGGATCATCGGTGCCCTGCCAGCGGCCATGTTCAACAAATAAAGCAGCGTTTCCATGAAATTGTCAGGCTGCACCGGACATCCGGGCACACACACAATCGGAATGCCCGCCTGCGATTTCCATTGCCAGCCAAGATAATCGGGCAGTCCCATGCAACCGGTCGGATTTCCTTCCATGGCATGAATGCCGCCGTACGCCGCGCAAGTTCCGGCTGCTAACACGGCCCACGCTTTGGGCGCGAGCTGGTCAATCCAGTCACACGTTAAAATGGGTTGGCCGCTCTTTGCATCAGTGCCGAAAGATGCCCAATATCCTTCTTTCTTGTTGGTCTCGTCGGGAATGGAGCCTTCTATCACCAAAATAAAAGGAGAGAGCTTACCCGTCGCCGCGGAATAAAAATGTTCCATGAATTCCGCGCCATTGTCGTAAGTGAGAAAAGGATTGTGCAGCCGAACTTTTGGGATCCAGGGGATCCCCCCAAGGAGAATGTCTTCGATGCTAGGCTGCGTGGCGGCGGTCATTGCAATGGTGTCGCCATCGCAGCCGAGACCGGCGGTAATCCAGAGAATATCAATTTCAGGGATGGCTAGAGGCGGCTGGCGGTTGTTGTCGTGGCTGAACGCGGATTCCTGCATGGAAACTCCGCCGCATAGTACACCTACGCTGGCGCGGTACTAAAAAAAGCACGTCGCTACAGATTGCGTTCGGGACCCGTCAGACAGGAATCCCTCGCGATGAATTTATGACGTTCGCGGCAGAAATGCTTCCCGAGTTGAGCCGGAAATGAAAAGACCGCGAGACAGCTTAAGCTCACATCCGACTTATTCTTATATAGCGCGCCACATCCGGCGCGCTTACGACGGCAATGTACAACGCAAGAGCACCTAGCGCCAAAATTGCAACTTGTCTCATTTCTCCCCCTTATGCCACGAAAATGAACATGCCGGCCGCGTCAATTTTGCAGAAGTGCGAGCTTGATGCCTCCTGGCGTAAGGGTCAATCCCCAGTTTGCTGTAGTAGATTGAACCATAATTTAACTGAAGCTGTTGACCGAAGCTGTTGACGTATGCGATTCGGCGATCTTCATCGCTTCGGACGCTCCACGTAATCGAGCGTTTGGGCTTAGGCCATTGGCTCAAGTTCTGAATGGCGCTTCATCAGCAGGGCTTGCGAAAGTGGAACCGTCGTTAGCACCCGGACGATTGTCTCGGAAGCGCGCCCTTCGCCATAAGGATTGACCATGCCGGACAACGACTCGCGAAATTCGGGCGTCCTTGCACGATCGATGGCCCGCAGAATCGAATTGTGATTGGCGTGTGCGTCCAGCACATTCCGTGGTCGCTCCCGTCCTTGCTGTCGCAACCCTACATTTACTGTGGGCAACGAAAAGGAAGCGCTTTCCATGATTCCACTGCTCGAATTCCCAACCAACACATCGACCTGACGCAACAGGCTCAGGTACAGTACCGTACCCAGATTGGTAAAGACTCTTCCGTGTCCCCGGCCGGCGACGAACGATTTTGTCTGCTCAATTAATTCCCTGCTGCCGGCGTCGGCATTCGGATGGGAGAACAAAATTTGGTCCCTCACGTTACCGAGCGCGGTGAATAGAGCTTCCACTTCTTGAAGAGTATTGCGAGCGATAGTCACCGGGTGATACGCAACGAGAATGGTGGGTGTCTGGAGATTAACTTCCAGACGTTTCTCAATTTCGTCGCGGCTCAACAATGGTTGCCGACGAAGATGGTCCAGCGAAGGAGCGCCGGCGCGGTGGACGCGCCACTCTTCTTCCCCCATAGCGATCACTCGCTCACGCGCAGCAGGGGTGGAAGTAAAATGGATATGGCTTAATTTGGTCAAAGCATTTCGAACCGCATCGTCGATTGCTCCTTCGCTGACTTCTCCCCCCTCGATGTGAGCGACCGGAATGCGCAGTGCAAGAGCGACCGCCGCGGGAGCCAACATCTCGTAACGGTCGGCGATCAACAAAAGCAAGTCTGGCCGCATTTTGCCCAATAGGTCCGCGAGACCTAGCGTCGCTACGCCGATGGTTTTGGCCATTCCTACATCGGTGTCAGAGCTGAGCAAGCACTCGATTCGGGAGTCGACTCGAAATCCGTCTTTCTCAATTTCCTGAACGGTATTTCCAAATTCAGGCGACAGATGCGATCCGAGGGCAATAATTTTCAGATCTACATTTTCGTTTTCCGATAAATCTCGCAACGGCCAATATAAATGGCTGTAGTCGGCACGCGAAGTGGTGATCACCGCAATAGTTCGCTTCATGAAGTTCAGTGGAAGGCCACAAGGGAGGGCGTAGCGGCAATGCTACTTCCAGGCGCCAAGTAGCCGCCGAACCAGCACGAGTTGCCCGAGGTGGTATGCGTTATGATCTGCTGCCAGTAAGGCTTGGCGCAAAATGGTCTGCCCGCCGCCATGAGGAATCCTGGCGAACAAGTCCGTAGAATCATCCGCTAGAATTTTAGTGAATCGTTTCATGTCGCTGCGAAATGCCTGAACACTTTTCTGCCACGCCTGTTTGTTCGGGGGTGCGGCAATTTTTGGCCAATACCCTTCTGGCCATTTGGGTGATTTATGTTTTGCATTGATCGCAAATTCCAGGATGTCCCATTGAGCGAGACGCAGATGCTCAAGCAACTGCCAAGGCGAATGCTCAGCGTCTTTGGGGATTTTTCCCTGCAACGCCGCAGGCATATCAGCGACAGCGTCATCGAATGTAGTGTGGGCGTCGCCGCCCTCGAGCATCTTAATCGAATGTTTTCTTAATAATTTATCGGTGTCCATAGGCGTGAAAATGATCGTTGCTTTTTGCTTTTGCGTCAATTGTATATATCGCGCCGCCTCTGGCACAACGATGGGCAATTACGTTACCTAAAATCGGGACGTCTTGTACGGTTAGGTGACTTCCATAGGCAGACCGACGTAGTTTTCCGCGAGTGTTTGCGCGGCGGCCCGCGAGCTTGTGACGTAATCCAGTTCCGCAAGTTGACGCCGTTCGTCGAATGGATTTGTTGACGCATGCCGATGCAGCATCGACGTCATCCACCACGAGAAGCGCTGGACTTTCCAAACCCTGCGCAAACAGATTTCGGAATATCGCCTGAGCAACTCCGTGTTGCCCGAACTGTAAAACTCGGCAAGACCACTTACGAGCACCCGAACGTCCGCGATCGCGAGATTGAGGCCCTTAGCTCCGGTGGGTGGAACAATGTGTGCGGAATCTCCGGCCAAAAATATTCTCCCGTATTGCATGGGTTCAGCCACGAAACTACGCATTCCCGTCACGCTTTTTTGCAGGATCGGTCCTTCTGTTAGTCTCCAAGGTTTCGATAATTCGAAGCGGCGTTGAAGCTCGGCCCAGATTCGCTCATCCGGCCACTCGCTCAAATCCTCATTGGGAGAGCACTGCAGGTAGAGCCGGGTGATTTCAGGAGAGCGCATACTGTGCAGCGCGAAGCCTCGTTCATGGTAGGCATAGATCAGTTCCTCGGAAGACGGAGGAGCTTGCGCGAGAATTCCCAGCCAACCGAAAGGATAAATTTGTTCATACGCGGTGATCACGCCCTCGGGAATGGACGGCCGGCAAACGCCGTGAAAGCCGTCACAGCCGGCAATAAAGTCGCAGGTCAATTCATGCGCTGTTCCCTCATTTTCAAAATGGATGGAAGGCGCCGGCCCGTCGACGGCCTGGACGCGCACATCGGCGGCCTCGAATATAATTCGCCCCCCAGCGGACAAGCGCGCCGCCACCAGATCCTTGATGACTTCATGTTGGGCATAGATGACCACCCCTTTGCCCCCGGTAAGTTCGCGAAAGTCTATGCGATGCCCGGCCCCGCTAAATCTGAGCTCAATTCCCCCATGGAAAAGCGCCCGGCGTTGCAGTCGTGCACCGACACCTGTCTCGATCAGCAGGTCTACAGTTCCCTGCTCCAAGACACCGGCGCGGATGCGCTCTTCAATGTGTTTACGGCTCGCGGCCTCCAGAACCACGGACTCGATGCCCTGTAGGTGCAGCAGATGTGAGAGCATTAATCCAGCCGGACCGGCTCCCACAATTCCGACTTGTGTGCCTATTTTCATGAGGTTAGGAGCTTGTGACCGGGGCCGTCTTTTTCAATGGCGCCGGTTTGGAGTCAGCACTCCAGCGAGTCCTAAGGTCTCATATTCGCAACAATCAGGGGTAAGACCTTTTAAGTATTCCATCCTCAAAGTATCATGGTCATAAGCCGACCCGTCCTACTCCCTCGGAGACTGTCAACTGGCGCAGCGAATAGATGCCCGAGAATACTGCTCAATCCGCGAGTACTACTCAGCCTAAACGGAAATTCAACTTATCCAATAAGTTGAAGATCGTTGATCTTCTTCGTCCCCATTGGACGGCCCTCACGTTAGCGTTCGTCGCTGTTCTCGGCGAGACCCTGACCGATGTGCTGGAACCTTGGCCAGTCAAGATCGTAGTCGACAATTTGCTGCAACATAAGCGCTTGCCCAACTGGATCGGCCGGCCAGTTACAGCTCTATTCGGGGACAACCAGCTCGCCATACTGAATTTTGCGGTCGGGGCCGTCGCGGCCATTGCCATCGTAGGGGCTCTCAGTTCATACACTGAAAAATATCTTACGACCAGCGTGAGCCAGTGGGTCACTCACGACCTTCGCCGGATGCTGTACGGCCACATTCAAAGACTATCCCTTGCGGAGTACGACGAAACGCGCACGGGCGATTTGATCTCCCGCGTAACGAGCGACATCAATGCCGTTCAGGATTTCGTTAACACTGCGTTGTTGGGCATGATCGTCAACGTTCTTACGCTGGTGGGCATGATTGGTGTGATGTTTTACATCAACTGGCGATTCACGCTGATAGCCTTGTCGGTCTCGCCAATACTTTTTGCCTTTGTGTACGTATTCACTCGTCGAATCAAAAAATTCTCCCGCGCGGTTCGAAAGAAAGAAAGCGACATGACGTCTGTGGTGCAGGAGGTGTTGACCTCTATTCGCGTGGTGAAGGCCTTTGCCCGCGAAGACTACGAACAGGAACGATTCGAAGCGTACAGCCTGGAAAATGTGGAAACCGCGCTGAAGGCACGAAGCCTAAAGGCGAAGCTGGCGCCCATGGTGGAGGTCATCGTAGCTATCGGTACCTGCTTAGTCCTGTGGTATGGAGCGCGTCTTGTATTGAGCGGAAGTCTCAGCGCGGGCGTACTCATCGTTTTCTTGCTTTATCTGGGCAAAATGTATAAGCCCATGCGCGATTTGTCCAAGATGACGGACACGGTTTCAAAAGCGGCGGTGGGTTTCGAGCGAATTCAAGAGGTCCTCGAAATCGAAAGCAAAGTTCGAGATTTGCCGAGGGCGAAAAAAGCTCCCAAGTTCAAGGGCAAAATTGAATTCGAACACGTCAGCTTTAGCTATGACGGCGGCAACCTGGTGTTGAAAGATATTCATTTTACGATTCAACCGGGTCAAATCGCCGCATTGGTAGGCCCTTCCGGCACCGGTAAGACCACCATAATCAGTTTGATCCCGCGCTTTTATGACCCGACCAGCGGCAAGGTAAAGATTGACGACCACGACGTCCGTGAGTACACCCTTAAGTCGCTTCGCCAGCGGATTAGTTTCGTGCTGCAGGACACGTTGTTGTTCCACGCCACCGTCTGGGAAAACATCGCGTATGGGCGGCCGGACGCTCCTCGAAAGCAGATCGAGGAGGCTGCACGATTAGCAAACGCTCACGAGTTCATCGAAAAAATGCCGGAAGGCTATGACACCATGGTTGGTGAACGAGGAATTTCGCTTTCGGGGGGCCAGCGTCAGCGTATTGCCATCGCTCGCGCGATTATTCGTGACACTCCGATACTGATTCTTGACGAACCCACTTCCGGGCTCGACGCTGCTTCTGAGCAAACGGTGATCGACGCGCTAGACCGCTTAATGAAAGGCAGGACCACATTACTCATCGCTCATCATCTGGGAACCATCCGACACGCAGACTGTATTTTTGTGGTCAAGGATTCAGAGCTCGTGGAGCAAGGCACTCATGAGGAACTTCTTGCAGCCGGGGGAACTTATGCGGAACTGTACAAAATTCAGACTTCACAGGGCGCTGAGCAACCCGCAGTGGAGCACGCCGCTCAAAAACCTGTCGCCTAGAGTGTTCGGTCTTTCCTATCCGCCAACCCGCACTATTCGAAACACACATCACATTTCATTGATTTGTTTAGCACTTCTACTTTTTACTACCGCCACAGCTCTACGGGCGCAGGACCAACTAAAACAGAACGAACGACAACAAGAAGCCGAACCCAAGCAAGATAGAGAGCAAGGAAAAAAAGGAGAGAAACATAAAAAGGGCGAACCAACCCCGCGGCTCAGGGCGGTGATCTGGCACGCGACGATCGACGTTGATCAGTTAAATCTATTTTATGGCGCCGGAGGAAAGGAAGACGCGCCCACTCCGGGTGCTAAATATAAATTCAAAAAAGAAGATATGAACGGCACCAGCCCGAAATTTGATGTTGAAGACGACCAAGGCATCAAGTGGCGCGTCAAACTGGGGCAGGAACCGCGAGCGGAAACCGCAGCCACCAGACTGCTTTTCGCCGCCGGGTACTTCGTAGACGAGGATTATTACATCGACGAATTGCATGTTGAAGGCTTGCCACCGTTAAAGCGCGGGCAATCCTTTGTTACCGAGGGCGGCATCGTTCACGGTGCGCGCCTCGAGCGACGTATGAAGGAGGTCAAGAAACTCGGAAATTGGGACTGGTTCAAGAATCCGTTTGCGGACACTAAAGAATTCAATGGCCTTCGCGTCATGATGGCCTTGGTTAACGACTGGGATTTAAAAACAATCAATAATTCGATTTACGAAGTCACCGACGAGGCCGAATATGCGGTCAGCGATGTGGGCGCGACGTTCGGCAAAACTGGGAGTCCGCTTCATCGCTCTAAGAGCGTCCTGAAAGATTATGAAGATTCCAAGTTCATCGACAAGGTGACCACCGATTTCGTGGACTTCGTCATGCATAGCCGCCCGCCATTGCTCGCCGCTATCAACATCCCGAATTATGAAAAACGTACCCAGATGCAGAGCGTCACTAAACACATCCCTCGCGCGGACGCGAAGTGGTTAGGCGAAAGACTTGCACAACTTAGGGAAGAACAGATTCGCGATTGTTTCCGGGCCGGCGGATACACTCAGGAAGAGATCGAAGGCTACGCCACAGTAATTCAAAATAGAATCGCCGCATTGAATGCGTTGTAAGCGTTCGATGTCTCTTTCAAACGCGATCAGGAAGCATCACATTTAACTTATGCTTACAAATCATGATATGAGTGTAGACGTGCACGTTTCACCGTTCTGGATTACCAGCCTGTGAAGCTGATTTTACAACCTCGCGATGGCGCGACTCCTATTCTCACAGCCATCAAGAAAGCTAAAAAATCGATCGATATCGCAATTTTTCGATTTGACCGCACCGACATTGAGGCAGAGCTTAAAGCCGCCGCGGCGAGAGGCGTCAAAGTCACTGCGCTGATCGCTTATGTGAATCGCGGCGGCGAGAAACATCTGCGCGCGCTGGAGATGCGTTTCCTGGACGCTGGGATAACTGTCGCGCGCACCGCTGACGACCTGATTCGCTATCACGATAAACTTATTATTTTCGATCGCAAGACTCTGTTCATGTTGTCATTTAATTTTACGCATTTGGATATTGATCATAGCCGCGGTTTTGGAATCATCACCAGCAATTCCAAAATCGTGCAGGAAGCCATAAAGCTGTTTGAGGCAGATTGTACCCGCACATCCTACAGCGCCAGGCTCGAAACGTTTGTTGTTAGTCCTGTAAATTCCCGCAAGGTGCTGACCACTTTCTTAAGGGGCGCGAAAAAGCAATTGCTGATTTACGATCCGGAAATCTCCGACCCTGAGGTTGTGCGCATACTGCAAGAACGCGCCGAGTCCGGCGCTGAAGTCAGAATCATAGGAAAAGCCTCCAAGCGGCTTGGCTTGAAAGTGTCCAAACTCACCAAAATCAGGCTGCATACACGCACCATTCTGAAAGACGCTTCGCAAGCTTTTATTGGAAGCCAAAGCTTGCGCGAGGCGGAACTGGACTCCCGGCGCGAAGTAGGCCTGATCATCCGGGAGAAGAAGATCGTCAAACAATTGACTGAGTGTTTTGAATCGGATTGGAGTTCCACGGATGCAGCCACCGACAGCGGGATGAAAAAAGACGAGCCCGAGGTTCCCAAAAAACAAGTAGTACAAGCGACCAAGGTGCTGGCTAAGGAATTGCACCCCTTGGAGACGACCGTCAAGAAGGCTGTCAAGAAAGTCGTTGCCGAAGCCGGCGAAGACATCCTCGGTGATAAGCGCGTCAAGAGCACGGTCAAAAAAATGGTCAAAAGGGCCATCAAGCAGGCGGTGAAAGAAGTAGCGAATGACACGAAAGATACATAACGAGGAGGCCCATTGAAAGCACGGCCGCGAATTACAATTCAGATTCGATCGGCGCTGCTGACCGCAGTTGTAGTGTTCGGTACCTGTCCGATTTACACTTCCGGCGGTCAGGGTTCCCCGGCACAGAATCCACAAGGGCAAAACCCACCATCGCAGAATCCACAATCACAAAATCAACCGCCGCAGAATCCGCCGCCAGACTTGAAATCGCCGGGCTTCCAGGAATTTTCCGATCGCGTTCAGAAATATGTTCAGCTGCACAAATCCATTGAGGCGACCGTTCCGAAGCTCAAAGCAACTAATGAACCGGAGCTGATCGACGCGCACCAGAAAATTCTGGCGCGCAAGATGAAGGCGGCCCGTGCGCGCGCCAAACGAGGCGACATCTTTACTCCCGCTGCCAAAGAGAATTTCCTGAAAGCCATCGCCAGTGAATTTCAAGGGCCTCAGGCCCCTCATGCCAAAGCGACGATCAAACAAGGCGCGCCGCTTAACAGGGTTCACCTGCATGTCAACGAAATTTACCCCGAGTCCATCCCGTACACTTCTGTGCCGCCCACCATGCTGCAAAAGCTTCCCAAATTACCCGAAGAAGTTGCGTACCGGGCGGTTAGCAGTGATCTGGTGCTCCTTGACGTGAAAGCAAATCTTGTTGTCGATTATCTGCCTGGTGTTATTCCGGTTGAGGCACTGAACGGGCAATGATGCTGCGGCGACGATTTTTCCTCATTGGAGTTTTCCTTCTACAAGCCACTGGCCAGCGCGCCGACGAATTTAAATTCCCTCTTAAGTCTAATTCGGTGCGCTTCGCAGTCATGGGAGACATGGGCACCGGCAATAAGCCTGAATATGAAACCTCCGGGCAGATGAACGAGCAAAGGAAAAACTTTCCTTTCGAGTTTGTGCTCGCGCTCGGCGACAACCTCTACGGCGGCCACTCCCCGAAGGACTTTGAGAAAAAATTCGCCAACCCGTATAAGCCTCTATTAGACGCCGGTGTTAAATTTTATGCCGCTCTCGGCAATCACGACGATGCCAGCGAGCGTTTCTATAAGCCCTTCAACATGAACGGGGCAAATTACTATTCTTTCAAAAAAGGCAACGTGCACTTTTTCGCGTTAGACAGCAATTACATGGATCCCAAGCAACTGGATTGGTTGCGGAAACAGTTGGAAGGCGCAGGCAGCAATGACTGGAAGATCTGTTTTTTCCATCACCCGCTGTATTCATCGGCGCGCAAGCATGGGCCTGCAACCGATCTCAGACTTTTATTGGAGCCGATATTTGTGAAATATGGCGTTAACGTCGTTTTCGCAGGCCATGAACATATATACGAGCGCATCGTGCCGCAAAAAGGCATTTACTACTTCACGGAAGGCTCATCCGGCCAATTACGAGGTCGTGGATTGGATCGTTCGAGTATCACCGCAAACGGTTTCGACACCGATCGAGCTTTCATGCTCGTTGAAGTAGCGGACGATCAGATGTACTTCGAGGCGGTTTCAAGAACAGGCAAGGTCGTCGACTCCGGCGTCATTCAACGTCAGCAAGTGGCTAGCGCGACCAAACCCTAATTCCCTTGCGGCGGTTTAACGCAAAGCGTTCTCGGCTTTGCGCTGACGTTTCATCGCGTACATGGCCGCATCCGCTGCGGAAACCAAAGTTTCCACGTTGTCTCCGTCCAAGGGATACACGCCGACCCCAACGCTGACAGAAATTCGCGGCCCATTGCTATCTTCGGCGATGCTGCTGCTGATGCGCCGCGCTACAGAGTGCGCGGCTTCCCTCCCGGTTTCCGGAAGCAGGAGTGCAAATTCATCTCCTCCAAATCTCGCGGCGGTATCAATATCGCGGCAAAACAGCGTCAAAGCATCGGCCGTTCGGCAAAGCGCCTGGCTTCCGGCCATGTGACCGAAGCTATCATTAAGCTGCTTTAAACCGTCCATATCGAAGAGCAGCAGAGAGAATTCCCTGCCAGTACGATTCGAACGTCTAATTTCCATGTCCAGCGCATCGATTAAATGCCGGTAGTTGGCAAGTCCGGTTAGCGGGTCACTCGCCGCCAGGCGTCGCAGGTGATCCTCCAACTCGCGTTGCTTGGTCACGTCCTCGACAATGACTTCATATGCATACATCTGCCCTTGTTCACTTAGCACTTCCTGGGCGCTTAATCTGACCTTAATGGTGGATCCGTCTTTGCGAGTCCACTCCGCCTCGACGGGATCAGCGCCTCCATCGTGTGATTTTCCGAGAAGCTGCGCGCGCTTGGCTGGATCTGCAAAAATATTGCCTGCGATATTGACCTCCAGTAGTTCTTCCTTGGAGGAGTATCTAAGCATCTTCAGCAGCGTCTGATTTACGTCGAGAAAGCCGCCCTCAAGATCACAACGGCATATCCCGTAGCTCTGGTTTCCCGCCAAAGCGCGGTATTGTGCGCGTAGTCGTCGCAGCTCCCTCTCTGCACGGTCGCGCTCATGACGCAATGATTTCTCGTTCAGGGCCCGGCGAACGGCCACCGGAAGATGCCCGATCGAGTCGGTATGGACGCACTCAAAAGCGCCTCGCAGCATAAGATTAGCGGAGTCCTCTTTCGTTATACGGTCCACCAGCAGGATTAGCGGAAGGTCTTTGGGTAGGTCGGTGACCAAGCTACGCACGTTGTCCCCGTGTCCCGAATCGGAACTATATTGGCAAACCGCAAGATCGAACGATTGCCGCTGGGGGTGATTTACAAGTTGGTCCGCGTCTGTGACGACATGAGAATCGACTGCAAAGCCGCCCCGCTTTAATTCGTATACACTGCGCTCCACCAGCGACTGGTCGCCGAGAGCAAAAACAATTCGCACCGTCGGCCGCCTGGCCTCGTCACCGCTCAAAGGCCTCGACGCCACCTGCGCCGCGTGTTCTAGTTTGGATTGCGAAGGCAAGACTTGGCCCCAAAACTCCCTTAGAAGCAACCGCTTAGAAACCCATTCCAGTTCAGAGGACCACATCGGATAGGCCGGAACAATCAGGCTTTCTCCTTATAGTTAACAACCGGATACGGGTGCCCGCGAAGGGTGTCTGCCCATCGTCTTGGTTATTAGCGAACGGATATAGCAGCGTTTTCAGGTATGGCTGCCACTAGCACCAACTGTCTCATTGCGGAGTCATAAGAGCGATAGGAATTTGGTACTACAGGAAAATCCCACTTCCCACGCACTGCCGATTATGGGAGAGTATGTTCCCGGTTGACCCGCCCGTTGTCCCCCTGGCCCAAGGGTTGATCGATTGTGGGTGATCTACTCGTGTATAAGAGTTTTTTTGGGCTTAAGAAGAATCCTTTCAACGTAAATCCTGACCCTTCTTATCTTTACCTGACGCCCCAAACAAGGCGCACCCTCGATGAATTGACCTATGGCATAGAGAGCCGCAAGGGCTTGATGCTACTTACGGGAGAAGCCGGGACAGGAAAAACGACTCTGGTCAATCATTTGCTCCTCTGGCTCGAGCACCAACGGGCCCGTACCGCATTTATCTTTAATTCTCATCTCGACTCCGAACAATTGTTCGATTTCATTTTTTCCGAATTTGAAATTCCGGTCACTCCGCAAGCGAAAGCCAACCCATTGTTAGCTTTTAATGATTGGTTGCTGGCTCGTTATAGGGCACGTGATCTGGTCGTTCTGATCGTAGACGAAGGACAAGGACTGCCTAACCACGTCCTCGAAGAAATCCGGCTACTGTCGAACATGGAGCTCCCCAACGAAAAGTTGCTGCAAATCATCCTGGTCGGCCAGCCCGAGCTGGAGGCGAAGCTCAGACGTCCAGATTTGCGACAACTCCAGCAGCGCATTGGCCTGCGGTGCAAGACGTTGCCGCTTGCGCTGGAAGAAGTCGCGGGATATATCGAGAATCGTTTACATACCGCAGGCTCGGGCGGCAATTTGGTCTTCGAGCCTGAAGCCATCGAGGCGGTGCATAGCTATTCCGGCGGCATACCAAGAGTTATAAATTTGCTGTGTGAAAACGCGCTGATTAATGCTTATGTAGAGCAAACCAAGGTGATCCCTGCCTCATTAGTTGCGGAAGCGGCGCGTGACCTACAATTTGACGTCTTTCGACCGGTGGCGCCACGATTGCGCACCATAAGTCCACCGACAGATGTATCAGA
>Ga0209625_1000169_pt1 | contig 15977 bp, 16 predicted proteins | sample JacPin_JW_Ref_M2_FD_187960 | JGI IMG/M metagenome (GOLD analysis project Ga0209625, IMG submission 187960) | Forest soil microbial communities from Algoma, Ontario, Canada - Jack Pine, Ontario site 1_JW_Ref_M2 (SPAdes) (version 2) | ecosystem: Environmental > Terrestrial > Soil > Boreal...
AGAGTATGGGGTGAAGAAGTGGTTGGACGAACTGACGCAATAGCTGAAAAGTAGAACGTATCGACCGCAGCCCGTACGGCGGGTGTGGATACCCAAGCCGGACGGAAAGCAGAGGCCGCTAGGAGTGCCTGCGATCAGATCAGGACCGACTTGCGGACATGAACTGATTTGCAACTATAAGCGGCGCTTCCATGGCAGCCAGTGAATTGCGTTGATGATCGTCTTCTCTCCGGTCGATGGCGTAAAGGGCCAGCTCCAGCCGATTCGAAGTTCCCACTTTGTTGAAGATCCTAAACAAATAGTTGCGGACGGTGTGCTCGCTCAGATGGAGCTGGTGGGAAATGTCGCGATTGGTGAGACCTTCGGCCACCAAGTGGACAACGCCTTCTTCCCTCTTTGTCAGCAAGCCCGATACTTTCTGACTTATCGATTTAGCCTGCATAGTCAGGCCCAGAGCTTCGATCATGAAGTGCAATTCCTTGCTGCTAGCCCACACCTGTCCCCGGTGTACTGCGTGGATGCACTTGCACAGCAGCTCAGACGATTGATCCCGGGAGAATACGCCGCTGGCTCCTGCCCGGAATGCCTCGACGACCATCGTCGGCTTGCTCGAATCCAGTATTATGATGACACTGGGCTTAGGGTTCGCAGCCCGTATCTCTCGCGTCACGTTGAAACCAGCCAGGGCTTCTTCTTCTAATCGAGCACCGATCACTGCAACGTCGGCTTCGTTCTTGCCGAGTCCTTCGCGAATTCCAATCGCGTCAGTCGCGTACCCAACAACCCTGGTCCGATAGCGGCCTCGTCGCAACGCCGCCGCTATTAATTGACAGCTCATTCGACTGCCGTCGGCGATAAAGACTCTCACCGTGCCCACACGCCCTGAGGATTTCGACAATTCCTTGCTCCTGCGAGTTATGCCCGCGATCCCGACACTCCAACCACGTTCCAACTTGTTGAAAGACTTAAGATCCCCATCCCATGGCAATTGTGTCGCAATGGCGAATGGCGGCAGTACGACGATCTGCCTGGACTAATTAATGAACAGACCGCCCAATCTTCCGGAAAATCTCTTTCTTTCTCGCTGTCCAGTACGACATTTTGGATAATGTCAGGCGGGTGCGCTGTTCTCTTTTATACAAGGTTAGGCTCTGTTCACTTTTATACACACTTGCGGGAAATCTCCTTGGCAACGTCCAGGCGTTGCGTGGTCACTCTTCGCGTGAGGCCAGGCGACAGATTTATCTCCGCGCGATTCCAGCGGAGCAGCACCGAGCAGTTGAAGGAGTGGAAACGCTTCTTGTTGGACCTAATGGAATCAATTTGAGGGAATCGCGCATAGGCCAAATTAACAAGTGATTGCTTGGCGCGCAGATGGTTGGTGGACGTGACCGGGATCGAACCGGCGACCCCCTGCTTACAAAGCAAGCGTAAATTCAATCTAAGTCGCTGCTTCGGTTGCGCTTATTAGTTTCAAGCCGTTCTTAGGTTGCTCCAAAGTTGCTCCAAAAAGATGGCCATCGGCAAGCGACGTCAGCGAGGCCGCCTACTGGATGCGAGTAATGCAGCTGCGGAAGACGAATTTCACCTTTAAGAATCTACGCCACCCACTTCATTGTCAGTTTCTTGCGCTTTTTCGCGCAGTCAAGAAGATAAAGGTCGATTAACTTCTGGTAAGGAAGTCCTGTCTCATCCGCCAATCCCTTGAAGTAGTCCACGACTTCCGGACTCAAGTTGATTCCCACCGCTTGTTTCTTGCCCGCGTACGGGTTCTTGAGTTCTTTCATCTTGGAAAAATCATATTCCTTCTTCATAAATCTAACCTCCTCCTTGGTTGCCTTCCGCGCGGAAATGATCCGAATCACTGAATCGGATTCCTTATAGCAGTGAACGACGACCAGGGGTCTTGCCGTTGAACTCACTCCGATGAGGATAAACCGATCCTCTTCCTCTGAGTGTTCTGGATCATGGAAGAGGCGCGCATTCGGATCGCGGAAGGCGCTCTGAGCTTCTTCAAACCACACTCCATGCTTCGTCCGATTGCCCCTATTTTTCCTCTCGTCCCACTCGAAGCGAAGCATCCCTAGATATTATCTAGATATGATGTAGATTGCAAGCGGGTCGTAGGGTGCGGAGGGGAGTGCGTTTTTCCTTGACATGTGCTAAACATGTATTCATGCTCGACACATGTCACGAATGATTCAACTTCGGAATGTTCCCGACGGCTTGCATCGCACGCTAAAGGCGCAAGCGGCCATGGCGGGTATGTCCCTTTCGGACTACCTGCTGGCGGAGATTCGCTGCCTTGCCGATCGGCCCACCATGGCGGAACTGCGCGAACGCTTGCGCCGCCGCGCTAGAGTCACCGCGCCTGTGTCCGCTGCCGATGCGGTACGCCGAGAGCGGGAAGCGCGATGATTATCTTGGACGCGTCTGCGGCCATCGAATGGCTTCTGCAGACTCCAGCAGGAACTAGAATTGACAAACGTATTTTTTCGCCGCGGGTGCCGCTCCACGCGCCCCATCTCCTCGACATCGAGGTGGCCCAGGTGCTTCGCCGTTATGTCCGGGATAAGACGATTGCCGCTCAGCGTGGGCAAGAGGCGCTGGAGGATCTTGGCGACCTACCGCTAAATCGTTATCCCCATGATTTCTTGATTCCACGTGTCTGGGAGCTCCGCGCGACCCTCACGGCCTACGACGCCGTGTACGTCGCGCTGGCAGAACTACTTGATGCCCCCCTCCTGACCTGCGATGGGAAGATCGCTTCTGCCCCAGGTCATCATGTCACCGTCGAGGTAATTTAACTACACGTCTACTCAGCGGCCACGGCGGGCCCTGCGCCCACGACCGTGGTCAAGCGCCAGTTGAGATCTGACTGACCCTCGATCATGACTCGCATAAAGTCTTTGATTTGGGCAGTTCCCTGACCACGGCATCCTTGTGCGATGTCTTCGTGAGTCGCGTCCGCGGTCAGCAGATTGTGAAGTCATGTCGATTCCAGGCCGACTCCAAGGGTAATACATAAGATCAATTTGCGTAACAAGTTGCGCAGCAACATGTATCTCCTACGAGACAGGGAGTTTTCAGCGGCAGATGTTCCCGAGTGCGGCGGATGCCAGAAAACGGTCGAAGATTAACCTTACGCAAACTAGAGCCAGCAGCCACCCCGTCGCTACGTCCAACAGATGATGCTGGTGTAGTAAAACGGTCGAGGCAGCGACCATCGCCGCCCAAAACCACAGGAGCACTTTACCTGCTAGCGGGGCGCGAGCGGAGAAAATGGCTATGCAAATGACGGCAAAGGCTACGTGCAGCGAGGGCAAGAGATTGTAGGTAAGATTCAGTTTGTCGGCAAAATGAAACAGGGCCGCCCAGATGCCCAGATCTTCCTCTCGTGGCGGCGCAAACGCCAGATCCGCGGGAAAAAGGAGAAATCCGATGCCGCCGCAGAAAATGGCGAAGGCCAGCGTGATCACCAAGGCTCGGAATTCATGGCGCGTCCGCAGGACGAAAGGAGCCATCCAGAACAGCAAGTAGATGGACATATAGAAAAGCGTCATCGCTGGAACGAAGGGGATGGCGAGCTCTGCCGGAAAATGAACCGAGACACGCAAGGTGCGCCGCGCGGTGAGTGCATCCATTCCGACATAGACCAGCACGAACCAAAGCGTGTTTGCGATGGACAGCAGCACAGCGTAGCGAAGCTGCGCCCAGCCCGGCCAAGCCAGGAACGGGACGGCTCGCTCCATCCCCTTGGGTTTGGCGATTTCTACGATTGCGGGCAAAGACGCCACTGCAGCTCCTCGTCTAAGTATTGAAGGATGGACAAAACGAGTTGGTTGACATCGGTTTGGGGCCGCAAGTAATGATCGGCTCCCCAAATGGGATAGAGCAGACCTGGCAAAGCGCAAACATCGGACAAGACCAGGCTTCCGTCGTTTGGCCCGAGGTAAGTGAGGCGGCGATGACAGCGGCGCGCGAGAGCGCTGGATAGATGTTCGCGAAGAGGGAATCCCGCGATGGTGACCATGCGGATGTGGTGAGGAAGTTGGAGCGCACAATCCAGCGGTCGACCAGGGCCATAACCCAGGTCGCGGAGGAATCCCAGGCCTTGGCCGCGAAACGTGTAGTAGAGACGATTCAGAAGCGCGGCCGGATTTCGAGAGAGCAGCCACTCGGCCATCGGCGTGCCATTCAGAATCCCACAGAGATTGACCCATGCTGCTACATTCTTGAACGCTTCTGCAGCATCGGGCTCTGCCAGCGCCATTTTCACGTCAGCGCCGCCCTTGCTCAATGAGGCTAAAATGACGGGCTGCCCTTGATCAAGAAGCCAGTCACAAATGATCCGGGCGTTTTGTTTTAATGTGCCGCAGCTGACGATAGGGATAATCCCCGTCGGGCAATCGAGCCGCTCGGCTTGTTCGCGCAGGAGGCGGCCGTCCGCGCCGGAGCGCGGGTTCTCGCGGTAGAACGCGCCCGGAACGATGATGAGCGGGGCTCCTGCCTGCCACTTTCGTGGCGGGGTTCGCGTGGAGATCTCGTCGACGCGGCGGATAAATGCGCCGTGTTGCGGTGACTCCGAGACGCTTTGGTAAAGCTGGGTCGTCGCGGCGTCAATCCCTTCGCGCGTGGCAATTTCCTGGATTTTGCCGGCCGTCGGAAGAGCCCAGGGCTCCAGCAGCGCCGGCGTCATTTGTGTGTTCATTATGCCCCCTTGCGGCGTCTGCCGATCGCAAATCCGGCGATCAGTCCAACGAGCAGAGTGACACCGCCCGCCCAGTACGCGGTTCGCTTGGCGAACGCGAGAAGAGGGTTGTCAAACAGGTTGTCGGAGGCATGCAGACTGGCGATAAGCCACTTGTCGCCGTCTTTGACGAGCGTGGCACTCCAACGCGCGGGTAGATCAAGCATCCTGCCGTCATTCAATTTGAAGTGCTCGATGGCGCTACCGAAGGAAATCCCGGTGCTGCCGCCGTAGAGGACCGTAAGTTCGTCGACATCAACAGTTGCTGAATAGCGAGAAACGACTCTATTTGGTCCGCTGAGCATGCGCGTCAAGTACGCGCGCACACCGTCGCGGCCGCGGCTGACTTCCGCGTTGTGCCAGGTGACCACGACATTCGGGTGCATGTACGCGAGCTCGCGGTCGATGTCACCCTTGTTCATGGCGTCAATCAGGCCGTCACGCAGGGCGCGCAGTTCGCTGTGAACCGCTTCATCCTTTGGCGGCGGGGCTTGCGATGAGACTGGCAGAGCCGCGAGAGACAGGAACATCAAAATTGAGATCAGTTTTTTCATCGAAATCCTCTTTCGCTCTTAGACTGATAGGAGTGGGGGGCATTTGCGGCAGTGACGCCGCCCATTGGAAATATTCGATCATGTCCTTGTCGTTCGGGCCGAGACTCGCCGGGTTGTATCGCGTCCCGCGCAGACGGCGAGCTTCGTCCGCGAGGTAACCAAAAGTGAAGAGCCGCCGGATCGAGAGGTTGAGAGGGGTAAAAGCCCTCAGAAGATTGCCAGTGCGGCGGGCGTAGATGATTCCCTGGCACAGCGTTTGACCGTTTTCGAGCGGCCGCATGTCCATGAGAAAACCGCTGCGGACACGGTCGAAAGCGGCCGTAATCACGGCCATATTCCCTCCCCAGATGGTGAGAGTGATATTCACGGTGCGTCCGGCGATCACACGCAAGATGCGGTCAAAAATAGTCTGCCCAATGACTTCGGCGTGGTAGCTATTCCGGCGGGCGAAGGGGGCTGGGCAGTCTATCGAGGGGGGAGCGAGGAGTCTGCGATCATGTACCGCCGCAAAATGTTGCGTGTCAAAGGCGTGTGCCGAATTCATGAACCAATTGCAATCGGCCACGTAGCGAAAGGTCTTTCCGGCAACAAAATCCGCGGGATCGGCGTCGAGAATGAATGGCAGTGGAAAGAGCGGCTCGGGGCCGTTGAAGAAAAAAACAGAGCCGTGGCGCTCGGCGACAGGATACGTTTGCAACCGGGCGAAGGCAGGAATCTGTGCAGCATGCGGAATGGATGTGCAGACTCCGTTTGCCCCATATCGCCAGTGGTGGAACGGGCATTGAATCGATTCGCCCACGACGGTGCCGCAGCCGAGGTCCGCGCCCAGGTGGGCGCAGTTGGCATCCATGACGGCAACTTGCCCGTTCGTTTTTCGATAAGCCACCAGCTGCCGACCCAGGATGCGCTGGGAGAACGGCTTATCCTTTAGCTGCCTGCTCGCGCAGAACAGATACCAAGAGGCGGGATAGGCGGCGAAATCTTCCGCCGCTGGAGGCCGGACCGGGCTACTTGAACACTCTGCGTGCATAGCGGTTCTCCATATGTTCAGCCAAAATTTGCGGCCTGCGCCATTCGTGCAGGCACGCTTACTTCCTGTTGCGGAACATCTTGTCGGTGCGCCGGCAACCGGGCAAGCCAGCTGAAAAAATCTGCCATTGTGCCGTCACCTTCAACTAGAGTTGCCGGGTTGTATCGAATTCCTAGCAGGTTCCGAGATTCATCGGCCACGAATCCGTAAGTAAGCCAGCGGCGAACCATGAGGCTCAGTGGTTGCCACAGGCAGCGCACTAGAGGATTGTGGGTGCGGCGCGTGAAAACCACTCCTTCGCAAAGCGTTTTGCCGCCTTTCAGTGGCCGAGTGGCGATCAGGAAACAGCTATGGGCGCGCTTGAAATCGGCAGTCATCAACATATAGGTCCCGCCCCAGCAAGTGATTGAGACATCCACGGTGGGCCCAGCAAAAGTCCGGAGAAAGCCATCCGATCTTGAGGGGCCCACGATTGCTGCTCGATAGCGATTACGTCGGGCGAACAGGGCGGGGCAATCTACCTGGCATCGATCAATCAACTCGCGGCCGTGTACGCACAGGAAGTGCTGCATGTCGAATGCATTGGCCGCGGTCATGTACCAAGTGCAGTCAGCCACATAACGAAATGTCCTTCCTGCGGCAAAGTCTCCTGGGTCGGCGCCAAAAAAGAACGGCAACGGAAACAACGGCTCGGGGCCGTTGAAGAAAAAAACAGATCCGTGGCGCTCGGCGACGGGATACGTTCGCAACCGGGCGAAGGCGGGAATCTGTGCAGCATGCGGGATCGATGTGCAGACTCCGTCTGCGCCGTATCGCCAGTTGTGGAACGGGCATTGAAGCGCGTCCCCCACGACGCTCCCGCAACCGAGGTCCGCGCCCAGGTGGGCGCAGATCGCGTCCATCACGGCGACCTGCCCGCTCGCTTTTCGATAAGCCACCAGCTGCCGTCCCAGAATGCCCTGCGAGAACGGCTTGTCCTTCAGTTGGCTGCCCTCGCAGAACAGGTACCAGGAGGCAGGATAGGCGGGAAACGTCTCCGCCGCTGGAGGCCGAACTCCTTTACTTGATGACTTTGCCTGCATAGCGATTCTCCACGTGTTCATTGGAAAACTGCGGCCCGCGCCACTCGCGTAAATAGGCTTTGAGCAAACTACCCCGCGACTCGTCCGCTTCGGAGAGTGTCGGCAGGTAGACCCATGGCACCGTTGGACTCATGTGATGATTCAAGTGCCAGTTGTGGTTCAACCACACGCGATCCAGAACTCCAAAGGTCTTCAAATTCATGGCGCCTTTTTGGACTTCGCGCACGGTCCCATAGTGATGCGCGTATTGCATGGCGGACCAGACAAATCCAAAACCGAACATCACGCCGAGGTAATGAAAAATAGGGATTTTCCAGAAATAAATCATCGCAGCGTGCATCACAATCACGGCCAGCGCTTCGAGCTGAATAATTCTGCGGTACTTGGAGTTTAGCGACTCGAGAAATGCTTCGGTTGGGCGATTGAACCGCGTGTAGCGCGGCGTGATGATGGCAGGCCTGAACAGCACGACGACATTCGTGAAGTAAATGAGCACCCAGAACATGCCGGTCAGCGTCCCGTACAACTGCACGTACTTCCAGAAACGGTTTTCGTCTTCAAAGTAAAGATCGAAGGCCTCGTCGTCCGAGCGATTTCGAACGTGATGGCCGATATGACCTTGCCGAATCAAGTGAAACGGCGCCGGAAAGAACAGCGCCAGCAGTGCGCCTACGGATTGATTCACGATGGCGTTCACATGAAGCAAGTTGTGTTCGGCTTCATGCAACATCGCGTATCCAGAATTCATGACGATCCCGTATGCTACTGCAAGCAGAAAAACGAATCTCCACTGGTGGACTTGTCCGGCCGCCCACAGGATCGAGAGGAGCGTGACAAGCTGAACGCCGGCAATCGCCAGATTCAGCCGCCCGGGGATTGCGAGATTGGAGCGATTCATCGTGCCCCTTCCGGCTGGCGGCAATAGCCGATGAGCTTGAGCGATTGCAATTCAGGCCATTCATCAAAGCGCGCGAAAGCTCTGGGAACGATTTCACGCGAATAGAGAGACATCTGATAATGGTCATCTTCGGACAGGGCCAGCAACTGCCTCTGCATCCCTGGCTCAAGCTCTCGCAATGGTGGAAACTCGCTGGTCAGTTCGTGAACAACGTTTAGTTGCGCGCGTTTCGGAGCGTTAAAAAACTCACCGAGCATCCAGCCAAGTAATTTCCCGTTCACTTTTCGGAGAACGGGGTTGGCGCGTTGCCACATTGTTTCTATCAATTCCTCATCCCAGCGCACGTGCCCCACTTCATCGGCCAGGTGCGTCCGATGCATCTTGACGAAATGAGGTTCGAGCTCGTCGCGTTGAGCGATCACCCTTCGGGAGTAAAACAGCGATCGTTCCTCCTGAAGAAGCATGAGCCAGAGAAACATGGGGAAGAAGCGAGGGTGCTGTGTAACCCAGCTCAGGGCCGCCATCCATGAGCGCGGAGGCTGAATAAAATAGAAATGACTCGCCCCATAGAATTGCGGCGCGCAGTGCTGATTTATTCGCCGAAACATCTCCGTGTGGCGCTGCTCCTCCTCCAAAAACTGGCGCAACCCTTTTGTAAGTTGCGGTGGCAACGGATCGCGCAGCAAGGCTTCCAGCACCTTTCGTCCGATGGCCGTTTCGAAGAATATGATCTGCTCGTTAAAGTAGAGCGCCTGAAGCTGGTTGTAGCGAAGCCGTTGTTCCTCTGTCAGCGCTCGATATGATGGCGTGTAAAAAAGCGGCGAAAATTCTTCGGGAATGAAGCGCTTCCCCTGATCCACGGTGGCATCTTCAAGAAGGCAAGCCACTGCGAGGGCGCTCATAGCGTCGCCGCCTCGACATAGGGAACGCGACCATCGAGGGTCCGATGCATGTGTTCGCCGTCAGCAAAGCAAACGCAGAAGAGCCGCCCGGCAAATGGCGTGAGCGAATAATCTTTCATCGCCACCAGCAGAGGGTCGCGTTCGTGCAGACCAACCAAGGCGTAGCGGAAGGCACTTCCCACGGAGTCGTTGTAAACGTGCCGGAGCAGGGCTCTAAAAACTTCGGCATCATCTTGGTCGATGGCGATGAAACTCACGTAGAAGAAAGGCACATATTGCCCGGGTTCTGGAAAGGCGGGCGCCCCAAGTAGTGTTTGCAACGCGTTGGCTGCGGGCACCATCCAACGCACGCGTCTTGAGTAAGAGATCACCCGCGTCTGTTTGAAGGCGCTCTGATCCCAACGCCCCACCGCACCAATTACCTGGTTGTTTCGGCGGGCAACGTAGAAGTCGGAGAGCCGAAAATTTTTCCAGCGATTGCCGTGGATAAAGCTCTCAACATCGTGAAGCGGTGCAAATTGCTTGCGCGCGTTGTTGCGGTTCAGACAATCCACAATCTCCGGCAGAAGCTCGCGCCCCCCGCGAACGATGTCGCAACCCGCAGTCAGTGTTGGCTTGCGGCGGCGCAGGTTGATGCCAGGACACTGAATGACACCAAAGTCGTGATAAGCCGGCAAGTCCGCACGTTTGGCAGCGATCGTCCGCAAGGCTGTTTGATTGTCCTGGAAAATAACCGTGCCGTAGAGTTCGACTCTGCCATCGCCGTGCAGTTGACGTAAGAATCGATAGCCGCGCGCCACTAGCGTGCCCCCTCGGTAGGCGGGCTCAAGCCGCAAATCACTCAGCCAACCAAAGGGAACAGACCGGCCGTTTACGAATGCGTCGGCGATCGAGCGGGTGCCAAGCCCCACAATGCGCCCGGATTCTTGGTCTCGGCCAACACCAACCTGGTAGAAGTTGCCACGAATGGCGCACGACGCAAAAAAATCGGGTTCGCGCTCGAACGCAACTTGCATCGAGCCATTCATGGGATTATCGCGCAGCAGAGCACGGAGTTCCGCGTCGTCGCCGCGCTCCGCCAAAGCGATGGCGAAGCGAGCGCGCGAGGGGGCGATGACCGTTGCTGCGCTCACGCTTCCACCTCCTGTTGGGCTCGATGTTCAGTCCAATTGCCGTGGAAAAAATCCTCCCAGCCCGTTAAGCGATGCAACGCCACGGCCTTAACTGCACCCGCGCGCTGGCCCATAGCGACGCAACGTCGCAGGTAGGACTCGCCAGCGTCGCTCGTGATTCGGAAAATGCACGGCGCCGCTAATTGACCAAGCCGCCGACAGTACGCGTAGTGGGGATTCTGCGTGAGCTTCTTGTCCAATCGAACCGCCAAATCTGTCTCTGAGGTTGCTCCCTGCAGAAACAGAACGTAGCGCAGACTTTCCTGCTGGGAGGGCGCGAGCATCGCGAAATCCGACAAGTACGCGCGTTCGACCGATAGCTCTTCCAGGACGGATCCAACGAACGCAGGGCTCAACTTTTCGCCGCAGAGGTCGCTGACGCCGTCGTCCTTGCCGAGAAATTCCAGCAACGGAGTGTTCCCGGCAAAGCCCACCACGCGCACGCGGTCGCCCAGACGATAGCGATAGAGCCCGCCCCCAGTGGTCAGGAGGACGGAGTACTCGTGGTTCGTTTCCAGCTCATGGAGCAATCGGGGAAGTGTTCCGGGTTGCTCGATGAATTCATAGAAATGCGAAGTCGCAGCGGCGATGGCCCCATGCTCCACCAGCGGCAGAGAGACCACGCCTTCCGTGGCCAAAAGGCCTTTGCCTTGAATGTGCACGCCAGGAAACAACTCTCGCAACGCGGGGACGGCCGGACGAGAGGAAGCATCCGTCCAGCAACTAATGATACGAAGGTTTGGCCAGAGGTCTTGCGCCCGCAGCGTGCCGCTTTCTCGCCAAGAGCGTTCCAGACGGCGCGCGCGGGCGGCATCGGCACGCAAGGAGCGGTGCAACACCGGAGCGATGGCATCCGGCAATTGCCCCGGAGGCCGCAGCACACCGTCACGCAGATCGGCCAGCAACCGCTCCGCGTTATTGTGCAAATGTTCGAGCAGAATCGTGAGAAAGCTTGGAGCCCAGACGGAAATAAAACTGAGCGATGGCGATTGCAACAGAAACCGCAAAGTCACATAGAAAGCGGTATCTAGCTCGGGAACGTGCGCCACTTCCTCGGGCACCGCCAGGATTTTACAGAGCAGAAACCGTTCTGCCGCGCCGAGGTATTCCGTGTCGTTCTCAAATCCTACGCGCAAGCCTCCCGAGGTGATTTCGGGCTCGCGCGCCAAGGGGGTGATGGCCCAGTAGGCGGTCCCGCAAACCATCGCTGGCTGGTGAGCATAGAGATCGAACATCCAGGCTCCCAAGGCGCGCTGAAACTCACGACGCAACGACGAGGTGTAGGGAATGTACTTGGCCGCAGTCGATGAGCCGCTCGTTTTTTCCAGCATCAGGACGGGCTCCTCAGTCAGTACCCTCTGCTCGCCGGCCTTAGTGCGTTCGATCCAGGGACGAAGCTCGTCGTAACCCACGATGGGAACAGCGCTTTGAAACTCTCGCGCAGTGCGCACCCGGCTGAATCCAAACTTTCGGCCGTACGCGGAAGAGGCGTTGCCACGCAGCATTCGATCGAGCAGCGCGGCCTGCGCCGCCGCCGGATTTTCTTGCGCGCGGCGCAATGAGCGATACGGCGACCAGCAGCTTGCCATCCAAGCTGCGTGGGCCGCCCTGCGCATGGTTTTCTCAAGCATGCATACTCTCGACTTGGAGGCCGATAGTTTTCAGTTCTTCCTCCAGAAGGATGCGGGCCGGATACGACCTCATGTTTTCCGGCGAGATTTCGGCTAAACAGGCCAGCTCTGTGCCTTGCGAATAGGACGGGTTGGAGGAAAGAAAAAACCGCACATGCTGGTTTTTCAACCGATGCGGAGAAACAACAGCCAGCTCCGGCTTCAAATTGCCTCGCGATTCGGGAAAAACAACAAGCCCGGTTCCGGCTTCGTAATCATCGGGAAATTTGGCGCTCGCCAGTGCATTCAGAATGCGCTGCTCCGCCGCAGGTGTGGGCCATGCGCAAGCCGGGTAATACGTTTTGAAGAACACTGGGAGATAGAGATAGGTGCGGTACCCTTTAGAGATCAGGAACCAGTAGAGCGGAGTTTCCGGATCGGCCGCGCGAACCTGCCCGACATAGCGGCACCAGGCGCGGCCCAACTCCTGCTCTCCCCAGTGGCCCGGATCAATGATCGTATCGCCCGAAAAAATGGCGCGCACCGGAAGCCCGTCGACAGTAGCGTGCATCACCTTTTGCGTGGAAAATCCGCAAGGAAGGCCGTTCGCGTCGCGGAGAACGATGACGGCGTCCTTTTCCGCGAGGTCCGCCTCGAATTGCGGCCAGGAGAGGTGTTCGTAGTGACGCTCCAACAGCTCATACAGCGTCCGGCGATCGGACAAGGACAGACGCGTGGCAGGACCGATTTCACTAAGCATGCACTCGCTCCTCTCGACTCCTGGACAGGAGATATAGTAAGGCGGGATAGCCGATGGTCACGGCGATCCAGCTGACTAGGTTTACGAAGCGGAAGTGCCGCGTATCCGCAGCGAAGTAGATGCCTTCTGCAGGAGAGGCCAGTTTGCTGAATTCCCAGGCCATGATCATTTCGACGAACAGCGTGATTTGCAGCAAAGTCAGAACACGCAGGGCCGGAGAGTCGCCCCGCGCCAACTCCGGGCTCATTCTCCACCGCAAGAAAGCGAGCAAGCCAAAGGTCAAAAGATCGTGCGTAATGCCGTAGGCGCACCGCCACCCGCGTGTGAAGAAAATGATCCAGAGCTCGATCGGAGCTCGCAAAGCGAAGCTCGCAAACAGCCAGCCAAACAGGCTGCGCGTTGCCGGTGCGAACGTCTTTTCGCGCCAGAGAAAGAAAGGAACGATGTACATGGCGATCAGCATGTAATTCAGCCAAAGCGTCTTGGCCATGGAGATGGGTCCGCCTACGACCGCAAGATGGTTCTGCCGCCAGGCAAAAACCGCGGAGGCTACCGAGAGTGCAGCAATGGAAGAAACGAGCAGCCACCTGTGATGGAAAGTGACTTGGGGCAGCGCTGCAGTTTCAGAAACAGATGGTGACCTCACGGGGTTTTTCTTCCTCCTTTCCCGGCGGTTCGTTACGCTCCGCGCATCGGCGCAGGGCGTGAATCTTCAGCCCGAGCAAATCGGTTTCCACGTGCGAAAAGCGCGGGCCTTCAAAGCGGCGAATTTGGCGCGTCTGCGCACGCAAAACGTCCACGTCCTGCTGAATGATGTGCCGTGATAGCGGCTCGAAGAGAATGCGCACCAACGCTCCGATAAAACCGAAGCGGAAGGTCATGACCGTGTAAACCTCAGTTTCGAATTCCGCAATCGGCGTACACTGCGAGGTAATGATGAAATGCCGATCCGGTCCGAAGTCGTAGTCCACCCGGCTGATATTCGGCATTTCGAATCGGTCGGTGTGCTTCAGTTCGCGTCCCTTCGGAAAGAACAAGCGGGAAACCACGGTCTTGCTGATCGGTTCGCCGCGGAACCTGGCCTCCACGGAGTTTGGCTTCCCTTGCACGACGGCCGTGAGCTCACGCGTGTCGTGACTGCGGAACCAGCCCTTGTGGACAAACACCGTGTGTGGGCAATCCAGAAAATTTTCGAGGCACGCTTCCACGGAAGCCTCAAAGCGCGTCTTCATTCGAAACGTCGTCCAGCCTTTTTCCCCGTAATTCGCAAAATGATAAGGAAGGGATTGCGGCACCCCCGCGCCAAGAAAAACCCAGATAAAACCATCTTGCTCGACCGCTGGAAAGGCCTGGACGTGATGGTTCGGAACGCACGCGTTTCTCCCGAGCGAGGGCACCGCCTTAAGTGCACCGGCTCGGTCGTAACGCCAGCCGTGATACTGGCATTCAACGCAACCGTCGACGGTCTTTCCCTGGGAAAGCTCCAAATTGCGGTGCGCGCAGCGGTCTTCAAGTGCCGCAGGCCCTCCTCTTTCGTCGCGAAAGAGGACGAGCTTTTCCCCGTATAACTCCAGGCCGATCGGCTTGCGCTTTAGTTCGCGCGCTTCCGCGGCGATGTACCAGTTGTCCTTCAGCGGCATAAGCTCCTATTGGCCTCCCGGCTTCTGCTGAGATGCCGCGTAAACGATCCGGTGATACTGTTCCAGCGTAAGATGGTCGTAAGTGATGGTTTCCTCCCCATACCAGCGCACCTCCACTTTTACTGGCCCCGCGTAATCACCAAGGCCGAAGAGCAGACGCCGGTCGCCCTGCGCCGAAAACCCGTTGGCAATCTGCACTTCGCGCAACTGTCGAACGGTCTTGCCGTCCTTCTCGTAGCTGAGGATCACTTGCGTTCCAACGGCTTCGCGGTTGATGCGCATGCCGTCACCATGGAGCGCCAGGCCGATCCAGTGATGAACGCGTCCGGCCAGCTGGTCTTCTTCGCGCAACGTGTTCCGATAAAGAGATAGGGGAACGAATTGATGGGTTACGGCAAGATCGAGTACGCCGCGATTGTCAAAATCTACTAACGCCACGCCTCGTGAATTTCCGAGTTCGGTAAGGCCCACCTGTTTCGCAACATCGGTGTACTGCATGGTGGTCTCGGCGCCGCGCGAAAGGTAAACACGATTTGCCTGGTGCCCGAAGATTTCATAGCCGCGCAGGTCGGGCCAGCGATCGGCATAGGAGTGTTGGTCAGGTCCCGACAGCATCATCTTCTCCGCGACGTACCAATAATCGCGAGGTTTGCTGAAGCGCTTGTCCGCGCTGTCATCCACCATGCCGTTGGCTTGCACCAGATCGAGCCAGCCGTCCAGATTCAAGTCGCCCACCGCAGCGCCCCATCCAAATCCGCCTTCGTTCAAAGCGCCGCGAAGAGTGGCTTCATCTCTGAATTCCGGACGGAATGGATTCTTTGGATTCGGATAGGTTTTCCATAGCAAGCTGCCTTCGGCTTGAAGCGGAACATGGACATTCGAAACATAAATATCCAGCTGGCCGCGATTGTCCAAGTCCGCGATGGAAACATTCATTCCCTTGTAGGTGTCTTTCCCAATGCTGCTGAACATTTTCCCCGCGACGCGCACGAATCGTTTTCCGTGATCATTCAGGTAAAGATCGTCGGGGCCAAAATCATTCGAACAGTAAAGGTCGGTGTAGCCATCGCCATTCAAGTCTCCCGTGCCGATGGCGGTGGTCCAGTGCGTTTCCGGCATACCCATCGCCACCATGTCCATTTTCTCGAAGCGGCCTTGGCCGAGATTGTGGTATAGCGCTTTCCGTCCGCCGTTCTCCGCGTTGTTCCAGCTGTGGTGCATGAAGTGAAACATCCGGCGATCACCCGGATACTCGGGTTCGGGCAGCTTGAAGATCGTCAGCGGCGTGGGACGCTCATAATCCGGCAGGTAGGGCGGGAGGCTGTTGCCAATCAGCAGATCGAGCTTGCCGTCACGGTCATAGTCGAAGAAGGTCGCGGCAATGGAAGTGGTGTGCTCCTGAATTCCTGCCTGCTCCGTAATGTCCACAAACTCGGGCTTGCCGGTGACTGGCAACATGTTCTTCAATAGCCGGCTCTTGCCGTAGGCCATCATGAGAAAGAGGGACTGCGCTCCGCTATTGTCGTAATCAACGAACACCGCTCCACCGACCAGGCCGTACTTTTCCGGGTGTGCCGAA
>Ga0209625_1000170_pt1 | contig 15926 bp, 11 predicted proteins | sample JacPin_JW_Ref_M2_FD_187960 | JGI IMG/M metagenome (GOLD analysis project Ga0209625, IMG submission 187960) | Forest soil microbial communities from Algoma, Ontario, Canada - Jack Pine, Ontario site 1_JW_Ref_M2 (SPAdes) (version 2) | ecosystem: Environmental > Terrestrial > Soil > Boreal...
GGGAGGTTGTTGGGGAGGTTAGGCGTGCGCCGCGAGCGTGAGGGGCAGAGTGAACTGAAAAGTTGCACCTCGCCCGGAGGCACCGGTGGCCCACAAGTGCCCGCCATGCGACTCAATGATCGACCGACTGATGGGCAGGCCCATACCAGTCCCCTGATCCTTGGTCGTAAAGAATGCTTTGAAGATCTGTTCCGCTTGCTCAGGTGGCAATCCCATGCCGGTATCGCTGACCGAGACCAGCACCTGACCGTCGTCTCCTTCCGACTTGATGGTAAGCTCACCCTCTTCAGTCGTGCCCTTCATGGCGTCGATACCGTTGAGCATGAGGTTCATGAAAACCTGCTGCAGCTGGACTCGGTCTGCCATGACCTTGGGAAGATTCTGGGCAAGCTCGATACGGATGGAGATTGAGTAGCGGTTCGCCTCGCTGCGCAGCAGGACAACCATTTCTTGAATGAGCTCATTTACATCGACCAGCTCCCGTTGCAGTGCGCCCTTCTTGAATAGCAAGCTGATGCTGCTAATGATGTCGGCTGCGCGCGTTACGTCGCCGACTACTCTTGATGCGGCTTCGCGCGCCTCTGCCACGTCGGGCTCATCGCGACGAAGCCACCGCAAGCAGGTCCTGGCGTCGGTGCCCGCCGCGGCAATTGGTTGCCTAATCTCGTGCGCCAAGGAGGCGGTCAGCTCTCCCATGGTGGTCACCCGGCTGACGCGTGCCAGATTCGCTTGCGCCTCGCGCAACGCTTCCTCGGCGCGCTTGCGTTCGGTCACGTCCATCACCGCTCCGAGAACGATTCTGTCCGATTCATCGTTCAGGGCATGAGCGACCACATGAACATATTTGACAGAACTATCGGGCATCACCAAGCGATACTGAAGTTGAAAGTCCCTCTCATAGGTCGACGCACTCTCAATTGCTTGCTTCACGTGGAGCGCGTCATCCGGATGAACGCGCTCGAGAATAAGTTCCAGGGTGGGTTTCATGGCTCGGTCATATTGGAAGATACGAAAGGTTTCCTCGGACCAACGGATCTCACCGGTCGAAACGCTCCAGCCGAAGCTCCCGGTCTTGCTTAATCGCTGCGCTTCGGCCAAGAAGCCTTCACTCTGCCGCAGGGCATCTTCGGCGCGGTGGCGTTCCTCGATGTCGATAGCGGTGCCATACCAACTCACAATGTTTCCGAGCTTGTCGCGCAGGGGGACGTTGCGGATCAGCAACCAGCGGTACTCTCCGTCCATGCGCCGCAATCGTGCTTCACTCTCCATCGGTTCCCCAGTCGCAACGGCGGCCTGCCACTGCCCGACTAGCCTTGTGAGGTCATCGGGATGAACTAAGGAACCCCAGCCCCAGCCAAGTATGTCCTCCATGGATCGACCGAAAAATTCGAGGAAACGCTGATTGATAAAATCAATGGAACCGTCAGGCCGAGCGCTCCAGACATGCGCTGGAATAGTGTCGATCACCAGCCGGAGGCGATCTTCGCTCTGCTGCAGGGTCGCGTAGAGACCTTGCAGGCGGCTAGCGGTATCGTTGAATACCCGCCCGAGGTCAGCAAGTTCGTCCTTTCCGGTAACCGACACTTCATGTTGAAATTCGCCGCGCGCCAATGCCTTTGAGCCTTCCACCAAACGCGCCAAAGGCTGGGTGATGCTGCGGGTAATGGCCAAGCCGAGGGTAGCGGCGATCAGCAACGTGAAGGCGGCGGTCAGCGGCACAATCACAAAAACAAGACGTTGCACGCGCCTAATGTTCCGCACCGTTTGGGCCTGCTGTTCGCCGGCCTCGCGGTCGACTTTCTCGACGAGTCCCGAGGTCAGCGATTCCAGCGGCCGTACTTGGTTTGCCAAGCGCAGGTGCACGGCCCGCCAATCGCCGGCGGTGGCCAGTGTGGTGACGGCGTCAAGCTGCCATGGCAGCGCGCTTTGTACGGCATGGAGGGTAGGCAGGATGGTGGGATCTCGTTGAAGGTCGGAAGGCAGGAGGCTGAGGGCGCTCATTGCTCGACGGGTGTCCTCCAGAACCGCGGTGCGAAGGGGTCCGCCTTCTGCCACGAGTCGACCGACATCTTGGGAGTCCGCGAGTTCTTCCAGGCGGTCGTGAAAGGCCAACAGACTGGTGTGCACGCGTAGGACGGCAACTAGTTTCCGGTCGATACCATTCAGGCGCTCCACCTGAGTGCGGACCAGGTGAAATTGCCAAAGGATAACGGCATCCGCGGCCAACATGGAAAGGATGATGAATATGAAGCCGAGTATCAGGCGGGGGCCGATGTTGAGGCGACTGGCGTGAAGAGTTTTCGCTTCAGCACTTTTGACCCAACGGTTCAATCCTGTTGCAGTGTGAAGCGTCATCGGTTGTTCCTATCGCGCTATCGCTGGGCCCGAAACTCACGCCACTTCTCTCATCGATTGGTCTCACCTTTTGGTCTCACCGTTTGCGCGGAGCTGAAGCCGGTCGGGGAGAGGTAATTGGACCGACCGGTTCAGAATTCTATTCAGGCCGTGCTGATTTCCCCAGGGGCGGTCCCTTCTTGAAACCGGTGGTGCGAACCAATTCATTCTCCAGGGCTGCGGCAGCTTCGGGGGCACTCTTCTCGCCAGTCAGCACCGAGTGCACTGCCTGGATGTAAGCGTCGGTCACTTCCTGGTATTTTTTGCCGGTAACGTCCGAGGGGCGCAAAACCATGCCCGTCCGGAACGCCTGCCTCAAGAGGTCGATACGGGACTTTGGTTGAAGTATGTCAGGCACGAGGTAGAGTTGCGATAGAGTGGGTGGCTGCGAAAGCACGCGGGACCGCTTCTCCTGCACGTCGCTACGGGTGAGATACCGGACCAGCTCCAAGGCTTCACGAGGATGAGCCGAGAACCGGGAAACTGCCAAGCCCCATCCTCCCAAGGTACCCACTTGGCCTGCCTTACCACCGGGTAGCAGGGCTACCTCGAACTTATTTCGGATTGGCGAACCGGCGGTCTGGCTGTTGAGGTATGCTGACGGCCAATGCCGCATGAATGCCGCGTCGCCTGCGACCCAAACGTTTAAGGAATCCCACTCGCGGTATGCGACTACACCGGGGGGCGAGATGGAACCAACCCAGCGCGCCGCCCTTTGCCACGCCCTGATGGCCTGCGGATTATTTACGCTGATCGTGTGATCCTCCTCGATGATCCGCCCGCCGCCTTCGGCTGCTTGCCATTCCAGCGCGTCACAGGTCAACCCTTCGTCAGCCGCCCCTTGCCACACAAAGCCCCAAAATTGTTTCTTCCCTTTGGCACGTTCGCCGGCCTGAATGCGAGCGGCCATAATCTCCAGCTCATCCCATGTCCTGGGTGGGTCGCTATATCCATACTCTCGCAGGAGGTCGGTGCGATAATACAGAAGTCCGATGTCGGCACGATATGCCATGGCTACCAGCTTGTTATCCACGATGTAGCCGGAGGCGATGGCCGGAAATTGGAGAGAGACTTCGTGGGCGAAATATGGTTTTAAGTCTATGAAATGTTCCGAGAGCATGCCAGGCCAGATCACGTCAATGCCGTAAACGTCCGGACCTGAAGCGCCTGTCCCGAGCAGCTCTCGCCACAAAACTAATCTTTCCCGCGCGGAATCGGGAGACGGTAGGAGACTGACTCGAATTCCTGTTTCCCGAGTGAATTGCTGCAACTCCTGCTGGCGCGCCTCGCTGAACGTCCTGTCCGACCACTCCTCCAAAAGAGTTAAGGTAACGGGTTCATGAACAGAGGGCCTCGCACAACCCTGCAGAAGCAGTGAGAGCAACGCGATGCAAATAGGTCGTTCCAACTTGCCAGCCCCCCGCCCTGCACATCTTATTGCTCAGCGTACTGCGCTTCAAGACAAGTTAGCGGCTGCGCTTTTCGGGCCGCATATCACCCAAACAATTCCTGCAAGCGTGCGCCTACATTAGCTACCAATTAGCGATTAAGAGCGTGCCGAGTTGTTTGTATTCACGTGGCGGCGATCGATCGAATGTGGGAGCCTTGACGTCGAGGGAGTAAGAGGATTCTAATCAGACTTCGCAGCTCTGCTGCGATCGTCAGAGCTGGTGGCCCGGACGACTATACGGAATCGAGAACGATCAACATTGGAGGTGGTGCAAATGGCTACTAAAGCCGACAAACGCAGTGCGAGTTACAATCAGATTGAGAGTGGCGCAGAACGAGCAAAGCCGATTCTGCATCAGAGCGCTCGGGAAATTCAGCCTTACGGAAAAATCGCGAAGTTGCCGATTGCCTTGGATGAAAAGGTGTGTGCGGCCAGCGCTGAGAACTTGAACCAGGTTCTAGCGGATACCATAACTCTTCGCGACCTCTACAAGAAGCATCATTGGCAGGTTGCCGGGCACACTTTTTACCAGCTTCATCTGCTCTTTGATAAGCATCATGATGAACAGGACGAGTTGGTGGACATGATCGCCGAGCGAATCCAACTGTTAGGAGCGATCAGTCTGGCAATGGCCGCTGACATCGCTGAAACAACTATCATCCCGCGTCCGCCCCGCGGTCGGGAAGAAGTGCCTGTGCAAATATCCCGTCTCCTCGAGGCTCACGAAATCATACTTAAAGAGGCCCGCACCATGGCCGCACAAGCCGATGAAGCCGGAGATGATGGGACAAACGACCTGCTAGTCAGCAATGTGATCCGTTCGAACGAGCTTCAAGTGTGGTTCCTCGCGGAACATCTTGTGGACGTACCGGTCGTGCACGCCGACAACGTAAAAGCTGCCTCATCGGGTCGATAATTCAGCTAAGCGGGAAATCAAGAACGGGCGTGCCACATTCGCTCTCGCTGCCAAAAAGCTGCTGCGAACCTAGCGGAAGAGATTGATCTTTGCCAGATCGATGATTTCGTCCAGACCCTTACGAGTCTTTTTGTAATGTTCTAGCGAAGCCTTCAAATGCTTGTTATGCGTCGCTTCCGACAATCGGAACTGAGTCTTCGCAGACCGTTCTGGAGTGGCTCAGAGGCTCGGTGTAGCCTGCTGGTGGGCCTTTTCAAGTTCCCGTTTTCTTCTGGCCTCTGCATCGCCGCGAATCGCATCGATCGTCTTCTGGTATTCGCGCGCGGCGAGCGGAAAATCGGCGTCGTAGACGATAAGACCTGTGGCAATCGCGTTGTCCGTTCCTGGCAGGATCTTGGCGTAGATAGTGACCAGGTTTCTGCAGCCGGGTTGAATGCCCAACAGCGGATCGGGCGGCTCAACCCATTTTCTGTTTGCGCCGTCTAAGAAGACGCTCTGATGCCAGCCGGAATCCATGGCTTGCCCGGGCAATGTGCAGCTTTTGAAAATCAGTCCGTTGCCTTCCTTCGCGCGACGCCCCGACTCATCGTAGTGCCAGATCAGCGTGGGAGCAACGCTAGGAATGGCATAAGACTCGGGGCCGTACTTCTGGCGCAGGGCTGCGATCAAGTCGGACGTGAGCGGCTGCTTGTTCGGAGGAAAATCGACCCGGCGCGAGATTCGCCAGACCATTTGGGCATCGGGAGGTGCAGTGACGTCAGCCACGATCACCTCAGATGCATTCATATCTTGCGCGAGGAGAAGCGCATAGGGCATAGATTTATCGCCAAAGTTGGGCACGATCATCTGAGCTGCGATAAGGCGGGCTTTTCCATCGTGGGCTTTAAGTTGAGCAACGGCCTGAGCAAGTGGCACGCCGGGGCGGAGCCCACCGACGTCGGGTAGCTGACTGGATGCGACTTGGCCCTGTCCTGAAGCTAAGTGGGGAACCATGATGCAGCAAGCACCTGCGATTGCACTGGGGAGCAAGGTTCGAAGTATGCAACGGATCATGCGGTCTCCTATAAGACTGGCTTCTGCTTTTTGGCGTCGTCGAGAGCCTATTGTTGCCGATGGCGGGCGTAATCGTCAAGGACAGCGACCTCGGCGCGCGCGGATGTAGGCGCTACTAGGGCTACCTGATTGATTCACCTTCGCGCATAAAAGTCTTTATCATCAGGCACTCACTGCCAAGCACCGGCAGGATGTGATGAATAATTGCATTGAATTACTATGAAGCATGCATTTCACGCCTTTAGAGGTAGCGGCTGAAGCCTTTCTGCTTTTCCCGTTGCTGGCTCTTGCATTTTTTGGCGAGCCGTTCAGACGGGCGGTGACTCGTTTCCCCTTGCCAGCGCGGCTTGCTTTACCGGTCCTGGCGGCAGCCGCGTATTACCTGGTTGCACATTCCAGTGGAAATTTCAGATGGTCGATTGTCGGCATCTACGCAGTGCTGCCGGTCATCCTGGTGATCCTCCTTTGGGATGCGAGCAGGCGAGATCCAGAGCAGCGCGGTGGCTGGGGCGATTTTCTGGTGCTCCTTGTTCTGGGCGTGGTGGTGGAGTTTCACTTGTTTGAACGGGCGTGGCCAACGGGTATGGGTTCGTTCAATCGCCTGATTCTGCTGGACACCGCGGTGTATGGATTCCTGGTGATCCGCCAGCTCACCAACGTGGGTTTTCACTTTGTGCCTCGACTCTCGGACGTGAGGATTGGCCTGCGGGAGTTAGCTTTTTATGCGCCGATCGCCATTCCCTTAGGGCTGTGGCTGGGCTTTTTGCACTGGCACGCCATGCTCCCATCGTTTGTCCGCTTTGCTCTATCGTGGCTGGCTATTTTTGCCGTCGTTGCAGTGCTGGAGGAAACCTATTTTCGCGGACTGCTGCAGAATCTGCTGGAACGGCGCATCGGGCCACGCTGGGCGTTATTGGTGACCGCTCCCATATTTGGTTTATCGCATTTCAACAAAGGGGCGACACACTTCAACTGGCGATATGTTTTATTAGCGACGTTCGCAGGCATTTTCTATGGTCGCGCCTGGCGAGCCGAACACCGATTGACGGCATCAGCGATCACCCATGCTTCGGTTGATACCATCTGGTCCATCTGGCTGAAGTGAGTCCGTTCCACGCGCGGCCGGTATTGGAGATAACCCAGGCCGACGCGCATTCCGTGATGTATGTGCGCCGGAACTGTGACAGCAATACATATGCCCAGAAGGCAGTGCGCAACTCCCAGGGAGTACAGATCGCGGTAATGTAGAAATAGTGTGCAGGCTGCAATGCCCCATAACAACGTGGCTAACATAAGAACCGGGTTGGGAATGTGGGCGCTGGCGAATAGGATGGCTGCTGTCGCTACGGCGGCGGATTTACTGGGCATTAATCGTAATAGCCGAAGAAGAAAATAATTCTGCAGCATAAATTGTTGCAGCAACGACCACACGATATATCCGCGCACTCGCCCCATCAGGGTGCCAATAGAAAACCCGTGGAGGGTATGGAGCTGAGACCCCATCAAAACAGATAGGGCGCCAAGAAGCACTATGGCCGGAACGATCCAGACTGAACGCGCATTAGAAGGCCGAAGACCAAGCGTTCGTGCATTCGGCCTGGCTAGAATGGTCGTGACAATCACCCAAGCCAGCGTGAACCAAAACAGAAAGCGTTGCACCGCCGAATTGGGAAACCACTCCGCGAGAAAAATAAGCACATAACTGATGGCCAGTTCATCTGCGTCGCGCGTCTTTGATTCAGAAATCCAGGGCACGAAGGTCGCTCCGCCTTCCGGACCACAGATTTAGCAGGTTAGAAGCGGAATGACCACGAGACAGATGCACGACAATTGATTTAACTACTTATGAAATCGTTAGCAGACAAGGCCCAAGGCAGCCAGATCTTAGTTGGCGAGGCGATGGCGGAACTCTGCAGGGAATCTTAGTCCGCCTTGTCCTCCACAGGACTCCCGCGAGGAAGAGTTAGCATCTGTGTTACAACGCGCTTGATTCAGAAAGGCTTGCGGTAGATACAATCTGAATCGAGAAAAAAAGATGTGCCCGCTATAGCTACAAAAGAAACATGGGAACCATGTGTCTTTGTGTTAGACGGATGCATCTATTTTTTTGTGGACGAGGGCCATCCTTTGTTAGGGAACCACGGCGCTTTCGGGTCCAGGGCCTCTTGCAGTTCGGCCACACACAACTCAACTACTCCGAGCTGATGGGAGGAGTATCTGCAGCTGCTATTTCGACCTATAGTTATCATCCACAAAGCGAACGGAGCTTTTGGCAATGCGATGAGTGCTTGGGGTACACAAATGGCGTGGGATGCGGCCACATATATGATTAAGGAGTTCTGGGCAGATCTGCGAAAGAAAAGAAAAAGCAGTCGCTAAATGTGACTCCTGTTCTGCGGTGTTCTTATTAGGAGCTTGGCACATTGCATTGGACTCAAGTCACGCCTTGGGTGAAGGCGACGCTGCCGGCGCTAGGTGGCGTAGGAGTACTTCTCTCGGCGTTTCTTGACTCGTCCTTCGTTCCACTACCATTGGTTACAGATCTCATCGTAGTGGATCTCTCCAGCCGCAATTCCTTGAGGATGCCGTATTACGCCGCAATGGCAGCGGTGGGTTCAGTGGCGGGCTGTATCTGGATTTACGCACTAGCGCGGAAGAGCGGTCAAGCTTACTACCGCAATAAACAGCAACTGCCTTCGGGACGGGTTCGGAAGTGGGTGCAGAAATATCCGTTTACGTCCGTTTTGCTCCCCGCGGTTGCGCCGTTCCCCGTGCCATTTAAACCATTTGTAATTGCGCAGGGTGTTTTTCAGGTGCCTTTCGTTCCGTTTGTGCTGGGAACTTTTGCCGGGCGCGGAGCGCTGTTTTTTATGGAGGGTTTTTTAGGCGTGCGTTATGGAGCGGCTGCGAGGGCATATGTAGTGCATCAAAAATTCGCTTCCATTGCACTGCTTGTGGCGTTGATCGCAATTTTTGTGGCGATCCGATTATTTCCGATTCATCGTGGAAATCAACAATCACCGACAATCTAGAGTTCTCTCACGCGGCGCTCAAGCTCCTGCGTAATCTCGTTTGCGTCCTGTTCCTGCGAGAAGTGAACTGGCTGCCCAATCACGACTTTCACGTGCCCTGGATGCGCCAAGGTGCGATTTTGCTGTTTCAGATCGTAGAGTCCTGCAAGCCGCACGGGGACGACGGGGATGTTCAGTTGTTTCGCCAGCAGCCCGATGCCCGATCGAAATGCACCGATGCTTCCGTCTACGGTGGTCTGTCCCTCGGGAAACACCAAGATATTCCAGTCACGATCCGCGAGATCGCCGGCAAACGAAAAACTCTTCAGGAAGCCAGACTGTTGTGGTAACGGAAATACGTTGAACAGCGACAACGCCAGAAAATAATCGAGCCGTTCGTGAAGGCGTCCAAACGGGTTCATCTCTTTGGGCGGACGGCGCATGCGCGCCAGTCGTTCACCGCCCATTGCCGTAGCCAAGCGGTTCCGAAAACTCGCGGGTAAGGCGGGAAGAATCCAGGCGATATCCAGGTATGTCACGTGGTTGGAGATGACCAAGACAGGCCCGTGAAGTCCGCGCAGATTCTCGCGGCCGCGGACACGAGGCGCCGCAAGAAGATAGGTAGCGGGCCACGCCAACAGATAGTAGACGACCAGACGAAGCGCCGTCACAAGCCAGCTCTGCGGCCAACGCGGATAGGCATGTTCAACCGACGCCGCGCGAGTCTCGGTGAGAAGTTTTTCCAGTTGAGCGATGCTTTCCGATTCACTAAATCGTACTTCGTTCAGTTCCGTTTGATAGCGGTCTTCGAGAGCGCTCATCAACTCGACACGATCGAGCGAAGTGAGGTTCAAATCCGTCTCAAGCCCGGCATTTCGCGAGCCAGAGCTGACGGGTCGCCCGGTAATTTTGCCGATCAGAGCAGCCAGAGCGCTATCTCCATCGTCTGACGGTGATCTGAAACCGACTTTACCGTTCACAAATTCACGGATGGGCGCGAGCAGCGGTTTCAGAGTTGGCGTGCGCGGGAAATCGGGCTCGGGCCACGGGAACCAATGTCGTATCTGTTGATATTCCGCGAGCGAACGATTGGCGTTCTGCACCGCTTCTTCGGCATTCGAACCCGCGCCATCCATCAACAGCACGGCGCACGGCTCAGCGTTGCCGTCCCGTTCAAGTCCTATCACCACGCAATCACGCACCCCTGGCTGCCGCCGTAATGCTTTTTCCAAATCTTCGGGATAGACGTTCATCCCCGAGGGCGTGACGATTACGTTTTTTTTGCGCCCCTTGAAATACAGCCGGCCACTCTCATCCGTTTCCGCCAAGTCCCCGGTGCGGAACCATCCGTCAGTTTCTGCCACCGGTTGCGCTCCATCCTCCCGGCGATAAGTCTTGGCAACATTTTCACCACGCACCAGGATTTCGCCGTGATCGTCGACGCGAACTTCCACCCCGGGGAACACTTTGCCAATCGAGCCTTGTGCCGTATGGAAAGGATGATTCAGGCTGATCAGCGAAGTGGTTTCGGTCATGCCATAACCTTGAATCGCGGCATATCCGAGACGGTTCCAAAATGTTTCCACGTGCTCAGGCAGGGCAGCTCCTCCAGAAATGAAGGCCCAGAACTTCCAGCCAAAACGCGAGCGGATTCGCCGGAAACGCAACCAGCGCCGAAGAAAGGGCTCCTTCTTTGCACACGCGAAGTCTTCGCTGAATTGCCGCGTTAGACCGGCGCGTTCCACTTTGTATTGGATTTCGCGTTGCAAAGATTCGATAAATCGAGGCACGGCTACGAGGACAGAAATACGCTGACGGCGAATCACGTCGACAATCTCGGAGGGCTTCAAGGAATCGATAAAAATTACTGTGCCTGCCAAAAAAGGCGGAATGAATATCCCCAGCATTTGACCAAACACGTGACTGAGGGGAAGCAGATTCAGAAAGCGCAACGGATGAAAGATGCGTTCGTAACGAAGATATTTCTGGATTTCGCGTTCGAGCGGCTCGATGTTAGCGAGCACGTTGCCATGGGAGATCACTACGCCACGCGGCTCTGAGGTGGTTCCGGAAGTGAAGATTATTTCCAGTGTGTCGCTGCGTGAGAGCGAGGGCGCAGTGTAGGGTGAAGAGTCTCGCTGTGCGGTGAGCTCCGTAACCGAGTCGAGCACAACTTGGGGAATCGATAAATCGGGATCGGAAAGTGTGCGAGCGCGAAAGGTCAATTTTGCATTGACCTCGCGTGCGATGCGCGACGCGAACTCGACCGTAGAGCCATGGTCTACTGGAACAATCACGGCTCCGCGCAGAAGGCACCCGAAAAACACCACGATCCATTCGGGCGAGTTTTCGCCCCATAACAAAACGGCGTCGCCTTTGCCGATACCGCGAAATTCCAATTCGCGGGCCAGGCGATTGGCTCCCTGGACTATTCGCGCATAGCTCCAGGTTTCCATGCGATAGCCGCGCCGGTGGCGTATCGCAACTTCGTTCCCGTTGGCCGCATACTTCTCGACGAAATCGATTAGGGACTGCACGGACCCCCTCGAAGCCGACTTGCCAGAAACTCAGTATTGCTGCCGTTCGCCTTCCTGCAAAAACTCTCGACCATGCCCATTTGATAAAATTACATGCTGTGGCGGACATACGCAAAGCAGCGGTGATCGGCGCGGGCATCACCGGGCTGGCGTGCGCGTTTCGCCTGCGGCAGTTGGGAATCCGCGTATTAGTTCTAGAGGCTTCCGATAAGGCTGGGGGAGTAATCTCCACGGTCAGAAGAAACGGATTTTTATTTGAAGGAGGTCCACAATGTCCTCGATTTCCAAAACCTGTATGGACGCTGATCCGCGACCTGGAACTGAAAAACGAATTTATCGCGGGTGATCCGCGGGCGAAGCGCTACATCCTGCGAAACGGCAAGCTGCACCGCGCGCCTTTCTCCGGGGGTGGGCTGCTCACGACGAGTTTGGTCAGTTTCAAGTCCAAATACCGTCTGCTCAGCGAAGTGTTTCGGCATTCTCACCCGCCTGCTCGGGAGGAATCACTAGCGGAATTTGTTGATCGAAAATTTGGCGCAGAGGTGTTGGACTATCTGGTCGACCCGTTTATTTCCACGATTTTTGTCGGTGATCCCGACAAAATGGGCATGCACAGCGCGTTCCCAGCGCTCGTCGAATGGGAGCAAAGCCGGGGCAGCGTGGTGCGCGGTGCCATTCGTGCATACAGAAGTAAACGAGACGACAATACTAAGTCCGCGGCAGAGGGCCCTTCGGCAAACGATTCAAATCTGAAGTACGGAGATTTGCACGTCACCGACGCTTTGCCATCCCTCGGCTCGTTCAAAGAAGGAATGGGCACACTCGTTGCAAGCTTGGCACGAAAGTTGGGAGAGGATCTTCAATTCGGGGTAGAGGTCAAATCCGTCGCAGCGCAGAATGGTGGGGACGAAGGAAAGCCAGGCTGGCGGATATGGTTGTCCAGCGGCGATGAAATCAACGCCGACGCCGTGGTCGTGGCCACCCCGGCATATGCGGCGGGACGGCTGCTCGTTGAAAGCGTGCCGAAGCTGTCCTCTCTGCTCGCGACCATCGAACACGCCCCGATGGATGTGGTGTCATCCGCCTTCGACCGGAAGCAAGTTCGTCATCCGCTGAATGGCTTTGGATTCATGGTTCCCCGGCGCGAAGGCTTGCATACAATTTGTACTTTCTGGAATTCATCCTTATTCCCCTCGCACGCTCGGACCGGAACGGTAGTGACGACCAGTTTTGCTGCGCGCGGCCGCGACGGCGGCAACCTGACTGCAATGTCAGACGATCTGCTGGTGCAAAAAGTCGAGGCGGAAAATGCCGCGGTTCTGGGCATCACCGGTCCGCCGATCGATCGCATGATCTGGAAACATCCGCGTGCGCTGCCGCAGTACAACGTTGGTCATGCGCAAAGCGTGAAGGAAATTTGCGAAGCTCTGGGCGAGCTGCCAGGTCTTTTCCTCGCAGGTAACTATTTATCAGGCCGCTCCATCGGCGATTGCGTTGAGTCGGGTTTTCACGCCGCGGACCTACTACATAGCCGCTCTCCAAGTTGAAGCATCCAATGACTGCGGTTCGCACATGAGGATGCGAAGTGATCCACACCCTTATCTGGATTGCCGGGTTTTTAATACTTACCCTGCTCGTCGGCGTGACCTATCAAAGAGTGGGCGAGGGAAGAGACGCTATGCTCCATCCGCCGCCGGGCAAATTCGTTAGTCTTGGAACTCATCGTTTGCATTTACTGGAGGAAGGCCGAGGAAGCCCAACAATTATTCTCGAAGCCGGGCTGATGTCAACCAACCTGAGTTGGACTGACATCCGGCGCAAACTTGCTGAATCGTATCGCGTGGTCACGTACGACCGCGCCGGCCTGGGCTGGAGCGACCTCGGTCCCAGGCCACGAACAGCAGAGCGTATTGTGGATGAACTTCATTCTTTGCTTGAGCGGGCGGCCATTTCCGGGCCTTATGTTCTGGTCGGACATTCCTTCGGTGGACTCACCATGCCCTTATTTGCGGCGCGGCATCCTGAGAAAATTGCGGGAATGGTTTTGGTCGATCCGGTGGTGCCAGGTGAATGGAATCCGCCTTCGGAACAGGATCTGAAGCGAGCCAGCATTGGTGCCACAGTATGTCGCCGCGCCGCGCTTCTCAGCCGCGCAGGTGTTATTCGTTTCGTCGCGTTCCTGTTGAACTCCAGAGCAAAAAAGGTAGCAAGCCATATGGTGCGGCTCATCAGTCGAGGAACACCGGCCGATTCTGGATCCGTTTCCAGCCCCTGGTTTTGGAATTTGCCACCCAATGAAAGGCAGATGGCGTCAGTCTTTTGGGTTCAAGAGAAATTCTGTAACGCCATTGCGAGCCAGCTCGAGAATCTTCCGGGATCCGCAAGGCGCACCGCGGAGCAGGACAATTTGTGCGCTAAGCCCGTAGTTATAGTCTCCGCGAAGTCCACACCTCCAAATAGGCGCGAACAGCACATGCTCATCACCGAACGTTTGCCGCAAGGCCGTCATGTGCTGGCGGACAAGAGCACTCACTGGATCATGCAAGATCAGCCAGAGCTTGTACTCGAGGCAATTCATGCCGTCGCGACAAGCAAATCTTTGAGCGACTGAGGTAAGTGCAAATTCCTCATTGTTTTCCATCGCCCGACACGTTCGTTGTCAAGCGCCTCGAGAGGAATTCCCGCATTAAATTCGTACCCACTCGTCCCGCGAGGCCAAGGGCGGTATTGGTGAACACCAGGTTCGCTCCGCGATTCGCGTTGGGATAGTACAGATTGGACAACGCTCCTGCGCACATATCGCCGAGCAAATAAGAAGAGTTGAACACCGTCCGCCCGCTATCGCTGCGTGTGACAAATGCGGAACGGAACGCATGCGCGATGCGGGACTTGATGGAGCCAGAGCCCTGGTAGTAATACCGCGGATCCTGGTGTAGCAGCGAAGGGAAGACCGCATGAGTCAGGAAATCGCTGCTGCGTCCGTCGCCAAATTTTGCCGCAAAACGTTTGCTGTATCCCGCGGCGCCTTGCCCGTATCCGGCATAGGTGTTCCCCGCCTGCTCGATGCCGGCAGCTAAGCCGACGCCGATCATCGCCACAGGATCGAATGTGCCCCGTGCAGCGAGCGAGAATTTCTGTTTCTTAGTGAGCGGGGCGGCGTCATAAACGTAACTTGTATAGAAGTTTGGGAAAAAGCCGATCAACCGCTGCTTCTCTTCCGCCCTTATCTGCTCAGCGGCAATCAGTTCGTTGGGACGGACCGTGACCTCTATGCTTGCCCTCGCAACAGATAATGAGACGTCCGGCAGCTCGTAGGCCTGCCGCACCGCGATGGCGAACTCCGCGGAAGTAAACGGTGCAAAACTTTTTGCGTTCACGGTCACGAGATAAGAACCGGCAGGAATTTTTGTAAAATTAAATTCGCCGTTCGCCTCGGACACCATCGTACGCAATTGTGTTCCGTCTTCATGCATCAAGCTGACATCTGCGCCGGAAACGGTGCCGCCGCTTACGTCCAGCACGGTTCCTGCGACGCTTGCTGAACCTTCCGCAGCGGGTGTTTGCTGAACTGAATTCTGCGGGTCTAAATTAGGCAGAGGTGTGTCTGGCAGGGAACGACTGCTTTTCGCGCGTCCGGCAGTTTGTTGTTGAGCGAGTGCGCTCGCGGGAACCATGCACAGCAGAAGTGACGCGCTGGCGAGTACTGCATGCAGATGGAGACGGGGCACGGGGCCTTTCTCAAAGCGTGCTTCCAAGGCAAAGAGGAAACCACAGTGCGAAGCTCAATCAGGCCCAGGAGGCTTGCGCGCAGAGAAGCAGCCGGACACCTCGAAACCATTTGGTCCCATCAGGCCGGGCGGCTTCCCGACGTGCTACATAAGAAGCGTACGCTGCCGTGCGATAGGTCGCCTGTTCAATCCGATACACACTGCGCTTGTTGACAGCCTTTGTGGCCACGTCGCTGAGGCGCCAGCTCGAACGGCAATGTGAATGGGCTTATGGGTAAACGGGAAAAATATCGATCAGTTACCAAGCGTGCGAAATGCGCCGATCTCAAACGACAGTGGGGTTCTCGTGACTCCTTTCATCGCCTTCTTGGTAGAAGCCTGGCCGAATTCACGATGAATGCAAGTTCGTACGGTACTCGAACCCGCGACCTCTGCCGTGATAGTAAAGTGGTCTGGCGTGCTTTCAACGACATGGAAGAGCACGGACGCCACCGCAAGTCATTGGAAGTACATCATAGGCAACGTTATTGTGTATCGCGATGTGTATCGCAGTTCGAGCGAACTTTTGAGTCAAACCAGCGATTGCATTTTTGTGTCGGGAGCAGATTTTAGAAGAAGCTAAGATCTTTCATGGGATAGTGCCGACGATTTCGCGTCCAGAGTTGCAGGTCGTGGAGGAAAGCGGTCGCAGCGATCAAGGCGTCGCCCAGCTCGACCCCATGACTCCTGGCGTACTGTCTCAAAAATACCCCGGCTCGCTGGCCGATCTCGGCATCGATGGGGATCGATTGAACTGCGGCAAAGAGCGCCTGAAGAATTCTGTTCTCTTGCGGACGA
>Ga0209625_1000171_pt1 | contig 15886 bp, 16 predicted proteins | sample JacPin_JW_Ref_M2_FD_187960 | JGI IMG/M metagenome (GOLD analysis project Ga0209625, IMG submission 187960) | Forest soil microbial communities from Algoma, Ontario, Canada - Jack Pine, Ontario site 1_JW_Ref_M2 (SPAdes) (version 2) | ecosystem: Environmental > Terrestrial > Soil > Boreal...
CTTCCGATCTAGCTGCCGCCTCTTTCGTGGTGGCAGCCATTGCTCCAGGACCAAGTCGATTGACAATTTCTCGCAGGCTCTCGGGACCGCGGCTATTGCTAAGCTTTACCTTCTGGCCGGCCTTCAATGCCCGTTTTGCGAACGCTTGTGCGAAATCTCCTGCTCCAATGGTTCCAATTTCCATAAGCTGTCCTTCCTAAATTGGACTTTTCAGTAATACGATCCCGGTTTTTCCCGGACGAGACGCATGGTGAATCGCTTTTTGAAAATCCGCAAATTCATACTCATGCGCGACCTCGAAAAGCTCTGGATGATTTGTTGCGAGACTCAGAGCGAGCTCGAAATCCTGCTGCTTTTCATCCTGGGTCAGACGAAACCAACTCATAATTGACACGCTTTTAAGCGCGACATTGTTTGGGGCGAGCGAATAAATGTTCGTGCCCATGTTGCTATCCAATGAACCGAAGTTGATGATGGTTCCACCGTCATCAATAACCTCCGCAAGATCGTCGATCGCTTTTCCGCCGATGGCATCGAAAGCCACTTCGAGCTTGTGTCCTCCCAGGGCCTCGCGAACCTGTTCTTTCCAATTGCTATCGCTCGTCGAATAAACCGGCGGGCCGGGAAGGGCCGATTGAAGCTTTTCAGCGGACTGATTCGATCTCACCAAACGAATGGGGCGGACACCGCGATCTAAAGCAACTTGAGTCAGCAAACGTCCCACGCCGGATGCAGCCGCATTCTGAAGAATGTAAACGGGGAGCGTAATCGGAGCTTTAAGTGAATTGTGACCAGCTTTGATGAGTACGGATGCGGTGATCGTATTTATGAGCATCTGCGCCGCAATCTGATCGGAAATCTCGCTCGGAACTGGCAAGAGAGAGTTGTATCGAACGACCACATATTCTGCCCAAGAACCCTTTGCGGGAAAGAACGCTACACGCTGGCCTTCGCTAAACCTCTTCGCCGCCTTTGCGTTTGTTCCGAGCCGAAGGATCGTCCCGACGCCCTCAAACCCAGGTACTCTTAGACCTCCTTCCGAAATGGGCTCGACCGGTCCTCCTTGAGGAAGAGCGGAAAGAATCTGGACATCACCGGGATGGATCGGTCGAGCGATGACCTTTACGAGAACATCGTCAGCTCCAAGCTCTTCGCTCTTTAATTGGCGCTTCCCAATTTTTAGAACTTTTTCCGGAGCACCATACTCACTCTGAACAATTGCTCTGAATTCGGTTTGCATCGGCAACCTCATTCATTGGACTCATAACAATCCGGTTTCCTGGTTGCAAACTCTCCACCAAAACGGGCTCGAGCGGCTTCCCGGACATATACAGTTGCGATCCTCTTTTCGATACTGTCACTTCTAAAGTGACGTTTTACGACAAAGAAATCTACTTGTAGCTCCTCGCTTTTGCGACCATCTCGGAAAGCATTCGCTGGCCCAACCGGGCCTCAAATGCTCGCTGTGTATCCTCCAATAGCTCGACCATTGCCTCTTTATGAGTGCAGCTCGTTCGGCACGTCTTTTTCTTTGGATACCCGTGAATCGAAAAAACAGGGGGCGCCTCTACTGCTTTGTAAATTTCCAACAAACTGATCTTATTTGCTGGCCGCGACAACGACGAAAAACCGTTGCGGCCGCGAGATGTCACCAGTAAACCCGCTTTCACAAGTTTGGACAGCACACCGCGGACTTGCGATTCATGGGCCCGCACACTTGCGGTCAAATGCGCTGACGTCACCTGTTCACCGTAATGGTCGCCAAGCGCTGTCATGATGTGAACACCGACTGAGAATTGGTTGTTAATTCTCGACATTTTCGACATATTGTTATAATAAATCTAACATTTTAGGGCAAGGAAAAAGTTGAGGAGACCTCTTTCTATTGGCAGCCTAAGAAGCGCCAAAAATCCTTCTGCAGAACGCAGCGTCTTGACGCTGCATCAGGTAGTCGGCTGGATGGAACAGTAAGCGACGAGCGGTACCGGCGGTAACGAGCTCACATTATCTCGGCAGGTGAGTTGGAAGCCCATCCGGGCCGGACTGATCGTGTCTGGATAACGGGCAAACCTGACGTAATCCCAAGGTAAGAGTAGGCGACCAACCGCCCAGAACCTCGTTCTTTGCTTCCTACAACCCCGTTTGGACCGTGAGGGGCTGATGTCCGGTAATGCGATGGGAATAAATTTCGGTGACGAGCAAGATTGGAGGGGGAAAGTGTTTGGCAACCGGTTGGAGAAGCGCCAGGTTTAGGCTTTGAGATCTTGCCGCAGTCGTCGGAACGGACCCGCTCTCAAACACTTGGCCGGACGATTGCATTCTGATGGCGGTGGCTATATGTTATCGGTCGACCGGAACATCAAAAAAGGCAATTTGGGGTTTAGTGGAATCGCATGCTCAACGTTTCGCTCGCGACGCTGATGCAGCATCTGCTCTTCTTGTTTCTCCTGGTCGTTGCTCCTATCTGGGATTTGTACGACACCCGGAAGTTGAAGCGTAATCCCAGTTCCGAACAGAAAATTCGCTACTATAAGACGATTTGCACCTGGCTCTGGATTGCCTGTGCGCTCGCAGTTGTTGCCATTGGCTTCCGCTCGCTGTTCAGCATCAGCCCTTCGCCCGGCGAAATCTCCTGGCTATTGCTGCACCCTTGGGTTCGCTACCTGCTAGAAGCGCTGATCGCGATCGCTGTTATTATTTCCGTGGTGCTTCCCGTTGGCACCGTGATCTGGAAGAAGCTGACGAAGCGGCCACGCAAGTATTCCTCTGCCGCCCTGAAATCGTTCAGCTACTTCTTCCCCGCAACCTGGACCGAGCGCCGCTGGTGGGTGTTCGTCTGCATCACAGCGGGAGTTTGCGAAGAAGCTCTCTTCCGCGGCTTCATGCTGCACTACTTACACGTTTTTCCCTGGGCGCTGAATCTTACGCTGGCGCTGCTGATTTCCTCAGTGATCTTCGGATTTAACCATCTCTATCAGGGTGCTGGCGGAGTCGCGGGGAGTGCGATAGTCGGCTCTCTTTTTGGTCTATTGTTTCTGCTCACCGGAAATCTTCTGCTTCCGATTATCTTCCATGGCGTGATGGATCTGCGCATGCTGGCCATATTGCGGCCTCCGGCTGATACACCATCCTAAGAATCAACCATTCAGTCTTGAATCCTGATTTTTCGGCGCGGACTTCGTAGATGACGGGTAGCGTGCTGTTATTCGCTCAACTCCCGATCAACTCGCCCATCGGACTCACTAACTCCTTAGAAGCCTGGTTATGGGACCACAGACTGGTTGCGTTATTATCGCCCCCCGATTGATCCCGAGTGACGGGGAAACAGGGAATAATTCAGTCACTTCCTGTTTGCCGACAATTCACTCTGAACAGCTGAATTGGTCATGCTATGCTCGCAACGCTAAGTCCCCCAATTTTCACAAGCGCTTCAATCAAGAGAGGTCGATGCCTCTAGGGATGCGGGTGTTCTTTTTGGAAGTGATAATGCAGCCGTGAGTCCACCGTTCCCGCCGCCGATCACTGCCACAGAAATTTCTCGGTGTGTCACGGTGCTCCCGAGCTTGGAGCTCTAACAGTTTCCGGGAAATGCTTCCCTGAGAAAGCCCGATTCTGCGTACGCTCCTTCTACAACCCGCGAAGGAAGCGGGAACACCCTTTCCCGCGAAGTCCTGTTGTTGGAAGTCGGAACGCTTCAGTTCCACGTGCCCCGATTGTGCGCGGATGAGGGGCTACACTGTAGTTAGCTGCCAGATGCTAGTTTCCGGATTGCCGACCACCCGAAAGTTCGCCAGACCAGTCAACACGAGCGCCGGAATCGGCTATCGTCGATTAGCCAGAATCCGCAAAATCTGACTCGACTATTAAGGTTAAAGAACGCGAATGTGGCGACCACAAAAGTCATAAAATTAGCCAAGGTCGGGTGGCTCGCGGCCTACGATCTGAAACGGAGAACACGATGTCCAACAGCATATCGACCTTGCTGCTTCGTAATCTGAGCGACGTATTTGGCGAAAATGACCCCGTGCGTCGTCGCGCTGCAATCGACGAGATCTTTCGCGAAGATGCAGTATTCTATGACCCAAAAGGCGGTATATTTCGTGGCCGAGACGAGATTGATCGTATTGCTGGTGTGATAAAAGCAACACATCCAGATTTCGAATATCAGCCCCTCTTCCCTCCCGAGGAATTAGGTGATGCCGGACGGGTTCGATGGGTATCTGGCACTCCCGGCAAACCACCAGCCTACGCGGGAACCGATTTTATCGTCGCCCGGAACGGTCGCATTGCTTCGGTCTATCTCTTTTTCGACAATCTTCCTTAAAGCAAAATGCGCCACCTCTTCCGAGACTCTTGACGACGAATGGCAGCCAGACTTTTGGATGCTGACCGCATAGGGCCAATTGTGGTATTTCTATGCCACAATGCCAGTAGAGTCCGTGCCAAATGCAAAGACCCAGGCCAGCAGCGAATATTCCCGAAGAATTGATCGGGTCATTGACTATCTTCGCGAGAATCTGCATCGCCCGGTGAAGCTAGGTGAGCTTGCTCATGTTGCTTGCTTCTCGGAATTTCACTTCCATCGGATTTTTGGAGCGGTTTCCGGCGAAACCCTAAATAATTTTACGAATCGGCTTCGTCTTGAAAAAACCGCCCGTCTTCTTCGTTATTCCGACCAAAGCCTGACCGATATAGCCTTAGATTGCGGTTTTTCGTCATCGGCCGCGTTTTCACGCGCCTTCCGATCCGGCTACGACACTTCGCCAAGTCAGTTTCGAAAAAGCGGCGAGATCAAAAAGAGCAAGATTTGCAAAGAACTCTTCCCGGAAGAGGAATATGGTCTCCCCATGAGCGCGGAAGAAAAGAGAGCTGCTTTTCCAGTGAGATTGATCGACATTCCCGAAAGGCAAGTCGCCTATATTCGGGTTACGAATGCCTTCGAACTGGACAGAGTACTTGCCGCCCTCAAGACAGTGATCGAATGGGGCAAATCCCAGGATATTTTTTCGCAAGGAATTCTTTTCGGAATGACGGTAGACGATCCACACGTGACCCCAAAGCATCTTTATCGATATGAGGTCTGTCTTGCGTCGTCTTTTCCTTTCGAGTGCATGGAAGGAATGTCGAAATTGAAAATGCCAGCCATGCGATACGCCGCCATAAAGGTTTCCGGCGATATCCATAAGGTAGCAACGGCTTGGGACTACCTTTACAGAGATTGGCTTATCAATAGTGTCCACGAGCCCGAGCATGCGCCAGCACTTGAGGTTTTCTTAGACAAAGAAAACGCGACGGATTGGTCGCATTTTGAATTGGAACTTTGCCTGCCGGTTTCGGAAACTGGCAGCGATGAGAAGTTTGAACTCTGGGAGCCGAAAATCTGGGATGATCGAAATAAAGGGCAATAAACGAGTCACTGCGTAACGGAGGAACTTATGATCGACGGAATTGGCGGCGCTTTTCTGTTTTCTAACGATACAAAGAGATTGGCAGCTTGGTATCGCGATTGCCTCGGAATAGTTCCTCAGGGCGAAGATGCTGAGTGCAGTTCAATCTATGCATCGTTCGAATATAGGGATCTTGCAAACCCGGAGATTAAGCGAACGATAGCGTGGGCGATCATGCCCACGGATCAAGACGTCAAGGATAAGCCTCGAACGGGTAAGATTAATTACACAGTGAAGAACATGGGAGAAGTCCTCAGCCATCTTAAGAGTAAAGGCGTGGTAATCGAAAAGACCGAGGAATATCCCTCCATGGGGACCTTTGCGTGGCTTAAAGATCCAGATGGCAATCCGATCGAGCTTTGGGAGCCATCCAAGAGTGAATAGAAATCCCTAATTTGTGAAGTCCCAATGGCCGTGCTCCAGGCCCCTGCTCTCCCGTGCGCATTGCCAGGTCTTGCTGCCGCAAAGCAATTCACTTGCCTGCTTTCCTCCTTACTCCGAAGGCGATATTCGAAGATTCTTCTGCTCCGCAAGGGTCTCAGTGAATTTCGTCTAACTGCTTTGGAAAGAATGGCGGGGACGACGAGACTCGAACCCCGCGGCCTCTGCCGTGACAGAAAAAAGGTTCGGATTGGTAAATGGGAAGTCGGCTTGTGGGGAGTGATTCTCCGCGCTTGGCATCGATTCTGGGCGGATTACGGGCAAACAGGAAGTTAGAAGTTATCGGTTCGAGGATCGGTACACGCGCATCTCGTCAGTGCTTGATTTCCTGACGAGACGCCGACTTCGCCGGCAATTAAGAAGTTCCGGTGGAGCTACAGCACTGGGCCTAGACAAAAACAAACTGCGCTGCAATTCCTTTACCGTCGCGGCGACTCGCATGAAGCAAGAAGCGCTTAAGTTCGCCATTAGGGGGATACAGAGGGGTGTCGCCAACGTTCGATCACCTGATCAACGGCCTCATGAATAGAGTCACGGGCGTCAGTTTGGCTGTAGCCGCTCATAAGCAGCTCATCGTATCGCGTGTGACGGTGGCGGATGGCCGCAATCACAGCGGCGGTCAAAGCCTCCGTTTCGAGACCTCGCCCGGCGGACGTGCGACCCACCCGACCGCTGCCCCGCAACGCCGTGTGTGCTGCGACAACTCGCGCTTCTACCGGAGGACAACCAGGAAACAGTTTCAGAATCGCTTCTGCGATGTGCGCCGCGAGCTTGCGGTCATCCTCAGCGCGCCGCACCTCGTCCCGTTCGCGGCGGCGCGCACGCTGCTGGGCATCCGCAAGGCATTCTTGTTCGGCGCGCTCCAGGGCAGCCTCCTCAACCAAGATGCCTTGGCGTTCGTACCGTCCACGTGATCTGCTGAAACGAACAACAATGGCTGACAGTGCGCTGTACTTCTTAGCACGACGTGTGAGGGCGGCATCGCCTCGAGGGAGGTAAATCAGATGATCGAAATCGGCGCAACTTAGGCAAACCGGATGTTTGCCTTCCATGAAGAGGAAATCGCCCTTCCCCAGCTCCTTGCCACACTCCGTGCACTTAGAATCACGCAGGATGTCAAAGACGACGAGTTCTTTGGACTCTAGCGAGGATCCGATCTTGCTTTGCCGTACCATCATGCCTCGGCAGTCCACCTGCCTCGACTTTTGCACATCCGCCGAATTCGGGCGAAGGGCCCAGCTTTGCTGCGATCGTCAATGTGGGCAGGTTCCCGGGACCGGCGAGGGGACTTTTCCTTCGATGTCCAGGCGGTGTTGCTTGCGGTATTCTGCCCACGCCTTTTCCAGCGCGCGGGCTTGGTCCTTTGAAGCGATTCCGAATCGGCTCAACGCCAATATCAAGGCACGCACACTAACGTGACGTTCTGCTGCCCGACCCGTTGTCCCACACCTGCGGCAAGTGATGATCGGTGTCTGGATGTTACGGCCGGTCCGAATCCGCTGCAGCATTCCATCCAGTTCGTCTCGTAAGCTAATGAGCGTCGGCATCGACACTCCCTCATGCCACGTCGACCGCAACCACACGACCATTTCCGGAAACCAGGTTCGCTGTGCGTCGCCCGACGGCATGTTCGGAAATCTCCTCACCAATTGTCCATTTTCGACTTTCGGCCTTCGTCATTGTAGTCGCGCTGCAAGCTCCGAGCTCGAAATTGCTTGCGAATCAAAGCCGCGAAATTACACTAGAGATATCGCTCGTGTACGTTTTTCCGGTAAACATAGAATCAAGTGACCACGGACGTCAAAGGTGAACACACAAAGGCTGACATAACTTCCTGTTGGCCGACAATACCGCCAGAATCGTCGCGTCGTCTGCAATGTGTTTGCGCGGGCTATATTGCTCCCACGGATGGCCCCTCCGCTGGCGCGAAAAGTGTGGCCTTGAACTAACTCTGTCGTAGAATTTGAGGCGCTGTACCGATCGGTAGGTCCATGCAGCTAACTCTTCTCGCCGCATTTTTTGAATTTTCTCGCACCGCCTTCTCGATGTCCGCCGCCGTCCTGGGGCTGCTCGTGATTGGCCTGTTGGCCGCGAAAAACGATATCGCCCAGGCTCGTGGCCTCGACAAGATCGCAGCCCTGAGCAACTTGTGCTTCGCCATCCCGTTGGCGGCCTTCGGCGCAGAACATCTTTCCGGTGCAAAATTCCTAATGAATCTGGTGCCGTCGTACATGCCGTGGCGTTTGTTTTGGGCTTATTTCGTCGGCTTTGCGCTGATCGCCGCATCGTTGAGCATCGGGACCAAGAGTCAGGTGCGCTGGTCCGGGCTGCTGTTCGGGATCATGATGTTCCTCTTTGTGGCGATGATTCACTTTCCGGGAGCGGTCACGAGCGGGGGGCGTATCTTATGGACGATTGTCATCCGGGAAATGTCGTTCGGCGGCGGCAGCTGGGTTTTAGCGGGGATTGCGATGGGCGGATCGCGTGCGCCGAGCAAGAATCTCATCGCCGTGGGCCGCGTGCTGATCGCGATCGCCGCCATCTTTTTCGGCGTTCAGCATTTTCTGCATCCGCTGGGACTTCCCGGAGTTCCGCTCGAGAAACAGATGCCAACGTGGATTCCCGCTCGCCCGTTCATCGACTATCTGACGGGCGCATTCCTCATCGTCGCTGGCGTCTGCTTTCTGCTGGCGCGGAAGACGCGCATGGCGGCCACCTATCTCGGCGCCTGGATTGTGCTCCTGGTTGTCGTCATCTACGGGCCTGTCCTGATCGGGGCGCTGGCGGACCCGAGTACTGCCGTGAAAGTCGAGGGGCTCAACTACTTCGCCGACACGCTTCTATTTGGCGGAGTGATTCTTTCGCTGGCCCGCGCCATGACGGCCATCCCTCCGCCTTCAGCTAAATTCACAGAATCAACGCGTAATTCTTCCCTCTGTGCTGTCTGAAGTGAATTGACTCATTGTGTTCTGATGCTCTGCTCGCTACTTGTCGGCACTTTGCTCCCGAATGACGTTAGCAACTCTGACGTAACGCGATTAGGTTAGGGTTGCCGACAATCGGTCCAGAATCCGCGCGGGCACTCCCTAGAGGCGGTGTTTACCGAGTGCGTAAACAATTGCGGCTACGATTCGCCCAGTGCGTTAGGGGCGACTACTCTATGTATCTGGGTCTGCCTATGTGGCAGCATTAAGAGCAGTGACTGCAAAGGACGGCCCTTCGACGTTATGAACTCTGTAGAGAAGCACTCACATAGAATGTGGGCACACAGAGTGATGGTTGTATGCGGCGTGGTATTCGCGTTGTCTGGTTGCAAGGCGAAACAGCAAGATAGTCAAGCTGAACCGAAGGCACAACCGGTGGCTATCCCCCAAGCGGAGACAAAACCATTTCCACCTCAAGAACCCTCACTTGGAGAAGCCATACCTTCGGACGCATCGGAAGCGCAGATCCGAGCGCTAAGCCGATACAACGAGAATGCTTGGTTCATTCAAGAGGCAATGCTAGTCGCCCAGCGAGCCGAAACTCTTAGCGCCGCGATTTCAACGCTCGTGAAAGCGGGACGTCCCGATTGGGACCGTTCCCATCCGTCACACCAGCAAATTCGCGGCGTAGAGGTCTCCGCCAGGCTGCGACCGTGGGTCGAAGCTTTACAAACACTTGAACCTGCAAAACGGGCAGCCGCCCTGTTAATCGCAGACCGGGTCGTAGTAATCGAAGAGGAAGACAGCAATCTCGAGGCACCAGACTCCGAAAAGCGGTCTGCCGAATCAAAACCTTCCGAGAATCGGCCGAAGTCCGAAGCGCAACTTCAATTGGAAAGAATTGGCGCGCAGTTTTCCTATGATTCAACTTCGGAGAGGAATCTGTATGTATTGAATTGGCTGCGACAGGCCTATGAGCTTGACCCGAACGGGCGGGCAGGTGAATTAGCGTTCCTGCTCTTAATGAAGAGCGGATTCAATACTTCTCCGGGCTGCGAGAACGGCGACGAACTGTTTCGCCTGGTCCTCCGCCGCGGAACGGAATACCTTCGACAGCGTCGCAGCGCAGACACCGAAGCAAGAGTTCATTTTATGATGGGTGATGCCCATCGAGATATCGTGGCTTTGGCTGCCGGCCAGCATGGCGATACCTATGCCAACTCAGCTACCTATAAACCAGAACAGGCAAACGCCCGAACCAAGGCCATTGCAGAATACTGCGCTGGCCTGGTGCTAGACGACAAATCGGAGGTTTCCATAATCGCCAAAGAGCGTTTGCGTGGGCTCCAGGCTGGCGAAGCTCCCCATGATACGAGCTTTTATTGCCAAATAATGGATTAAGGTGTTTGCGCCCTTTTTTCATTGACCGGCAACCGCATCACTGATCGCATTAGCTGATCTGTGTCCCTTCGTTTACCGCAACGATAACGACTGGATAACGAGCAACCCTTCCATAATCCGCTAAGGTAAGGTTTGCTGACGATTCATCCGGAAACGTTGGCATAGCATGGAAATTGGCGGGAGCAACGGACACGAACCTCCTTGGCAAGCAGTTTCAGTTTGGAATAGGCTGTGGCAGCTTGGAAGGGCGGTCTTCCCTGTGATTCTCCTTTTACTGCCTGCCTGCAATTTCGAATTCAGGAGGACTAACCAGATGAGAATTCTGGCGCACTTTCTCTGTGGAGTGTTCTTGTGCCTGGTGACCCTGACTCAGGACCATGCGTCGCATGCTCAGACCCGTCCCGTCACGCTCGTGGCCGGTTTAGGAGATCTGCATCACCCTGTTTCCACGAAGAATCCTCAGGCGCAACAATTCTTCGACCAAGGGTTGCGGTTGATTTATGCCTTCAACCACGACGAAGCGGCACGATCATTTCAGCACGCCGCGGAGTTGGATCCTAAACTGGCCATGGCGTACTGGGGCGTCGCCGAGGCTGTGGGACCGAACTACAACGATCCAGCAGATCCCAACCGATACAAGCAGGCGCACGAGGCAGTGCAGAGGGCGGTCCATCTCTCTGAGGCTGCTTCGTCCAGCGATCAGGCCTATATTCAAGCGTTGGCCAAGCGCTTTCCCGCAGATCCAAATTCAGATCTAAGAAAAGCCGCGGAAGAATATCGGGATGCGATGCGACAGGTGGCGACCGAGTTCCCCGACGACTTGGATGCCGCCACACTTTTTGCTGAGGCTGGAATGAATTTGCATCCCTGGGGACTGTGGCATGTCGATGGCACGCCTGAGGCCGGTACGGATGAAATCGTCTCCACGCTAGAGTCCGTGATAAAGCGCGATCCCAATCATCTGGGAGCGGTCCACTACTACATACATGCTGTGGAGGCCTCGCCTACTCCCGAACGCGCGCTGGCGGGAGCGAACAGGCTAGCTGAACTGGCTCCGGGCGCGGGACACATCGTACACATGCCCGCGCATATCTACATTCGGACCGGAGATTACGAGGCCGCGGTAAGGGCCAACCAAAAGGCGGCAGAAGTCGACCGGGCCTATATCAAGGCCACCGGAGCGCAGGGCATCTATCCAATGATGTATTACAGCCACAATCTGCACTTTATCGCCATGTGCGCGGCGATGAATGGCAACTATGCGGAGTCCAAGAAGAATGCGGAGCTGCTGATGGCTAACGTGGCTCCTCATGTGAAAGAAGTGCCGCCGCTCGAAGGCTTCACCACGATCCCGATTGCAGTGGAAGTTCGTTTTCATCACTGGGACGAAATTCTGAAGATGCCGCAGCCTGATCCTGTCCTGAAGACCACTACAGTTTTCTGGCACTTCGCGCGCGGCATGGCTTTGGCGGGTACGGGTAAGGTGGGTGAGGCGGCGGCAGAATACAAAATTGTAGCCGACGCGGAGGAGGCGACGCCACCGGACCTTATATTCCAGATGCCCATCAATAACAAGACCAAGGACATTCTTAAGATCGCGAAGAATGTGCTGGGCGCCAAATTGGCCATGGCAAAAAAAGACCACGATGCGACCATCGTGGTGCTGCGCGAGGCGGTCGCCATTCAGGACAAACTGAAGTATGACGAACCGGCCGACTGGTTTTTTCCGGTGCGAGAATCGCTGGGCGCGGCGCTGCTGATGAATGGAGACCCCACCGGTGCGGAAAAAGTGTTTCGCGATGACCTCGACCGGAATCCGCGGAATCCGCGGTCCTTGTGGGGACTGCATCAGGTTCTGCTGCAGCAAAAGCGCGAGTATGACGCGGGATTTGTCCAGAAGGAGTTTGAGGCTTCGTGGAAAGGGAAAAGCCAGGCGCTGAAGCTCGACGATTTGGTGTAAGGAGTCTATCCCTCCGCGGAAAACTTGGGAGTGCAACGTGGTTCTTGAGGTACTGATTGCGGTCGGTTACGAGCAACCCGGAAGTTGCGAACCTGAGCAGAACATCTGGCACACCTAGCCTAAATCCGACGCGAAGGCACGCAAGGTTTCTAGCCTGAGTTATTACAGCGTGGGAACTTGGGTCAAAGCTTGCGCACAAGTTCCAATGCTTTCTGCATTTGAGGGTCTTCGCCAGCCAGAAGCTGTTCATCCTTCACGCGGCCTTTCCGATACATACCGAATTGGATTTCGCATTCTATTGGGACCTGGCGGTGCACACGTCGGGTCTGACTCCGAGGCGTCGAATTCAAATCAACCAACGGTTGTCGGCGCAGCCGCAATTGGGAGTCGGTGAGCGAAGAAAAGTTATTGGTGCGGTTTTTGCAGCCACAGTGTCAAATCAATCGCAGCGTAGATCTCGCGCAATCAGGAACACCGCCTTTCGGCCCGACGGAATCGCAACCAGACTTTATGGCCTCCTGGATCGTCCTTTCAGTTACGTTCCGTGAGACCCAAGCGGATCTGAAAATGCCCCTTTGGTTTCCGTGGGAGATGCGAAATCCAGAAGGAACGGGTTCGCGGATCAAGTTTTCAGTCATGCTCTGCGCGTCGCGTGTGAGGGGTCTTTTGCAAATTCACACGGAAAAACATTTTGACAAATAGGCCAGCAAGGAATCCGTTTACGTACTTCTGCTGTTCGTCCATTTTCTCCGAAAAGTGCAGCAAGTTAGTCGTTCATGCGCGCAGCATAGGAACCCTTAGATTCGGGGTCGAACATTGTTGCGAAACGTTCGTTGGCGCTCTGGACCAATTTCTCGAGTTGTCCAACTGCGCTGCTCTTCTTCTCGGGGTCCAGCAAGTGTTTAGCGCACCTTGAAAGGTCGGCGGTCCAACATTGGACGTCTTTCCGTGCAGTTGAGACGACGTCCGTGATGTGCTTCGTGTAGGAGCCATTTTCAGTAAGAGAAAATCGCTTTGTAAGCGTTTCTAATGCTTTTTCCTCAAATGAGGCCAGCGATTTTTCAAACGTCGCTGACAGTCCGCCGAATTTCCTTTCTACAAGATCTAGGTCAACCGTCGTTTGGACCCGCCTCATCGCGGCGCCGCCGACCGCCAGAACATCTAGCACAGTTTGTTCGTGAACAGAGGGTGGCTGTGCGGTTAGAACCGCGAGCAGGTCGGAATTATTACTTACCGTGAGGCTGACAATGGTCACAGAATTGTTGTTGCGGTCAAACTGGATCGTGTTTTCCACTTTGGCATCTCCTATGAAGTTTCCAAACAGGTGGCCGTAGGCGAACCGCCCAGAGTAATGTCCCGATCCTTCCTACACGGCAAGCAAATGGACATACGCTTGGCCGTCAGGATCGCTCTATGAGAATTTCTATGCGAAGACATGGACCCTACGTCGCTCAAACATGTTTAGGAGTTGATGGTCGTCAGAACCCGGCCAGGCAAACTCTGGCGGAAAGCTCTCAAAACCAAAGCTTACCTGGCTCTGTTGACATCCTCGCAACTTCATCGAAATTTGAGATCGCGATTGGCCGGCCCCGTGTTTTTCTATGGAGGCAGGAGGTGCGATGGCCGAAGTGGACTCCTGCCTTTTGCCCGCATCGCCCTGCAAGTCTCCGGGCGGTTTCGGCGCTCTGGTACAAACACCGAGATGGGACCGTCGCTTTCACGGGTTTTTCAGGAAGCAGGTTTGCTGGCTCCGTCCACGCATACGGATACATTGCTTGGTTCGGAGCCCTGGCTGCCCGAATGCCTTCACAACCTGCGTCCGCAGATGGCGCAACTCGGCCTTTCGCTCGAGCCCTTAGGTGACTTCGAGACTTTCTCGGAGAGGCTGCAAACCGAAGTCACAGCATTTAAGACAACGACACCGCTGCCTGACCTCGTCAGTGCGTGGTCCCGCAAGCCGGTAAGGGAAGGGGTCTGCTAACCCTCTGCTAATCCGGTGCTGCGCGTGTTTCCTTTGGAAGAAACAGAAGCAACGCGAACGACACCAGCATGCAAGCGCTAACGATTCCCAATCCGCCATAAATACTGCCTGTTCTCTGCTTCATGAACCCAACCACCAAGGGTCCCACAAAACCGCCGAGGTTCCCGACGGAATTGATCAACGCGAAGCCGGTCGCGACGGCGTAACCTGAAAGAAACTCGCTGGGCATGGCCCAAAAGGGAGCCAGAAAGCCGCAGAGACCAATCTCCACGAAGGACAAGAGCGCCACCGCAAACAAAGGCGAACGAGCAGAGCTCAAGAGCGCGAGAGCCAAGACTGCGGCCAGTACTGGCAAGGCCGCGTGGAATTTCCTTTCCAGTCTTCGATCGGAACTTCGCGAAATGAGAACCATGGCGGTCGCGGACACCAGGCTCGGGATCATGATCAGCAGTCCGACGGTGGTATTGGAGTATGCACTCGACAGGGACTTGATGATTTGAGGTGTCCAAAAACTCATCGTATATCGGCCGACCATCAGGCCCGAATAAAGCAAGACTAGGTACCAAACGCGGCGGCTCGTTAATGTAGCGGGCACGGAGTATTGGCGATGTTTCAAATTTTCCGGTTGTTCGCTTTTCAATTCCGCCTGAATCCATTCCTTCTCCTCTGTGGTCAGAAAACCAGCGTCCTGCGGCCGGCTTGGCAGGACAAAGTAGGTGATGACTCCAAACAGGATGGGCGGAATGCCTTCAAGAATCAGCAGCCACCGCCAGCTCCCGATTCCAAGCCAGTGGACGTGGTCCAGGATGTAGCCAGACAGGGGCGATCCCACGATACTGGATACTGGCAGCCCCAGGAGAAACAACGCAATCGCACGCGCTTGTTCCCGCTTGGGAAACCAATAGGTCAGGTACAAATAGACTCCCGGAACGTAACCCGCCTCGGCCAGACCGAGCAGAAATCGCGCCCAGTACAATTGGTGAACGTTGTGCACGAAGCCGGTCAGTGTCGCAATGACACCCCAGCTGATCAAAATGCGGCCGATCCAGATTCGTGCGCCGATCTTGTGCAGCAGTAGATTGCTCGGAACTTCAAAGAGGAAGTATCCGATAAAGAAAATTCCTGTCAGCAGTCCGAACTGCTGACTAGTGATCGCCAGATCCTGGTTCATAGTCAGCGCAGCGATGCCGATGTTGATGCGGTCCAGGTAACAAATGACGTACAGGATGAAGAGGAAAGGGAGAATGCGGATTCGTACTTTCCGAATCGCTTGCGTTCCAATCGGGATGGTAGCTAATTCGGGAGTGGGCGCCATGCTCAAAGCGCTTCCTTCAGCAGGCTTGACTGACCGGTGGCAAGTGAAGATTGAGCATACAGTATGCTTTGGATGCAAGTCCGTCAAACCAATCGCGAGCATGGCGAGCGCCAGGCCGGAATATCCAGCTGTTTTGGTGGACTTTGGGCGAAACAGATGGCTCAGTGGGCGTATTACGGGCTATGCGGAAGTAATTCCAAGAGGCCTGCCCTGATCACACCGTTCCTGTCGAGTAGCCGGGCGCCATCGCTGGCGCCCAGCCCTCTAAGAACCGGACTTGAAGGTTTCCCATTCATCCGGCTCGAGCACTCAAAAACGCCCCCTGAACAACGAGGACGCGGCCTGATTCAAAACGAAGCAGACCTACTCGATACTGACTTGCTGCCGATTCGCACGGCGGAGGGAATTCCGCCCGCT
>Ga0209625_1000172_pt1 | contig 15796 bp, 12 predicted proteins | sample JacPin_JW_Ref_M2_FD_187960 | JGI IMG/M metagenome (GOLD analysis project Ga0209625, IMG submission 187960) | Forest soil microbial communities from Algoma, Ontario, Canada - Jack Pine, Ontario site 1_JW_Ref_M2 (SPAdes) (version 2) | ecosystem: Environmental > Terrestrial > Soil > Boreal...
CGGAGCCGGTTGGTCCGGTCACGAGCACGAGTCCGCGCGGCTTGTCGCACAATCCCTTTACAACCAGCGGCAATCCGAGAGCGTCGAAGCCTTTGATTTCCCACGGAATGGTACGGAAGACGGCACCGACCGCCCCGCGCTGATTGAAAACGTTGCCGCGGAAGCGGGCCAGGTTTTTCAAACCGAAGGAGAAGTCCAGCTCCAGATTCTCTTCGAAGCGGTGTTTCTGCGCATCCGTTAAAACGCTATAAGCAAGTGACTTGGTATCCGCCGCAGTGAGAGGCGGCATGTCAAGAGGCCGGAGCCGCCCGTGCACGCGCACACGCGGGGCGCTATTCGTGGTGATGTGGAGGTCGCTGCCTCCCATTTCGATCATCTTCTTCAGTAATTCACTGAGCGTAATTCCGGCCATCAGGCACCTTCAATTTTATAAAACCGTTTCGCGCAGGACTTCTTCCATGGTGGTCTGTCCAAGCGCAACCTTTATTAAACCGCTGCGCCGCAGCGTGATCATGCCCTGCTCGATCGCTTTCTTCTTTAATTCCAAGGCGGAGGCGCCAACAAGAATCAATTCGCGGAGCTCATCGTTAATTTCCATAACTTCGTAGAGACCGGTGCGGCCTTTGTAGCCGCGCTTGTTACACGTAGTGCACCCCTTGCCGTGGTAGATCTTGGTGGTCTTGGCCTCTTCCGTGGTGTAGCCAGCATCGATGAGCGCCTGGTGCGGAACTTCCAGCTCTTCCTTGCAGCTCCCGCAAATGCGCCGCACAAGACGCTGGGCGCAAATCAGGTTCACCGAGGTAGCCACGAGAAAAGGCTCGATACCCATGTTCATCAAGCGGCTGATGGTCGAAGGTGCATCATTGGTATGCAGCGTGGATAACACCAAGTGGCCAGTGAGCGCGGCCTTGACCCCGATTTCCGCCGTTTCAAAGTCGCGAATCTCGCCGACCAGAATAATGTTGGGGTCCTGGCGCAGGAAAGCACGGAGAGCGGCGGCAAAGTTCAGACCGATCTGTTCTTTCATCTGCACTTGGTTGATGCCCGCCAATTGGAACTCGACCGGATCTTCCGCGGTCATGATGTTGGTGTCAACTGTATTTAACGTTGCGACGGAGGAATACAGGGTGTTGGTTTTGCCCGAACCCGTCGGACCGGTCACCAGCACCATCCCGTAGGGCTTCAAGATGTTGCGTTCGAATTTCTTGAGCGACTCCGGTTCAAAGCCGAGCTTGGTCATGTCCAGCCGGAGATTTTCCTTGTCCAGCAACCGCATAACGACCTTTTCGCCGTAGAGGGTGGGCACGGTCGAAACGCGGAAGTCCAGTTCCTTTTTCTTACCATCGGCCTTGTACTTGATCATGATGCGGCCGTCTTGCGGCAAACGCTTTTCCGCAATGTCCAGTTTCGCCATAATCTTCAAGCGGCTGGTAATGGCGTCCTTCAGGCGCAACGGCGGGGTCATCACCGTAGCAAGTTGTCCGTCGATGCGGAACCTCACGCGCATTTCGAGCTCGTAAGGCTCGATATGGATGTCGCTGGCGCCACGCTTCACGGAGTCCGTCAAGATTAAGTTGACGAGCTTGATGATGGGAGCTTCTTCCGCGGCCTTCTCCAGCGTGGCGGTGTCCAGCTCCGATTCTTCGGCGGCCAATTCCAGCTCGTTGTCTTCATCAACGAGGTCCTTCATCAAATTGCTGATCTCTTCCTGATTCGTTGACGACCCACCGTAAAAGCGCGTGATGGCGTCACCGATGGCCGACTCCGAGGCCACTACCGGCTCAACGTTGAACCCCGTCATGAATTTAATATCGTCCATCGCGAACACGTTGGTGGGATCCGTCATGGCTATGGTGAGAACGGAGCCGACGCGCGACAGCGGGATGACCTGGTAGCGCGATGCCGTGTCTTGCGGAATAAGCTTGATGACGTTGGGATCGATTTCGTAATACTTCAGGTTGATGGAGGGAACGCCGTATTGACGCGAGAGAACTCCGGTGATGTCATCATCGGTGATGAAGCCCATCTTGGTCAGGCAGCTTCCCAGCTTGCCTCCATTAGCGCGCTGAAACTCGAGCGCTTTTTGGAGCTGGTCCTGCGTGATCAGGCTTTCTTTAACTAATATTTCGCCTAAACGGACGGACATCCGCAGTACTCCCGGCGGGTTTGCACCCAGCGCTCACCTTAGCAAATCGAGCAGTGGAAGGTAGCCAGAATTTCGCCGGCCGTTCTGAAATGGCTAATACCTGCCCGAAAGGGCAGGTCCTGCAAGGAGAGGGCTGGTAGAAATCTTGACTTGCCTCCGTACGCTGGCTATCGTGCCATAGAGATGTCTGCACGAACAATAGGGACGCATTCTGCTCATGACCTGACGCCGCTGACGAAAAATGTCCACGGTGCACGCGGCGCCCTCTGCATTTCATCCCAGATGCACGCTTCATCACGTGTTTTGATGATTCAAAAATCATGAGCCGATTGGACAGCAAACAGCGCTGGGGTCTCGCCATCGGCGGAATACTTCTGACGTTGCTGCTGGCCGCCGTCTTCACCTTCGGATCGCTCAACGTACCATTTGAGCCCAAGAGCTGGCGGGCCGTGATGGTGCTGTACGCTGTCTCCAGTTTTATCACCGCCGCTTTTCTCGTCTTCGGCCTCATCCTCGCGCGCACCATCCTGCGTCTCTGGGTGGAACGCCGCCGGGAACAACTCGGGGCTCGCTTTAAGACGAAGATGGTTGTCGGCGCAATGGCCATTTCCCTGCTGCCGATCATCTTCATGTTCATCGTCAGCTACTCGCTGATCAATCGCAGCCTGTTGCTGTGGTTCCCCAGACCACTCGAGATCGCCTCCGACGAGACGCAGAAACTCCTGAGTGATCTGGGGCAGGCGCAACTGCCACGGCTTCGCGGGTTGGCTTTGGCGGCGCAAGCAGAGTCAGGCAGTCCCAGCGCAGATTTCCTGCAACGTGTCTTCGCGAAGGGCGCGGATGCGGTCTGGATTCTGGATGGCGACGGCAAAGTGATACGGGGCGGCATCGTTTGCGACGACCTGCGGGCGGATCGCACCGGCGCGGCTTGTGTGGAGCATGATGTTCCAGGCCAGTACTTGCGAACGTTGCAGAGTGGAGTGGAAGTTTGGGCTGCCGGCGGAAGGAGATACTTTGCCGCTCGCGTCCCGCCATTACAAGAAGGCAAGGCAGGGGGGTTTGCCGTTGCCGGATATCGCACCAGCCCCGACGTTATCGAGCGGCTGACGGCCATTCAATCCCAGACGCGCGAGTATTACCAGGAAAAGCAGGACCTGCGCGCACTAAAGCGGCAGATGCTAGAGATTCTCCTTCTTTTCACGGTGCTGCTGCTCTCCGCGGTCATGTGGCTGGCGTTGTTTCTAGCAAAGCAAGTCACCGTCCCCATTCAGGCCCTTGCGGAAGGGACGCGGGAGGTTTCCTCCGGCAACTTTGATTACCAGGTCCCGGAGCAAGCTCAGGATGAACTGGGAATCCTGGTGCGCTCGTTTAACACCATGACCACGCAGTTGCGCGACAGCCGCTCTCAAATCGATCAGTTCACCCGGAATCTCCAGCAAGCGGTGCAGGAACTCGAGCGGCGGCGCCAGCTCATGGAAACCGTTCTGGAGAACATTCCTACTGGGGTTATTTCGCTCGACGCCGCGGGCGCCATTCTTCGTGTGAATACTTCGGTTTCGAGAATGTTCGGCGCCGGCAGTTCTGACTCTCACTCTCTCGAAGGGCTTCTCGGCGCGGATGCGGCTCGCATCGTGCACTACCTGATGCGCAGATCCCTGCGCATGGGAGTGGTTTCCCGTGAGATCGAAACGGTCGCCTCCGGACGCGTGCTGCACCTCGCAGTCACGGTGAGTTCGCTGGGCCCGCGCCGCGCGAACACCGGGTACGTCCTCGTCCTGGACGATCTGACGGAAGTGCTCCGCGCACAGAAATCGGCGGCGTGGCAGGAAGTCGCGCGGCGCATCGCCCATGAAATCAAAAATCCGCTGACTCCGATTCAGCTTTCCGCCCAGCGTTTGCTGCGATTCCTGGAGCGGCGCGACATCTCTCAATCGGCGGCGACGCGTTATTCGGAGCTGGCCAAGTTGGTCCAGGAATGTTCGCGCTTGATCGAGCGGGAAGTTTCCACGCTCGCCGCACTGGTCAACGAGTTTTCGCAGTTCGTGCGCTTCCCTACTGCGAAGCTCGTACCCACCAATGCCAACACCATCGTCCATCAGGCCGTGGAAGTTTTCTCCGGACGGCTCGATGGCATCACGCTCAAGACGGCGCTTGCCGAGAATCTGCCGGCGGTGCGTGCCGACGGCGGATTGCTTCGCAGCGTCGTCGTGAATCTTATCGACAATGCCGCTGAAGCTCTGGAGAACTCGGCGTTCCGGGAAATCGTGGTTTCGACGCTAGCCCATTCCGATGCGGAAACCGTGGTGATCTGCGTCTCAGACAGCGGCACCGGCATTTCGCCAGAAGACAAGGACAGACTCTTTCTGCCGCATTTCTCGACCAAGGACCGCGGAACCGGACTCGGCCTGGCCATCGCCGCTCGCATCGTGGCCGAACACGGCGGCAGTATCCACGTCGAGGACAACCTTCCGGTAGGCTCTCGCTTCCTCGTTGAACTACCAGTCGCGGAATTGACGCCCGCCTCCCTCGCCGACCACAATGGATCGGACGCGACTCGATGAACCCTGGACCGCATCTCCTCGTCGTGGACGACGAGGCTGGCATTCGTGAATCTCTCTCATCGATTCTCGAGGACGAGGGCTACCACGTGGAAGCTGTGGGTTCCGCTGAGGAAGCCCTGGAGCGCGCCGCCGCAGGTGATTTCGAGGTCGTTCTCCTGGACGTCTGGCTTCCGGGCATCGACGGCCTCGAAGCGCTAAGCCGTTTGCAAGCGTCCCCGCGGCCGCCCGCGGTCATCATGATTTCCGGTCACGGCACAATCGAGACGGCCGTGCGGGCTACAAAGCTCGGCGCCTTCGATTTCATCGAGAAACCCCTTTCGCTTGAGAAGATCATCGTCCTGGTTCGCAACGCCATTCAACAGCGCCGCCTCGAAGACGAAAACCAAGTGCTGCGCAGCGAACTCGGTTATCGCTACCAGGTTATCGGCGACAGCGTTCCCATGAAAGCGATGCGCCAGCAGATTACCGTCACGGCGCCGACCAACGGCCGCGTGCTGATCTACGGTGAGAGCGGTACGGGCAAAGAGCTGGTTGCGCGCGCGTTGCACGCTGCGAGCCTTCGCAGCAAGGGCCCTTTCGTGGAAGTCAATTGCGCGGCCATTCCTGAGGAACTGATCGAGTCCGAGCTCTTCGGGCACATTAAGGGCAGCTTTACCGGCGCGACGGAAGACAAGATCGGTAAATTTCAAAAGGCCGACGGCGGGACGCTGTTCCTCGATGAAATCGGCGACATGAGCCTGCGCACGCAATCGAAAGTTCTGCGGGTACTCGAGGAACAGCGCTTCGAGCGCGTGGGCTCCAACGCCACCTTGAGCGTCGACGTGCGCGTCATCGCCGCAACGAACAAGCATCTCGAACAGGAAATCGCGCGCGGCTCCTTTCGCCAGGATCTTTTCTATCGCCTGAACGTGATTCCCTTTTACGTGCCGGCCTTGCGCGACCGCAGGGAGGATATCCCCACGCTGGCAAGATATTTCCTGAGCGAATTCAGCTCGGCCTACGGAAAGAAAACGCGCGAGCTCAGCGACTCGGCCATGGAAATCCTTATCCGCTATCCCTGGCCGGGAAATGTTCGCGAACTGCGAAACCTCGTCGAGCGGCTCGTCATCGTTTGCCCGCAGGCGCGCATCGAGCCGCATCACCTCCCGCCCGAACTCTTTCGCGGCGCCGCGGAAAGCCCCCACCATCCTTACTCGACGCTGCATGAAGCGCGCAGCGCCTACGAGCGGGAATTTATACTGCGGAAATTGCAGGAGCACCGCTGGAACATGACGCAAACGGCAACAGCCCTCGGCCTGGAACGCAGCCACCTCTACCGCAAGATGAAATCTCTGGGAATCGCTGCCCCCGACTAAAACTTGCCGAACCGGTAGCGTAACCGTCACGCTTCGCGCATTTCTCGTTTCCTGCGAGACAGCGAATTCGTGTAAAATCCTCCCAACCGGTGTCTCACTTTTGGGAAGACGGACTGGATCAGCGGAGCTCGCGAGGACGCTCATGGTCCACCGCCGCTTCATTCACTGAACTCTGCACCAGCCTCACCGGCCGGCCCATCGCCTTAGGACGCACGTCGGAAACTGGGAGAGTCCCCGATGATGAGAATCGCTGTTTTTTTGACGGCAATCTTGGCCGTCTCCGTTTTTGCCGCGCAGGCGCAGAACACCATCACGGAATCAGGCCGTCAATCTGACTTCGTGGCGCAACCGCGGACATTTCTCCCGCATAACTGGGTCCGCGGGTATACGGATTTTTCCGTGGCGCCGTCGCACAACGAACCGGATCTCGGACGTTGCATGTTTCCTCAGCCAGCCAGTGCGGGCGGGACAGCCTCCGCGTGCACGGCCTACGCACGCTATCTATTCAGCGGATACGTTGAGCTTCAGCCGCTGGGCCGCACGGTGGCGCGGCACTTCTTTCTATTTTTCGAGCCGAGATTCAGCTTCGGAAGAAATATCCCCCAGCTCACCTACACCGCATCCATGACGCCGATTGCTTACGACCGTTCGATTGGAATCGGTTTTCAGTTGCCGAGAAATTTCGAATTGCGCGCGACGCAACATCAGGTGGATTGGCTCGGACGTTATAGCGGATCCCTAGGCACGGCGGACCTTCGCACCAATGGTCCGAATGGTCTCTATGCCACCTTTGGCGTGCGCTGGTCTTTCGGGGGATACGGGCGTCAGGGAGCCCCGTCGGAATATTAGCCTCGCAATCTAAAAACCCTGGGCTTCTTCCATTATGGCAAGACCCGAATTCACGATCCTTCCCAGACGAATGTTTCTTATTCTTTTTCTTCCAACTCGCTGGCAAGCCCTTCCAGTTGATAGCGCCAGTCGAGTTCACGAACCTTTTGGGGATTTTCCCGCCAATCCAGTGCTACTTTCACGAACAGTCCAAGGTAAATCTTGCTGCTGAGGATGGCCTCTAGCTCTTTGCGCGCTTCCGTTCCAATCTTTTTGAGCATCTCGCCTTTGTGGCCGATCAGTATTTTTTTCTGCGAATCGCGCTCCACATTCATGACTGCTTCGATGCGCAGCAGCTTGGGAGTCTCCTCATATTTTTCAACCACCACTGCGAGCGCATAAGGCACTTCGTGGTACATCACCTGAATAGCCTTTTCGCGAATGATCTCCGCGGCCAGGAATCGTTCCGGCTGGTCGGTCACCTGATCTTCGGGGAAGTATGGCTCTCCTTCCGGCAACTGCTTCAGAATCTCGTCAAGAAGTTCTTCACAGCCCGCGCCGTTCAGCGCGGAGAGGGGCAGGATCGCGGCAAAATCGAAGGCTTTCGCAAAAGCATCGATCAGCGGCAGAAGTTTGGGCTTCGGCAACCGATCGACTTTGTTCAGCGCCAGAATCGTTTTCCCGCGAAACCTCTTTGCCTTTTCCAGCAGCAAATCGTCCGCATGCGGATGCATCCGGCTGGCATCGACCATCAGCAACAGCACGTCGATCCCCTCCAGCGCTGCCGCCACTTCCTGCATCATCTGCCGTCCCAGCGCCGAATCGGCTTCGTGCAGGCCCGGCGTGTCGATAAACACGATTTGCCCTTGCGGCTTGGTCACAATTCCCTGAATGCGATTGCGCGTGGTCTGTGGTTTGGAAGTAACGATCGCGATCTTCTGTCCGACCAACCGGTTCACAAGCGTGGACTTCCCCGCATTCGGCCGCCCCACAACGGCTACAAACCCAGACCGGAACGCCTTTTTCTCCAGCTTTTCTTCTTTCTCCACTGGTCACTCTTCTCTGCGATCTTTCGCATCCTCGGTGTCGTCTGGTACCTGCCTGGGTTCCTGATTCTGCGAACACTACCGCTTCGTGGGCACAGCCTTCATCTGCCTGCGAATCCGCACGCGCAGTACTTTTCTCTGGTTTGCTTCCAGAACTTCGAAGCGATGATCCGCCAAGTCGATCTTGTCACCAGGCGCGGGCACTTTGCCGGAAGCATGGCTCAGCAAACCTGCCAGAGTGGTTACCGCCTCATCCGTCTTGTCACCGAACTGCACGCCAAGTAATTCCTCCACTTCGCCGATTCGCATGCTGCCGCGCATGACCAATCCTCCATCTGGCTCGCGCACTACATCCGGCGCCGGAGGCTTTCCTGCGTTTCCGCTTTCTCCGACGATCTCTTCCACCAGATCTTCCACGGTCGCAATGCCCGCCACCGTTCCATGCTCGTCGATCACCACCGCAAGCGGCTGCCCCTTCTGGCGCATTTCGCGCAGCAACTCCGAACCAATCTTCGTTTCCGGGATGAAGAGAACGGGCTTGACCAGTTCGCGCACTTTGCGCTTCAGCAAATCCTGGTCCGCGATTTGCAAAAGGTCCTGCGAGTAAACGACGCCGAAAATATCGTCGAGCGTTTTCTCGTACACGGGAATCTTATTCAATTTCGTCTCGACAACCTTCGCGTGCAGGTCTTCGAGCGTCGCGTCCGCGGGCATGGCCACAATGTCGGGCCGCGGAGTCATCACTTCGCGCACCCGTTTGTCGCTGAATTCCACGACTTGCTCGATCAAGTCCGCCTGTTCCGGCTCGATGATGCCTTCTTCTTCCGCGGCTTCCACCAGCGCTTCGATGCCCTCTTCGGTGCGCTGCTCCTCGGTCTTTTCGGCCTCGTGTTCCGAAATACGCGCCAGCGATTCCGCGCCTTCCAGGAACACGCGCACGGGCCAGACGAACCACATGGCTCCGCGAACCAGCGGCAAAAGAGGCAGCAGCCAGCGCCCTGTGGTGCGGTACAACAACATGTCCGGAATAAAGTGCATCGCAACGACGACTTCGAGCACAAGAAACACGAAGAACTCGACGAAAGATTCCCAGGTGCCAGTGACGAAGTACACCACCCCTCGTGTCGTCTCGAGCACCAGGAACGCCAGCCAGAAGTGACCGAGGATTCGAAAGGTCCGCCCGCCGCTGCGGCGATTGATTTTCAGCTTTGGCTCGATCTCCGATTCAAAGATCTCCAGATGTTGATGGATGCGGCCCGTAGTCATGCGGCCCAGTTCGCGGTAAATCAGCGTCAGGTAGGAGAAAATGGGCAGGGTAAACGCTACCAGCACGACGCTGAACACGTAGAGCCAGTACGAAAAAACAACGGGCAGCCTGAGACCATCCAGCGCGGCAATGAACACGAAGCACCCGCTTAGACTCATCACGTCAACCCGAAGCGCTTGCGCAGCTTCTGCTCAATTTTATCCATCTGGCCATGGTCGGTTTCGTGATCGTAGCCCAGCAAGTGCAAAACGCCATGGAGGATCAGCACTTGAAGTTCACTCGAGAGAGTGCGTCCGTTTTTCTTTGCGTAACGTCGTGCCGTCGACGGTGAAATGGCAATGTCGCCCAGGTATTCGCCGGCCTTCGCCCTGCTCGAGCCGCGCGGCAGCCGCACCGGCCTTCGCCGCACCACTGCGGGAAAAGAGAGCACGTCGGTGGGACCCATCTTCTTGCGAAACTTCTCATTCATCCGCGCGATCTCTGCATCGCTCACCAGGCAAACCGTCAGGCCCGCTTCCTGCAACCCCAGTTCGGTTTTCACGCGGCGCAGAAAAGATTCGAGTGGACGCCGCGCCAGGCGCTCCGCCCGCTGGCGGTTCACAATCATCCTTGCTGTATTTCTTTTTCCCGTTCTTTACCGGATTCTCTCGTTGGCGTTCCCGCTTTGCCGTTCGCGGCGTTCCCCCCGCGCTGCGGGTGAACTACATCATACTCTTCATAGGCGCGGATAATCTGCTGCACCAGGTTGTGCCGCACCACGTCCTTCTCTCCGAACTGCACGACGCCGATCCCTTCGATCTTCCCGCAAACTTCCAGCGCTTCGACCAAGCCGGATTTTTTCCCTTGCGGCAGGTCGATCTGCGTCACGTCGCCGGTAATCACCGCCTTGGAGTTGAACCCCAGCCGCGTGAGGAACATCTTCATTTGCTCGCTCGTGGTGTTTTGCGCTTCGTCGAGTATCACGAACGAATCGTTCAACGTGCGGCCGCGCATGAACGCCAGCGGCGCCACTTCAATGATTCCCTTTTCCAAAAAGCGCTCCAGTTTGTCTGCATCCAGCATGTCGTACAGCGCGTCGTACAGCGGCCGCATGTACGGATCGATCTTCTGCTGCAGCGTGCCCGGCAAAAATCCCAGCCGCTCTCCCGCTTCCACCGCAGGCCGCGCCAGGATGATGCGATTTACTTGCTTCGTCAGAAGTGCGCTGACTGCCATCGCCACGGCGATGTAGGTTTTCCCGGTGCCGCCTGGACCGATGCCGAACATCATGTCGTGTTTCTCGATCTCTTCCATGTAGCGCTTCTGGCTGGCGTTCTTCGGGGTCACTTGTTTCTTGCCGAAGGAGCGCACCCGGCTATGCTCAAACATTCCGCGCGGCGATTCATGCGGTTCCTCGGTCGCCACGCGCATCAGCGATTTCACTTCCGCGGCGGAGAGCGTGCGTCCATGCCGGGTGAGGTGGTTGTATTCCTCCACGATCTTCACGGCCTGGTCGACGCAGTCCTGCTCGCCTTCGATGGTCAGCCGCGTGTCGTGGAGATGCGTGCGCACGCGCAGCGCGTCTTCGAGCACGCGCACGTTCTCATCCAGCGTGCCAAAGAAGGGTTCGATTTGCCCAGAAATGTGTACGGTACGTCGCATCCAATTGGAAGGTTTTCCTGTTACCGGAACCGGTTGGCCGATGGGATTCCTCCTGCCTCGTTCACAACGGGGAGAAACTAATACCACCCTAGCGCAGCACTCCGGCCCGGTCAAGTTACGGCTTTGTGACTGTTCTCATCGAGATCGATTTTCATCGAATGCGCGGAACGGCCGGAACCGGCAAATCCTCTTCAGCGGAAGCGGCGGAAAACGCAATCGCAGCCTGAACGTCCTCCGGCTTCAAGGCAGGAAAATCCTTCAGAATCTCTTCGAGAGAATCGCCGTCAGCCAGGCTGGCCAGGATTGTCCGCAGAGTTACGCGCGTGCCTTTGAAGACAGCCTCTCCCCCGCAGACCGCTGGGTCGCGGACGATTCGGTCTTCATAGTTCTTCAAATTGCCAGTTGCGCCGCTCAATGGATTGCCTCACTCTTGCCGGTTCATTTTATCACCCTGGACGGTGTTTATGTGGATGCGATTTTCCTCGCTGCGGTCAAGTTACGTGTTCATGTAAAAATAAGTCGTGTTGAATACGAGGGATAAAAACGCGAAGAAGGAACGTCAAAACCCGCACACGCAAAACCGGCGTATGCGGCACCCGAATCTTTCCCGAGGCTCGGTCTTTGGCCCACCCGCCCTTTCAATTGCCAACCGGCGGGCTAGAGGACGACGGCATGTCCGAAGTGAACTTTCTTCTCTCGGACAATATGAGAGTCTCGCTTCTCTGTAAGCACTCCGGCAAGATAGGGCACATCAGGGATGACGTCGACCTGCTCGCGCCCGAACTGGCCCTGGAACGAGTATTCGCTTCCGTTCACATTCATCGTGCGGAACGAAAAGCCCTGCGGGGTTAGCTGGGACCACGCGAACTTGAAATGCTTTCCATGGAAGTGAAAACCTGGCAAAGTCGGCGCTTCCGGATCGTTCTCCTTTTTCGGGATCGGCTTTCCATCCGGACTGATGATCAGCGCTGTTTCGCCGATTTCCTGATCACCCAAATCTACGTAATAAAGGCCGTAGAGTTCGCTGACTATCTCTTGCTCTGTTTGCGTTGCGACCGGAACAGGAGCATGGAACAGATAGCTCGACGCTGGCATTTCGCGCAGCGCCGATTGAATCGCTTTCTCTGCCAGCGGGGCCATCACCGCGTAACCCGCTGCGTTGGGATGGAGCCCATCCTCGCTGAGCTCCTTCTTTAGCAGGCCATGCTCATCCACCATCGCCGGGAAATAGTCGAGGAACACGTGGTCATTCACCGCGGAGTACTTTCTAATCCAGGCGTTCAATTCCAGAATCTTTTCCGGCGGACGCTTGATGCGCACATCGAGCGGATTGCCATCGCGGTCATGCCCATAGTTGCTCACCGGCAACACTGAGGACAGCACTACGCGAATGCCATTGGCGCGGGCCAGCTCCGCCATCGACGCGAGGTTCCCTTCCGTTTCCTCCAGCGCGATCGGACCGGTATTCCCTGCAAGGTCGTTTGTGCCCGCCAGAATCACCACCACCTTCGGGTGTAGCGCGATCACGTCCGCGCGAAAACGCACCAGCATCTGCGGCGTAGTCTGCCCGCTGATTCCCCGTCCAATGTACGGCTTCCCCGGGAAAAATGCGCCGAACCGGGGCTGCACCCACGCGTCCGTAATGGAGTCGCCCATGAACACCGCGCGCTGTTCGTTCTTCGCCGGAGCCGCCACGCTGGCATTGGCATCCCCATAGCGCGCGAGATCCGGCCAATCCTTCAGCCGTTTCTCCTGTGCCTCCAACCTCGCCTTCGCTTCCGCCAAACCGGCGCAATCTTCCGCGGCCTTGGGCGGCTCTTGCGTTTTCACCTGCGTCTGCGCTTGCCCGAAAACCGCGCTGGCAAACACAGCCACCGCCAAAACGAGACGGCCAACCAAGTTCATCGCGCCTTTCATCGATTTCCCCTCCCTACAAGGTCAATAATTTAGAACTAAGTCAAAACTCACGACTCCGCTGCGGTCAAGTTACACGTTCGTGTGGGAATATGAGGAAAAAAACGGGAAAAAGGAACGTCAAAACCCGCACACGCAAAAACTGGCGTATGCGGCCCCCGAATCTTTCTGGAGACTCGGTCTATGGCCCACCCGCCGTCTGCCGCAGGGCATGCTCAATGCGCCGATCGGGGATGAGCCAGAGAACCGCGACGAAGACGTAGATCGCCTGGGCCGTCCAGGACGAAAAAAGACTGCTGAATATCCCGGCCACATATAAGAGCGGCGAGAGCTTTCCCTTCCAGTCACTTCCAATCGCCTTGCGGAGCACCGAGTCTGGCCCCTGCGAAGCGATGATGGCGTGCTGCAGGATGAAATAGGCAATGCCAGCCATCAACAAAACGAAACCGTAAAGGGCAGTGGGCGGAAGCCCAAAGTGATTCTGGCCCATCCAACCCGTGGCAAAGGGGAAAAGGGACAGCCAGAACAGCAAGTGCAGATTGGCCCACAGAATCGGCCCGGTGACGCGAGTCGTGGCATGCAACATATGGTGGTGATTGTTCCAGTAGATCCCTACATACAAGAAGCTCAGCACGTAGCTGAGGAAAACCGGAAGCAGCGGGCGCAACACCGCAACGCTTTCGCCCTGCGGCACCCTCATTTCCAGCACCATGATGGTGATGATGATCGCGATTACGCCGTCGCTGAAAGCTTCCAGGCGCCCTTTGCCCATGACGGACATACTACAGGAGCCAAGGCGTGGAATTCACTCACGGACTTGGCAACATGCCCTGGCACTGCCGCGAGTTCGTGGTAAGGGGGATTACGACGGCCGTCTGCTGGCCTTCGGCGCGAACCTGTGAGAGGCGTTTTTCGGAATTAAGGCACGGCCACCCGTCAAAAATACGTCGTGTGGGAATATGAGGGATAAAGACAGGAAAAAGGAACGTCAAAACCCGCACACGCAAAACCGGCGTATGCGGCACCCGAATCTTTCCGGAGGTCCGGTCTATGGCCCACCCGCCACGGCTGGTCTTTACGAATTGAGTGAACAAGGGCTGACTCCTTTCAAGGGTGAAATCGAAATCAGCCAGTTTCAACCGTTATGTGCCGCGAAATCACATCGAGGTCAGAGGAAAGCTGTCATGCGGACAACAATACAGAGTCTTGAAACCCCCTGCGAAGGAACGCTCCACTTCTGGACTCTTTTTGTCCAGTTAGGAAACGGTGGGTGGCATTGTGCGGCAGCAACTGCGTTACGGGGGTGGCTGGCCGAGGAGGATCGGTGTCTAATACATTTATGAGGGTGATGCCACTGCGAATGCGAAGCCCAGGGTTGAAGCTCTTAGTTCTCTTCGTCGCTGCGTGTGGTGCTGGCCTCGGGCTGATAACTTGGTTGCGAACCTCGAATCACAAAATCACTGACCAGGAGTTGCTCCGAGAGGCGGTCGCCGAATAGAAGCGAGCCGGCGAACCCGGCGAAGGCCCCAACTATCAGATCTTCGAGCAACAGGCAGCACAGGGTTACTACGAGGATGCGGCAGCCACAGGCCGTCTGTTCAAACGTGCCGACGATGTCCAGTGGTCAATCGCCGAATTGGTGAAGATTCGTGCCGAAAACGGAGACATTCAAGGTGCGAAAAACTCTATTAAGAGCCTGGCCGGCTCAGCCTTGCAAAAGAAAGGTGCCGAGGTAGTCGCTCTGATCCAGGCTCAGAACGGAGATTTGTCGGGTGCGCTTGAAACGATCGTTCCCTTCGGCGAATCCGATGAGGTTTTCCTAGAGTATGGACGTCGCCAAATTGAGATGGTGGACTTTGAGGGAGCGCTTGATACCGCTGGGCGAACTAAATCGGGCTATCAACTCTTCTACAACATCGGCGATGCCCTGCGCATTCGCGGGGAGCAAAGCCGTGCCGGTAAACTCGCCGCTCACATGAAGGACCGTAAGTTCGCTGCTCTCTTCCTGGACCGCGCACGATTCACTCTTTGGCCCACTGTGACCGAGCGCGTCATTGTTCAAGCAACTCCTTGCGACATTGCCAACGATTACGGACTACACGGAAGGTTTGTCGAAGCTGATGCACTGATCGAGCATAACAAATGTGCGATCGTCTCCTTCGTGGCCATCCGTCAGTACGCCGTCGACCCGTCGGGCGCAGAACACCTGCTCCGCGGCGCGTCAGAGCCGCCAGATTTGACCTATGGACTGGAGCAGTTCGCCGTCCAAGCGGCGAACAAGGGCGACATAGCTGAGGCCTTGCGTTTTCTCAACGATCTTTCGAGTCTGACCACAACTCGGGGCGGGGCAAGTCGAGTACGTGCTGAAGCTGAAGCCAGAAGCGCCGAAGCAGTTCACGAAATCGCGCGTGCCTGGACGATCAAAGACGGACCCAGGGTAGTTCTCAAGTGGGCACCCTCCAGACCGACAACTGGAGAGCGAACCTGGGCTTTACTGGGTATGGCGGAGGCATTGGGACACGCAAGGCCAACGCAATAGTTCTCGGCCGGACATCCACTTATGTTCAGGTCTCACTCTCTCAAGACCTGTGAAAGTCCGATTGCGCCCCGGCTAGCTCACATAAATCGAAACACGACATAACTGCAGCACTAACAACCGAAAACTGAAAACCTTTTCCCTCGCTCGGCCAGTGCCTTAATCATTACCTGTACTCTGGTACGGAGGCTCTATGGACGCGAGCCTTCCGTACCGCGAAGATGTGAATCGAAGCTGAGATTAATACTTTCAAAATTTATCCGGGATGAGAAGGGGTGCGACCATGACAAGGAAATTCATTCTTCTCGGTGCTCTTGCGAGCCTGGCCTTGAGTACCTCTTCGCGGGCCGAAGAGCTTGCGAATCCAGCCGCTCCTCTCGGCAGCGCCGTCCTCACCGGCAAAATCAGTTGCAATGGGTACCTCAACGTTCCCATGACCGCCGATCAAGAGCAGTCGCTTCCACTCCAGGTCATCGCCAATCTGGAATGCGGCCAGGAAGTC
>Ga0209625_1000173_pt1 | contig 15785 bp, 18 predicted proteins | sample JacPin_JW_Ref_M2_FD_187960 | JGI IMG/M metagenome (GOLD analysis project Ga0209625, IMG submission 187960) | Forest soil microbial communities from Algoma, Ontario, Canada - Jack Pine, Ontario site 1_JW_Ref_M2 (SPAdes) (version 2) | ecosystem: Environmental > Terrestrial > Soil > Boreal...
CTGTTGCCACTGGAGCGCCCTGGTCTTGCATGCGCGGAGGATACCACTTTTTACCGACAGTTAACCGCGGCGCATTGGCCTTCGGGGGTGCCTTGCGGATCTTGAGAGGGTTTTGTTACAGGCTCTAAAGAGCATTCTGCCAAGCGGGCGTCTCGGCAGACAGTTCCTACCACGAACCAAACACAAAACATTAAGAGACACTTTGCCCAGTGACCTTCCGCGGTCCTGGGCATTTCTCATTCCGACCAACACGCGAAGGCGACTTCTTCAATCGGATCAGCACTTAGTTCCGAGTGCGCAACGAATCGCCTGTTTCTGATTCGAGCCCACCCGGTCCAAATTACAACTAGGAGCTACAAACCATGTTTCTTCTCACACCAACCATGTTGGGCAGTCTAATCGCCGGGGCCGCTCTGTGGCTGTTGTTCTGGTACGGAGTAAATCATGTCGACTCGATTCCCTACCTGAACCAATACCTCAGTCGAAAGGTAGTCGTCGATTGGATAAAGAACAATCCACAAACAGCTCTTCTGATGACCGAAGGAGTGAATCTCTTACTCCACGGGGTTAGTTCAGCTGGAGCAGTTTTCTTCAACTCAGGAGGAACTCTGGTCAATGCGGCCTGTATCTTCGGCCTTGTTCCAATCCAGAAGTTCGTATCCGATGCAATCTACAAAATGAGGGCAGGTCGGGCCTCCGATCAAAAGGAGGTCGCATGAGACACGTATTCACCAACCACGAGATCCCACACCTCTGGGCTCATCAAACCCAAACAGATGCTAGGAATGCAACCGGAAGCTTCTACTTCCGTGGAGCTACTATCTATTCGTATGGCTCTCACTTCCCTATCGCCACTCATGTGAAAGGATCCCAGGGACAACCTGGGATCCTTTTCACCTCCGAGAAAAACTCAGCTGCAGGGATGCGATTCGGTGAGCTGGCCGGTCTGCACGTCGAAGATCTGGACTTCGAACACTCGATCATCCACATCAAGAGGAGCACTTATCGTTTACGAGAAGTGTCTCCGAAAACTGATGCTGGTTATCGGGATGTTTGCGTTCATCCGGAAATGATGACGATGCTTAGACAACATCTGAATGGTCGTCAAAATGGCCGGGTCTTCCAAACCAGAAACGGAACGCCTCTTGTGCACAATAACGTCAACCGTCATGTACTAAAACCACTCTGCAAAGAGCTCAGTATCCCCGTGGGAACAACGCATGCGTTCCGTCACGGAAGGATTTCTGTGCTTCAGCAGAATCGGGTTCCAGGTGACTTGATTAAAGAATGGGTTGGTCACACTTCACTTCAGACGACCAGCAAATATACGCATTTCACAGATGCGTATAAACAGCAGATCGCTTCTGAATTACCGAAAATGTGATGCTTATGGTCCCAATGGACCCACTGGAAATGCCGTAAGTGGTTGTTGTAGAATAGTTTGTAAACTGGCAGGGATGGGCGAGTAGCTCAGCTGGGAGAGCGCATCGTTCGCAACGATGAGGTCGCCGGTTCGACCCCGGTCTCGTCCACCAAATCCATTGCACAAAATATCGGTACTCTGATGGAGGCCCGCATGCACCGCCGCCGCACCCCTGTCCACGCCATCATATCGGTCACATTCGCTTGCTCCGCGCTACTGGGAATGGCCCTCGTTGGTTTGGGTGCATCTCGCGCCTCAGACAATCCTGCGGATAAGGCTTGGACAGCGTATGCCCAGGCCCAGCGCCAGTGGCAACAGGAGTTGGCCGATTTCCTGTCCACTCAGCGTCGTGACTTAAAGGAGGTCATCGCTGCGAGTCGAGACTTGCAGCTTGCCCTGATCGACCGAAGGTTCTTCGAATTCCATTACCTGCTCGCCACACACCCCGAGCGAATCGTCACCAACCAGGGCATTTCGCAATTTGCAAATTTTCCTTGGACCGACCAGGACACCATCGCCTTGAGTCGCTCCAATCCCGATTACGCCGCGACAGTAAAGCGCGTCGCACTTCTACGTCAACGCAGCGACAGCAATCCTCTGTGGTCCGCCTTGCGCGAGGCCAATCGGAGCCTCGCGAATCAACCCGAGTACCAGAAGATTTATGCCCGCTTCGAGCAACGCCTAAAAACCGCCGAGAAAATCCTGCAAGACACACGCTGATTTCCAAAACTGATGAAGCAATTGCACTGAGGTAACCATGCGTCGAATGAACATTCCTCTCACCAAGCACCAGCTCGACAGCATTCGCCGCCGCGTCCGGGAAGGTATGGAAGATATCAAGACAGGCCGATTCACCGAATACGAAAGCCGCGAGGGGCTAAAAAAGCTCGCCGACGAAGTGAAAGCGAGAGGCCGCAGACTGCTCGCCAAACGAACCTCGCGCAAGTAATACGTTACCGTGATCGATGTTCTGCGGGGAGCTTTTTTAGTTTGTGGTCATCCTGACCGGAAAACAAAAATGGCCAGCGAGCCATTTCCTCGCTGACCTTCCGAATCGATGCATCCCACGAACAGAACGCCGGATTGCGACCCAGCATTACCTGAAGCTCGGCCGCGGGAGTCGGCTGCGGCAACCCTCTGGAGTTCAGTTCCCCCGGTACACGCACAAGCCTCTTTTTACCACTCCGCCCACTAGCCTTCAACTGCAAGCAGTGCGATCATCCGTTACTCCGTGGCACCGTAATGCCGATCAACGCGCGCAGCCCACTCTGTGTCGCCCATATCGGGCCACTCGCCGGTCTTAAAACCAGGAGCGTTTTCTAATCGCTCCTTATCAAGCTTCAAGACCGCATAGCCGTCGGCAGCATGGAAGTCCAGCACGCGCCACGGGATGGCAAAGTGTTTATCTCCCATTCCCAGAAACCCGCCGAAAGACAAAATCGCGTAGGCTACCACGCTGGTCCGCGTGTCGATGATCACATCCTCGATTGTTCCCAAGTCTTCCTTGGCCGCATTAACAACGTTCGCGCCAAGGATCGACATCTTAACCCCTACGGTGTAATTGCCCTTCGCATGGCTATCCGCAAGCGACATTCGCTCCTCCAATAATGTTCGTGAAGTTTACGCTACAAGATTAGTTCTGAACTCAAAACTTTAGACATCAATTGTGGAAGGCTTGCGTGCCTCGGCGTCGACGTCCGCTTCCGGACCCGAGCTTCATGACGGCGGGAATCAGTTCCTGACCGAGCCGCATTTTATCCAGCAGCGCCGACGCTCCATAACTTTCTGCCAAGGATCGAGTGTCCTCATCGTTCCAAACGGATATGGCCAGCACAGCAGCCTTGTAAGCTCGCAACCCCTCGCTGACGTTCATCGGTGTCAGGTGTGAACTATCCGGCATGTGCAAATCCAGGATGACAACGTGAGGTTTGAACCTGCGAGTCATGCTCAGGCTCTCGCCGAAATTCTCGGCCTCGGCCACCAATTCGATTTCAGGCTCGTCGCCAAGCAAGGTGCGGATCGCTTTACGCATTACCGCGGTGTCATCAGCTAGCAGAACTTTGATACACATTGGTGGAGGGACGCTCTCCACTTTTTGGTATAACATTTGTGTTACTAACTGTCCATTAATATCGAATGTAGGCTACCCTACCAACCGTGCATTACGTTGCCTGAGCCGCGATGACGCGCGTCCCACCGTCGCCGCAAAGCTCCACCTTACCGTAAAGGAACGGTATCAGCCCGGCGTAAGTTCACCGTCCTTGGCTATGAAACGCGTCCTCGTAGCCGCGCATGTATCCCTTGCGGTACTGTTCCTTGTACAGGTCTTTATTTCCGTAGTCCTTCCGGTATCCGTGGTCAGCGTCTTTGTACGAATCGTGTTTTTCCGGCCGGTATTCTTTGTGATCGCGTAAATCGTTCTGCCCGGCGCTCAACCCATCGCGATAACCAATATCCGTCGCCACGTCGGTATACGCCCACTTCGCGTACGCATCCGCATCCTCATCTCGCCGCGGCACACGATCAGGGTCATAGCCATTCCGAGTTACGCCGTAGACTTCGACCCGCACCGGCTTGTCGTTATACCCGTCGTCGTATCCGGCCTGGTAGCCTTCGCGATACCCTTGCTGAAAATCCTCGCGGGACCCCATGTATTCTTCATAACCCAGGTCCGCGTTCCGATAATCCTGGCTGTCCACGTTGTACTTCACGTTGGCTTTCAAGTCCGCGCGCCCCTGGCGCAGTCCGTCCCGGTAGCCATGTTGATATCCGTGCTCGCGAGCTTTCCGGGAACCTCCGTAATCGCTTTGAGCGGCGGCAACACTTGCCAACATCAACAAGGCTAGGATCGTTGTAGCGGCATATTTCAGATGTCGAATCACGTTTTCCTCCTGGCACAGCGGGCGGGTGGGTGCTGCACAAGTGTCAAGTCGGTTGGCCTCCTCCGTCGATAAGGTAATCACCCTAAGGTCGTCCTCACGTCACTGTAAGTTCTGTATTCAGTACTTATAGCGAAGCGCGGTAAATCCGCGCCGCGTATTTGCGTAGGTCGCGGCTTTGTGGGTCGCGACTTTGTAGGTCGCGGCTTCAGCCGCGACGATAGCCTTATTGGCCCTGGGCTTTTAAGCCCTCTGTTTAGGCCCTCCGCCATTAAGTCAATGGGCGATGGCAGGCAGCGTCGCCAAAAGCGCGCTAGCCCCGTTCCAAACGATCTTCACACCGATACACACCAGCAAGAACGACGTCAACTGCAAGATCACCGTCATGCCCGTTGTGCCCAGCACACGGCCCAAGCGATCGGCAAAGCTGTAACAAAGATAAATGCTCGCAGCCAGGAGGACGCAGCCGACAAACGCCGTGAACATGCTCACCAAATGGAACCCCTGATGATACGGAGCATTCGCGCCCAGCGTGATGGCCACCGATATGGAGCCCGGTCCCACCGTCAGCGGCAGCGTCAACGGATAAAAAGCGTCGCGGTAAGGATCCTGCGGCACAACATTCTGCGCCACTTCTTTCTGGCCGTAGTTGCCCCGCTGCAGCAACGACCAGCCATTGGATACCACGATGAGCCCGCCGCCGACTTGCACCACCGGAATCGAAATTCCAAAAAAACGCAAAATGTATGTCCCGATAAAATACGACCCCACCAACAGAAAAAAACTATTCATCGCAATTCGCCAGGACAATTCTTTGCGAATAGCCGGCGAGTAATCCCGTGTCATGGACAGAAAAACCGGGCTGCCCCCCAGCGGATCAACAATGGGAAATAACGCGCTAAGAATTAAAAATAGACTCTTTGCCGCTTCCACCATGACAAATCTCCACCCACACATCCCCGCGTTGAACACTCCCGCGCAGAGCAGTTTTGTTTCACATCACGAACGTGCTAATGCGCCTCACATCATAACGTTGATTCGCCAAATCAAAGTGGCAGCAGTAAACGTTTCAGGAACTAAGGTTTGGTCTCAACAGGGCGGTAGAGGTTACCAGAAATTCTAAGGCATTCTGTGGCTCTGCGAGCCGGCCTCGCGCCGAATCGCGCGATCCACCGCCCTTCCCCGGTACATGCTTCAGCGCTTCGGCCAGTAAAGCGTTCATGTCTTTCTTGGCGCTGGGATGTTGCGAGAAGAAAATCTGCCCGCTCTCGATCTGAACAAGTAACGCCACGGTGTTTTCTGCCTGGGCCACTTCGCGCGCAAAGGATTGCACATACTCAGGCGGCTCACCCGCAAATAGTTTTGCGACCACCCGCAGGCCGTCCGTGCCAACTTGCACTTCCTGCATGTATGCGCGAGCATCCATCTCCGCAAGTTTCTGGACGCTGGCGCGTGCGTTTTTGAAATGAGCTTCGCGCTCAGCGACCACGCGCTCTGCTGCGGCTACAGCTTCTTGCGGCGAACAATTGAGCCGCTGCGCCACCGCGCGTAACGTCGCAAAATCTTCTCGCGCCAGCCGCTCCGCCCGCCGCCCACACGCGAATTCCACGCGCCAATCCTGCCTGATCCGCGAAACGCCACATACGAAAATCATCCCGATCTGACCGGTGCGCTGAACATGTGTGCCCCCGCACGGCTGCAGCTCCAACGATTCAATTTCGATGGCGCGCAGCGTGCCACCGCGCTCCACCGTTTTGCGCACGCCGGCGGCAGCCAACTCCTCCGCTGATCCGTACTTCACGTTCACCGCGCGGTCCGCATACACCACCTCATTTGCAGCGGTCATCGCACTATCCAGAATTTCTTGCGTGGGTTCCCTTCCCCGCACATCGATGGTGCAACCGTCCGAGCCCAAGTGGAAAGATACTGTGGTGAGAGCAAACCGGGAATGAAACACCGCCGACAAGACGTGCTGCCCGGTATGCTGCTGCATGTGATCGAAGCGCCGGTCCCAGTCAATAATTCCCTTCACCGCACCAATTGCGATGGGCTTGTCCACAATGTGAATTACTTCATCGTCTTCTTCGTCGAGCACATCCACCACGCGCGCATCTCCCAGCCGCCCGGTATCGTGTGGCTGGCCGCCGGAAGTGGGATAAAACGCGGTGCGATCAAGTTTCACGTGCCACAACGCGTTGCCCAGAGGTTCCGACTGACCGGCGCCTCTTAACCCAGCAGCAACTCCTAACGCAGCGGGGCTTCGTAACGGAGCGGCTGCAGTTTCTGACGCAGCCGCGCTTGCCGGCTCGCAGTTCAAGACTTCCGCGGTAAATTCCCGCGTAATCGCATCATCGTAATAAAGTCGCTTAGTCGACATTTTTATATTTTGCATGTTCACGCAGATCGTTGAAGTTAAAAATTTTAGCACATGCTAAACTGGCTGCCGTTTAAGCCAACGCGGCTCGCAACGCCACAGAAAAAGCACGAAATCGCGATATAATTGAGCCATGCCGGTGCGCCTTATCGCCCTTGATATTGACGGTACCCTGCTGGACAGCCGCTGGCAGATTTCCGAAGCCAATCGCGCGGCCATCGCGCACGCCACCAAACGTGGCATTGAAGTTGCCCTGGTCACCGGCCGTCGCTATGACTTTGCTCTTCCCGTTGCGCAAAAAATCGATTCGCCGCTGACCATGATCGTAAACAATGGCGCGCTGATCCGCTCAAAGGAAGGCCGGACGCACGTTCGTCATTTGCTGCCTCGCGCGGTGGCCAAAAAAACTTTGGAAATCAGCAAGCCATGGCGCGAAGCGGCCGCCGTGGTTTTCGATCGGCCCAACTCCGAACAGGTGATGCTCGAATCGCTCAATCCTGACGATTCGCTGCGCGCCGGGTATTATTCGCGTAATCGCGAATTCATCGCCCTCGCCAAGCCACTCGAGACTTGCCTGACGGAAGATCCCATCCAGGTGATGTTTTCGGGTAATATTGCGCCAGTTCGCGAAATTGAAGCGGCATTGCGTGCCGCGCCTTTCGCGAGGGAATTCGCTTTGGCGGTGACCATTTACGCCAAAAAAGATTTTGCGATGATCGATGTCATCAATCCGTCGTGCTCCAAGGGCTCTTCCCTCGCGGAATGGGCCGCCCTGCGCGGCATCGACCGCGAAGACGTCCTGGCTATCGGCGACAATCACAACGACCTGGAGATGTTGAATTTCGCGGGCATTCCGGTGGTGATGGAAAATTGCGTCGCGGAATTAAAAACTTTTGGCTGGCACGAGACGCGCAGCAATGACAACGACGGCGTCGCCGCAGCCATCGAACTTTTTGCTTTGCGAGAGGCGCCCTCATGCGCTTGAATCGCAAGCTCACCGTTCTGGTGATTTTGACGCTGACTTTGCTGGTGGCTCCAGCACTGCGTGCCGAATACGTAGTGCTGCGCAGCGGCCAACGCCTGACTGTGACAGGCTATCAATTACTGGGCGACAAATATCGCCTGCAGATGAATGGTGGCTTCGTGGAAATTCCCAGCGCGGAAGTAGTGGCCATCGAGCCCGAAGAAATATTTACTCCGATTATCGTGCCGGTTAAGCCCGGGGCGTTGGCACAGAATACCCAATTCGGCGACTTCATTCAGTCCGCCGCCACGCGTTTCCATGTCGACGCTGATCTGATCTCCAGCGTGATTGCCATTGAATCCAACTTCAATCCCAAAGCGGTGTCGCGCAAAAACGCGCGCGGACTAATGCAGCTGATTCCCGACACTGCAAATCGATTGGGCGTGCGGAACGTTTTCGATCCGGCTGAAAATATTGACGCCGGTACGCGCTACCTCGGCGAACTGCTGCATCGCTACGACAATGATTTGATCCTGGCTCTAGCTGCGTACAACGCGGGGCCCGAGCGAGTGCAGAAATACGGCCGCGTGCCGCCATTTCCTGAAACCATGTCCTACGTGCGAAAAGTAAAGCAAACGTATGATCAGCGAAAACTGCCGCAGCCCGCGGCAACAGCACCACTCAAAGCTAACTCCCCCACGTAATCGTCAGATAGTGGTTTTAGAAAACCAAATTAAGTACGCAGAAGGCCCCGAGCGCGGCTGGGAGAAATCTTTACGGCTGCGAAGGCGGCCCGGGCGCGGAATCCAGCGGCGGACCGGGTGAAGCCGTGCCCGGAGCGGCTGTACCCGGCTGTCCCGGATTTGGATTTGTAGCGCCAGGCTGCCCAAACGAACTCGGATTCGTGCCGATGTTTTGACCTAAACCGGTCCCTGTTTGTAGCGGCGCTTGCCCCGCGATGGTGGTGTCTTTTGAAGGATCCCAAATAAATTCAAACAGGTGATAATTCTTAGCCTTCTCGTAGATGATGACCGAGGGCGCCGAAACCTTGCTCCCCACTCCAATAATATTTCCGCCGATAATTGTAGAGGTTCCCGTCGGAGTTATCCCTTGCGGCGTGGACATGGCATCGCCCGCCGCACCCGAGCCGTCGGTCGACGTGGCTTGCGACCCGTCAGCCGATGTTGCAGCTCCGCTCTGTCCAGGCTGCCCAGGTTGACCACCACTTGGTGCGCCACCTTGAGCATTTGACTGGGAATTTGGTTGGCCATTTTGCTGGCCACTTGCCTGATCAGGGTTCTGTTGTCCCCCAGACTGAGCGGGGCCCCCACCGCCTCCCGTAGGCGATGCCGCGCCAGCTGCAGCGGACGCGCCACCAGTTCCACTATTCGCAGCCGCCGACCCAAAGGAAGCAAAACCCGAAGATGACCCAAAGGCCGAAGAACCCGAAGACGAGCCAAACGCGGAAGACCCACCTTGCTGCCCCGCGCTATTGTTGGCCAATGCCGAAGCAGCAGTGCCTAGCCCGGGCCCGCCGGTCGGCAGTTGCAAAGTTTGCGGGGGCTTCAAACTCCCAATCAGCTGTCCTGCCGGACCCACATAGATCAGCCGCCAGGAACCATCCTCGCCGTTCATCGGATCTTTGTAGGCTTGCCGCATGAAACGCAGCGTGCCGGTCTTTGGCTTGGTGAGATCCTCGACAGACGTCGGAAAGCGTCCCATCTTGCGGTAATACAATTTCACGCCGCGGACATATTGACCCCCGCGCCAGATCATTTCCTTTTCTTTTTCGCGTTTACCTTCCTGCAGGATGCGCGGGGCCGCCACCATCACAGCCACGAGCATCAGGGCGGTGAAAAACACCACCATCATCAGCGCGTAACCGTCCTCGCAACGGGGCGCGTGGCGCGTGGTGAAATTTTGTGGCTTGAAGAAACGTTTCATCAGGCTGGCGGCGCCGCCTCTTCCTGCATCGTTACCGTATTGTGAAGACCGGTAGCGATCTCCTCGAATTCAAGGTTGGCATTACTTATTTTCACGATACGGAAGCGCCCCAAGAAGGTGTCGCCTTCGCCAACAATAAAAACTTCATCGCCATCGGACAAAAATGCGCGGCGCAAAGTTCCGTTGGGAATCGTGCCGTATCCAAAAAATTTCATGTTGGGCGGTAGCTTGGGAGGTTCCGGCGGAGGCGGCGGTACCGGCCCATAAGCCTGGTGCGTCTCGACGATCTTCGCCTTCTTCTCGGGAGAAGGCGCAACTTCGCTGAAGGGATTGCGGCCCAGGCTGTGATACTCGGTTTTCTGAGCAGCGTCCATCTTGTCGCGATGCAATTGGGGATTCTCCACCGCCAGTAACTGGTAACTCTGGAACGCCGGCACGTTCCCGGGGGCCACCGCGGAGGTAGTGTGATTGAAATACCAGACCACCGCCATGATCAGCACCAGCGTGGCCAGCAAGATGATTTGGTTCTTTTGGCTCATGCGGTGACTCGAAAATACGTCTTCATGTGTACGGTTACTTTGATCGGCCCGTTAGCACCCTGATTTTGAGTAGTATCGCTCGCGAGCGCCAGCCCATCGACCTCGTACAAATTTTTCGAGCGTTGCAATCCATTCAGAAATCGCACCACCGCGGTATATTCGCCGTTCAGGATAAGATCGATATTGACTTCCTCCAGACCGCGCTTGGGAATTTCCTTTTGTTTAAAACCGCGTCCCTCGATTTGCGCGCCGGCTTTTTTTGCAATGGTGTCCAGTTCCGCGGATACCGACGAATAGCCGTTGCTGACCGGCAGCAAGGATTGCTCGAAGCGGTCGCAATCTCTCTGGATCGCAGGAGTCAGCTGGCGGATGGATTCGCCGCGCTTGATATCGGCGCGCAATACTTCCAATTGCTTATTCTGCAGAATCAATTCCTGCCGCGGAGTGTGTGGCGCGGAACTCAGTTGCCAGCTGTACGCCCCGAGCCCCACATCGGCGAGAACCAGCAGCGCCAGCGCCCCGATCACCAGGCGCTTTTGTAATTTAGCGTCGCGTTTCATCAGCTCCTCGAATAAACCGCGGTCAACTCCACAACTCGCTGGTTGCCCGTCTTAGCTGGCAGTTCGCTGTCCAGCTGGATTTCACTGAATTGATGCGACTCTTCCAGAGCACGAAGAAATTTCAATTTGGCATCGTCGCTGGAAGCGCCCACGGTCAATCTTACCTCGACGTGCCCCTTGGCTTGTCGTGGCTCAATGCTTACCACACGCACGCCCCCGGGAAGTATGCGCTCCAGGTCCATAAACATTTGCGTCCAGTTGAAGCTCCGCCCGTCGATCAGGGAGTTGAGGAACGCCGCCCGATCATGCAACCTGGCATTTTCCGGTTGCGCAAAAAAACGCTCCAGGTCGGCGCGTTCGGCCTGTAATTCTTCGATTTTACGGTTGGTGACTTCCGATTGGGCACGGAGGCGGGCATCCACATTTCGTACCGAGTACACGTGCCAACCCAAAGCGAGAAATATAATGCCCGCAACGGCGGCCACCAGACCCGCTACCACCATGAAACGCCGATGCGTTTGTTGCGCTTTGGTTGCTAGATTGAGCCGAACTTTCATGTGTTAAAAAAACTCCAAACTATTTTTCATTTCACTGTATTGCCGATTTAGCCGCGGTACATGGTCCAGCCGACCAAACCTTCCAGTTCCCGCTCTACAAGCGGCCGAACATCGTCGTGCACCCTCCCGCCAGCCACCGCGGAATGCAGCAAGGAACTGATTTCGCACTGAAATTCTTCCTGGAAGGGCAGCACAAATTCCGGCAACCGGGAGCCCAGTCCCGTGAGGCTCACAGCCTGCACCCCTTCCCGCCAGGTGTCCTGGTAGTAGGCCGCGACCGGATAAATTTCCTCCAGCAGCATTTGCGGTGTGAGCTCCAGGCCCTGCGCGGGCAATTCCGTGCAGCGGTAACCGCATAGGACGCCTTCGCGAACGATTACAGTGGTCAAGGAATTTCCCGAAACGCGAGCCAGCAGCGTGGGCCTCTGATCGTCCAGCAAGGTGATCGCCGCGAGTGAGGAACTCAACACCACGCCCGGACGCAACTCCACCGCTTCCGCCAACGCTTCATATTCACGAACGATGCGCAGCCGCGCCAGCGCCGTAACAATGTCCACGCCATCTTCGCGCGGAGATTGACGCATAAAAGAAATCAGCGTTTCATCCACTTCGAAGGGGACGCTCTTCTTGAGTTTCCAGCGCAACATCGGCTCCGCTTCTTGAGACGAGCGCGGAAATTCGTCAAAGTGCTGGACGAAAACTCTGATCACCGGATCCGGAAGGATCAGCGCGGCATCTTCATCCTTGGCTTTCAGCCTGGTGCAGGCGTTGCTTACCGCCAGTTTGACCGCTGCGGCATTTCCAATATTGGATTCCACTGCCGAGGGCACGATCGCGCCCTGCGGTAAAGTCTCGACGGCGTATCCGTCCAGCGCTCCGGTCCTGCCAAAGCGCGCCACGGCCACACGCTCCGGAGTTATCTCCATCGCCAGCGGAGGATGAGGCGTGGCATCCAGCCAGCGAGTGACCCGGCGCACCAGTTCGCTTTTGTAAATTCCCTGGCGAAATGCAGTTGCGCTATTCAACGAATGTCACCTTGTTAATTTCTTTCACGCTGGTAATTCCATCGCGAATTTTCGCGAGACCGCTTTCGCGCAGCGTGATCATGCCCTCGTCGCGGGCGATACGTTTGATTTCGGAAGTGGGCCTGCGGTCTACAATCATTTCACGGATGCGGTCGGTCAGATCAAGCAGTTCGCAGATGGCGGTGCGCCCGTGATAACCGGTACCCGAACATTCCAGGCATCCTGCGCCTTCCATGAGCGTCACCCCGTTCCACGCCGACGGATCGAGCCCCGCTTCTTTTAATTCGGTCGACGAATACTGTTTCGGTCGCCTGCAATTCATACAAATGATGCGCACCAGTCGCTGCGCCATAATGCAATTGAGTGCGGACACAAAGTTGTAAGGCTCGACGCCCATGTTGATGAAGCGGCCAATGACGTCGGTAACGTTGTTGGCGTGCACGGTGGTGAATACCAAGTGGCCAGTCAAGGCCGATTGAATGGCGATTTGGGCGGTTTCCTGGTCGCGGATTTCGCCGACCATGATTTTGTCCGGGTCGTGGCGCAAAATCGAACGCAAGCCGCGAGCGAAGGTCAGACCTTTTTTCTCGTTGACGGGAATCTGGGTGATGCCGCGGAGTTGGTACTCGACGGGATCTTCGATGGTGATGATCTTGTCTTCGTCGGACTTGATTTCATTGATGGCCGCGTACAGCGTGGTGGTTTTTCCGGAACCGGTCGGACCGGTGACCAACACCATGCCGTATGGCTCGCGAATATACCGGCGGAAGCGGCGCATCTCTTCCGCGGAAAAGCCCACAACGTCCAGGCTCAAACTCTGGAATTTTTCTGAGAGCGTTTCTTTGTCGAGCACACGAAGCACGGCATCTTCACCGTGGCTCGCAGGCATAATGGAAACGCGCAAATCGATGTAGCGTCCTTTGTACTTGACGCGGAAACGGCCGTCCTGTGGGACGCGGCGTTCGGCAATGTCCAGATCGCTTAAAACCTTGATGCGCGAAATTACCGTGGAGTGCCACTCTTTGGCGATGGGCTGCATGGCATGCTGTAAAACACCGTCGATGCGATACTTCACGGCGACTTCGGAATCGCGCGCTTCAATATGAATGTCGCTCGCTCTGCGTTCCAGGGCGGTGAAAATAACCGTCTCGACCAATCGGACTACCGGGCTAACCGCAGTGTCGCGGGTGAGCCGGTCACCTGAAATGGTTTCGTCGCTCTCCCCTTCTTCTTTTGAAACCTGAAGCGTGAACGCTTCAGTCGCTTGTTCCAGAACGCGCTGCGACTGTTCGGTGCGTTTCAACAGGTCGCTGATCTGGTGAGCGGTGGCAACCTTAATCGCGAGTTTTTTCCCGAGAAGCAAGGGAAGCTCGTCGCTGAGCAAAACCTGGCTGGGATCGGCTACCGCGATGGACAGCAAATTGTTGTGAACTTCCAGCGGCACGAAGTTATAGCGGAACATTAAGTCCGCCGGAATAGTCCGGAAAAGCTCCGGGTCGATGCGTTGCTCGCGAAGATCAACAAAGCTGCAACGGTACCGCTGTGCAAGTTTGCTGGCGAATTCCCGCTCGTGTTGTTCTTCCGCCGTGCCGGTTAGCGCTGCTGCTACGTGTGTGTAATCTGTAGTCGCCATTACCTAGCTCCGCCTGAAACTGAAAGTGAGAATATAGGCAGGTAAAGTGAAATGAGTATGAATGCCACTAAAATCCCCATGAATATAAGCATAACGGGCTCGATAATGGACACCAGTGCGCCGAGACGCAGGCTTACTTCTTCCTCGTAAAACTCCGCTATGCTGGTCAACATGGGGCCAAGCGCGCCGCTACTTTCTCCAACTTCCACCATATCCAGCGCCATTTCTGGCATCACACCGGTGGAAGCCAGCGAGCCGTGCAGCGATTCACCTTCGCGGACTCTTTGTGTGGACCGCAGAATGGTGACGCGCAATAGCTTGCTGCTCAGTGAATCTGAAGCGGTTTGCAGCGCGGTCACCAAAGTTGTGCCGCCGGTCAGCAACGTAGCAAGCGTCCTCGAGAATTGCGCGACCTGAAACTTCAATAAAGTATCGCCGATCACCGGCAGCTTGAATTTCAGGCGGTCAAAGGTGGCGCCCCCTTCTTCGCTTCGCGACCATAAAAAGACCCCGAACGCCACGAGGCCGACGAGGCCTACCACTCCCAAAACTACGAAACGATAGTCCACCGTCAGGGCCATCAAAAGTTTTGTTGACGTCGGCAGTTCCACGCCCAAATCTCTATATAGAACCGCAAATTTCGGAACCACCGCGGTGACCAGGTAGGTCACGATGATGGTGGCAACCACCACCAACAGCACCGGGTACACCAGCGACGCCAGGATTTTCTTTCGGACGCCAGTGCTTACCTTCTGATAGGCGATGTAAAAATCTAGGACGCCGGAAAGGTTTCCGCTCTTCTCGCCTGCCAAAATTGCCGTGGAATAAACTTTGGAAAAAACTCCCGCCTCGTCTACCGCCTCGGATAACGACTTGCCTTCACGCACGCGGTCGCGTATCTGCGTAATCATCGGCCTGAGTTTCGGCGTGGTCGCGCGCGTGGCGAGCAAATCCAGCGCCCGCAGAATTGGGATACCAGCTTTAATCAGGGTGTTGAACTGTTGATTCAGAATGAGGAAGTCTGAGCCGCCGATTTGCTTTTGCTTGCGGCGACTCAGCAGGCCGAGCACACTTCCGCGGGTCTCTACGGAGTAAACATAAAAACCCCGGTCCACCAGTTTCTGGCGAGCTTCATCCAGGGTGCCGGCGGCCTCGACTTGCGAAAACACCCGGCCGTTAGCATCCGCGACGCGACAAACAAATTCCCCCATATACCCTCAGTTTACCCCAAGTAAGATGTCTGCGCGGACAACCGGGATGGTTGCCGTTCCTTCCCAGAAACGGGTACTCCAAGGCCTCAGGCGGACGCCCCCATGCTACTGCGAGTTGGACGTTCCGGAAGGCAATTCTGCGTTAACGATGGCCACTCCCTTGGGCGGCTGAAAATGAAATAACGCTTCGGCGATCGGAGGATCATCCAGCCAGTGGGCGAAATGAAATTCAATTCCGACTCCACCTTTGTTGCGCACTACAATTCGCACCAGCTCGCCAGATTCGCGGCCGATTTCGAGTAGCACGGCGTCTTCTTGCTCGCCTTGCTCACTATTTTGCCGCGGCGTAAGATTCGTTAATTTTGAAGCTTCTGCAGAACGGGCTACGGGGTTGACGTTTTCCGCCGCGGTTCGAGTCTTACTCTCCACGGATCCTCGCAGAGTGCAGCTAAAAACAGCGTCGCCAACCTTTTCCGGCGGCTGCTCAGGCGCCAGCGTAACTCGCGCACACACGCGCGATACCTTCGTTTCGCCGGCCAGCAGCGCCAATGGAGTCCGCCAATCCGTGCTTTGTTTGGCGGGCACGCGCGTGACGGTATGGTCTGCGGGCACGTAAAACCAGGCCATCTTGCCGTCAATCAGAAATAAATTATTTTCTGGAGCCGCATATTCCCAA
>Ga0209625_1000174_pt1 | contig 15730 bp, 10 predicted proteins | sample JacPin_JW_Ref_M2_FD_187960 | JGI IMG/M metagenome (GOLD analysis project Ga0209625, IMG submission 187960) | Forest soil microbial communities from Algoma, Ontario, Canada - Jack Pine, Ontario site 1_JW_Ref_M2 (SPAdes) (version 2) | ecosystem: Environmental > Terrestrial > Soil > Boreal...
TGGAGTAGTTGCAAGAACGAGTTCAAAGAGCCTGAGAAATTCGCGCACCTGTGCGCGCGTGATGATGAAGGGCGGCAACAGGCGCAAGGTAAAATCGTGAGTGCAATTGATCAGCAAACCGCGCCGCAGGGCTTCGCTGACGAAAGGCGCGCCTTCGATGGAGAGTTCGACACCGATCATCAGGCCTTCGCCACGGATTTCCCGGATAAAGCCGAATTTGGCGGCGAGCTTCGTGAGACCTTCATGCAGTTCGGCGCCGCGTAGGCGGATATTTTCGAGGAGCTTTTCGTCCTCGACGATGTTCAGGAACTCGAGGGCCACGGCGCAAGCCAGCGGGCCGCCGCCAAACGTGGTGCCGTGCATCCCGGGAGAGACACGAGAAGCAACATCCTCCGTAGTGAGAATGGCGCCGAGCGGAAGGCCGGCAGCGAGAGGCTTGGCGATCAAGACGATGTCCGGCTTCGCTGAAAACTTTTGATAGCCGAAGAAGCGGCCGGTGCGGCCAAGCCCGCATTGAATCTCATCGGCGATCAGGAGAGCGCCGTGCAGCGTGGCAAGTGAGCGAGCGCGATTCCAAAAGACTTCGCTAACGGGATAGATCCCGCCTTCGCCCTGGATTGTTTCTAAAAGGATGCCGCAAACGGTATCGTCGAATTTCGCCTCAAGATCAGCGACATCGTTGAAACGCACGAATTCCACTCCGGGGACGAGGGGCGCGAAGGGCAACCGGTACTTTTCGGTGGAGGTAAGGCTGATGGCGCCGAAGGTGCGGCCATGAAAAGAATTCTCCAGCGCCAAAAAGCGGTGCCTCTTCGCCGTCGTTCCGGGAGCTTCGTCAGCTTTGCGACCGAAGAGGCGTGCGAGCTTCATCGCTCCGTCAATGGCTTCCGTGCCGCTGTTCGAAAAAAAGACGCGGTCCATCCCTGACCATCCGGCGAGTTTGCGCGCGAGCGGGCCTTGGAAGGCATTGTGATATAGGTTGGAGAGGTGAATGGCGCGGGCCGCTTCGCGGCGGATTACTTTCACAATGCGCGGGTGCGCATGCCCGAGCGCATTTACGGCGATGCCGCCAAGAAAATCCAAATACTTCTTGCCAGTGGCGTCGTAGATGTAGGCGCCGCGGCCGTGGGTCATGACCACGGGGTGGCGCTTGTAGGTAGGCAGGAGGAACTTCTCGGCATCGAGCAGACGCGTATCGGCTTTGGTCCTTTGCGCAGATGAATATTGGGGCTTGCGCACGGAACGCGACAGAGACCTCTTTTTGGACGAAGTATCCATCATGCCGCCGAAAGAGCCGCTTGCGCGGCGGACAATGGCACACGGAGAACGCGTGTTCCAGGGATCGAGGTCACTCCCTCATTGGTGGATGATTCCGCCGCGTGCGAAGCCAGCAACAAGGCGCCGGGCGAGGTGCCGCCGACGATGCGGACTTCGCGGACGCCGCCTTCGATGGCACGCTTGGCGGCTTCGAGCTTGAGAACCATGCCGCCAGAAACGACGCGGCACTGGACCAAGCGTTCAATCTCCTCGCAAGTGACGACCGAGAGAACTTTCTCCCCGTCGAGGACGCCGGCGACATCGGTGAGATAGATCAACTGATCGGCGCTGAGATATTCCGCGCAGGCCGCGGCCATGTGGTCAGCATTGATATTGTAGAGTTCGTTGTCCGAGCCAATACCGAGGCAAGGGGCCACAGGCACGAGGCCTTCGCGCCAGAGGGAGTCAATAAACCGGGCGTTCAATCCGGTGAGATAGCCTACGAAACCCAGGCTGCCTTCGACTTCGTTGTGGACCATGGGCTCCGCGACGAAACAACGAGCGTCGGCGGCAGAGATGCCGATGGCGGGCTGGCCTTCCGCAGAAATCGCCGCGGCCAGCTTCTTATTCAGCAAGCCCGCGAAAACCATGACGGCCACATCGCGCGTTTCGCGATCGGTGACGCGCAGACCGGCAATGAACTTGCTTTCGATAGCCATGCGCTTGAGAGTGGCAGTGAAAAGGCGGCCGCCGCCATGCACGACGAGAATTTCATGGCCGGGCTGCGCGAGCGTCGCGACCTGATGCGCGAGAGAGCGCACCGTGGCGTCGTCTTCGAGCAATGCTCCTGCGAATTTGATTACGATTCTCATTGAAGTGAGATTTGCTCCTCTATACCCAACATATGGTTGAAATTCTGAACGGCCTGGCCGGCTGCGCCTTTTCCAAGATTGTCGAGGCACGAGACGATGACCAGGCGGCGTCCAGAGTTGTCCAGTGCGAATCCGATGTCGCAAAAATTGCTGTGAGCGACGTGCTGCAATTCCGGCAACGTCCCGGCAGCGCAGATGCGAATCATAGGACGGCCGGCGTAGAACTTGCGGTAGAGCGCCTCGACATCCGCGGCGGTTTGCGGCTCACCAAGCGTGACGTAGATGGTGGAAAGAATGCCGCGGGCGAGGGGCAGCAGGTGCGTTGAGAAAACAACTTGCGACTCGCTCAGACCCGTGTGTTCGAGAATTTCCGGCGTATGGCGGTGCGTGAAAAGGTTGTACGCCTTGAAATTTTCATCCACTTCGACGAAGTGGAGATCGCGGCGAGGATCTTTGCCCGCGCCGCTGGCGCCGGATTTGCAATCGCAAACGACGCCGGCGCCGGAAGCAAGCAAGCCTGCTTGCGTAAGAGGGCGGAGGGCAAGAATCACGCTGGTCGCATAACAGCCGGGGTTCGCAACCAAACGAGCCTTGGCAATTTCGTTGGAGTACAGCTCAGGAATACCGTAGACAGCTTCGGAAAGCCATTCGGCCTGGGGCGCGGGCAGCTTGTACCAGGAGGTAAAGGTTTCCGCTTCGTGAAAGCGGAATGCTCCGCTCAAATCAACGACGCGGAGACCCGCCTTAATCAAGGCGGGAGCCAATTCCGCAGAAACTTCATGAGGAGTCGCAAGAAACGCGGCGCCCGCGCTGCTTGAAGTGATAGCGTCAAGCGAAAGAGGCCGAAGGGGCGCTTCGCCCCAGCCACGGAACTGGGGAAAGAGTTCGGCGAGGCATTTCGCGCCGTTCGTTTCGCGAACGTAGAAGACCGGCGGCGGAAGAGCGGGGTGGCGCAGAAGAATGCGCGCCAGCTCGAGACCGCTATAGCCGGTGACACCTACAACCGCGACTTGGCGGGGATTCCTCATTTCACCAGGGCTTCAATCTTCTTCTGGAGGGACTCACGGGATTTCTTGTTGGGTGTGATGATCAGGACGGTATCGTCACCCGCGATGGTTCCGGCAATTTCCGGGAATTTGGCGCCATCAACGGCGGCAGCCAGGGGCTGTGCACCGCTCGGAGGCGTCTTCAAAACGAGAAGATTTTCCGCGGGCCGGATATCGAGAAGAAATTCGCCGAGGGCGCGGGCGAGCGGGGGCAGAGGTGCGGGCTCTTCGGGTAACGCGGCGGAGGACTTGTAGCCTTCGTGCGTCTTTATCAGCCGGAGTTCCTGGAGGTCGCGCGAAAGGGTGGCCTGAGTAACGCGGAGTTTTTGCGCAGCCAGCCCACGGCGCAGTTCTTCCTGATTAGCAATCCGCTGATCGGACACTAGGCGGAGGATCTGACCGTGACGAAATGTCTTGTGCGTGTTCATGGGTATCGAGGGCCTATGGCCCTGTATTTTTATACACGCTACTGCATACTCCTGTCAATGGAATTCACAAACTTTTCCGGGCATGGCGGCGGTCCAATGGCGCGGGACGCCGAGCAGCGAGTCATGTAAGATTCGTACTACCCGCGCGATGCACACTGGATTTTCCTCGCCGGGGATGTAACCTATCGTTCAGCGCCATCGGCCTTATGGGAACATCTTGTCAAATTGCGGGATGCAAGAACGATACGCCACCGGCACTCGCCGAGCGGCGATTCTGCGTCCTGCACTTCACGCTTACGCTGGAGACCAGCTGCTCGGAGATGCGGCGGGAGACGGCGCTGGGCAACGCACCGCAAGAACGCCAGCGTGAAATCATGAAGTTCATCACAGAGAACGGGGAATGCCTGGCGCGCGTAGCGACCAGCGGCCTGCATCTGACGGACGACCTGAAGGCGCGAATATTGAGCACTTTCCTTACGCTGATGAATCTGCGTGAAAACCTCGACCGATCGAACATGCGGAGCTCCTTCGGACGCTCCGGCCACGTTCGCTAAATTGCAAATTCCCAAGTGGAAGAGAAGTGCGAGGTCAGGCGCCGATGTACTTGGCGTAGAGTGAGCGCGCCACGGCAGGATCCTTGGTGCCCTTAAGAATGGCGCGGCCGTCCGCGAAGACGGTCATTTCGTAGGGAGCAATCCGGAAGCGAACCAGAAAATCGTTCTGACGCACGTCGTCGACGAGAGGCTTCAAGCGAAGTCCGAGAACGCCGAGGTCGAGAGCCCGCGTGCGTTCATGAATCTGAACGGAATCGCGACCGCACATGGTGATGTGGGGCTGGGCTTCTCCTCCAAGATAGGTGAAATCACCCTTGGCGCAGGCGCGGCATTCGGGGTTGCGCGCCACACCGATGGATTGCAAGCGGCCGGTCCAGACGTCGCAAGAAAGCAAGCGTCCATGAAGAGCCTCCGGGTGGCCGGAGAGGAGTTTTAAGGCTTCGGCGGCTGCCAGCGAGGCGATCAAATTGACGATCGGCCCCAGGACACCGATGGTGTCGCAGGTTTCCTCGAGGCCCTGGGCGGCGCTGCCGGTTTCGAGGAGACAGGCAAGACAGGCCGTCGCACCGGAACGAATGGTCATGGTGAGGCCGTAACTGGCGACGCCCGCTGCGTAGATCCAAGGCGTGCTGGATTTCACGGCAACATCGTTGATTAAGAAGCGAGTTTCAAAATTGTCGGTGCCATCGAGGAGCAGATCGACTCCCGCGAGAAGAGCTTCGGCGTTGCGCGGGGTGAGATCGGCGACGACCCCTTCGACCGCGACGCCCGAATTGATGGAGCGCAGCTTGCGCTGCGCAGCGACGGCCTTTGGAAGGACGTTGAGAGCGTCGGACTCATCGAAGAGGGTCTGCCGCTGCAAGTTCGAGGGCTCAACGAAATCGCGGTCGATGATTCTTATGTACCCGACGCCGGCGCGAACGAGAAGATTGGCAGCAGCAGCGCCGATTGCGCCGCAGCCGACGATCGCCGCGCGGGAGGCGAGCAGCCGCTGCTGCCCTTCCGGGCCAATCCCAGCGAAAAGCATCTGGCGTGAGTATTTTTCCTGGAGAGAATCGTTCACGAAAGGTACGGTCCCGACAGGCACAGCGGACGCGCCTGCTAAGCTACATGATAGCGCCAAAGTGGACAGGGCAGGCAACGCCGCTATGCTACCCTTCGTCTGAGCGAATGGAAACATGAAATCGGGCGTGGCCAATGGATTGCGAGTCATTTTCGCGCTTGCGCTTCTGACGGGAGCAGCGCCGACACGCGCGCAGGCGCCTCCAAGCACTTCCGTGACTAGTGTTGAGAAGGAAGAACCGAAGATAGCGGCGATCCGCATCGTCAGGGAAGATGGCCAAGTTCTGTCCGGCTCACCCTCCGGAATCGCCGTAGAAACCGGCAAAGCGCTGGAGCGAGGAAAAATCGCGGATAGCTTGCGGACGCTTTACCGAACGGGGGATTACGCGGATTTGCGGGCGGTTCTGACGCCGGTAGCGGATGGAGTGCGACTGGATTTCGTAGTGCGGGAGAATTTGTTTTTCAACCAGGTGCGCATCGAGGGCCTCACCGCGCCGCCCAGCGAGGCCTCGGCGTCGGCGGCCATGCAGCTCACTCTGGGGCAAACGTACCGGCAGGTGGCCGTCAACGAAGCGCTGGAGCGGTTGCGAGAGACGCTTCGTGAAGAGGGCTTGTATCAGGCAGAAGTTTCCGCGGAAACGGTGCCGCACGCGGAGATGCATCAGATGGACATTGTTGTGCACGTAAAGCCCGGCCCCCGCGCACGAGTGGGAGTCATCCAGTTGAAAAACGGCACGGAATATCGCGATGCCGAAATCCTCTCTCGATTGAAAATGAAGGCGGGCAGCCAGATCACGTCGGCCAAGCTGCAGCGCGGGACGGGCCGCATCCGGAAATATCTGGTCAAGAAGGGGCACCTGAGCGGGCGAGCCGGAGTGCACCGCGGCAACTATGATGCCGCGAAGAACACCGTTCCTCTCGACCTGGATGTAACGGAAGGGCCGCTTGTGAAGTTGACCTTGACGGGCGCGAAGTTTTCCAAAGGGGAGCTGAAAAAACTGATTCCGATCTATCAGGAAGGAGCCGTTGACACGGATCTCCTGGAAGAAGGGAAACGCAATGTTCGCGAGCGGCTGGAACGCCTGGGATATTTCGACGCGGAAGTGAATTACACGACCGAAACGCATGAGGTGAAATCGGATCATAGCGCGGCGCGAGGCACGGAAGAGATCATTACGTACAGGGTCGAGCGGGGCGATCGCCACAAACTGATGGGAATAGAAATCACCGGGAACAAGTACTTCGACACCGAATTGCTGCGAAGCCGATTGCAAATTTTCGGCGGCGCTTTCGGTTCACCGGGACGCTTCAGCCGAAGGCTGGTCGATTCCGACGCGCAATCGATGCTCAGTCTTTATCAGGCGAACGGGTTTCTTGATGCCAAGGTCGAGCAACAGATCGAAGACAACTACAAGGGCAAAGAGGGCGATTTGCTGATTCGCTTCGTGGTTCAGGAAGGAAAACAGACCCGCGTCGCTTCCCTCTCGATCGAGGGGAATCGCGCCTTCAAGGAAGATGAGCTTCTCGGCGTTATCGGCTCGACTCCGGGACAGCCATATTCCGATTTCGGCGTAACGACCGACCGGGACAACATTCTGGCGCTTTATTTTAACGAAGGATTTCCCGAAGCGAGCTTTTCGGCAACGGCGGAACGCGTCTCTGCCAGTCCGGCGGCACAGAAAGCGGACGCCGGGGGGAGCACGACTTCTTCGCAGCACAGTGGAAAAAAAGAGCAGAAGGAAGAAGAGTCCAAGGCGGCGATCGGCCAGGCCGAGGCGGTTCGGCTCGTGTATCACATCCAAGAGGGTCCGCAAACGCGAGTGCGGCGCGTTCTAATCGGCGGCTACAAGCACACGCGACTAGGAGTGATCCATCGAGAGGTGCACATCAAAGTCAAGGAACCGCTCCGGGAGGGGGACGTCGTGGAATCGCAAAGGCGTCTATACAACCTCGGGGTCTTCAATCGCGTGACGATCGAACCGCAGAATGCGGGCGGAACGGATCCGGAGAAAGACATCGCGATTCTCGTTGAGGAAGCCAAGCGCTATACAGTGGCCTACGGCGGGGGATTCGAAGTGCAGAGGCTCGCCAGCACCACGAGCCCGACGGGGGCACAGATCCAGGCCGCTCCTCGCGGAATTCTTGAAGTCAGCAAGTTGAATCTTACCGGGCGCGGGGACTCGCTGTCGTTCAAACTGCGTGGGAGCACCTTGCAGGGTCGCGCGTTGCTTGGGTATTCCGCGCCGAACACCTTTGCTAATCCACACTTGAGCTTTCAAGCGACGGCCTTTGCGGAAAAAACGCGCGACATCAATACGTTTACGGAAGAACGCTACGAGGGTTCGGTGCAATTGACCGATCAAGTCACGCCGCTGACGACGGCGCTCTATCGCTATACCTTCCGCCGGGTTCGCGTTTCCAATCTCAATATCCTGAGCGAGGAAATTCCGCTCTTCAACCAGCCGACGCTGGTTTCACAATTCGGAGTAACCTGGTTCCGCGATTCGCGCGACAATCCCGCCGACGCTTCGAAGGGCAGTTTTAACAGCGCCGACTTCAGCGACGCCGATACGCACTTTGGTTCCAGCGCCAGCTTCCTGAGGTTTTTCTTTCAAAATTCCACCTACTACCCGATCAAGCGCCGATTCAGTTTCGCGCGCTCCACACGATTGGGCATCCTGGTACCCTATCGCGACACGGTTTCCCTAAGTTTCCCTCCACCGGCCCCGGGGCAGTGCCTCCCCGGTGCGCCGCCTTCAGGATTCACCCCAACGATCATCCCCCTACCGGAGCGCTTCTTTGCGGGCGGCGGGACGTCGCTACGCGGGTTCGCGCTCAATCAAGCGGGACCGCGCGATGCCTGCTCGGGTTTCCCGGTCGGTGGCCAAGCTATACTCGTGCTCAACCAAGAGTTCCGTTTTCCGATGCGCTTGCCGTTCTTCGGGACATCTCTTGGGGGCGCCATTTTCTATGACGGCGGCAACGTGTACAGCCGGCTGAGCCGGATCTCTTTCCGGGCGACCCTGCCGGCGCCCACATTCTCGCTGCAACCCGCGGGATCAACGAACGTGCCCGTATGCGCCACAAACTGCACGAACGAACTCAATTACTTCGCTCACACCGTCGGTTTGGGCGTGAGATATAAGACCCCGGTGGGTCCGATTCGCGTTGATTTCGGCTATCAGCTCAATCGCCCATCGTTTGTGATTCCGATTCCGTGTCCAAGTAATGACAAGAATTGCCAGGTTGGCTCGCTGGGCCAGCAAGGCACAAGACTCCCCGGCTTTCAAATCTTTTTCAATCTGGGGGCGAGCTTCTAGTGCGCGGGCTGACGAGTGGCGTTGTTCTGGTCTTGCTGCTGATGACGAATGCGGCGGGATTGCCGGCGTCGCAGGAGATCGTGGACCGCATTGCCGCGCGCGTTGAGAACGACATCATCCTATTGAGCGAGATCCGGTTGCTCAGCCGGTACCAGGAATTCCTTGACGGAAAATCGGAAACCGATACGCAGATTCTTGACCGGTTGATCGATCAGTGGATGGTGCGAACGGAGGCAGATGTATCGCGTTTCCCGCACCCCTCCGAAGCCGAGATTGACCGGAGCCTGGAGAGTTTGCGGAAGTCGTTCACCTCGGCGGAGCAATACGAAGCAAGGGAAAAGCAGAGCGGGTTGAGCGATCCGGAAGTGCGGGGAATTGTAGCGTCACAACTGTACTTGAGCAACTACCTCGACTCTCGCTTTCGCCCTTCCGTGCAAGTCGATCCCAAAGCAGTTGAAGTTTTTTATGAAAATGCCGTCATGCCGCAGGCCAAAGCGCGCGGGCAAGAGCCACCGTCGCTGGATGCCGCGCGCGATGCTATCCAGGAGGCTCTGGTGCAGAGTGGAATCAATGACCAGGCCGAGAAGTGGTTGAAGGAGAGCAGGGCGCGCCTGCACATCGAGATTCTCCTGGATGGAGGGTCGAAATGACGAGCGAGACCCGCCGCCGGAAGTGGCGCTGGCTGCGTCACGTCGCCTGGATTCTCGGCGCAAAGATCTTCCTGATTGTCGCGGGACTGATGATTTTCTTCGGGAGCGGCGCGGGCAACCCGCTGTTGAGCCGCTTGCTGGTAAGCCGTTTGGAACGGATGACCGGCGGCAAGGTGGAGTTGCGCGCTCTGTCGATTCAATGGCTCGCCATGCGGGCAACCATCAAGGGTCTGGTGATCCACGGGAAGGAGCGCGCGGGCACGGAACCTCTTCTTACCGCGGAGGAAGTGCAGGCAGGTCTGCGCATCGATTCCTTCTGGGGCCGCAGAGTTTCGCTGGACGAGCTCGTTCTCCAAAAGCCACACGTGCACATCCGCGTGGAAAAGAACGGTACGACAAACGTGCCCGCGCCTCCGCGGCCTACTTCTATAAATAAGCCATTGCGCGACACGCTATTCGAATTGCACATCCGGCGGCTGCTGCTCTCCGACGGGTGGATTCTCTACAACGACACAAAGACACCGATCACGGTCCATGGAGGAGATCTGCAACTGGGGTTAGATGGCGGCGGAACGCCGGACCATCCTCTATACCTCGGCCACCTTGTTTGGCAGACCATGCAGTTCACCTCCAAGCCCTACGTACCCCTGCAGGTGGGCTTATCGGCGAAATTCACTCTGCGGCAAGACGGCTTCACGCTGGAGCAAGGTGCGCTCAGCGCGGGGCATTCGCACCTGGATGCACAAGTGGAAATGAATAACTTCTCGAATCCGCAGTGGAGTTTCCGTTACCGCGGCTGGGTCGATCTACTGGATATCAGGGAGACCCTCCGCGAACCCACAGTGCCGACGGGACGGGTGGATGTACGCGGAGAAGGGCAGTTCGCCAGCGGCCAGTACAAGGGGAGCGGGAGTTATTCCGGACAGAATATCGCTCTACCGTATTTGGTCTTTCATGCGACCGGCCTCACTAGCCGTGGCAGCTATCGAATCGACAACCGTGGCCTCGAGGTCCCGGATTTCTTTGCCGGTGCTCTAGGCGGGAGGGTAACGGGGCGCGTGACGATGCGTTTCGACGGGCTGCAATTCAGGGCGGACACTCATGTGCAAGATGTGAGGCTCGCGGCGGTTCTGCCGGCCATCGAGCATCGCGACTTCCCGATCGACGAATTACATTGGGACGCACGGATAACGGCGGACACGGTGGAAACCTGGAGCGGCCCCTTCCTGCACTTCGAAATTTCCGCGAAGACTGTGTGGGAGACTCCCGAAAAATTAGCGGAACACCATCAACCCGTGACGGCCGCCTGGATGTTCCGCTATCGCTACGATCCCAACATCCTGACAATCGATTCAGGTGAATTTGAAACGCCGTCGTCGCGTGGAAGCATCGACGGCATTCTTGCTTCGCGCAATACCGCACTGAACGTGCGATTCGAAACGGGAGCGATTGAAACCTACAAGGACTTTATTAATGCCCTCCGAAGCGCTGCGCCTCGCTCTCCCGAGGCAGCAAAACCAATCTCGGGCAGCGCCCGATGGGATGGCAAAATCGTCGGAGCCTCCAGCGGTTCCGTATTTCAAGGCCACCTACGCGGGGAGCGTGTGCGTTACGACGGCGTCTTCCTGGACTATCTCGACGGCGATCTCACCTACTCACCTTTGGAATTCACTTTGGCGCGTGGGCACGCCCGGCGCGGCGAGATGGAAACGGATATTGAAACCAATCTTTCCCTGACCAACTGGAGTTTTCTGCCGGAGAACAACTGGACAGCGGAAGTCAATTTCGAAAAAGTTCCGGTCGAAAGCATCGAGCAGCTTCTGGGGTGGTCGTATCCGGTGAATGGATCCTTGACGGGCCAGTTTCACGGGCGAGGCACTCGGAAAGAACCCAGCATCACGGGCCTCTTCGATCTCGCCGATGGCAACGTGTATGGAATTTCCTTCAATCGTCTCCGCGGGCATTTGGACGTCTCGCCGAATGAGGCACGCATCGCGGACGCGGAGCTGCGGTTCTTTCCGCCCGGAAAAGAAAATGGGCGGGGCGCGGGAATCATCACCGGTTCGGCTGGTTACCACTACGAGGATCAGACGATTTCCGCTGACCTCGTGGGCGCCGCGCTGCCGCTGGAAAATTTTGAAAAATTACAGTCGACGCGCTTGCCTGTGGGCGGGCAGGTGAGTTTCCGGCTGAAGGCCATTGGCCCGGTGAGAGCGCCGCTCGGCGAGGGGACATTTCGAGTCGTGGACCTTCGGATTGGCCAAGTGATTGTCGGCAGTTTCGACGGCAAACTGGCGTCAGACGGCCTCACGGCACACCTGGAATTGAGCTCCGCCATGACCACCGGTGAGGTCTCGGGGGGCTATACGCTCGGACTTGCCGATCCTTACCCGCTAAGTGGAAAAGTTTCGATCAAGAATATTGACCTGGACCCCTTCCTGCTCACCGCTTTGCATTTGAAAGAATTCAGCGGCCATGCAAATGCAGACGGTGACATTTCGCTAAACGGTTCGCTGAAGCTGCCCCAGAGCATCATCGTGGATGCGAATCTCTCGCGCCTGGCCATGAATTATGCCAACGTGCGGCTGGAAAACACGGGCCCGGTTCATTTCCGATCGACGAAAGACAGCCTGGAGATCGACCCGGTGACGCTGCGGGGAGTGGACACCAACCTGCAGATTGCGGGTTCGGTGCAGTTTGCCGGGCGCCGCGCCGTGGGATTGCGCCTAAATGGCGCCATGGATCTGCGGCTCATCAGCGGTTTTGTGCCGAATCTCGACGCACGAGGTCCCGCGCAAATCAACGCTTCGTTCGAAGGAACACTGGAACGGCCGCGCATCACCGGCCGCGTGCACATCGAAAACGCTTCTGCCCGCGCCGCGGATTTCCCCACGGGGCTCAGCGCGATCAAGGGCGACGTGGTATTCGATGCGACGCGACTGTACTTCGAAAATATGAGCGCGGAATCAGGGGGAGGCACGCTGCATCTTTCTGGGAACGTGAATTACGCGGAGAGTCCGCTTCGCTACGACGTCAGCGTTCGTACCGATCGCGTGCGGATTCGCTACCCGGAGGGCATGAGTTGGCTCGTCGGAGGCTCGCTCCGGCTGACCGGGACGACGGCATCCGGGGTGCTCTCCGGGAAGGTGACGATCGAGCGCGTCACTCTCACACAGGGCCTGCAAGTTGCTGGCATGCTGGTTTCGGCGAAGGAAGGCATTGGCAGCCCCACAACCAGTTCATCGTACCTGCGCAACTTGCAGTTCGACGTCGAAGCCGTCTCGGCACCCGATGCGCGCATGGAATGGCCGGGCGCGGAACTGCAAGCCGATGCGAATCTTCGCGTGCGGGGAACCTGGGAGCACCCCATTCTCCTGGGACATATCCATCTCCTGTCCGGTGATTTGTATTTCGCGGGCAACCGTTACCGTGTTACGCGCGGAGATTTGAACTTCGCCAATCCTTTTCGTCTTGATCCGGTTTTGAATGTGGAAGCAACAACGACGATTCAGCAATATGAGATCACGCTGAATTTCAATGGTCCGGCGAGCAAACTCACGCTGGCGTACCGCTCCGATCCCCCCCTTCCGGCCAACGACATCATCACATTGCTTGCTCTGGGGCAGACCAGCTCTGAGGGGGCGGCGCGGAGTGGCGGTACGTCACAGAGCGGAACAGCGGGTGCTTCTGCGATTCTCTCGGAAGCGATTTCCAGCCAACTAGGCGGGCGCCTGGAGCGCTTGTTTGGGATAACGCGCTTCCGTGTGGATCCCGGACTTTCGGGGGTAGGTTCAACTGGCTCGCAACAAAACGCGGGGTCGCGCGTGACGGTCGAACAACAGATTACGCGTAATCTCACCATCACTTATGTTTCGAATGTGAGCTCGACCCAGCAGCAGGTCATTCAAGTGGAATACAACGTGGACCGAAACGTCTCCATTGTCGGGCTCCGCGATCAGAACGGAACGTTTGGAATCGACATAAAGATCAAAAAGCGTTTTCCCTGAGCGGGAAACTTTCCTGAGGGAAATTGCCTCACGCTGGAAGAGGCGTGGACTCTCTGCTCAGGGCTGAGAAGTGCCCTGGGCCTGCGCTTGCTGCTTTGGCTGGACTTGCGGCCCGGCATGCGGCTTCGTGAGCCGGGCTTGCGCACCGACCCCGGGGAACTGTTTACGCAAATCCTGCATCACTTCACGCGCCACGCGCAGACTGATCGCATGACCCGCGGAATTGGACTCCGCGGAAACTTTCGGCATTTCCGCCGCGTATTTCTGGCCTAGCGGTGAGCCGTAGAATTGCAGCAAACCTTTGATTTCATCTTCGGTGAAATGCTTGTCGTAGATGGCTACGAGTCCATCGGTCATATCATCGGGATTGAACTGCTTCTGATAGCTATCCATGAAGGCGTTGATGAAGGCCTGGCCGCGGTCATTATCGGGCACGGTGGCCAGGAGACTATCACGATACTGTTCAGTGCTTTTGGCGGTGGCCTCTTCTAAGGCGTCGCGCACGCCCAGCAATTCCATCAGGGAGCGAATGTCGGCGTCCTTTACCGGATCCATGGGTTTCGCCGGCGTCTGCGCTCCATTGTTGTCCTGTAAAGCCGTCGCGCTTTGCGGCGCCGCTTGCACGGGGTTCTGCGATGCTCCCTGAATCACCAGGAAGAAGGTGCCAACGTAAATAATGACCAGTGCAAGGACCGCTTTCATGACTGCCTCCGCGGCGGCTTTGCTCGTGTTCGCGCCACACATACGATCTTAGGAAGAGCCGAGCAACGGCGCGACGGTTTCGGGGGACAGTCGTGCCGCGTTGTTCACCGGCCTAACGTTCAGGTCCAGGAACAGGAAATGGATTTCTGTTAGGATGCCTCGCCATGAGCAAGACGGAAATGCAGGGCGGCGTATCCACGGGAGCGCCTGATCCCGCGGCGATCGTTGAACGTGAGGGAGGCCTCCATCAAGACCTCTCGCCGCGACAGGTCGCCATGATCGGGCTGGGCAGCACCATTGGAACGGGTTTGTTTCTCGGCAGCGCCATTTCTGTGAAGCTTGCAGGCCCGGCCGTGATCCTCAGTTTTCTGGGCGGATCACTGATTGCGCTCACGGTGATGTGGGCGCTGGCGGAAATGACCGCGGAGCATCCGGCTGCGGGCTCCTTCGGTCTGCATGCGGAGATCTATCTTCATCCCTGGGCTGGGTTTGCCGTCCGCTACACGTATTGGCTGTGCCTGGTAGTAGTCGTTGGCAGCGAAGTGGTGGCTGCGGCCATCTACTGCAAACTCTGGTTTCCTGGTATTCCGTCGTGGATATGGGTGGCGGCCTTTTCCGCAGCCATCGTTTACGTCAACACCATAAGCGTAAAAAGCTTCGGGCGATTCGAATACTGGTTCGCGATGATTAAGGTGGTGACCATCGCAGTTTTCCTGGTCCTAGGAACAGCGCTTCTGCTTGGGATCGGATTCCCCCGCATCGGGGCCGTCAACTATACCGGACCGGGCGGTTTTTTTCCTAACGGCGCGACAGGTGTGCTCCTCGGAATCACTATGGCGGTCTTTAGTTTTCTTGGGATCGAGATTGTAGCTGCGACCGCTGGGGAAGCGGCAGAGCCTCGAATCGCCGTCCCGCAGGCACTTCGCCGTACGCTTTTCTTTCTCGTGCTCTTCTATCTCGGGGGATTGACGCTGGTGGTCGGGCTCGTGCCTTGGAATCAAATCGGGCTTGGCGAGAGTCCCTTCGTCCGTGTTTTCCAAACCGTGGGCATTCCCGCCGCGGGACTTGTGATGAATTTCGTGGTGCTGACAGCGGCACTTTCTAGCGCTATGTGCAATCTCTACTTCACAGCAAGATTGCTCTTCTCTCTTGCGAGGGGCGGCTATGCGCCGGGGGCGCTCGGCCGTTTGAGCAAACAGGGTATGCCTGTCCTGGCTGTGCTGGCATCGAGCGCCGGAATGGCCGTGGCGGTATTTCTCTCCCATTATTTCGAGGCCACAGCTTTCGTCTTCATGATCGGCGTGGCATTCTTCGGCGGGCCTTTCATCTGGATCATGATTCTGATAACCCATCTAGCGTTCCGGCGCGCCAGTGCTCGCGCGGGAAAAACGGTATTGCGCTTTGCGCCTCCTGGTCCCTGGAGCTCGCTGTTTGGCCTTACCGCGCTTCTCGGGGTGCTCATCTCTACCTGGTGGGTTCCCGGCTTTCGTGTAACGCTTCGGGCCGGCCCTCCCTGGCTGGCCTTCATAACGCTGTGCTACCTTGTGTGGAGAAAGACCCGCTCCCGAAGATCTGGGAGTGGAGGGTCGCTCGATGGATGAACTTCTGAAGTGGCGCGGGGAATTTCCGATCCTGGACCGCACTACTTACATGATCAGCAATTCGCTGGGGGCGATGCCTCGTGGGGTGTACGAGGGGTTGCGCTCGTACGCCGATTCCTGGGCGGATCGCGGCGTTCGCGCGTGGGAGGAGGGCTGGTGGGAAATGGCCGTAGGCGTGGGCGACCAGATCGCGCCGCTCATCGGAGCGGGCCCGGGCGAGATTTCGCTCCA
>Ga0209625_1000175_pt1 | contig 15622 bp, 13 predicted proteins | sample JacPin_JW_Ref_M2_FD_187960 | JGI IMG/M metagenome (GOLD analysis project Ga0209625, IMG submission 187960) | Forest soil microbial communities from Algoma, Ontario, Canada - Jack Pine, Ontario site 1_JW_Ref_M2 (SPAdes) (version 2) | ecosystem: Environmental > Terrestrial > Soil > Boreal...
GATTGATCTCGCCTTGCTGGACGTGGTGATGCCTCGCCGAACCGGATTCGAAATTTGTCAAGAGATGAAGTCCAAGCCGGAAACCCGCTTGATTCCTGTCATATTGCTCACCAGTTTGAACAGTGACGCCGACCGGATCCACGGGATCATGTGTGGCGCGGATGACTTCCTCAACAAGCCTGTAAATAAACATGAACTGCTGGCCCGGGTGCATTCCCTGTTGCGCTTGAAGCAATTCACCGATGAGCTGGATAACGCCGAGACCGTATTGTTCAGCCTCGCCCTGAGTATCGAGGCGAAGGACCCCTATACCGAGGGACACTGCGACCGCCTTTCGAAATATTCCGTGGCGCTAGGGGAGAAGCTCGGGTTGCCCCAGGACCTGCGCGTCGCTCTCCGCCGAGGCGGTCTTGTGCACGACATAGGTAAGTTGTCCGTGCCAGAGCACATCCTGCTCAAACCCGGACCGTTGACTCCGGAAGAACGAAAAATCATGGAGCAACACACGGTCATAGGTGAGCGAATTTGCGCCCCACTCAGATCCTTTCGCTATGTGCTGCCGATCATTCGCCACCACCACGAAAGGCAGGACGGCTCCGGGTACCCGGACGGCCTGAAGGGCGAACAAGTTCCGCTCACCGCGCGCATCCTTCAAGTCACCGATATCTACGACGCGCTTACTACGGACCGGCCCTATCGCAAGGCTCTTTCTACGGAAAAGGCCTTCGCCATCATACGGGAAGAAGTAAAACGCGGCTGGTGGGATGGTTCCTTGATCGATCAACTGGAACTGCTTGTGCGCGAATCAACACTTCAGTTGTCGAATGTGGGAGCCAAGAATGAGCGCTAGCTGCTTTCAGAATCGGGAAGGCGATTTTCGCCGCCCACACCGATCATCAATTTGTCGGATCGCGGCCGCAAGCGCCTTCGTCCTTCTTCTTTTGGTCACGCTCACCGATCAGAGGACTCGCGCCCAGGCCACGCAAGGCAATCAAAATCCTCCTGAGAATTTAAAACAAGTGAGCCTGGAAGAACTCGGACAAATCGAGGTTACAACAGCGTCCAAAGTGCCTGTGAAAGCCACTCGAACTCCGGCAGCGATCTACGTCATCACCCAAGAGGATATTCGGCGGTCCGGGGCCACAAGCATCCCGGAGGCCCTCCGCATGGCGCCTGGAGTTGAAGTCGCACGAGTCGACTCCAACACCTGGTCGCTCGGCGTACGCGGATTCGAGAGCACACTCTCCCGATCAGTACTCGTGCTTATCGACGGCCGGAGCGTTTACACGCCTCTGTTCGCAGGCGTTTATTGGCAAGTCCAGGACACGCTGCTTGAGGATATCGACAGGATCGAAGTCATCCGAGGCCCCGGCGGTACCATCTGGGGAGCGAATGCCGTCAACGCGGTAATCAATATCATCACCAAAAGAGCTCAGGAAACCCACGGAACGTTGGTATCCACGGGCGGAGGAAATGTCGATCAAGGCTTTCTCAATTTCCAGTACGGTGGTGGCAACAGCAAGGGTTTTAACTACCGTATATACGGGAAGGGTTTCACCCGAGGCCCTGCGTTTCATCCCGATCACCAACAATTCGATGACTGGCGGATGGGTCAGACCGGCTTTAGGACGGATTGGGATGCACACAATGGCGACCGGCTAACTCTTCAAGGCGACCTCTATTATGGCGACGCCGGACAACGTGTACAGATCGCGAGCTACTCTCCGCCGTATACGACCGATGTCCAACAGAACGCCGAGCTTTCGGGAGGCAATTTGCTCGGTCGCTGGGAGCGCGACTTAGGTTCAGGGTCTAACGTTCAGTTGCAGACTTATTACGACCGAACGAATCGGAAACAGGCCAACTTTGCCGAGTCTCGAGATACGTTTGACATCGATTTCATCCATCATCTGATTCTGCCGGGGCGGCAGGACTTCCTGTGGGGCCTCGGAGCGCGCCTGAGTTCGGGCAATGCTTCCCAGGTCGTACCCACCGTCGTGTTCACGCCGGATCACTACACGGACAAGCTCTACAATGCATTCGTCCAGGACGAAATCCCTATCGTTGGAGACCAGCTTTCACTAACCATCGGGTCTAAATTCCTACACAACGGCTACAGCGGCTTCGAGATCGAGCCGACGGCACGGCTCTTGTGGACCCCGAGCTCGCGGCAAACCGTCTGGGGCGCCGTCACTCGCGCCGTGCGCACTCCATCTCGCGTTGAAGAAGACCTCCAGCTCTCTGGATTGGCGGCGCCGACTCCATTGACGTTTTTCCGGATTATTGGCGACAGAAAATTTTCCTCGGAAAGCCTGATTGGCTACGAAGCCGGATACCGAAGCCTGGTGGGGCCCAAGTTCCACGTGGACATTGCCGCCTTCTACAACAACTATGACCACCTCCTAAGCGTCGAGCCTGGTGCACCGTTCTCTGAAAGCTCACCGCCCCCGCCGCATACTGTTATCCCGTTTTTCTTCCGCAATGGGTTGCAAGGCCGCACGGCTGGATTCGAGATCGCTCCCGATTGGACCCCGACGCGCATTTGGCGGCTGAGGGGGTCGTATTCATACCTCCATATTGATTTAGAAAAAAAGGCGACCAGCCTGGACACTTCCAGCGCAAATTCAACGCAGGGGTCGAGCCCCCATCACCAGGTCGCGATCCAATCTTCCTTGGATTTACCCAAGAAGTTGGAATTTGATCAGACTTTTCGTTATGTGAGCTCCCTGCCTGCCCAACTCGTCGGAGCTTACACCACGGCCGATGTGCGATTCAGTTGGCATGCCACTCGTTCTCTAGACCTGTCCGTCGTGGGCGAGAACTTGTTTCAACCTTATCACGCGGAGTTCGGGGGTGACCCCGGTCCTCTTGTCGGGATCAAGCGAAGTGCCTACATCAAACTAACGTGGCAATCATGGCAAAGATGAGAGGGAAGCGGATCTATGGGACTGATGTGCTCCCATGCACGGGGCCAGAGTCCGTGACTGGTGTTTATTCATGCTGCTTGTCGAAATTCATGGCTCTGGCGGTCGCCTGGGTGCTCGTTGGCGTCTCATGCCTACATGCCCAACAATCGAAACCGACTGAGTATCAGGTCAAGGCCGCCTACCTCTACAATTTCGGCAGGTTCGTCAAATGGCCGCCTGGACTTGCCGCAGGCAAGGGCGACTCCTTCCCCGTTTGTGTGCTCGGCCGGGATCCTTTCGGTCAGATTCTCGATTCAACTCTTGCAGGGGAAGCGCTAGAGGGAAAGCCCGTGGTGATTCGACGGATCGCCAGGTCGCAAGACGCGGCGGATTGCCGAATCCTGTTCGTTAGTTCGACAGAGGAAAACCATTTGAAAGAGATCCTAGCGGCGATTGATCAGGCGGGCGTCCTAACGGTTAGCGATATACCAGGATTCTCGCGGCGAGGCGGCATGATCCAATTCGTCGCGGAGGGTGACAGGGTTCGCTTTGAGATCAACTTGGCGAGCGCCGAAAGTGCCAAGCTCGTCTTGAGTTCCGAGTTGCTCAAAGTAGCGGCAACCGTAAGAAGAAATGCTCGGTCTGGAGATTGACTTACATGCTCAAGGCCCAAAACCATTCCATCTCCCGCAAGCTGACCTGGATGAACATGCTGGTCAGCGGCGCGGCGCTGCTGTTGGCGTGTGCCGCCTTTATTGCCTTTGACATGATAACTTTCCGGCAGGCCATGTTGCGGAATCTTTCCACGCAAGCTCAGATCATCGGTTCCAATTCCATTTCCGCACTACTTTTCAACGACCCGCAGTCCGCGGAGAATACTTTGTTGGCGCTCAAAGCTGCGCCGAATATCTTGTCCGCTCAGGTCTACCTGCCGGATGGCCGGCCCTTTGCCTCGTACTCACGCGATCGTGATCGTCACAGCCCGGTGCTTCCGCCAATTCCGTCGCGTCAAACAGAGACTCATTGGATCGAAGATGATCAGATCGCGCTAGTACGCTTGATCGTGCTGGACGCGAAGCCGATTGGGGCCGTCTACATCCGATCGGACATGCAGGAATTGCACGGCCGCTTTCAGCGATACGCGCTAATCGCTGCCATCGTCCTCTCAGGATGTCTGTTGGCGGCCTTACTGATCTCATCGGTCTTTCGCAGAGCCGTTGCTGACCCCATCGTGAATTTGAGCAAAATCGCAAAAGTTATTTCTCAAGACAAAAACTATTCGGTCCGCGCAACCCCTATCCGCAGCCCTGCTGAGTTGGCTATCCTCATCGATGCCTTCAATGAGATGTTGGCGCAGATCCAGCAGAGCCAGAGAGCTTTGCGAAAAGCCCATGATGAGCTGGAGCAGCGCGTTCAGGAGCGCACTGCGGAGCTTGAAGCTGCCAAGAAGGAGGTTGAAGAGTTTTCTCATTCCATCCTCCTTGCGAAAGAGGAAGTTGAGCGCGGTAGTAGGTTCAAGGATCAATTCCTCTCCACCATGAGTCACGAATTGCGCACGCCGCTCAATGCCGTCCTGGGTTTCTCCGACCTCCTCGCCGATGAACGCTACGGCCCGTTGAACGATCGCCAGCAACGCTACGTCGCTCACATACATACCGGCGGGAAACACCTTCTCAAACTAATCAGCGACATCCTTGACCTTTCCAAGATCGAAGCGGGGCGGATGGAGCTCACCCGCGAGGATGTGACGGTCTCGTCTGCCTTTTCCGATGTGATCAGCACTCTTTATCCACTGGCGGAAAAGAAATCGCAAGCATTACTCCAACAAGTTGAGCCCAATTTGCAAGTTCGTGCGGACGCCATGCGCTTTAAGCAAGTGCTTATGAACCTTGCCGGCAACGCGATCAAGTTCACGCCGGAACGTGGCCGCATCGAGCTCGTCGCGCGTCAAGTGGATGACCAAGTCAGGGTGGAGGTGCGCGACAATGGCCCGGGGATTCCGCCTGAACAACAACAGCGCATCTTTGAAGCGTTCTTCCGGCTTACAGAAACAGGTAGCGCCACCGAGGGCACCGGCTTGGGACTAGCCATAACTTCGCGTCTCGTCGAGCTGCATGGGAGCAAACTGGGGATTGAAAGCCGGCCCGGCGAGGGTGCCTGCTTCTATTTTTCACTTCCCCTCGTTGTCAGCGCTCCGAATCAATCCATTCAGTCATCTTTACCCGTGCCAAGGGCGCGCAATGCCCCGCGGATTCTTATCGTCGAGGACAATGCAGCGACGGGGCAACTCATCCAATCGCAACTGGCTTCTTCGGGCTATGAGACCCTGCGGTGCGACAGGCCGGAACACGCCACGGATATGGCCGCGGAACACCAGCCGGATGCCATCACGTTGGATCTCCTCATGCAGCCGGTCCACGGGTTTGAGGTCCTACTGCAATTGAAAAATGACCCGCGCACGTCCAAGATACCCGTCATCGTCGTGACCATTGTGGATCAGCCTGGCGTTGGAGCTGCTCTCGGCGCCGACGAGTATTTGATTAAACCCGTGGACAAGGCGACGTTACTGGCTGCCGTGGAGCGCTGCCTCCGGTCTCGCGGGGGCGCAGCGCCAACAAGGACCATTTTGGTCGTGGAAGACGATGTGTCCACACTGGAGATGATTGTCGAGTTGCTTAAAGGATATGGCTACGCTGTAAGCACTGCGGCGGACGGTGAACAGGCCCGTGTGAGTGTGGCTCAGTCCCTGCCCGAACTCGTTATCCTTGATTTAGTGCTCCCCAAGATGAGCGGTTTTGAATTGCTCGCTGAATGGCGTTCCAATGCTCGCACCGCCGATCTTTCCGTGTTTGTGCTAACGAGCAAGGATCTAACGAAGGAGGAAGACAAGTACCTCCGCGCGCATGCCGAATCGCTTTTCCGGAAGCAGAATGCATGGCGAGAACCGTTGATTAAGCAATTAGAGCGCGTGGTGACCTCCCCGTCTTTGGAAAACGCTTGAAACATTGCATCCTCGTCGTCGAAGACAATCAGCTCAACGGCCGCGTAGACCTTCCTCATGCCGGGTGTCGCGCGGGTGCCGGATCAGGCTCAATAGTAGCCGGCCTTCAGACCGGCGCGAAATCGTCTCCCCCTAACCCATTTAGAATCAACATCTATAGAAATGCCCGCAAGTGTTGATTCTAAACCACTTACATGAACTCTAAGTCCTTTAGATGCAATACTTACAAAAAGGCCCAGGGGTGCCGAATTCTTTTTCTGGCCCGTAATCCAAAGAGGAATTGAAACGAGGAACAGCAACGCCGCTCCCTGCGCTAGGCGGAGATTTTGGTGGGAGCCATCCGGCGCAGCGGTTTTGCGCCCGGAATCGGGAACTGCATGTGCCAGAAGTTCGTTTCGGGCGAGATAAACTCCACTCCGATATACTGCTTGCCGTCGCGAGCCCGGTGGATGGAGACAACGCGGCACTCCATCGACTGCCCGGTGCCGTCATTCATCAGGATCAGCGTTTGTCCCACCAATACGATCTCTTCAAGCTGAAACAGCGCCCCGTGCCGGTTCACCGATTGCGAATGGGTCTGTGCGGAGAACTTCTCGCCAGAGTCTGTCTTTCCGCGGACGGTCAACGGCACCGTTAGGGCTACTCGCAGCGTGCGGCGGCGTTCTTTGCAACGAAAGTGAAGCAGGGACATTTCGGCTTCGACCTCGAATCTAATTTACGAGTCCACGGCGTCTTCGGCCAACTTCAAGCGACGGGTTTACGCCTAACGTATCGTGTCAGCAGGGTGCTAAACCGACAGAACAACAGACTAGAGGTGAATAGCACGAACCTTGGCCACACACCCACATACTGGCTACTTGCTTCTTCCAAGGCAATGGCGGAACCGTACCACAAAAATGAGTTCGGTAACAGTACCCTCGAACTAGGACCCCACTTTCCCGTCCTGCTTGGTACCGGCCTCAAAACAGTCGTAGTTCCGCTGCCTGATGATCTTCCCTTCGCGGAATTCCAGAAACACGGCAAAAAAGGCCTTCATCTGCCCTCCAGCCGGAATGGATCCAAAGGACACAGCCAAAGTTCCGACCCACTCAACTTCCAGCGCTACCCGGTCGTTGTCAGCTATCTCTTGCTTTATCTTATACATCTGCCGAGACATGACCTTTTTGCCCCGTTCCGCCCCATCCAGGGCCGCAGCTAGGTCTCGCTTCTTGCCGAGGGGCGTCAGGAGGTTGGGGAATTCCTCAAAGACTACATCGGGGGCAAGAAACTTTTTTAGCGCGGCTCCCGTTTCGCCCCTTTCGAGGGCCTGCAAGTATCTCCGCGCAATCTCCAGATTACCCGCCGCTTCGCCCATTTTCGCCTCCCGAACGGTGGTTCTCCGCCGCCTGTTGCAGTTCCTAGCACCGGCCTGTCCTTTTCTAGTGTCCGGGCCGGCGCATTCGTTTCAATTTTTTTGGGGCTTGGAAGATTTTTGCCTGGCCGCTTTCCCCGATGAGTTTCCCAATAACGTTACGAGCTGCAGCGGGTTCACACGCGCTTTTTCCACGGTGAGTCCCCAGTGAAGGTGGGGCCCGGTGACGCGTCCCGTGGCTCCAACTTTTCCCAGCACGGCGCCTGCATCCAAAGCGTCCCCCACCTTTGCATCGATCTCCGAGAGGTGGCCATAAAGGGTGTAGATTCCCAGACCGTGATCCACTACGACGGTATTCCCGGCAAAGAACAACTCTTCTGCCAGCACCACCCGGCCACGTTGCGCGGCATGTACTAGGGTCCCGGTTGTGCCAGGTAAATCCACCCCGCTATGTGGTGACCCGGGATTCCCATTCAGAATCCGCCGTCTCCCAAAATTCGAACCCATTGTCACACCATCCAGCGGTGTTCGAAACTTCCCATCCCACAAGCGCTCCGGCGTCACGTGGTCAAAAATATCGCGCAACTTCTGCCGCTCTTCGTCCGCGCGCTTGATTTGTTCCGGGCTGGGCTCGACGAACTGTTTCCCTACCTGCAATTTCTCCGTCGCGAACCGGCCTTTCCTCACCGTCACTCTCGCCATGCAGCTAATTTTTCCGCCGCTCGCCGTTTGTCCCGTGACCTTCAACTCGTATTCCCCGGGTGCCTTTTCGAGGTCAATCCCCACCAGGCCTTTTCGCGGGGCTTCACTTGCCACGTCCCGCCAGAAGGGGACACTTCGCCCGCCCCACTCTCCTTGCACTTCCGCCAGTGGCTTCGCGCTTTTCACTTCTATCAGCAGCAGACTTCCCTGGCTGGATTCAGGTGCGCTCAGGCGCAATGTTGTGCCCGGAGTGCAAGCTCCCGTATCTTTCGCCATCGCTCCGGCGGGAAGCAGCACCGCAATCGCCCCCAGACACACGAGGGCGAACCAAGTCCGCCGCGTTCGAGCTACGGTACCGTCTTGTGAGTTCATCGCTGCTGCCGCATCATCGCCACGCGTGGTTCAACCTTTGCGAATTGCGCGCGCCCCAGCTTCGATCCCAGGATAGCCTTTTCCGACAATAGAAACAGATCGGGATTTTTTGCTTTTTCGCGTAGTTCTTTGAGAAAAGGCCGCACTTTCGCAAACATGAAGTACAGTTCACCGCAAAATGCCGGTTCAAAGAAGAGTTTTTCGCTCACAACGCCATTCAAAACAAAAGACGTTGCAATTCCCCAGTAGCTGCCCGCTTGCCGCAGCCAGTTGTTTTCTTGCGAGCCAAAGTCCATCGCCACTTTCATGAATTCATCCGCATCCTTCGGCCAAAACGTCGTCAGCCACCATTGCCGCGCCTTGCGCAGTTCCGGCTCGCGCCTCAGGTCGTAGAGTTCGAGTATCAACCTCGCCTCATCGACAGTCGGTTTTTTCGCCATCGTCCCCTCCCAGGAATATCTGCTTTGTGATTCTACCCTACAAGGCAGCGGCCACTTGTCCCTGCCATGTAGAGTGTCCGGCAACGCTACACTTTCATCCCGGCAGCGGACGCCGGCAAACCGGTCGAGGCTCTGACTTTTTCCAGAAGTCTTTTTGATTCTATGGCTTCTGCTCTTCCTGCCTACGGCATGAAGATTGCCCTGAATCCCTCCGGGAAATTTCGCCCTTCGCACCTGAAAAAGGACCCTCCAAGGAGGCTTCCGTGAAAAAAATCGATCGCATGCGAGAGAAAGTCAGCATCCTGCCGACTTCCGTTTACCTGTCGAAAATGCACGATGCGGGTTGGAGCCTGGTCGCCCTGGAATGGGAGCGCGAGGTGGAGTCTTCCGCCCAGCCTGAGGAGCGGGAAGCTCCCAGCGCCTCTGAAGAAATCCCCTTCGGCCTTCGTATTGCCTCGGACTGCCGTCATCTGGAAGACGACCCGCTGGAAATACAAACTCTCAAGTTTCTGGCCGAAATGATTGTTCAAGACCTCTCGTTCACCAGCATGGCTGACGCCCTCAATGTCCGCGAGTATCGCACCCGCGACGGCCGGCCATGGACCGCCGCGGGCGTCTTCAAACTCACTCCGCGCCTGATCGATGTCGCCCCGCGCCTCCTCTCCGGCGCCGAATGGGAATCCCGCAAGAAACAGTTGTCCCGCGTCACCTGGAACTCCTGAGGCACGCAAAGAGTCGCACTGTCATTCCTAGTGAAGCAAGGACCACTTCCTTTCCGACAATCTTCACACCCATGTCGCGAGTTTCTGGCTGGTGCAGGGGATTTACGCTTATTGTCCAAAATTGAACAGCTTCGTGCCCGGCATGCTTTTACAGTTTGATTGGATTTCGCAGAGCGGATTCGTCAGCAGCAACCGCTGATGTGGTCCGTCCCAAGAAAGCGAAACCAAAGGAAAAATATCCCGCTGTGGTGGGCCATCATGCAACAACAAACTTCCCATTCTAGAAGGTTCAGCTCTCGTGTCGCGACGCCAGGGGACGTCTATGTGTACTGGAGCTCCGTTGGGTATGACGATACTTCGCGAGTCCGGGATCTAGGCTCGGGCGGCCTGTTTGTCCAGACCCGGAAGACAAAGTCCGTGGGCGCGAAGACAAAGGTTCATTTTCTTGTCGAAGAAGGTCAGATCCGGGCCGAAGCTGTTGTGCGGCATGTAAAGCCTGGTCGTGGCTTGGGGCTGCAATTCACGGCCGTGTACGAGGAAGATCGCCAACGTCTCGCGGGCTTGATGAAAAGGCTTCGCGCATTCGGCTAGATTTCGAGATTTCGAAACGGCGAACTCCACGCGCAAGTTCCCTGCTCTGATGAAAAATGGGCTTGACCTTCTTCGCCCCATTCGGCAAACTCACTCTTGCCCTCCTGATTTCCACACCGGCTTGTCCCTCCCAGGTCCGAAGGAAACAAAGACATGTCGGTATCCGAGCGTCGCATGGCGCGCCGCTTCATCCTCAATGTTCCATTGCAGCTTTTACCCATTAAGGGGCCTTCTCAGGCTGCGTGGGCGGTGGAAACCATGAACATCTCAACCCGCGGCGTTTACTTTACGACCGATCTTCCACTCGCTCAGGGACAGCTCGTTCAAGTCCTTCTTCAAATGCCAAAAGAGATTACCGGAAACGTGGTCAACCCGCGGCGCTTCACCGGCCGGGTCGCCCACGTGGATCCGAATGGGTTTGCAAACGGGATTTCAGGAGTGGGCGTGCAATTCCTATATTACGGGGAGCTCGCCCTACAGCTCCACGAGCAGGAGCTGGAAAGTTCCGAGGCGCGTTCGATCCAGCAGGGATTACTCCCCAAAGAAATCCCGCAATTCCCCGGGTACGAGATCGCCACCGCATGGCAGTCCGCACGCGTTGTCGGTGGTGACTATTTCGATGTCCTTCCTTTTGACGCCGATTCCCTGGGACTTTGTATTGCCGACGTGGCGGGCAAAGGATTCTCCGCCGCGCTCCTGATGTCCAATCTTCAAGCCGCCGTGCGCGGATTAGCCGCGCCGTCTTTGCCTCCAAACGAGCTTTGCCTCCGCCTGAATTCCCTGCTTCAGCGCAATATGGAGGGGGATCGCTTCGTTACGTTTTTCTACGCCCAGTTAGACGGACCCACCAGCCGGTTAAGTTACGCGAACGCCGGCCACAGTCCGCCGATTGTCCTGCATCGCGATGGATCGCATCACCGCTTAAAGGAAGGTGGAGGCGTGCTTGGCCTCTTCAGCTATCAATCGTTTGCGTCAGGCGTCATTCACTTGCAGCCTGGAGATCGCCTTATTCTTTTCACCGACGGCGTAACGGAAGCAAGCGACACTGGCAAAGAAGAATTCGGCGAACAGCGCCTCCTCGAACTCTTGGAAGCCAATCGCAATTCAGCTCCCCACGAAATCAAGAATAAAATCCTCGAGGCTTTGGCGGCTTTCAATCGCTCCAACTGGCACGATGACGTCACCCTGCTCATCCTCGCGGTTTCCTAAGAGTTCCCCGGGTGCGGTTTGCAGGGGTGTTGCGTCTAGGACTACGCGAGTAATGCGCTTTTGCGCGGCAACGGCGGGCTGAACTTCTCTTCCCAGCGAATTCGTCCCGTCATTTGCATCACCACAAACAGCGTGAGGATCGCTCCAATCGTCACCGCCAACCCTGTGAATCCTTCAAAGAAGAACGCGTACGAAAACACCACCAGATAGATCAGCTGCGTCAGTCCCGCATCCACCACCGCGAATCGCAAATCCACTACCAGCCGCAAGTAGCTGACCACCAGCGCAATCGAAACGACCGACGAAATCACGAACGCCAAATGAATCGAAATATGGTCCGCCAGATACGCCAGCAGCAGGTGAAACGCAAAGAACGCGCATGCCAGGAAAAAATAATTCATCGCGTGCAGATCGTTGCCGCGCAGCGCGGACAGAATGAATACCAGAAAGAAAAAGAAGAACAGCGACACGGGGCCGAAATAGCTGATGCGCCCGGCGAGCGGACCGGGTTGCAGTTTCTGCGGCATCTTCAAGGCGATGTCGAATCCGGATACCAGACTCTGATAATTCCACTCCAGCTCCCAGCCGTTTGCCGTCTGCCGTTTTTCGGTGGGTGAAAGTGAATTGTCCGGGAAATCGAAGCCCGAAAAATCCGTTTTCACCAGCAGGTGGAAGTCGCGCGCCTGCGAGATTTCCTTGCCGTCCCTGTCCGCATTTCCGCGGCCAGTTGAACGCTCCGCGTTCGCGCGTGAAAATGTGTATCGCCAGTTGTCGAGCCCCTGCGAGCGATAGGCCGCGTGCAGCACGGACTTCGCACCGGCCGCCAGGCGCGTCCTTGCCACCGCCTGCGATCCGCTGAACGTCACAGGCAAAGGCTTGTCGTCCAGGGAAAGTTGCACGTTGTCGTACACCGCCTGCTGCGCGGGAAACGAAAGTTGAAACACAAACTCCTCTTCCCGCGAAGCGGGATTCTGGAACGTGTAGGCCCCGTCGAAATCCACTTTGTACGTGCTGAACCACAGCAGCCCCTTTTGCCGGTAATCGATATGCAGTGCTGCGGCAACGCGGCTCGCGTCAATCTTCACCGCCTCCGAGTGAGTCTGCTTCTCCGTCCGCGTGGTTTTCTTTCCCTTCTCTTCCACCTCGACGGTCTTTCCCTCTTGCCATTCGCGCGCGATCGCGGGCGGCGCCTGCGCTTGCGGCGCTCCCCACGTCGAAGCCACGCGCCCGGAAAGCCCGGACTCCGCGTTATAGGTTCTGTAGAAAACGGTGGACCCCAGAATGGCCCAGGCCACCGCAGTGCATACAAAAATCGCAATGATAGCGCCAATCCGTTTCAACATGGCGGGTTGTACCTCGACTCTCTCCACCGCGACCCCAAACTACCTCGTCTAGTTGGTATTGTCAAGTACTTTTCATCACAAAGCATAATAGGAGGAGAACTCGGCTTGGTGCTAGTGAGAAATCCGGGTGACTCCGGCACGTTTCTTCTGTCCTGCCCGAACATCTTGGGAACCGGGTCGATGAAGGCGGTAGTGCCCCATCCTTTTGAGGCACAACGAAAACTGTACTAAACTCCACCCTCGTGCATTTCGCTACACCGTCATGAGCAACCATATCGTCCGTGAACCTCGCTGGCCCGCGTTCGTAGCGATGCTGGCTGCCGCCGGTGTGTACTGGGCCTTGCCGGAACCGCTTTCCGTTGGTCCGGGTTGGCTTCTTCTGGCGACCATCTTCGTGTTGCTGATCCCTATCGTGGTCTCCTACCATCGCGGCCGTCATGACATAACTCGGTTTCTCACTTTTACGGCCAATGGCGTAATCACTCTCGCTATGATTGTTTCGTTAATTTTTCTGATCCAGGGGATTCCGCTCCATCGCGAGCCACCAACGGCCATGCTGCGCTCGGCCTGTGCACTCTGGATCACCAACATTTTGGTGTTCGCGCTTTGGTACTGGAAGCTCGATGCCGGCGGTCCGCTGGGCCGCGACCGCGCAAAGGGCCGCATAAAAAGCTCGTTTCTTTTCCCGCAGATGTTGACCCAGGAAGGCGGTGATCCCTCGTGGACGCCCCAGTTCATGGACTACCTCTTCCTCGCCTTCAATACCAGCACAGCTTTCTCCCCCACCGACACCGCGGTCCTCTCGCGATGGGCAAAAGCGGGCATGATGCTCCAGTCCTTGATCTCCCTGACCATCGTTGCCCTCCTCGCCGCCCGCGCCGTCAATATCCTCTGAGCCTCTCGCTCTCGGGTCGGAGGAGGCGCGCTTGCGCGCTGGCCTCCGTCCGCCGCCCAAACTGCCCGTACCCATTTCGGGTAGGCAGCTTTCACGAAGACTCAGCGACGCCAGGGGGCAAAAGAAGGAATGAGATAGATCAGACGAACAAGCTTGTACTCGGCGTAAAGCTGGGCCGCAGGCAACTGTTTCCAGCCAGCATTGCGCCAACACTTGTAGCGATGCGACCAGATGCGCCGCCGGACCCAGCCGTCGAGACGTTGGAAGAGCTTTCGGATATGGGCGCGTTTGTAATACTCGCCCCACCCTCGCAAGAGCGGGTTTAGCTCCTCGATCAGCTCCTTGGTGTTCAAAGGCATCGTCCGCTTGGTTCGCTGCCGTACCTGATCCATGAAACGACGAATCGACTTCTCCTTGGGATACGCATACAGCGCATCCTGTCGGGCCTGACTACGAATCTTGCTCTCGGGCAGATGAAGCTTGTTGTACCCGCGCTTGATTTTGTAGCCAAGGAACTCGAAGCCGTACCGGACATGGACGATCCGCGTCTTCTGCGGATGCAACTCCACGCCCAGTTGTTTCAGGATTCGGTGAGCCGCGTCCACTGCAGAGCGTGCCTCTGCTGCCGATTTACAGGTGATCACCCAATCATCGGCATACCTCGTCAGCTGAAAGCCTCTCAGCCGCATCTCCCGATCAAACGGCGTCAGAAGTATGTTACTGAGCGTCGGCGAAACTACACCGCCTTGCGGAGTACCGCGCTCGGATGGAAAGAGCTGCCCCTTTCCGTAGCTTCCCGCCTTGAGCATTGCCTTGATGAGGCGCAGCACTCGGCCATCCGCTACCCTTTGGGCTACCAGCGTGAGAAGTTTTTCGTGATCTACGGACCCGAAAAAGTCTCGGAGGTCCGCATCTACGATCCACTCCGACCCGCTTTGAATCTCCTTCCAAATCTTGCGTAGTGCATCCTTTGTCGACCGCCCTCGCCGATATCCAAAGCTAGCATCATCGAATACTGGCTCGAAGATGGGTTCTAACCGATTGAGCAGCGCTTGTTGGCACACGCGGTCATAGATCGCCGGTATGCCCAGCATTCGATACTCTCCAGGTTTGTCCCTCTTCGGAATAGGGTGTTGTCGCACCGGCAGAGGTTGATAGGTATTCTCTTCCAGCTCCTGCTGCAACCGAGCCAACTGCGGACCCAGCTGTGCTTCAAAAGCCGTGAGACTCTGCCCATCTATACCTCCACTGCCCCGGTTCTCCTTCACCTTCTCCCAGGCCATCTCCAGATTCTTCCGCTTGTACACCTTGTCGATCAATGAATGGACCTTCTTGGCACCCGTCAGGTTGATCCAATCCACCAGTCTCCTCAGACGAGAGCGTACGGGTTTTTCGCTAAAGGAACTGTTCCATCCTCCCTCATCTTTACTCATCTGGTTTCCTTTCTCTTCCTGACCATCTTCGCCGGCTGCCTTCCCCGACCCACTCTGGTCGCCGATCGCTCGGTCACGCGGCTTTCGCCGCGCTTCAGGTACTATTCAGCCGTCGGACTACTGACCGAGCATTGCTCGCCATTTCGCTTACGCTTATAGGTCCGCTTACCCCAATACCAACCGGGGACTCTGTCAGTTCTCCTGAGGTCACGCGCTGTTCTTCTGTACCGTGCCGCCCGCAAACACCTTGGTGCGGTGGGTGAATGAGAACGCCTTCGTCTTAGAAGTGCAGACTCGACCTTGCCCCACCTTAGGCCGACCGGTTCATCTTGGGAGTGACCCCATCGATTGCGGCCCGGTACTTCTCCTCATGCCCTTCGGATTCCACCTCGCGATGGACACCCTGCCCTCCGGAGTACTGCAAGCGGTGGCTCTAGGTCGGTCTTGGCTGTATCCAGCTTTCGCCTTCGTGCCCGTTTAGACCTCTCCATACCTTCCGCTTTCTCCGGCCAGCGAGGCTGTGAACCCCGCTTCTTGGATATGGCGCCCCTCATTTGAGCGCCAGAGGGACTTCAACCCTCCTGAACAGCGCGCTGCTCAGCGCGCGCTTCCTTACCCCGACCAAGAGAGCCGAGCCATCATTCCGAGCCAAGCAAG
>Ga0209625_1000177_pt1 | contig 15553 bp, 16 predicted proteins | sample JacPin_JW_Ref_M2_FD_187960 | JGI IMG/M metagenome (GOLD analysis project Ga0209625, IMG submission 187960) | Forest soil microbial communities from Algoma, Ontario, Canada - Jack Pine, Ontario site 1_JW_Ref_M2 (SPAdes) (version 2) | ecosystem: Environmental > Terrestrial > Soil > Boreal...
AATCTGAGCAGTTGGGGTCGAGGACTCGAGAACCCTGTGACACAACGACCGGATGCCCCGCGAATAACACCAGGGAGAGTTTTATCTCCAAATCAAGCCTTGGATTTATCCCCTGATGTGGCATATCGTATAAGCTCCGCTTCGCCCGCGCCTAAATCTCGAACCGCAACCAGCATCGCCACTGCCGCCGCGAATCCACACATCGTAATTCCTTCCGCACGCACCGTGTCATAAAGACCTTGAGGATCGAGCGCCAGGACGCGCGCAATCGCACGCTCGTCTTTCACCCGCGTAATCGCGTCGCTCTCATAATGATTCATGTCCGAGCTTGCAATCACCAGCACCGGTTCGCTCTGCGCTGTCACCACCTTTGCCACTGCGTGCCCTAATTCTTCGAGAATGCCGTAACGATCCGTCCCCAGCACAATGGGAACAAATTGAAAATCACCAAGAAGCCGCTGCAGAAATGGAATCTGAACTTCGAGCGAATGCTCTTGCTCGTGGGCCACGGCGTCTTCCCGCAGCCGCGGAAATTCGTGTTTCAATTCCGACGCAAGCGCGGAGTCGATCTTTGCATTGCCGAATGGCGTCGCCCAACCGCCATCGGAGAGAATCGCAACCGATTCGCCGCGTGGAAAGTGGCGTGGTCCGATGAGAATCAGGCGCGAGGGAATCTCGAGTGAGGAATACACGGCACCCGCCACGTGCCCCGAATAGATAAAGCCTGCGTGCGGCACAACGCAACCGAGCGCCTGCCGCTTCTCTGCTCCTGGCGCGAGATAGCCATCGACGTTCCTCGCAAGTTCAGTTGCATTTGCGGAATAAAAGTGACCGGCGACGGCAGGAGGGCGAATCATCTAACTACTTCCAAACACGTTTCAAATTCAGACAAACAGTTGTGGCGGATTATGGGGTTAAATTGGCTTCGATGGATCTCCCTGGATGTCGAGCGCCTCGGTTTTTCCCGGCATATAGCGGATTCTAATCTTATCGCCATACTGATAGCCGCCAGCATCGAGCACCGCTTGCATCTTCTCGCGCGCTTTGTCGGAATACGTAAACGTGTGGATGTTCATCCCATTGTCTTCTTCGCGCACCAGGAGTGAAAGCTGGTCGGCGTGAATCACTTCCGCTTTCAGCCAGATGGGCTTCGCAGCCTTCTGTTTAACCACGATGGGAGGGGAAGTGCTAAGCGGCGAAACGGGATCAGCCTGAGCCTTCGCAGGCGTCGACCCGAATGCAACGCCCGCTGCCAGAGCGGCTAGCGCCGAAAAAATTCTAAGCGTCTTCATCGAAGGATATTTTGAGCGACTTCAGAAATTTAATGTCTTGCGGCGTCATTTCGAGCTTCGCTTGCACCGGCTCTTCTTCGAGCGAATGCTCGTCCACCTGGATGTGGAGTGATTCGAGGAAGCGCCGGTCTTGCGACGTCATTTTCGCATCTTGCGCCTGGCGGCGCGCCAGCCCGATCGTCGCGTCAAGCTTCAGCACGATATCGAATCCGGCGGCGCGAACGCTGGAGATAGCTTCGGCGATTCGCTCCGAGTCCGAAACACTGTCGTTGATCGCGTGGCCCAGTTCCCGAAGCAATTGCTTCATACGGTCGTCGAGTTGCAAAGCCGTTACCTCCTGTCCCCAGCTTTCCTACACCAATTTTAGGCTGCGCACAACACCGAAACAAGGCCATGCTACAGTTCAGGATTCAATTCGGTAACCTGTACTCTGGGCTAGCCGTCCCGAGTGCCCGACGGGTAGCCACGACGAGCGCCTCCCCTCGTCGTGCTTAGTCCTAGCCTTACCGTGTCCTGGTCTCCGCTCGCGCCAATACTCACCGCCGCAGCCGCCATGCGGTTGTACTACAATCTTTCCGTGCCTGCCAACATGCTCCCGGCCCTCTGGCGGTCCTGCGGTGTAACGTTCCGCGCCCTATGGCGTGTCGCACGCCAGGTGTTCCACGAGTTCGCCGGGGCGATGTTCATTGTTTTCGCGGCTTATGGCGTCCTCGCAGCCTGGCGGCAATGGAAGACGCGTCCCGTCCTGTGGCTGATAGGATTTGCAATATTTTACGCGCTGATGATGGCCGTCTTCGGTCTTGTATCTTTCCGCCGCGCCCGCCGCGTCAGGTAAATCAAAATGGCTGACGGAACCAAAAAGCTCCCCGACATCAAAGCCCGCAATCTCGCCTCCCCCACCGGCCTGCCGATGGAAGCGGTCGTGACTCCGGATGCCCTGAACGGCTGGGACCCCGAAACCGAACTCGGCTACCCGGGCCAGTTCCCTTTCACGCGTGGCGTCTATCCCACGATGTATCGCGGCCGGCTCTGGACCACCCGGCAATATGCCGGCTTCGGCGCTGCCATCGAATCGAATAAGCGGTATCGCTATCTTTTGGCGCAGGGCGTTCACGGCCTTTCCGTCGCTTTCGATCTCCCCACCCAGATCGGCATGGATTCCGATCACCCGCTCGCGCAGGGCGAAGTCGGGAAAGTCGGCGTCGCCATCGATTCGCTCGAAGATATGCAAACACTCTTCGACGGCATTCCCCTCGAGCATGTTTCCACTTCGATGACCATCAATTCCACCGCCGCGATTCTTCTTGCGCTCTACGTCGCGGTCGCCAAGCAGCAAGGTGCGAATCTCCAGCGGCTCGCGGGCACTGTGCAGAACGACATTCTCAAGGAATACATCGCTCGCGGCACCTACATCTATCCGCTGCGCCCGGCGATGCGTATCGTCACCGATATCTTTGCCTGGTGCCGCCGTGAACTGCCCAATTGGAATGCGATTTCAATCTCCGGCTACCACATTCGTGAAGCCGGTTCTACGGACGTTCAGGAAGTTGCTTTTACGCTGGCGAACGGAATTGCGTACGTCCAGGCGGCTATTGATGCCGGCCTCGCGATCGACGATTTCGCGCCGCAGCTTTCTTTCTTTTTCAATTCTCACAACGAATTTCTTATGCAGATTGCGAAGTTTCGCGCCGCGCGCCGCCTCTGGGCCCGCACGATGCGCGATCGTTTCCATGCCCGCGATCCGCGGTCGATGATGCTGCGTTTCCACGCGCAGACAGCCGGCTCTGCCCTCACGGCTCAGCAGCCTGAGAACAATCTCGTTCGGGTCTCACTGCAGTGTCTGGCGGCGGTGCTGGGCGGCTGCCAGTCGCTCCACGCAAACGCACTTGACGAGGCACTCGCTCTTCCCACCGAACAGGCCGCTTTGCTCGCGCTGCGCACGCAACAGATCATCGCGAGCGAAAGCGGAGTCGTGAATACTGTTGATCCTGTTGCCGGTTCTTACGCGATCGAGAAACTCACCAATGAAATCGAGTCAGGCGCTGAGGAGTACATCGCAAGAATTGACGCCATGGGAGGCATGCTTCGCGCCGTCGAGGCCGGATTCGTGCAGCACGAAATTCAGAAGGCAGCGTACGAATATCAACAGGCCGTCGATAGCGGCGAGCAGGTCGTTGTAGGCGTGAATCGGTTCCAGACCCGTGTCCAGACCGACGACGAGCGCCCGGTTCCTACGCTTCAGGTCGATCCAGCAGGCGAAGCGGCTCAGGTTGCGCGGCTCAACGCCCTTCGCGCGCGCCGCGATACCGCAAAAACCAAATCCGCGCTTGCCGAAATCGAACGCCGCGCTCGCAGCACCGACAATCTGATGCCCGCGATCCTGCACGCCGTCGAATCCTACGCCACAGTCGGCGAAATTTCCGACGCGCTCCGCCGCGCCTTCGGCGAATACCAGGAATCAGTAGTCATTTAACGACTCCTTAGCCTCGGATATCTTCACTTTTGTCCCTCTCGGCTTTCTGCTCGTCTGTGTTCTCTGTGCTCTCCGTGTCCTCTGTGTTAGTTTTTCAAAGTGCGCAAGAGAACCGCCGTTCCACCAACCCCATTTCGCTGGCAAAAGCGCGTTCTCACTCCCGGTGAAGCGGTGCGGTTCATTAACTCCGCAGGCTTCTGCATGCTCTTCCCCGTAGAAAATGTCCCGCTTCCCTCGCTCTACTACGCCGTAACTCGTCGCAACCCGCATATCGAGTTCAAGTGGGACCGCTACTCGGAAATGCTCTGGAAGTGGAAAAATAGCATCCCGCAGCGGAAGCGCGCTTTTTACGGGAAATATTTTCGCGGCCGCGGCTCTTTCATCTCGTTGAAGCTGCTTCCCTATTTCCTCGCGATGCAAGAAACAGCAATCGAGCCGGACGATTACGGCGAGTTCTATTCTGCCGGCCGCATCACGGAAAACGCGCGCGTTATCTGGGAAGCGCTCGCAACGCACGGCCCTCTCGCCACACTCGAACTCCGCAATGTCGCGAAGATGGACTCAAAAGCCGGCAATGTCCGCTTCAAGCGCGCTATGTCGGAGCTGCAATGCATGCTGATCGTGGTGCACTTCGGCACCGAGCAGGAAACCGCCGCCTGGGCATCGGGTAAATTCGAGCTTGTCTGTCGCGCATTTCCGAAAGAGACCGCGGCGGCTCGCGCGATCACCCCGGAAGCAGCCCGTCGCACGATCGCGGCGAAATTCCTGGCTCTGTGCTCTGATTCGTCGCCGAGAGATGTTGCGCACCTCTTCGGCTGGACGAAAGCCGAAACGATGGCGGCGTTGGAAATTTCTGCGTAATCTACCGTGATGCGGGCTGCTGCGTCATGCTGGGCCCAATCCGAGTCATTCTGAGACCATCCGGCAAGGATGGTCGAAGGATCTCAGCGTTCGAATCGAGAACACGCTAATCGGGAGCGACGATTCTGAAAGTCACAAAAAAACTAATCCTCGCGTCCTCATCGCCGCGCCGCGCCGAAGTCCTGCGCAACGCGGGAATCGAATTCGAAGTGCGCCCCACGGCGATCGATGAAACGCGCCGCCCCGGCGAACCGACCAGCGACTATGTCCGTCGACTCGCGCTCGAAAAGGCCCGCGCCGCGGCAGCAGTGACGACGAGCGCCGGGGACTTCATCGTCGTCGGCGCGGATACGGTAGTCGTCAATCGGGGAGAGATTCTCTTAAAGCCAGCGTCGCCCGACGACGCCCGGAGAATGCTCCGCCGATTGAGCGGTGGCGTGCACGAAGTTCACACGGGCCTCGCAGTAATCCACATGCCTCAAAGGCTCGAGCGAGTGATCGAAGAAGTCACACGCGTGCACTTCGCCAAGCTCTCCGATGCGGAAATGGATGCCTACATCGAGACTGGCGAGCCTTTCGACAAAGCCGGCGCATACGGAATTCAAAGCATCGGAGGGCGCTACGTAACGCGCGTCGAAGGCTGCTATTTCAACGTAATGGGTATGCCGCTCGGGCGTCTCTGGGCTGCGCTGCAAGAGCTCGGCTGGTCGGCCAATGGACCGGTCGGGCAGGCCAATCTTCGCGACTAGAAATCGCTGTAACCCCATGAAAATAAAGGGTCGCGACCGAGTCTAATCGCGAACGGATTGCGATTCTCATTTCGGTCCCAAATCGGGGAAAGTCATAATTTCACAGATTTTCGACCCTCAGCGTCACTCGACATTAAGCAGATGAATTTCAAGCTCTAAGTAGCAGACAGTCTAGCGTACCGAGACAAACTTCGAAGAGACAAATCGCGCTAATTGTTTCGCGCTACTTCTTTTCTTCGGTTGGAGCCGGAGTGGTCGTTGAGGGGGGCGGGTTCGTCGGAGGATTCGGATTTGGGTGGTCGCCCCGCATACCATCTTTAAACTCACGCACACCCTGACCCAGGCCGCGCATCACTTCAGGAATCTTGCGGCCGCCAAAGAGCACGAGCACCACGATGGCGATAATCAGCAAATGCATTGGGCTGTCCCACATCAATCACCTGCCTTTTCTGACCGCACGCCGTCCGACCCGCAGCCAGTCCGACCGTTTACACTCCCTACAGTATAACACGCTCGTCGCCCACGCGGCGCGTCACGCGTTCGCGATCCAGATATTCAAGCAGCGGGATGGCGTATTTTCGGGTGATGCCCGTAAGCTCTTTAAATACAGGGATTGGCAGCTTGTTACCGCGTTCTTTCCGGTATTTCGCGAGCAGTTCTCGCAGCTGCGCGACGGCGGTACGGTGAAAGATCAATTCATCTGTGACCTTAATGAGAACTTTTTCGCGCAGCAGAATTTGCAGAATTTTCTGCGCTCGCTTCAATTCGACTGGCAACTTTTCGAGTACAGTTGCGAAGCTTGGCACCGTGAGGCCCGCGCGCTCGAATTCTTCTTCGATTAATTTCTTCGCTTGTGCCTCTTCCGCCGAGAACGCAATTTCGCGGCCAGCACGCTGGACAAGATCGCCAGAAACGGCCACGACACCGGTTTTCACGAGATCATCGAGGGCCGCAGCAAAAATTTCCGCGCGCGTTTTTCCCGCCCGGCCACGCAGGTCTTGCTTTGGAATTCCAGGCGATAGCGGATTGGCCTGATGAAACTTTTCGAGCGCTATGCGAAGGTTCGCCGCATAGCCTGCCACGAGTTTCGGCGAAGCGATCGTGAAGGGCTGGTCACCAATCACGCGCAGGCCATTTGCAGCCGCTTGCCTGTGTGCGATCCGCTGAATTTCAGTATCACCCCAGCCCGTGCGGGCCATGATTTGCGCAAGGCTCAGGCCTTGCGGCGCGGCTTCTGCAAATGCCGCAAGAATCTCCTCGCGATTGCCGCGCTCGAGCGTTTCAAGAAATGGCGCGATCGACGGATCGGCACGCTTGTGACGCGGAGCTTGAACGTCGAGAGCCGTGCCGCCGCCGATTGTCACGACCGGAGAAAACTGGCGCAGGATGAAGCGGTCGCCCGGCAGCAAAAGAACCGGCTGATCGAGGCGCAACTGGACCAGCGCAGACTGTCCCGGAGCCAATTCGCTGCCGGCGATCAAGACGACGTCAGCAATTGCTTCCGCTGTTCCTTGATGAAAATGCACGCGTGACCGATTTTTCAGTGGCCGCGACGAAGCGAGAAGCGTGATACGTGCATCGAGACGCTTGGCCGGCTCGAATATGGCCGGCGGGCCGAGGACCATGCCGCGCTGAATTTCGTCGCGCTCGACTCCGGCCAGATTCACAGCGGTGCGTTGACCGGCTAGCGCACGAGCAACTGCTCTGCCCCCCGAATGTAACCCGCGCACGCGAACTCGTTTGCGCAACGGATACAATTCCGCCTCGTCCTCGGTTTGCAAGGATCCGGACACGAGCGTGCCCGTTACGACCGTGCCGAAACCTCTCATCGTAAACGCGCGATCAATCGGCAGGCGAAAGTGCTGAGTGGCGTCTTTAGCCGGCACGGTTTCTGCGACGCGCAGCAATTCTTTTTTAAACGCGTCGAGGCCGGCGCCTGTCGTCGCGCTGACGGGAACGACCGGCGCACCTTCCAGAAACGAGCCACGAACGAACTCGTCAATTTCGAGGCGCACGAGGCCAAGAACATCGGAATCAACAAGGTCGGACTTCGTGATTGCCACAATTCCGCGCGGGATTCCGAGAAGGCGGCAGATATCGAAGTGCTCGCGCGTTTGCGGCTTGATCGATTCGTCAGCAGCAACCACGAGGACAACAAGATCGATTCCGCCGACGCCGGCGAGCATGTTGCGCACAAATTTTTCGTGGCCGGGCACGTCGACAAAACCGAATCGCACATCGCCGAGCTGGAGAAAAGCGAATCCGAGGTCGATTGTGATACCTCGGCGCTTTTCTTCTTCGAGGCGGTCGGGATTCGTGCCGGTGAGCGCCTCGACGAGTGTGGATTTGCCGTGGTCGATGTGGCCGGCGGTGCCGACGATGACGTGCTTGGTAGTTTCCATCAGCCGGATTCGATGCGATGGACGATGCTAGCGGACGCGTGGCGGCGGGTCAAATTGCGAGGCGGCGCCACGCATCGCGGAAAAGAGCCGGCGGGACGCCGGCGTTACGGAAGCGCATGCTAGCGATGAGCGAAGTGGGGAGCCTATCGCAGCATTGCTTCTGACTTCGCTAAGACAATCTTGAACCCCCGTTTCGGTTACTGGGCTGCCTGTTTTTCCTGCAACGGAGGAGCTGTGGTCAGGCCCTTGAATTTGGGCTTGCCGAGTTTTGCGATCCAGATGCCGGAGTTGATGTCGTTGAAAAAGATCAATCCGTTGGCTGGCTGCGCGCCCCACGCCCATTGCACGTTGGGCCGAAAACCGTCGGGGTCGCCCGTCCAGAGACGCGCGATTTCGCGTCCCTGCGCGTAGAGATTGCCGCGAAGTTCGCCGGATATGTCGACCACGCGTCCGCCGCCTGCATAATCGCCGAGAACCAGCATATCGTCATCAGCCCAAACGTTGTGAACGCCGCCTTCGGGAACTTCGTAGTATGCGACTTCGCGTGGATGCTCGATGTCGCTCACGTCCATCACATGGCAGATGCCGCGGACTGGGACCCGCTCCTTGCTGCCGATATCGAACATAGCCGGGAAGACTTCGTCCCCGATGAATGCATAGTTCTTGTACCGGAATGCGGTGTGCGTTCCGGCGAGCCAGCCGTTTCCGTAGAGCTCGTAGTGGTTATATTTGAATTGCGAAACGAGCTGGGGATGTTCCGGGCTGCCGCCTTTGATTCCGTTGCCAACGTCTAGAATGATCATGCCGTCGCGCCAGTACGCGAGGTAGGCGAGGCCGTCCTTCACATAGAGATCGTGCAGGTAGCGTCCGGTTTCCGACGGACCGAGCGGACCGACCACAGTTTGCGCCGTGGCGTTCTCGGTTTGCCAGCGAGCCACTTCTTTCGGATGCGCCGGATCCTGAAAGTCGATGATGCGGAGCGAGCCCGTCGCGTCGTCGGTGATGTAAACGTAGTGGGTATTAATAAACGCGCTGTGCACGCCGCCGGTGACGGTTTCCGTGTATTCCGAGAGCACTTTCAAATGCGCGGGATCGGAAGCATCGAAGAACACGATGCCGTTCTTACGATTCGAGGCTCCTTCGCGCGTGAACACGCCGACCTTTTCATCCGGTGTGGTGCTGACGTCGTTGATGAGGCGCGCATCGACTTTCATCGAATCGAGGGCCTTGGGATTCGCCGGATCGGAAATATCGTAGGAGTAGACGCGATCGGCGATTGTTGAGACGTAGAGGTGATGGCCGACAATCCATTCTTCGGACGTCTGCAGTACGCCTCCGTCAGTTGGATTTTTCGAGGGAATGTGCGCCACTACCTCGAGCGCGCGCTCGGCGTTACGAGGAGCGACTGTGATGGATGCAACTGCATCATGCCGCCCGATCGAGGCTTTCACCAGGTAAGTTCCGGGCCTCATGGCAACGAAGCCGCCATCGGGATAGATCGACGCGCCCGGTCCGGAAACGCTCCAGCCGATTAATACGTCTTTGACAGCGGCGCCCTTTGCGCCTTTCGTTGTGGCTGTGAAATGAACCACGTCACCCGTCTTCGCGCTTGTGTCCGCAGGTGAAACGGAGAGCGACTGAACTGAATCCGCGACGACGCGAACGCTGATTTCCGCACCTGCCGGGCCGGCCGTGGCTTGGAGTTTTGCCGTGCCCGGCGCCACTGCCGTAACCATTCCGGCTGCGTCGACTTTGGCGATGGCAGGCGAGCTCGATTTCCATTGAATCGGAACATCTGTGCGCGGATCGCCGTTCGATGAGCGAGCGGTTGCGATCATCAGAGTGGAGCTTCCTGCGGCGAGTGCCGTCGGCATCGGAGCGATGTCAATCCTTGCTACCGGCGGCGTGACTACCGTCACATGGGCGAAACCGGGCTTGTCGGCGATCACCACGCCGACCGTCACGGCTCCAGGTTGGTGAAATACCACGACGCCCTTATCGTCGGCGCCCGCCACGTCGAACGGAGCGGCGAACCAGACGTCGGGCTTCACATCGAGCACTTTGCCGGAAGCGTCTTTTGCTACGGCTTTAAATTGGACTTTGTCGCCCACGTGAACTTCGGTGCCATTGGGCGTGACTTCGATCGAGGCCGGCTTCGGAGCCTCGGCGGGCTTTTCCTGTGCGCTCGCGATCGGTGCACAAGCGATTCCGGCGATCAAAATCATCAGCACCGCGTATTTCCTGGCAAAACTCATGCACAACTCCCTTCAGCTGAAAATGTTAGCCGCACAAAGTGACTGCTGAGAGAGGATTTGTCAAGGGAAACGCGAGCGCTAGCGGTTCTGCGCTGGCGCCATTTCGTTCGCGATGGCGAGGGCGGCAGTGCGCGGATTCTGCGCCTCGGTGATTGGGCGGCCGACGACGAGGTGATCGGCGCCGGCGCGGATTGCTGCTGAGGGTGTCGCGACTCTGGATTGATCGTTTGCAGAGGAGGCGGCAGGACGGATTCCGGGCGTCACAATCAGGAATTTGGGTCCGCAATCGCGCCGGATGGCGCGCACTTCATGCACCGAAGCGACGACACCGTCCATCCCTGATTTTTTGGCCAAGCGCGCGAGAGCCAGGGCGCGACCGGCGGGCGAGCCGGACATGCCAATACCACGCAGTGACTTTGCATCGAGGCTCGTGAGGATGGTGACGGCGAGCAGCCGGGGCCGCGCCCGTCCGCCGCTGGCCGCCTCCCGCGCTGCGCGCATCATTTCGGCGCCGCCGGAGGCGTGCAGAGTAAGCAGACGCACTCTCGGCAGCTTGGCAGCGGCCGCAACAGCACCCGCTACGGTGTTTGGAATGTCGTGGAATTTCAGGTCGAGGAAGATATCAAAACCAAGGCCCGCGAGCCTTTGAACGGCGCGCGGGCCTTCGGTGGTGAAAAGCTGGCTTCCGACTTTGAACATCCCCGCGACGCCTCGGAGCTTGCGGGCCAAATCAATCGCCGGTCCCAGACGTTCAAAATCCAAAGCGACGATAAGTCGCCGGTCTGGGGCAGCGATCAGTCGGCGCGTTCCGAGGCTCGTGGGCGTGAGGGCACCTCGAGAAGTTCCAGCCGGACTTTCGCCAGTCCGTGCTGGTCGAATCCAAGCCGCCGTGCGACTTCGTACGAGACGTCGAGCTCGCGGCCTTCGACATACGGGCCGCGGTCGTTGATCCGGACAATCTGGCTGCGGTGGTTGCGCGGATTTACGACCCGCACGATCGACCCGAGCGGAAGCGTCGGGTGCGCCGCAGTGGTGGCATACATATCATAGGTTTCGCCATTAGCGGTGGGTTGCCCGTCAAAATCGTCGCCGTACCAGCTGGAGGTGCACTCCCAAACAGCCAGCGGCTTTCGAGCCGAGGCACTAAGCTTAGAAGAAGATGCGAATGTGCGTGGAGATGAATCGGGTGACGCGTCGCTCGGCTTTCCAGACGCAGTTGGATTAACCGTTGGGACCAAAACGAGCAGCCCCATTCCTAAGAACGCCGACTGCATGATCACGAAAAGCTTGGCTCTCATTTTCACCCTAACTTTATTTGAATCAGCAAATTATACCTTGTCGAGAGCTCTTTCGGCAACCCTTTTACTGCCGTAGAGCCCCTCGTAAGGTGCTGATTTCAAATACCCTTTCGTCCCGGCACCACATTTCGAGGCCACCCACTAACTTCTCTGACGCCCGCGGGTCCACAAAATGGGCCGTTCCAACCTGAACCGCTGAAGCACCGGCTAGCACATACTCGACTACATCGGCTGGGCTCTCAATACCGCCAAGCCCTATAATCGGGATGTGAATCACCCGATGTACGTCATGCACCAGCCTTACGGTTATAGGTTTTATGGCCGCGCCCGACAACCCTCCGGTCGTACCCCCTAGGCGTGACTTCCGATTGTGTGCATCTATACACAGTGCAGGGTAGGTGTTGGCAACAACGAGGGCATCGGCACCTTCGGATTCGGCTGCCCCTGCCGTAAGGCCAATGATGCCAATGCTTGGCGAGAGCTTGACCCACAGTGGACGCTTCGTAGCCCTTCTGGCGGCGGCCACGACAGCCGCGGTCAGCTTGGGGTCAGTACTATATTCGATGCCGCCCGACTCGACATTTGGGCAGGAAATGTTTAGCTCATAGGCCGCCAGCCCATCTGCATCTTCAAGGATCCGAATGACTTCAACGTACTCAGATATAGTTTTGCCGAAGACGTTGGCTACCACGACCGTCTTGAAACGCCGGAGTTCGGGGAGTTTTTCGGACACGAAGGCGCGAGCGCCGATGTTCTGCAGCCCGATGGCATTGACCATGCCACCGGCTGTTTCGCAGATCCTGGGAGAGAGGGCACCGGCCATGGGCTCAAGCGAGAGACCCTTTACGACAAGGCCTCCGAGGCGGTTCAGATCGACCAGGGGAGCAAACTCGACGCCGTAACCAAACGTCCCGCTGGCGGCGATGATTGGGTTTTTAAGAGGAACGGTACCGACGCTGACACGAAGGTCAACCTGGGTGGGCCGAGGGGCGCTGACAGCCTCGGGCGAACTCACAAGTAGAATCTTAGCATGCGGGTCAACAAATCGTCGCCGGGCGGCTGGGTCGTCGGCTGCGAATGCCCGGGCTGTATGTTAGGATGTCGCGCGATGCGCGTCGTAGAAAAGCGGCAACTGCTCTCTGAGGAGGAGATTGGCCGGACGCTCCAGCGGCTGGCGCACGAAATCGTCGAAAAGAGCGGTGGCACGAAAGACCTAGCTTTGATCGGCGTGCGGCGGCGCGGAGTGCCGCTCTCGCAGCGGATTGCGGCGATTATTAAGACGGCCGGGGGCGTCAGCGTTCCGGTCGGAACGCTTGATATAACGCTTTATCGCGACGATCTCTCGACCGTGGCGCAGCAGCCGGTGGTCCACTCAAACGAGATTGATTTCCCCGTGGACGACCGGGACATCGTGCTTGTGGACGACGTTTTATACACGGGACGGACCGTGCGCGCGGCGATGAACGGGCTTTTTGACCTAGGCCGCCCGCGTCGGATTCGGTTGTGCGTCCTTGTTGACCGAGGCCATCGGGAACTACCGGTTGAAGCGTCGTTCATCGGCCGACTTGTTGAAACGAGCGATACCGAAATTGTGGAAGTGCGCCTCCGGGAAATCGACGGAGAGGAGCGTGTGATGCTGGTGGATCGCGTCACCTGAATCCGCGGCGATCGTTCCGGAGGCATTCGCCAAAAGGGAAAAAGTGCTGCAGCGATTGGAACACCTGCTCGGAATTGAGCCCCTCACCCGCGAACAAATCACATTTATTCTCGATCAGGCAGCGCCCTTCCAGGAATTTCAGAAACACCCTCTAAAAAAATTAGCGACCCTGCGCGGCAAAACGATCGCGCTCGCTTTTTTTGAAGCATCCACGCGCACGAGGATCAGTTTTGCCACAGCAGCCGCGCGCCTGGGCGCCGACCAGATGAACCTGCAAGCCGAAGCATCGAGCTTGAAGAAAGGCGAGTCGCTGATCGATACCGTGCGCACGCTCGAGGCGATGCGGCCAGATGGAATCGTGATGCGCCACAGCGCTTCGGGTGCGGCGGATTTCGTGGCCAAGCGGATCGAGATTCCCGTGCTGAATGCGGGTGACGGCACGCACGAGCATCCGACCCAGGCGCTGCTTGACGCGCTCACGATCCGCGATCGCACTGGCAGGCTCGAAGACTTGCACGTCACAATTCTGGGCGACATCCTCCACAGCCGAGTGGCGCGGTCGAATATTCATCTGCTCAGCAAATTCGGGGCGGCGATTACGTTGTGTGGACCCGCGATGTGGCTACCGCGCGAGTTTGAAAATCTTGCGCCCAACGTGCGGCGCGTGACTCGAATTGAAGACGCGCTCGACGGAGCCGATGCGATCATCGTCTTGCGAGTGCAGACCGAGCGTATCCATGAGCCGGCAATTGCGGCCGAGGAATATATTCTCGGGTATCAGTTAACGCCCGAGCGGCTGCGACTGGCAAAACCAGACGCGATCGTGCTTCACCCTGGCCCGATGATTCGCGGCCTTGAAATCGACCCGAGCGTGGCGGATGGCCCGCAGTCGTGCGTGCTTGAGCAGGTGACGAACGGGCTCGCCGTGCGCATGGCGCTGCTCTACCATCTCGTGGGAGGCGCACCGACCGATGCGCCGCACCCCGCTGGTTCCGACGCGGTGTCCAACTCCGGGTCAAGTTCCAGTTCCGGCGCCGCGAAGGGGAGTGCGAATGCTGCTGATTAAGAATGGACGCGTGATCGATCCCGCGAGCGGCACCGATGCCGCGATCGATGTGCTGCTGGAGGGCGCGCGCATCTCCAGGGTCGGAGCGAATCTCGCGTCGGATGGCGCAGAGATTTTTGACGCGAAGGGTTTGGTCATAGCGCCCGGTTTTATCGATCTTCATTGTCACCTGCGCGAGCCGGGGCAAGAGATGTCCGAAACAATTGAGACCGGCACACGCGCGGCGGCGCGCGGCGGGTTCGCGGCGGTTTGCACAATGCCGAATACGCAACCTGTGAATGACAGCGCTTCCGTGACTCGCGGAATCATCGAGCGGGCCGCGGCCGGTGCGAGCGTCCGAGTGTGGCCGATCGGCGCGGCGTCGATTGGAAGCAAAGGCGAAGCGCTCGCCGAAATCGCGGCGATGAAAAATGCAGGAATCGTCGCGGTCAGCGATGACGGCAAGCCCATCGCGAGCGCACGGCTGATGCGTCAAGTGATGGACTATTGCCGCGCGCTCGATCTGCCCGTGATCGATCACTGCGAAGATTCATCGCTCTTCGCCGGCGGCGTAATGCGCGAAGGGCCGCAGTCGATCAAGCTTGGATTGAAAGGAATCCCTTCGCAATCGGAATCCATCTGCGTGGGGCGCGATGTGGAAGTGGCGGGTCTTACGGGCGCGCGGCTGCATATCGCGCATATGTCAACTAAAGCTTCGCTCGAATACGTTCGGTGGGCGAAAAAGATGGGCCTGCGGGTTACGTGTGAAGTGACGCCCCATCACTTCACCCTTACCGACGAGGACGTTCAATATGACACGCACTACAAGATGAATCCTCCTCTCGCGTCACGAGCCGATCGCGACGCGCTAATTCAAGGTCTCGCGGATGGAAGCGTTGATGCGATCGCTACGGACCACGCGCCACACCACCCTGCGAGCAAGGACGTTGAATTCGACCGCGCGCCGTTCGGCATCACCGGATTTGAGACGGCGCTCGCGTTGGGGCTGAGCGAACTTGTCCATCCAAGGAAGATCTCTCTCGCCCGGCTAGTCGAGCTATTCACCACAGGTCCAGCGCGCGTTCTCGGCATCGAGCGAAAGATTGCATCGGGAGAGCCTGCCGATCTTACGATCTTCTCCACCGAGCACGAGTGGACCTTCCGCGCGGCGGACTCGCCGAGCAAATCGCGCAACACACCTTTCGACAACCGGACTTTTCGAGGCGCTCCGATGGCGACGATCGTCTCAGGCCGTGTGGTATATCGCCGAGAAGCAGCGGCTACAGCGAAATAAAGCGACGCCTTCGTTTTTCAATTTCGATTTTATATTTTCCGCTTCTAGTGTGCGGCAGGCTCGGAGGCGGGATGCATGCCGTGCTGCGGAACTTCGTGGATTCCTCGCGCTGGCACTTCCTGATGGAACCGAAAAAGCTGATTCAATGGGCCCGCGCCTTTTCCAATCGTGTACGATTTCTCAATCGCCTTCGTGACGTAAGCTTTAGCCAGAATCACCGCTTCGCG
>Ga0209625_1000179_pt1 | contig 15497 bp, 15 predicted proteins | sample JacPin_JW_Ref_M2_FD_187960 | JGI IMG/M metagenome (GOLD analysis project Ga0209625, IMG submission 187960) | Forest soil microbial communities from Algoma, Ontario, Canada - Jack Pine, Ontario site 1_JW_Ref_M2 (SPAdes) (version 2) | ecosystem: Environmental > Terrestrial > Soil > Boreal...
CCGGCCAGCTCGCTGCGCGTTGTGGACGAGTGGCAGAAGACTGAAGTGGAATTAAAGGCGCCGGCAGCGCGCGATTTTTGGGTTTCACCAATCGAGACGGTTTCAGAATCAGAAGACGGATTCGAGCGGATTTATCAGGGTTCGCAGATCATTGCGATTTGGCCGGTTGAGTTGCAAGCAGGCGCGGAGTGGAAAGGGAAGCTTACGCTGGCAGTTTCAAGTCTTGCGTAACAGAGGCGTCGAAGGCGTGATTTTGATTTGCTGTTCACGAAGGCAGCGCGGTGCAGGGGGTGTCATATGGGAGTAGCGCAGGAATTGCTCGATATTTTGGTATGCCCACTGGACAAAACCCCGGTGAAGCTGACGAGCGATCAGAAGGGCCTCAAGTGTTCGCAGTGCCGCCGCGTGTATCCGATTCGCGACGGTATTCCCGTAATGCTGGTGGATGAGGCGAGGATTGAAGCGCAGTAATTTTTCAGGCGCGATCGCGGCAGTCGTGTCCACTCGAAACTACGGCGGATAGCCGAGCGATTGATCCTTGAATTGCACCCACAAGCGAACTTCTTTGATTTTGTTTTCTTTCGCCGCATCGCCCCGTGATGGAAAGGTTTCGTAAGGGCTCACCTCCACTGTAACGACGACGCCGGACGGCGAGTCCGATCCATGCTTCATCTCTTCGGCGTTCACGATGCGAAAGCTTTTTACAGGGCCGTAATAGCTATTCGGCCCCCAATCCTCCATAAAATCTTTGAATGAAAAACTTGGTGCCGGCTTCCACATTTGATACGCGAGCTCGTAATTGCCCGATGCGACCGTGATGAGAAAATTCTTCACGGTGGTCGTCTCCTTGTGGAATCGGAGCAAGTACCAGCAGCCAAGCGCGACGAGAACCACAAAGGCTACACCGGTGATGATGTACCGGCGGATCTTCGAGGGAGGATGCTCTTCGGTACCGTCAAAAAGCGCCACGCAGACTCCTCAGCTTATAATTGCCGTTTAAATAGCGCGATGCTGCCCGCAATCATGATGGCAGAAAAAACGCACAAAATTAACACGTCCTTGTAGATTCCCTCGAAGCCGGTGTTCTTAATGGTGAGATTCCGAAGCGCGTGCACCGTGTAGGTGAACGGATCCACGGTCGAAATCCATCTGAGCCAACCAGGAAACGCTTCTACCGGATACACCGCGCCCGATGGAAAAAACAGCAACGTATTCAGCACGCCAAAAATCGCGCGCGGCACGAGCGGATCGTCTACACGCACCATTACAAGGAACATGAAGCTGATCATCGCGACGGAAGCAACCAGCACGACGATTGCGAGATAAACCAACCGAACCGGATCCCACAGCCGCGGAATTCCGGCAATCAGGCCGCCGATAATTGTGAGGATGAATCCCGCCATCAATCCCTTCAGTGCGCCTGCGCCGATCAAGCCCATCACTAGCTCGCTTTTTTGAATGGGAGTGACGAGATATCCTTCGTGCAGCCCGCGCGCCTTATCGTCAATGAACGTGATGCCGCCTCCGATCATGGCCACGATGAAAATCGACATCGCAATCGAGCCAGCGAGCAGATACTTGATGTACTCGATGTACGGATACATCTCGACAACGTTCAAATCCACCTGGCTCGCAAGCCGCGGCTCAACGTCCGGCGTGTTTAGCTCGTTCACCATTTGCTGCACGCGTTCGAGCAGGGAACTCGAGACAAACTGGTCGGTGTTGTCTTCGGTGAAGGAGATGCGAGGACGGTTCCGCTGATAGTAGCGTTGCGTAAAGTCGTAAGGAATGTCGACGACGGCCGCTACGAATCCTGAGCGGAGATCATTGATCGCCTGCGGCAGAGATTTATATTCGACGGTGCGAAACGTTTGCGGACCCGCTGAAATTCCGTTGAACATCTCGCGCAGCCGGCGCGATTGCACTGTGTGATCCTGATCTACGACCGCGACGATAGCGCCTTTTATCTTTCCTCCGAACGCGTAGCCGAGAACGACCAACTGCACCAGCGGGAACACCATCGAAGCCATCATCAAGGCGGGGCTGCGGAAAAATTTTCGCATGTCGCGTTCGATCAGCGCACTGACGCGAAAGAATTTCATGCGTGAGCACCTTCCATCAAGAAGCGGGCGGCTTTGCATCGCATCGTTCTAGCGATAGAGGTGGCTGATGTCATAACCGGCGCCCCCGTGCGCGGCGTCGCGCAATTCGCTGCCCGTGTAGTGCAGAAACACATCGTCGAGAGTGGTGCTTGTGACCGACACTTTTTTCACCGTCACGTGCCGCACCCGCGCCAAATCCATCAGCGCTGCCACAGTGGAGGGACCGTCGTGCGATGCAATTCGCACCACGCCAGCGTGAATGGTTACTCCGGCGGACTGCGCGAGATGCTGAAGCTGGTCGAACCAGTCCGACGGCGTGTCCTCGAATTCGGCTTCCACCGAGTCCGTGCCCGGGACACTATCTTTGAGCGCCGTGGGCGTATCGAGCGCCGCCAGCTTTCCATGATCGACGATAGCTATGCGGTCGCAGAGCTTATCGGCTTCGTCCATGTAATGCGTGGTGAGGAAAATCGTGAGCTTCGATTTGTCGCGCATGTTGCGAATCATTTCCCATACGTTTGTGCGCGAAACGGGATCGAGGCCCGTGGTGGGCTCGTCGAGAAAAAGAATTTTTGGCGAATGAACCAGCCCACGCGCTATCTCGAGGCGGCGCCGCATGCCGCCGGAGAACGTGCGCACGAGAGCTTCCCGAAATTTCAGCAAATCTACCGATTCGAGCAAGTCGTGAATGAGTTTTTCCCGCCGCTCGGCTGGAACGCCGTACAATTTTGCGTGAATCAGCATATTCTCGTTCGCAGTTAATTCCGGATCGGACGTGAACGCCTGCGGAATTACGCCTAGCGCATGACGAACTCCGTCGGCGTCGGAGCGAATGTCGTGTCCGGCGATTCGCGCTGTGCCGGAAGTCGGCGGTGTAAGCGTCGTCATCATGCGAATGAGCGTTGTTTTGCCGGCGCCATTGGGCCCCAGCAGGCCGAAAATCTCCTGCTCGGCCACCTGAAAGCTGACATCGTTGACGGCCGTGAGATCACCGAACTTTTTTGTTAAGTGCTCGACTTCAATCGCGTTCATGGATTCGTTTCTGCTACGTTCTGAGCCGTTCGAACCAGTTTTTCTTTTCGGGCTGCGGCAGCAGGACGGTGGCTGTCATTCCCGTGAAAAGGCGATGCTCGGGATTGGGAATGGCAACCTTGATCGCAAACGTTTTGATGTCGCGCTTCGTGCGGCTGACGTCGCGCTGCGTCGCGAAATCATTTTCGACGCCTTTGAAAATCACCGATCCTTCGATGACGTTGCCGGACGGAAGCCTGACGCGCATCTTCTCGCCAAATTGAATGGAGTCGATGTAGCTTTCCTCGACGTCAGCACGAACCCACAGGTCGTCCATGTCAACAACGACGACGATGGGCGAGCCCTGCGCAACGACCTCACCCTGTTTCGCGACGCGCACAGACACGATGCCGTCAATCGGCGCGTAGATTTTCGTGTAACTGAGTTGGGCCGTAACCTGCGCTACCGAAGCGCGAGCTTGTTCGAGTTGCGCGATCGTGCTTGCGACAGCGCTTTTTCGCATATCCACTTGCTTGCGATTGGCCTGCGCCACTGCGATGGCGGCCTTTTGCGCTTTTACCGCATGTCCCAGGGCCGTTACGTTGGCCTCCGACATTTTCACGGCAGCTTCCGCATGATCGCGGTCTTGCGCCGATACTTCGCGCTTGTCGTAGAGCTGCTGCATGCGCTTCAAGTCGGATTGGTCGCGCCAGAGCTGCGCTCTTGCCTGTTCGAGTTGCGCGTCCGATGAAGTTGTCATTGCCTGGGCCTGATCGAGCGAAGCGGAGGTTTGCTCGCTCGTCCAGGAGTAGTTGTGCTCGGCTTGACGGACCGAATTTTCAAGTGTGCCTACATTTGCCTTCGCGGCAGCCAGGCTCGCTTCGAGTTCCGTGCGGTCAAGTTCGGCGATCAGGTTGCCTTTCTTTACCTGCGAGCCCTCATCGACCGTGAGGTTGACGATACGCCCCATAATTTGAGGGCTCACGATCACCTCGTTGCCGTCCACAACTCCGATCAGCGGAATATCGCTGCCTTTCGGCGTGGTAGCAAAGTAGATGATCAGCGCCACTAGAAAAACCATTCCAATCACGATTATGAATTTTCGGCCGGTCATCGGGACCTCGCTGGGGAGGAACTTTTACGGCTCCGTTTCGGATAAGTGCGGTACAGGCCGTGTTCGATGAAATCGAGTAGCGCCCTGCGGCGCGCTTCGAGCGCGTGCGGCGCCAGCAGATCGTGTCCGACGATCGGTCCCATCACTGGCGCGGAAGCAAAATAAAAGGCCGTTGCGCCAAGCATCGTAATTGCCGTCTGACGTGGATCGACGTCGCGAAACTCGCCGGCCGATATGCCGTCGGAGATCAAGCCGGTAAGGAGCTTGAAGAATGGCTGGAAATATTCGCGGGAGATCCATTCAATTTTAGCCGTGGCGTCCATCGCTTCCCGCTGCACGAGGCGTGGATAATTCGGATGCGTTGCGAGGAAATCGAAGTATCCATTCACCCAGGCGTGCAGCCGGTCGCGGGGAGGGGCATCAGGCGCGGGCGGCGCGTAAACTACTTTGCGAAGCTGGCGAAAAAGATTTTCGAGGACCGCGCGATGCAGGCGGCGCTTGTTCCCGAAGTAATAGTAGAGCATCGCCTTATTGGCATGGGCGTCCGCCGCGATCTCGTCGGTGCGAGCGCCGGCCATACCCTGAGCGGCAAAATGCCGCTCGGCGGCGGCGAGGATGCGCCTGGCCGTGGCGGGGTTCTCGACTTTTCTACGTCCCAGTTTCATTACACGGATCCAAAGAGGCGCAGCGTTCAGTCGGTTTGCGCGGCCCCTAATTATTTAACTAACCGGTTAGTTTAATCGATTCTGATGTCATGGTCAAGGCGTGAGTTTCTGTGCCTCCTCGATCTAATACGGGTGGATTTCGGTTCTGTTACTAGCCTTCGAGGGCGCCGCCAGCTCCGGCGGGGAGCTCGATGGAGTATTTCGTGCGGGCCTTTTCCTTGTGGAGTTCGAGGGCCAGTTCGATCAGGCGATCGATCAGCTTTGTATAGGGCAGGCCGGAAGCTTCCCACAACTTGGGATACATGCTGATGGAAGTGAAGCCGGGAATAGTGTTGAGTTCGTTGACGAAGATTTTTCCGTTCCTGCGCTCGAGGAAGAAATCACAGCGCGCCATGCCGGTGCCGTCGATCGCGCGAAACGCGCGAACTGCGTAATCTTGGAACGTAGCGACTTGCTTTTTTGTCAGTCGGGCCGGAATGACGAGTTGCGTGCCGCCTTCGAGATACTTGGCTGCATAGTCGTAGTACTCGCGGTGCGGAACGATCTCGCCGGGAATGGACGCGCGAATTTCTTCATTGCCGAGCACCGAGACTTCAATCTCGCGTCCATTGATTCCGCGTTCGATGATTATCTTGAGCCCAAACTCGGCGGCCAAATCCAGAGCCTTTTGCAGTTGGTCAATCGCATTCACGCGCGTCATACCGACCGACGATCCCAGGGTCGCAGGCTTCACGAAGATCGGGAAACGGAACTTCTTTTTGATTTCGCGCAACACTTTCACGCGTTCACGTTCCCATTGCCAGCGGTGAACGGCGAGAAACGGGACAATCGGCAGACCGGCTTGCTCGAAAAGGCGTTTCTGAACGTCCTTGTCCATTCCGACGGCGGACGCGAGGACGCCCGCGCCGACGTATGGGAGGCCCGCAAGCTCGAGGAGGCCCTGCACGGTGCCATCTTCGCCGAACGTGCCGTGAAGTACTGGGAAGACTACGTCAACCATCACGCTGGGCCGTCCGGTTGACGGCGCTAGCGGAACCAGCTGAGCAGCCGTGGGGTCCGGCGGAAGCACGACGCGGTCGCCAGACTTCAGGACATCGCCAAGCATTTTCACGGCGCCTGAGCCCACGAGCCACCGGCCGTCTTTGGTGATGCCGATGGGAACCGCTTCGTATTTTTCAGGGTCGAGCGCGCGGATTACGGAGGCGGCTGAGGCGAGCGAGACTTCGTGTTCGCCAGAGCGCCCGCCGAAAACGACGCCGATACGAAGCCTTTTCTTGAGACCAGTCATTGGTGCACTTTCGCGATTTTTACGTTTGTTCATTAGAGAATCTTTTTCCCAAGACCTGACAGGACGAGCTCGACGCCGAGCAGCGCGGTCGTATTGTGCTCGTCAATCACGGGATTTATTTCGACGAGTTCAAACGAGACCATGCTTTCACTATCGGCAATCATTTCGAGAGCAAGATGCGCCTCGCGGTAGGTGACTCCGCCGCGCACCGGAGTGCCCACTCCGGGCGCATCGGTAGGATCGACGAAATCCATATCCAGACTTACCGCAACGCCAGCGGTGTCGTCACTAGTGAAGCGCAGCGCTTCGGCCATCACTTCGCGCATGCCCCGCTCATCGATATCACGCATGGTGAAAACGTGGACTCCGGAATCTTTCATGAGCCGGCGCTCTTTCGAATCGAGGTCGCGAATGCCGACGAGCGCCACGCTACGCGGCTCGACCATCGGCGTGATGCCAGCTAAACCGGTCAGCTCCGGCGGGCCATAACCCATGATGGAGGCGAGAGGCATGCCATGGACATTGCCGGACGGTGAAGAATCTGGCGTGTTCATATCGCCGTGCGCGTCTAGCCAGATCACGCCGATGCGTTTCGATTTCCTGTGGAAGTGAGCAGCTGCGCCCGCGGTGGTTCCAACTGCGATCGAGTGATCGCCGCCCAGAACCAGCGGCACCAAATCTTCGTCCAGAGTTTTTCCGACAATCTCGGCGAGACCCTTGCAGGCTTCCGCGATTTCGTCGAGATACTTGGCTTTTTTTTCGCCGTAGTGCTGCTCTTCGGGCTGACGAACCTGAACGTTACCAATGTCTTCCACCTGGCGGCCGAGCTGCTTGAGACGCGATTGAAGTCCTGCGACCCGCAGCGCCGACGGGCCCATGTCCACGCCGCGACGGCTGGCGCCAAGGTCCATCGGCACCCCGATAATTCGGATTTTCTCTGGCATTTGGCGTTCTTTCAGCGGCCCGGACGGCAGGTCGATTTAGGCCAGTCAAGGATAGACGCGATAGAGCATCCGTGGGAAGGGGATGACCTCGCGGATGTGCTCAGTCCCGCAAATCCACGCGACGGTGCGCTCGAGGCCCAGTCCGAAGCCGGCATGCGGCACGCTGCCGTAACGGCGTAAGTCGAGGTACCACTGAAATGATTCCTCGGGGAGATTGTGTTCGCGCAGGCGCTGGACGAGTGTTTCGTAGCTCGAGAGGCGCTCGCCGCCGCCGATAATCTCGCCATAACCCTCGGGCGCAATCATATCGAAGCTGAGCGAAAGCTCGGGCCGCTCGAGATCGGTTGCCATATAGAACGCTTTCATTGTGGCGGGGTAGCGATGGATCACGACGGGCTTGTCGAATTCCTTGGAGATGATCGTTTCTTCGTCGCCACCGAAATCGTCGCCCCATTTCGCGGGGTTGCCGGCTTTTCGGAGGAGTTTGATGGCGTCGTCATAGCTGATGCGCGGAAAGGGTGGCGTGATTTTTTCGAGCTTCGCCACGTCGCGTTCGAGCATGGCAAGTTCGCGCGCGCGATTTTTCACGACGGACTGCACGACAGCGCTGACGAGTCCTTCGCCAAGCTGCACCATGTCTTCAAGGTGCGCGTAGGCGGCTTCTGGCTCGAGCATCCAGAATTCGGTGAGGTGGCGGCGCGTTTTTGATTTTTCGGCGCGAAACGTGGGGCCGAATGTGTAGACCTTCCCAAGCGCTGCTGCGGTGGCTTCCACGTAAAGCTGGCCGGATTGAGTGAGATATGCTTTTTGGTCGTCGATGTAGTTCACTTCGAAAAGCGTGGTGGTGCCTTCGCATGCGGCGGGCGTGAACACCGGTGCGTCAGTGAGCGTGTAGCCCAGAGAGTCCATGTAATTGCGCGCGGCGCGTTCCGCTTCGGCGCGGATACGGAGAATGGCGGCCTGTCGCGGCGTGCGAATCCAAAGATGACGCTTATCGAGCAAGAAATCGACACCATGCTCTTTGAGCTGAATCGGATACGGCTCGGCATCAGAAACTCGCTGGACCACTTCGATCCCGTTGATGTGAATTTCATGGCCACCGGGAGCGCGCGGTTCGGCTTGGATTTTTCCAGTGACGATGACGCTCGATTCCTGCGTGAGTCCCTTGAGTGCTTCAAAGGCTTGCGGCTGTTCCTTCAGCGAAACTACGCCCTGAATCACGCCCGTGCCGTCGCGAAAAATCGGGAAGAGAAGCTTTCCGGATTCGCGGAGGTTGTAAAGCCAGCCGCGAATCGTGACCGTCTGTCCGGCGTGTTGCCCGGCTTGGTCTATCGTGATGATGGGCGTGGCGTTGGGGGTTGGTGCCTGCGCGTGTTGGGTCATTCAGTCGTCCGTTTCATAGGCCTGTGAAATCAGGATTTGGCAGCACGGTCGCGCTTGTTATCCAGATTTTTCTCGAGCTTATCGAATGCGGCGCGGACTTGATCGAGGTTGGGTGTTCCGTCCGGCTGCGCTTTTAATTCCAGCACCATGGCAACGGGCTGAGGAGCGCCGGCAAATGCACCGAGCGCGGCGTCCCAATCGATCGTGCCGTCCCAAGGAAGCAAGTGCTCGTCCTTCTCGCCGTGATTATCGTGGACGTGCGCGGTGACGACCCGGTCGCGCATGGCGTCAAACGCAACTTCGACCGTCGCTTCCATGTGCGCGTGGCCTGTGTCGAGACAAAGGCGCAGGTCGTGCAAGTGCGTGTTCACAATGAAATGCTGGAGCGACGCAGGCGTGCCGATTTCATTTGGCGTGTTTTCGAGCGCAATCGTGACGCCGCGCGCCTTCGCGAATACGGTAAGGATTTCAAGCGACGTGAACGCTGCATCGAGGTTGCGCGGATCGGCGGACTGGCGGCCATGGCCAATGTGCTGAACGAGATAGCGGAACGGTATGCGTTCTGCGACGTCGAGGGCGCGCTTTACTTCGTCGACGGCATCGAGACGGCGGATGCGCTCGGTATCGGAAATCGAGATGGGGACGCCACTCTCGCGGCCGGGAGCCAGGTCGCGCTCGGTGGGCGAATGCAGGGAGTGGAGCTCGAGATGGTATTCGGCGAGGGCGTTGGCCAGTTCCCGAAGTTTTTGCTCGTCGCGGTAATTGAAATGGCTAGGGGCGGAAAAGACCTCAATTGCGTCGATTTCCGCGCGCGCAATTTCGGCCAGCAACGCCGCCGTCAGCGGCTGGTGGATGTAGCGATACGTGGACAGGATACGCTCCATTAGGCCCCCGCGACGGCCGATGGCCGGAATTGTGGGCGGTAATACTCGCGTTTCATGACGGATTAGGGTAGCAGGTGCGGGCGAGAATGCAAACGCGGTGTTCCGCGCAGATTTCGTTGGGGCGGCGCAGGCTGTGAGGCGAAAACGTCGGCACGAATTCGCTAGAAACCGGATGCGGCGCCCGGCCGCCGAGGTTCGGCGGCGCCGAGGCGTACGCCGGTTTGCGGATCGATGCCGATCGCTTCGACCAGACCAACCCAGCCAGTCTTGTCGGCGAATCTGTAGCCGAGGGCTTCGAGACCTCTTGCAACATCGGGCGGGAAATTGGGTTCTAGGAGGACCGTATCGGGCAGCCATTGTTGATGAAAGCGCGGGACGTTGATTGCGGCTTGCGCACCTTCGCCGAGGCGCATCCAGTTAAGGATCGAGAGCAGTACGCCAGAGATAATGCGCGGGCCGCCGCGCGCGCCAGTGACGAAGCTAAGCTGGCCATCGCGCAGGAGAATTGTAGGTATCATCGAGCTAAGCGGGCGCTTGCCGGGAGCAATCGTGTTTGCTTCGGGCTGAATGAGGCCGAACATATTCGGTGTACCGGGATGCGACGTGAAGTCGTCCATTTCGTCGTTGAGGAAGTAGCCGTCGCTGGTGGCGACGCCGGAGCCGTAGAGATTGTTGAGAGTGTAAGTGTTGGCGACAGCGTTGCCGGCCGCGTCGACGACGGAGAAGTGGGTTGTTTGGCCGTCGGTTGCGGCAGCAGCAAAGTCGCGATCGAGGGCGTCGTCGCGTTGTGCGATGGCGACCGTACTCGAGATTTGCGGACATGGGCCTGGCGATGAGCTTGTGTCTTCGAAAGCTGCAGGATTACCGGCTCGGATTTTTTCGCTCGACGAGGCGCGCTCGGGATCAATCGTGCGGCGAAGCACGTCTGCGTAGCAGGTGGACATCATGCCGCGCAGCGGAATTTTTGCGAAGGCGGGATCGGCAAGATAGGTGGCGCGGTCGGCGAAGGCGCGTCGCAAGGCTTCGAGCACCCAGTGGACGGACTGCGCGTCGTTCCAGGATTTCAATTCGATCGGAGCGAGAATGTTGAGAGCTTCAATCGCAACGCTCCCTGAGCTGGGCGGCGGGCTGGTGATTACCTGCCAGGCGTGACCATTTACTTTGTAATCGGCCGTGAGGGGCTCGCGAATTATCGGCTCGTAACGCGCCAGGTCTTCGAGGGATATGAGGCCGCCTTCGCGCTTCATTTCGGCGGCGAGATCGCGGCCTGTTCGGCCGCGATAAAATTCGCTCGGGCCGTTTTTGGCGATTCGGCGCAGCGTTGCCGCGAGATCTGGTTGTCGAAAGATTTCGCCGGGCTGATAGTACGCGCCGTTCTTGAGGAAAATTCGGCGGCTCGTGGGGAACTGGTTGAACACCGATTCCATGGAGCGGAACGATGCGGCGAGATTCTCGCTAACGGGAAACCCTTCTTCCGCGAGGCGAATCGCCGGGGCCATTGCGTCGGCGAGTTTCATGGTGCCGAAGCTTTTGAGGGCGAGCGCAAGTCCTGCGACGGTACCGGGAACGGCGACCGCTCGATAGCCGACGATCGAGGCTTGCATATCGACAGTTCCGTCGGATTTTACGTACATATCGCGCGCGGCTTTCCTAGGCGCCACTTCGCGATAATCGATGAAAACCGTGCGGCCATTCGCTAGCCGTACGAGCATGAAACCGCCACCACCTATATTGCCAGCCTCGGGACTGACGACAGCGAGCGCAAATCCGACGGCGACAGCTGCGTCAATCGCGTTGCCTCCTTGCTTCATGATTTCGGCGCCCACATCCGATGCGAGCTTTTCGTCGCTGACTACCATCGCTTTCGAGCCGCGAACGGGCTGAGCGGGCCAGTCCAAACGCTGAGGCGCAGGCGCCGGTGGCGACTGAGGATATTGGGCGGGGGCGACAGTCGGTAAAATAGCCAGCAGTGAAGCAGCAAGAATGAATTTCGTTGGAAGTTTCATTCGCAAAGCGAATTTATGTGAATGGAATTTGCGCGTCAAGGCTTGGAAGCGCTCGAATACGGAATTGGTTTGCGGGCTTGCACCAGGCGCCGCGAATGCTAATGGCGTTGAAACGGCGATAGCCGGAACTCGCTACCGGCCGAGAAGATAGACGAACGCAAAGGCGATGATCGCACCTGAGGCGACGGCGAATGCCAGCCAACTCGATAGGCCGAGACTGCGGCGTTGCAAACTCTGATCGTTGCTTTGAATTGCGTGCTCGGCAAGGATCGCCGCGTATTGGTTGGCGAAAGGCGTACATTGCGGCCTGGACCTAGGGTCGTTCTCGGGCGTGATCTCGATGACGTCGCCGGGCATCGTAAGTCGATGGTAACGCAGGCAAGATAGTAATCCAGAATCGGTTCGAGTGAAAGTGCAAAAAAGATAATGCCATTCAGGCGCGGAACGATTTCGCGGCTTCGACGCAGAGGCGGAGCTTATCGATGGCTTCTTCTACCGTGCGGGTCTTTAGGCCACAGTCGGGATCGATCCAGATTCTTTCCTCGGGAAGAATGGTGAGCGCGCGCTCGACACGGCGGCGAACGGCCTCGGCGCTTTCCATTCGATGGGAATGGACGTCGACAACGCCGAAGCTAATATCTTTCGTGAACGGATGGCGACGGAAGGTCTCGAGCAGGTCGAGATCGCTGTTGGACATTTCGAGATCGAAATTGTCGACGGCGAGAGCGAGCATGCCGGGATAGATCTGTTCGAATTCGCCATAACATGCGTGAGTGATGAAATACGCGTCGAGATTTTTGGTGGTGTTCTCCATGGCTTCGAGCGCGATGGGTAATTCTTCGGAACGGACTGAGAGAGCGGGCTCATCAATCTGAATGATTTTGCAACCGGCCGCGATCAAGGCTTCGACTTCCTTGCGGATGACCACGGCGAGAGCCATGGCGGTGGCACGACGATCGGGATAGTGCTCGTTGAAGCTCCAGTCCATGATCGTGTAGGCGCCGGTGAGCATTCCTTTCACCGGCTTTTTCGTGAGGCTCTGGGCATACCGCCACCAATCGACAGTGACTGGGCCGGGCCATGAGACTTCGCCCGTCACGATCGGCTTGTGATAGTAGCGATTGCCGTAAGCGCGGACGAGGCCGCCCTCGGTAAATCCCGGCAGGCGCTCCGCAAAATAGGCGACCATATCGCCGCGATACATTTCGCCGTCGACGAGAACGTCCACACCCAGTTTTTCCTGCGTCTCAATCCAAAATGCGGTGGCTTTACGTTCCAGGCCGTTGAGCTGATCCGGAGCGATTTTTCCTTTTGTAAAATCAGCGCGGGCGCGGACGAGGTAGTCCGGTTTTGGAAAGCTGCCGACGGAGGTGGTGGGAAAGAGGGGCAGATTCAGGCCGAGGCGTTCGAGTTTTTCGCGGCTCATGTAGGAAGCGATCCTCTACGCCGCCACGGCCGCGCGGATTTTGGCGAGCAGCTCGAGTTTGGCATAAGCGCGATCGCGAGGAAGATATTCAAGGCCACACGAAGCATTGAGATAAGCGCGTCCACCGTGAATTTTCGGGAGAAGGCGATCGATCTGGCGGGCGACTTCGACGACGTCTTCGAGTTTTGTGTTGCGTCCATCAATGAGACCGAGGCCGAGAGGCTTGGGGGAGCCAGCCGAGGCAACGAGTTCGACGAGCTTCGGATTGTAAGTGAAATCGAGGCCGATAGCGTCCACATCCAGCGCGATTAGCTTCTCATAGAGCGCTGCAGAATCATGGAAGTAGGTGTAAAGCGCCAGTTCCGGCCGACGCCCTTCTGGTGCATGTTCGTCACGCGCTGCGATCAGCTTTGCCACGGCTTTCTCGAAAATCTTCCAATCCTCGGGATACTTGATGATCGCAGGCTCGTCAATTTGGATCAACGAAGCGCCGATCTGTGTGAGCGCGATAATTTCGGCGGCTAGTGTATCGGCATAAGCAAGAGCACGTGCTTCGAGTGACGAGAAAGCTTCGACTGTGCCGTTTCCGGCGTGACTGGAAACCGAAAATTTCGCCAGGGTGTAGGGGCCGGTGAGGACGGGCTTGATCGAAAGCTTGCCCGTAAGGTGCTTTGGCGTCGGCAGATGGCCGAGGGCGTTGCGGGCGAAACTGAATTCCTTCGCGACCAGCGCATCGCTCCGCTTGGGAACATCTGTGATCACCGGCTGGCGAAAATAAAAGTTGGTGTCGAAATAGCGCTGCAGGCCGGCAATCTTGATGTTGTCGAGTTTGGATGCGATGTGCGAGATCGGGTCGTACCAGCGGATTTGTCCGTCGGTGATCATTTCCAGGCCGGCTCTCATCTGGTCGGCGATAGCGCGGCGCGTCATTTCATTTTCTGCATCGAGGAGATCTGCCATGTTGCGCTCACCGCGATCGAGAGCCGCGGTGGCGCGACGTAGAATCTGGAGTTCGGGTCCGTCGCCGATACGCGGATAGCTGCCCGTGCTCGCAAGGCGCAGACCGGGAAGCTTTGAATCGAGCGACGAACTCATGCGCAGCCTCTGGAAGTGAATCGCGATGAAGTTAGACGAAACGGATGGGAGCGTCAAGGCAGACGGGTGCTTACGCGCGACGCGCTCTGAAGATCATGGCGAGGTCGGGGGCGAATCGCATGCGGCGGCCGTTTCTGCGGAAAATACGGGGGAGATTTGCACCGAGTCGCCCGCAGCATTGGCAACAGACGAGTAGGGGTCAAACACGATCGATAGATGTGTTTCGGTGTCCGGTGGCACATCGAGGAAGCCGTTGGCGATTCGATCGGAGGCAATCACGAGAATGGGGACGCCGTCTTTCAGCGCAAGGCCGTGCTTATGGCCGTTTATATCCACGGCGCAGTTGAAGCCCAGGCCATTGCATTCGTTGTGTTGTACTAGTTCGGCGCCGAGAGTCTGCTGATCGGAAACGAGGCGCAGGCGAAGCTGACGGTACACATCGGCGCGAACGGTGGTCTTGCTTGTTAGACGAGGCGGGCATGAGGCACCAGACACCGAAGATGCCATCAAATCGATTTGAACGGGCTCACTTGCGAGTTCGGGTGCGAGCTCCTGCCAGTCGGGAGAGTCTTCGGCTGCAAGAGCATTGGGGTTTGCCTCTATTCCGCGGATGCTTACAAAGATATGCCGAAGATTGGGTGCCATCGGAGCGACGGGCGAGGCGGGGACGGAGTTGATGCCAATGTTGATGTTCCCATTTCCATTGCCGAGCTGACAGGTGGGAGGATTCGTGGTGGAGGTGGTATTCAGAAATATGCCGGTTACCACGACGCAGGTATCGCCGCAACCGGCGAGGAGAAAGAATACAAGCAGCGCTGTACAGAATACCGGGGCTGTAATCGTTTGTGCGCGTGACGTCATCAGCGCGTGCCCCAACGACCTCGGAATCCAGATGGACTTACCGCAGCAGTATCCGCGTCCGGCGCTGCGGCGTCAAATCCGCGCGAGGAGAACAAAATTCGAAAATAAGGAAGAAAGGTGCTCCTAGCCTTCGAGAGGATCGCCGACCGAGAAGTACGTGCAATCCGGATGATGGAAGACGACGGCGCTAACGCTGGCTTCCGGGTCCATCATCATGCCTTCGGTGAGGTGGACGCCGATTTCCTCTGGGCGCAAGAGGAGCCAGATGCCGGACTGGTCTTCGAGATTCGGGCAGGCGGGATAACCAAAGCTGTAGCGCTTGCCACGATAACGTGACGTGAAGCGGTCGGCCATCGTGAGCGACGATGGATCGGGGGAGCCCCAGTCTTCGCGAATCCGCCGGTGCAGCCACTCGGCGCATGCTTCTGCTGTCTCAATCGCCAGCGCCTGGAGACCGTGCGAGAAAAAATAGCGGCCCGCCGATTTTGCAGCTTCGGCCCGCTCGCGAATACCAGCGCCTGCGCTGACAACGAAAAGCGCGACGTGATCGCGGGAGCCGTTGGTAGCCGGCAGCACATAATCGCTAAGGCAGAGATCGCCGGGCGGATGCTGGCGCTGGAAGCGGAAAGTGTGAATTGGCGAACCAGCATCGGGAGCGTAGAGCGCGATCGAATTTCCGTCACGCTCGGCTTCGAAGAATTGCCATACCGCTGAAATT
>Ga0209625_1000180_pt1 | contig 15479 bp, 12 predicted proteins | sample JacPin_JW_Ref_M2_FD_187960 | JGI IMG/M metagenome (GOLD analysis project Ga0209625, IMG submission 187960) | Forest soil microbial communities from Algoma, Ontario, Canada - Jack Pine, Ontario site 1_JW_Ref_M2 (SPAdes) (version 2) | ecosystem: Environmental > Terrestrial > Soil > Boreal...
GTTTGAAACTCGGCAATATTCGGGCGATCTTGCTGAAGTCGACGCGATAACAGCGCTTGTCCGGCCCGCCATCCTTTGCGTATTCGATTTTGCAGTTCGGAACAATCTCGTTTACGATGTCCGCCAAATCACGGATTTGATAGTTTTCCTGCGTGCTGCCAACGTTGAATGCCTGACAATGAACTAAATCCCTAGGGGCGTTCAACACGGCAACGCAAGCGCGGCAGATATCTTCGATGTGCACAATTGGCCGCCAAGGTGTGCCGTCGCTTTTGATATGGATGTGTCCTGTCGTAGCGGCCCAAGCGACGAGGTTGTTGAGCACCAGATCAAATCGTAAGCGCGGTGACACCCCATAAGCGGTTGCGTTCCGGAGGAAGGTAGGACTAAAAGTGGAATTCGACAACTTTGCGATGTCTTGCTCAACGAGAACTTTTGACCGGCCGTAGGGCGTGACTGGCCGCAACTCCGCTTCCTCATTCAAGAGCGCTTCGGTTCCGGCCGCGCCGTAAGTGCTGCAAGATGAGGAGAACAAGAAACGCCGGACTCCGTTCTCCTTGGCCAACTTTGCGAGCCGCACTGAAGCGAGATGATTGATCTCGTATGTCAGGCCGGGATTAAGATCGCCCAATGGATCGTTCGACAATGCAGCCAGGTGAACCACAGCATCAAACCCAACCAGATCCGAAGATTCGAGGTCACGAAGATCTTTTCTCTTGCTTGGAGCTCCGCACGACAAATCTCCAAATGTCGACCCCTCGAACCAATCGCAATCAAGTCCAACGACATGGTGTCCTTCTCGCAACAACATGGGCACCATCACGGCACCGATATAGCCCTTGTCACCAGTAACTAGAATATTCATTTCTAAAAAGCTCCTTGCTGCTGGATTGTCGTCCGGGATCTGCGCGGGACACCGAAATCAGGGCGCATGTGAGGGAAACTACGAGAGAGGAGTCAAATTCTTACGGTCTCGTTCGGTCGAATGGTCGCCATTCCCTGGAACTGCATTTGCTTCACGTTTCCACAACTGCCAAGGGGCGATGCCCTTGCTGTCCAAGTCATCAAGCTCTTGCTTCTCTTTGAACGTGTCCATACTCTTCCAGAATCCATCGTACGGAAATGCCATTAAGTCCTGCCTTTCAATGAGTCTTCGAAATGGCTCCTGAACGAGTTCCTCGCCGTCTTTGATGTAGTCAAAGATGGAGCGCTTGAGCGCAAAATATCCGCCGTTTATGCGGATATCGGATTGTCCTATTGCCTTGATCTCCTGCACGAGTCCGTTATTGTCCATCGAGACATAATGGCAGCTCAAACTCGGTCGCACGCAAAGAAAGGCTGCGGTCTTGTTCTGCCGGTGAAAGCGTTCGATAAGGTCAGGAAGATGAAAATCAGTTAGATTGTCGCTGTAATTGGCCAGAAAGACTTCGTCTTCGCCCAAGTACCTCTCAGCAGCCTTCAATCTCTGACCGATATTCGCTTTAGCACCTGTGTCCACAAACGTGATTGTCCAGTCGTGGATATCCGAGTTGAATACTTTTAATTGTTTTCCACCATTCGACAACACGAAATCATTAGAAAGAAATTCGGCGTAATTGACGAAGTAATTCTTAATGGTCTCCGCACGATAGCCAAGGCAAAGGATAAAATCTTTATGGCCGAAGTGAGCGTAATATTTCATTACGTGCCACAAGATTGGCCGATCACCAACATGAACCATTGGTTTAGGGATGCTCTCGCCGGCTTCTCTGATTCTCATTCCGAGCCCGCCGCAGAACAGTACTACCTTCATGTTCTCACCGCCTTCCCGCCCGACTTTTCGTCCTAACCAGACAATCACGCATAGATGGTCGCTTCAGGTATTGGGACGATGAATTTCCCTCCCCATTGGCGAATTTCACCCATCTGGCGCATGATCTCGTCCTTCAAATTCCAAGGCAAAATCAAAAGGTAGTCCGGACGGGTTTCACCGATTTTGCTTGGGGAGTAGATGGGAATGTGCATCCCGGGAGTGTACTTCCCCTGCTTGTAAGGATTGCGATCAACCGCATAATCGAGAAAATCTGTTCCAATCCCGCAGTAATTTAATAAGGTGTTACCCTTTCCTGGCGCTCCATAGGCGACGATCGACTTTTGCGCCTTCTTGATTTCGATCAACCGATGCAGGAGCTCCTGCTTAGTTCGCTTCACCATCTCAGCGAAAGAACGATAACTCTCAATGTGCATTAGTCCGGCCCGTTGTTCTAGCTCTCTCATCGCGATAACGCGCGAGGTGATGGGCTTGGAACTATCCTCGTGATGCCGGCCGAAAATGCGCAACGACCCTCCATGGGTGACCAGTTCCTCGACATCGAATAGCACCAGCCCGAAAGCCTCAAAAATCTTCTCCGCGGTCAAGAAGGAAAAGTATGAGAAATGCTCATGATAAATAGTATCGAACTGCTTGCTCTCCATTAGCCGTAACAAGTGCGGGAATTCCAGAGTCAGCACGCCTCCTGGCTTGAGTAATATCTTCATGCCGGCAACAAAGTCACAGAGATCAGGCACCTGCGCAAGAACGTTGTTGCCGGCAAGCAAGTCGGCTTGTTTCCCAGCACGGGCGAGCTCTGATGCCAAGCGCGTGCCAAAAAATTGAGTTAAAGTCGGGATTCCACGGTCGACAGCCACCTTAGCTACATTTGCGGCAGGCTCGATTCCCAACACAGGAATCTTCTTCTCAACGAAATACTGCAGGAGATATCCATCGTTACTCGCAACTTCCACCACGAGACTCTGCGCATCGAGCCCAAAACGTTCGGTCATCTGGCCAGTGTAGTTACGACAATGTTCCAACCAGCTGTCTGAATAAGAAGAAAAGTACGCATACTCAACAAATATGCTCTCCGGGTTTACGTATTCCTGGAGTTGGACAAGGAAACAACGGTCGCAGACAAAAACGTGCAAAGGATAAAACGCTTCCATCTGATTCAATTGATCTTGCCTTAAGTAGCTTTCGCACAGAGGCGACATTCCCAGATCCACAAAGGTGTGGCGCAATTCTGTCTTGCAGAATCGACAGGTGGCTAGATTGTTTGTCATGCAGATCCCAAGAAGTGTTTTTGGTCGATACCACTTCTTTAGCTACTTTTTTTCTCGCATGTGCGCTCAATCGCTTTTTGAGCGGCATTTTCCCCGCTAATGAACGCCTCGTCTGTCCAGATATATAGCCAATCACCATAGCGCCCGCAGTAGGCGACCCCTACATCATCCAAATATCCATGCACGGTGGCTAATGCGTCCGCTCGCTCCAAGTCGAAGATGATCTGGGCGCAGCGGCTTACGTGGACATTAGTGTGAAGAATCTGATCATCCTCGCGCAAAACGCCGCAACGCTTGAGGTCCGCTATCACGGGAGCGACGTAATCTTTGGGAGCTCCCTTGAGAGGACGGTATTTCTGTGAATAGTAAACCTCAGCTTGGATGCTACCGCAGCCCTCGGGAACAACGTGCGGAGAAAACATATGAGGAAAACTGAGGCGCGTGAAACATACGTCGCGGTCATAAAAATAGGTCCATTGCCCCTCAGAGAGGTCCGTGCGGTTGATTCCGAGGTTAACCATGACACAACTCGTGCACGCCAGCTTCTTGGCAGCCTCGATTACGTCCGGCGGTGCGCCGACGATCATCGGTATCAATTCCGGCAGGGGGACCGATGAAACAACGGCGTCATAGCCAGTCACATACCCATTTGAAAAATGGAGCTCTCGTTTTTTGGGGTCGAGCCGCTTCAACTCGTGGTTGAGCTGCATCTCGGTTATCTTTGGAAGTAAGTCGAGATAGGACACAAAACCTTTATAGGAAGGATAGCGGACATAGCTTACGTAGTGAACGTCGGGCGTGTCCGCGGAGAGTGCCCCTAACAACACTTCCTCCAGCTTCGGCCGGTACAGTCGTGGTCCAAGCCAATCCGTGCTCATGTTGTCCGCGGTCGTAGTGTGATATTTCAACCCGTACTCCATCGGGAAAATCTCGGCAAAGGTCTTGCCATAGCTGGCGTTTAGCCATTCTGCATAGTTGTGGATGGGCGCCTCTTGTTCGTTTTGGGCTTGGACGAAATCGCGTATGGCATTCACTACTAGTTCTGTGGGCAGGCCATACAGATTGCATATTGCCGGATGCTTGATCCACTGCCCCTTCCAGTAATTGTTGGGGCGAGAGCGAATCACTTCAAACTTTTGGTCAACGCTGTCTGCAAAAAGCTTCTGAAGGCGTTCATGCTTAGTAAACGAAACGTGCGGGCCTTCGTCGAATATGAAACCACCATCATGCCCAAAGGAAGCTGTATGGCCTCCATGGTAGCTGTTCTTGTCGTAGACAACCGTTGGGATTCCCTCTTGATGAAACCGATACGCAGCGCCAAAACCTGCCATGCCTGAACCCAAAATCGCAATTTTCTCCATACCACCTTCCATCCCTTTTTGATTTTTAAACTTTAACCAGAAATAACTTGGTAGCTTTCTGGCGAGCGTTCCATTTCAGCCCGATACCAGCTTACTGTGTTCTCCAAACCTTCCCGTAGTAACACGCGAGGTCTCCAACCAGTTCTGGCGAATGTGTCGTCAACTCTTGCTACTCGGGTTGGCTCGAGCGGCCTGTCGGGTAGGGCACCAAACTGCGCGTTCACCTCACCGCCCGTAGTTCGGATCAATTCCTGTACTATGTCCCGGATTGAAATCAGTGAACCAGACCCTATATCTAGAGTGGCGCCATCTAATTGAGGCGTTTGCGCCAGAGCCAAAAAACCATCGACCACGTCGGACACGTATATCCAGTCAACGAGACGTTGTCCGCTGGTAATGTTGGGTGTCCTTCCTTGGAGCAATGAGAGCGTCACGTAGGGAACAAGCTTCGTCAAATCCTTTTGGCCGGGCCCGTAGACCATGAAAACGCGCGCGATGAGAACGGGAACCTTGTAAAGAGCATGAAACATGCGCGCATATCCTGTACTCGCCCACTTTGCAGCAGCGTAAGGCGCAGAGGGGAAAGCCTCTCCATTCTTACCTTCGGGCTCGGCCAAGGACCCAGTCAACACCACCCGACGGCAACCCAGTTCAGAAGCCAGGATGAGGATGTTAATTGTGCTCTGCAAGTTGCTCTGAAACGTAGGCAGAACGTGCTCAATATCGGGTGCGCCTTTGACGTGACTTGCAAGATGAAAGATGAGCTCCGGTCTCGTCTCGCGACCTATTTTTCGAATTTCAGCTAGATCCGCGAGGTCAGCCTGCCACCACCGCAGACCGTTGACATCGGCAGGACGTTTTGACCTATAAATAGCATGCACTTCCGCGCCCTCCTGACACAAACGGAGGCACAAATGAGAGCCAATGAATCCATTGGCGCCGGTGACGAGAATTCTTTGTCCCCTGAACGAACTTTCCATCGTGTCCTATCGTTAGTAGAGGTAGTTTCCCAGTTCTGATGCGATTAGTAAGCTGAAGGAATTCGGCCGATAGCGAGTTGTGCAACACTTCTTAATCCGGGAAGAAAAGCCATTTTGTTAGGGAATCAGTGGTACAGCTGCCGCCGGCAAGGAATGTGGCCATTGTGCTGCTTGTTCATGCCAGAGTTTATCGGAGAGCCGATGGGGAGGCACCGAGACATCCGCCAAGGAAATCACCTGATCCTTCGGGACGTCCCGTATTAGCACACAAGCCTCTGCAAGCCCGATCGGAAGGGCGGCCATCTCGCGAGCTGTTGCGCTGTTTTCGATGAGACCGTACGCACAAAAGCCGCCTACGCCATCCAGGTGCTCGCCCTCCGCGAGATTCCGCTTCGCAACGGCTACTACCTCGCAAACAGGCCCAGCCATAGGAGCAATCGTAGCGTCGCGGTCGATGAAGGCGCGGCCGATCGACGATGCGATTTGAACATGCGGCAGGTGATATGGAGTATAGAAGACGTAGAATGGGCCATCACCAAGCTTGTAGTACGCCAGTTGCGACTGTTTGAGAGCAGAACCTTCATAAACAATGACAAAGGCACCCGTGTAAGGCGCTGCACCAAGCGCATAGTCGACCAGTCCCGTATTCAGCATTTGATCGGCGGGCAGCAGGTGCCCCATTTCCTGAACGGTGTCACATGCAGGTCCGTACATGCCGCGACGACCAACTTGGAACCCGGTAGCGTTTGCGAGGACTGTCGCTTCCATAGAGAGTTTTGTAGCATCCGCAAAGGAAGAAGCCTTCTTCGGATTCAATCCATTTTTCTCGGCGAATGGCCGTTGCGTTTCTGGCGTGCGGTAATGGTCGACCATACCCTTGAGGTTCCCAGCGGCGACTGGTCGAAGTCCTACTGACAGGAGATAGCGAAGGAGGGTCATCGCTACTCCCGGCTCATCTCCGTCCGTATGAGTTAGCACTACGCCTGCTCGGTCGGCCTTGGCCTTTAGAATCGGGCCAAGTAACGAATCGAGTTCGGCATTCACCAACACCACATGTTTTCCGTGCTTAAACGCCGCGAGACACGTCTCGGCTGCGACGTCTACCGTTCCAGTCACTTCTATTATCACGTCAACGGCATCGCAAGCAGTTAGAACTGACGAGTCATCTGTGAGCACCGGGTTCCCGGCGGCGATCGCCTTCTCCGCTTCTCCAGGAGAAGACGAACGATGCCATCCGGCAATTCCCGCTTGGGAAAAAGCCTTTTCGCCGTGTTCCAGAGTGCGGTTCGCGATCCCAACGAGGCGAATTCCGGGGACCGGCGATCCAAGTTGCAGCGCGATGGCCCGACCCTCTGCTCCCGCCCCAACCATGCCGACACGAATTGGCTGGCGTTTGGACTCTCTTTCGAGAAGAGCAGTATCGATCATGCGTTAGGGGCGCGCAGTTAGCGCACAAAGGGCGTTTCCCGGCGCAGTTCCCGAGATTAAAGTGAGCACATTAGAGCACAACGGATCATTATGGCGGTAGCCCGCCTCGGATTGCTTGTGTTACATAAGCCTTCGATATGCCACTTTTTGTCACCCAGAGGAAAATCCTTGTCATACTGAACGCCATCGCTTCCTCAAAGGGCTTCGTGACTCCTCGCAAACGAAACTCTAAGGTGCATCCGGGTGTTCTGCGACTCTTCGCGATACCGGTTGTAATACCTGAGAGGCTACGTCGCTCCTCTCGGACTTTTCAAACAAAACGAAAATTGGAAACAGCAACAGCAGGGCCAAAAGGAAAAACACAAATCCGCCATCGCGATGAAGGCTGCCCGTCAGGAAACGTGGATCGACGTAGACGCTAAGCAACGTCAGCGTGACGATTCGAATTCCATTCTTGATTATAGACAATGGAAGCACCAATAGAATGAAGACAGCAATCTTCCATGGAGTTCTGAGATATAAATGTGCGGCTATCAAGCATGTGATCAATAACGCGAGGCTCGATCGAATGCCGCTGCATTCAGCTGCAACCTCGATGCTAATGCCCGGCACGGAAATTACAAACCCCTGTTTCAGCGCGGGCACGCCAACCATGTTAAAAAGAAGGTAAGAAATCTCGGTGGATCCACGCTGAAGTAGTTCTATTGTCCAGTTAAGGAACCGTTCAGGCAGAGGAATCATCAGCACGAGGAATAAAAGCGGAAATGCCGCCTCGCGAGCTGCTGCAAGGCCGTAGGAGGCCAAAAATCCGCCCACCCAAATCAGTAGTATTGCGAGCGCGGCTGCCGAAAGTGAGTCACCTCCTTGGGATGGCAGTGGATTGCGAGTTGCGGTCCAATGAAGGGCAATTCCAAGAAGCATCACTCCGATGCCGGCAGTCATTGATGGTCGCACACGCGAAAATATCCGCTGTCGCTCTCTGAAGATCAAGAAAGCGCTTACCAGTGGTATTAAGACGATATGAGATCCTGATGGATTGTGGACCGAATATGCGAACCACGCGCCGAGCGTTCTCCAGAACAAGATTGCCGAGACGATGACCAATGCTCCAAAGGCTAGATGCGCCTTTGCTGAGCGATTGCTATCTCCTTCTGCGATTATGGCGGTATTCATGATTATGCTAGATAGCGCGATTGAACTTCGAAGCGATCGCGACTTTGCCAACGAGACATTACGAGGTGCAGAACAACCTTGAGTTGGCGAAAGCCGGCGAAAGGGCCGCTGCTAGCCACCGCTGTCCGCAAGGCTCTGGTAAAGGTTCATCGAGCCGCATTCTCTCGAGTGGAAACTTCAGCGAGTTCGTAAACAAGGTGGCCGCTTTCGAGGCTCGCATATGCCACTCGAGCTCTTTCTTGTCCTGGACCCGCTATCTCCCACTCGTTCCCGCGACGCACTAACTTCATCTCGCGTCTTGCTCTCCACCACAGGTCTACGTCTCTCGGAAGGGCGGTCCATACTTGGCCGTCTAAAGCCATTTGTCGCAGATGATCGAGCAGCGACTCGTAAACACCGCGGGGGCGACGGTCGATCAAATAATCTGGATGAGAGATGATGCTGATAAGTCCGTGCCGTCCTCTGATTAGACCAAGTTGTTGCTTCCACAGATCGAGCGAATAGTCTTTTAAGATATGAAACAGTGAATAGTCTTGTGTGGTCGTGACAGGGAGCTCGACGATGTCTCCGATAAAATGGGGCATCACCGTGCAGCAGCCACCTCGCATCGGATCCAGATGCGCGACGTTGGGAACCGACATGTCATACGAAAATTCGAATTCGTCGTACCAGTCTTGGTTCCGATACATGGAGCCAGCGCGAAAACCTCGAGCGCCGAATTGATGAGCGTAACCGTTGATTCGTGCTGCCCGGCGCGAAAATTCCTGGCGATCTCGGTATAAACCGCCATCATGGTTCAAATCATGTATGTTGAATTCAAATCCTCGGCTACGGATCTCCTGCAAGAACTGGTCAGGAACCTCATAGCGCTCCTCTGGAACAACCTCGAACGACGCCTTGAATCCGTAAGACTCATCGAGGTCCATGAGTCGGGTAGTGAAATCGCGGCCCGCTAAAGTCTCTACGTCATGGGTCAAAATGAGGCAACTACTTGCAGCCTCTGGCCAAAACCAAATGAAAGGAATCCTTCTTACTCCACTTAATTCCATCAATAACCGCAAAAACTCTTCATGAAGACTATCCACGGTGAAATCTACGGGCCAGTGCGGGAAAGTTAAGTTCTGCCACTCGCGGAAGTACAGTCGCTGCACCTCGCGACGCACTGAAACCGGGAGAAGTCCTCTGACGAGGTAATAGAGATTACGTGCTGCTGCGCTCTCCCCGAATGCGCTACTTCCAGATAGCCTTTGCTGATACCGCTCTCGCCGTAGATTTTCAATTACCTCTACGAAGTCAAAAGGAAATGTAACCGCTTCGCCGTTCGAATGAACATCTTTTGAAGCGTCGAATTGCGAAGATCCTGCTATCGATCCGGCGACGCCAGACTGCGATTTTCCGTAGCAAACATTATTTTTACCGAACTGGAAGAAGCCAATATCTTGAGGCGCGCAGCTGGCCTTCGTAGTCGGAAGTAGCAAATCCCCAGGAAGACGATAGTAGTCCAAAAGGGCTTGATTCACGGTTTACCTTAAAATTCAGCTTTTTCTAGAAAAGGGATTATGTCTAATAAGGATATCGCAGTCCGCCGATTTTCTTTATGACTCGCTTCGGCCTTACTTCGCAAGAGGCAACCGCAGATGATCGCGTCATCGTACGCCGCATCTCCATCGGTTATACGCTTTCTATCCAATATGGCGATAGATCATTTTGCCGACCATGATTCGTAATCCGTCCGGCATGGTCGAAAACACATGCCTCGCCATCTTCAATTTCCAGCCATTAATTGAATTGAGAGCAGGAGTGTCCGGAAATCTCCAATAAACTAAGCGTCGCGGCTGAGGGACCCAATGGTTCTTGAAAGTGAGAAGCCCAATATTCTCTTCTTCGGTCCGCCCCATGTCGAATTCTGTTGCCCCGTGCACTTTCCCCGATGCAATCGCTCGCCAAAGAAGCCATGGGATAGCGCCGAACTTGTTGAATCGCGCTATGGAACATCCGTACTTATAATAGACCACGTCTTTGAATCGCAGCGTCAGAATGGCCGAGATAGGAGTCTTGTCTTTATAAGCCACACGAATCTCCAGGGCGTCGCCCTGGCACTCAACAAGGTTTCGAAACCACGAATACGGGGTCGGAGGGAGGTGGTGTCGGCCCCGTGTTATCACGAACAAAGCGAAAAACTCTTTTAGCAGGTCCTCAGATCGTCCGCATCTCTCAGTTAGATTGGCTAACTCAGCTCGACGAATGCGACGCTGAACCGAATCCTTGTCGAGCCGGGCTAACAACTCATCTAAGTTCGGACGCAGGTCAAGAACATGCAGGAAGTAGGTCGGTGCAGGGAGGGCTTCTTTCGCAGCGCTCGTTTCGCCAATGTTCCCGTCGACTTGACGAACTTCTAGATATTTCCAATTTTCATGTTCGACGGTTGTGCGCAGGTATCGAATCAAGAAGTCCAGGTCCGCTTGTGAGTCGCAAAGAGGTTCACAATGATCTGAAAAGGGCAGCGAAACAAGGCGATTTCCTGTGAGCCAACTCTTGATACAACAAAATACAAGCCCATTCGTTAAGGGACCCGTAGGTGGAGAGGTGGTGAAGACCGTAGGCTCATATCCGTAGGTGCGGCGAAGCGCCTCAAGCCAACCCGGGGTGTGAAAGATAGAAGATCGAGGATGTCGATCGATAAAAGCGGACCATCTCCGATCGTGTGTTGGGTCGAGTCGATAACAACAAAAAGAGCCGACCCGCTCTGCGGCACTAATTGAGAATGAATTGTCCACTGTGGTGATAGGCGTTGTTCGAAGAAAAGAGTCGGACTGGATACCGGCAGTTTTTTGGGCAGACCGCCTTCGCGTTAAGAGGCCTAAACCCCGGCCAAATCGTTGGTCGAGCCTAGCCCAAGAACCTTCGCGTATACATGCATGGTCGATTGGCCAACCGCCGTCCATGAATTCCGCTTCATGGCGTAATCACGAATTTCCAGCCGGCGAGCGTTCAAGTGCGAGAACAGGTTACTGGAGAAATAGGTTTCGATAGCCCTCGCCAAGTCGACTGGATCTTCAGGCCTGAATACAAACCCTGTCTCGCCCTCGACAATCTCTTCCTTCAGAGCGCCCACGTCTGCTGCAAGCACCGGCAGCCCGAAGCTGTATCCGAGAAAAAGCACACCGCTCTGATAGATGTATCGGTAGGGTAACGCGAGAACGTCAGCCGCCTTGAAAAAGACTTCCGTTTCTTCATCGGAGATGTATTCCTTCCGCAGTAGAATTCTCCCTCTCTGCACGTCCGCCCGAATCGTCTCGTGAAGGTCGGCCCAGTATTGCTCAAAGCCTTTTGGACGGCCGGCAATGATTAATTTGAAATCAGAACGTCTGGCCGCAATCGCCTGATACGCCGAAACGAGGTATTCAAGGCCCTTGTAAGGCGCAATGTTTCCAAAAAAAAGAATGGCCTTTTCGTCTTTGCGTAGGCCGAGCTTCTCCTTGGCTTGGTCAGGCGAGAGGCTTGTGTTCGGAACCGAGTTATTAAGCCCGAACGGGATCACAGTGACTCGCGATTCAGTCACGCGATATTCCTTGCTGAGTTCCGCCTTCATCTCCTGGGTATGAACGAAGATGTGGTCTGCGTGTTGATATTGAAATCGCAGCGTTCGACGATTGAGCGCGCTGTCTCGGGAATCTCTCACGTTCGCATTCACATTGTGGACAGTAAGAATAATCTTCTTCCCCAATAGTTTGTAGTAAAGCATCAGCAGGGTTCGATCAAAGAATTGAAATTTGTTGTTCCAGAGGATATGGAAAATCTCCGGCTTTGCGGTAGCCGCATATCGAACCAGCCGGAGATAGAACAACAAAACGCGAGTTATTTTTTTCGTGAGGCTCGCTTCAGGCCGCTGATCACCCCGGAGATTCAGATAATTTACTCCTTGCTGGCCATGGAACACGGGGCTGTCTAGATCGTCGCTACCGATCAAGTCCATGCCTATCCCTCTTACCATCAACTCAGTCGCCAAGCCGTATGCGTAGGGGCGGTCGCCACCGCCGGTAAGTAGTGCTACTGTGATTTTGGGATCTTGATGATGGGCGCGAGATTCCAGCGCCGTTGCGCTCATCGGTGAAACAATTTCTGCGTTCGCCATTCTTAGAACCACGCTGCGACAGGTCTTTCTGCCAAGAAGCCAAACCGCTGGCTGGATACTATTTCCAGGCAGCACCCACGGCTTCTAGACAGCGATGATGTGCCACGTTCTCATAGACGGTCCGCATCTTCTCAGCCACACGTTTCCACCTGAAATCAAGAGCTTTGGTCCTCGCAGCTTCGCGCCGCGATGATGCGATTTCCGGTTGGTTGCAGATTTCGCCAATCAAATCAACGATTCTGTTCACCTCGCCTTTCTCAAACAGCCAGCCACAGGTGTTGTCGACATAGTCCGGGATGCCGCCAACCATGGTGGAGATCACCGGAGTTCCACAGCCCAAAGCTTCTAAGGCGGCATTGTTGGCTGTGGCATCCGTTACCGGCACTAGAAGGGAGTCGGCCTCACGATAAAGCTGAATTAATTCGTCTTCGGAAATTCCGGAGTGAAAATGCACGTTGGTATAATTGGCCGAAGTCGAAAGTCTATGCTTTCGTGCGACGATGTCGAATCGCACCGCTAACTTCTGCGCTTGGCAACGGTCAATAATTTTATCAATGGCGTTCCAGTCCCGCAGGTGGTCACCGACGGTAATCAGGCGCACGCCTTCGCGGCTTGGCAGACGCTTGCCCGGACAAAACTGATCCGTATTGATTCCGTGGGGAATGTAAATGACACGATCCGCCCCCAACCAATTCCCAAAATCCTCCAACTGATTCCTCGCGACAACCACTGCCAGATCGATCCCCGAAAGCAGATGCTTTTGGGTCTTCTCGAAGCGCTCCCGCACACCGGAAGTTGGAAGATGAAACGTCACAACCAGAGGGCAAGGTAATTCTTTTCGCTGGCGCAACAACAGGTCGAGCTGCTCGTCTCCATAGAGCACATGGACGAGGTCAGGCGGGCAACGCCGACTGTCGCGGAGCACGCGCCGTTCTGCTAGCCAATCCTCATACCAATAATCCACGAGATATGGTTTGGGGTGTGAAAACTCGCGCCATAGTCGAGCCGCTACACGTCGACGTATGCTTCTATTCGTACGGCGCATGATGACCTCGGCGCCGACGGCATGTGCCAATTGATCGTACCCTCCGGACGCCGTGTGATGATCCCATCGCTTAGCGATGCATATTACGCGCAACTCCTCTATCTTAGGCGAAGCGGCTTCCGTCATATTTGCGGACGAACGGGAAAGGTCATCCGTTTCAATAGCGTGCTGCAGAGGACGTGGTCTGGAATTAGCTGATGGCACGGACGACAGGCACCATTACTTTTTCTCGGAATCTGATAATAAACCTGCGAAGATAACGTCCAACAGGCCCAAGTAACAGAAAGAATAATTTGGCCCAGACCTTAACTATTCGCCAATCCCCCCGCAATGCACGCATGTAGAGTGCTCTGGCGGCCGCCAAATCTCCGCGTCCAAATAGAGTGTCACCCATCGCCTCAAAGGCTCTCGCGCGAATCCAGTTCCTTTCCAGCTCACTGTTCGTGCTTCGGCAGAGCGAGTCCTCGAACTCGCCAACAGTCATGGTCGACGTGGACGATCGGTACTGCTTCGACGCGAGATGCGCCCCATACGCCCTGGCGATGCCGTACAGACAGTAGCTAGATACCTCCCGCAGACCGAACTCATCTGCTTTCTGCTTAATCATCCAGGGAACCGCTATGTCGGCGGCAACACAACGTCTTATGCTTTCGTGCTGCGTAAGGTTGGAAGTGAAGCTGAGGTCATGCAAGCGGTAGCAAACCATAGGCTCTGCAAGATATCCAACGTCGTAAGACAGTGCAAAGAGGCACCACAAATACCAATCTTGCGCCCAGTTAAAGTCCAGTTGTTCACCAGCCCACACTGGAGCCGTCGGAAAGACGCCCATCTGCTCATAACATTCACGACGTACGATAGCAGTCGGCGCCAGAATAAGATTGCCTTCGAGAAGGAGTTTCACGAAATCGTGCCCCCTGATAATCCGATCCTCTCCGTCACTCAACTGTATTTCGGTTTCTCGTCCGTTCTCAACTTTGGCTGCAGGACAGTACGTGTATCCAACCGTCGGATGTTTTTCCATTAAGTCAACATATCGTTCCAACGTATATGGACGACGCAAGTAATCGTCAGCGGAAATGATCCATACATATTTGCCCCGGCTTAAGCCAATGCCTTTATTGAAATTATTGACAAGTCCGAGGTTCTGTTCATTGCGTACGTGTTTCACTCGAGGGTCTTGAAACGATTTTGCCACCTGGGCCGTGTGGTCCGGGGAGCAATCATCCATGATCAACAGTTCCCAGTCAGCGTAGGTTTGCGAGAGTACCGATCCAACGCATTCTGCAAGGAAGTGCCCCAGTTTGTAGCACGGAACGACAAAGCTAACGGTTGGGTTCTGCATTGGGCATTCAGGTCTATTCAAATATGAGGGGTTCGCTGTAGCGCGAATTATCAGGTCTTGTAACCAAGCCGAGGCTGCGGGCGCCGTAGGTCGGTGTGTAAAGGTAACGGATGGATTCAGCGTGAGCCCTCATATTTTATACGTCCCGACTTCGAGTCAGATATCGCCTGATTCGTGACCTTACCCCCAGTTTGGATTTTACTTTGCGCGCAGTCTCTTCCAACATCGGAGAGATCATTGCTTTGTATCCGTTGCGGCTTATGAAATCCTCCGGATCTTTCTGCAGCCAGAGTCCGTAGTTGTAGGCCGAGTCAACAGCACTGTTCTGAATTGAGTAATTGTCGCTTGTTTTCCGGAAAATTTCAGTCGGATGATCCGGAGTCCAGGAGCGGGGGGTGTTGCCGGAGAAGAGTCTTTGCCAATTCTTGGGAATGTTAAAGACCCCACGGAAATAATAATCGTGAGCGTTTGAGAGATAGATTGTAGCTCCGTCGGCAGCAACAGACTGGAACATCCCTAGATAGTAATCGACGTGCCCTTGGTTCATCTCCTGCATGCTTTCGATATTTATGCAGATGTCATAATTGGATCTGTTGAGCCGCTCGAAATGCCATGATGGAATGATTGCAATGTCGAGGTTCTCGAGATCAAAATCCTCGCCTCCTTCGTCATAAAAAGATTTGATGCGCGCATCGGGACAGGCGAATGAGAGATACTTTTTAGAATAATACAGGCTCGCTGGTACTGCATCGACGATGACGTATTTCAGACTGCGGCCAAAAATATTAAAGGCTGCCTCCGCAAGACGGCCGTAGCCTCCACCCACTTCCAAGGCTAGCGTCACACTTCTTTTAGATGAAGCGGCGAAAGCGGATAGCAGGTTCAGGTCCATGATGCTACCAAGATCGGCCTGCAAGAGCGGAATGCCGTCTTCATT
>Ga0209625_1000181_pt1 | contig 15407 bp, 15 predicted proteins | sample JacPin_JW_Ref_M2_FD_187960 | JGI IMG/M metagenome (GOLD analysis project Ga0209625, IMG submission 187960) | Forest soil microbial communities from Algoma, Ontario, Canada - Jack Pine, Ontario site 1_JW_Ref_M2 (SPAdes) (version 2) | ecosystem: Environmental > Terrestrial > Soil > Boreal...
ATTTGCGTTCGACGTATACCGGCAGCATGTCGTCCATTCCAATCAACTCAGCCAGCGCATAGGCGGCGATGTTGTACTTGTAGGAATCCACGAAGTTCAATTCGACGGCACCAGTGGAAAGCTTCATCTCTTGTTTGTGTTCATCAATTGTTTGAAAAGAGGCGTCGTGGGTAACCGTTCCGTCCGACAGCGTAAGACGCGCTGTGTTGGTAATGCCTTTCTTGGCCTCGTGACTCTTGACCACCTTGGCGGTGGCAAGGAACTGCTTGATCTGCTCCTTGGAAAGGTTTGGCTCGTCCCCGGCAACCGCGAACAGTCCGCAAACCAGACACGCGGCAGCGGCAAGAAACAAACGCCGGCGCAGATAGAGTAGGTTCATGGGAGGACCTCCACAGAATTGGTGGGACTCTACTCCTTTCCGCCGCAATGGACAACCTAAAATAGTCAGCATGTCTTAGCTCCTTGATTGTGTCTTCCCACGATAAAAGCAGGCGTGCACGTTGCGTCAGAAGGAACTGCAGCGAGTGAGCGTAATCAGCGCATGCATCAAGGAAAGGTATAGTGTGTGCCAGAGCCGCCGGACTGCTAGCCGTGAGCGTCCGCCCTGCTAGGTCGCCAGGTACGACCAGTGAATGTCGCTGAAGATTCTTGGGAATCCATAAGCGAGGGCAGACACAGCGAAGAGAGATTTCCACTGCGTAAGCCAACTCCTTCGCAGGAGCGAAGGAGAAGAAGAAGCGGCGGCTTACTTTGGTCGGAATGACAATGCTGTGGCATGCGCGGTCGGGAGGACGACGATGCTGTGCGCGGATAGTTGACAGGGCGATTTGACGCATGAGAAGCGGACTTGGCGTAACGCTGCTCCAGGCGGAAACAGTCCTGATTCGGGCCTAATTCGGGGTGTTTTGGCTGAACCGCTGGCATTAAGAAGACCCAAAAAGGGCTTGGCACCAACCATAATTTGTGGTACTATTTTGTCGCGTTTGATGCTCTTGTATCGCCTTTGGAACGTTGAAGAAAGCGGTCGCAAGGTCACACTTGCGGCCTTTTTTTGTGTACGGCCGAAGACGGCCAAGCTCTGAGAGGGGCTCGGAAAGGCACCAGATAGCTCAATTTAGTAATGCTCAGTCGTAACCCGGCTGACAGAAAAGAGTAACGCAGTGAGTAAAGAACAAGGAACAGTGAAGTGGTTTAACGCCAGCAAGGGCTTCGGTTTCATCCAGCGCCAGAGTGGAGAAGATGTGTTCGTGCATTTCTCCGCGATTGTGGCTGATGGCTATAAGTCGTTGAATGACGGCCAAGCGGTTGAATTCGAGGTTACCAAGGGACCAAAGGGCCTGCAGGCCTCCAACGTCCAGCCCCTCTAACCCACTTCGCAAAATCGTAATTACCGGCGGCGCGCTTCGGTGCGCCGCTTTTTTTTGGCGTCCCCTTTTTATAACGCGTTAGTCCCGCCACCTGACCCCAAAAACCCCACCACGGTTTCATTCATTTGTTTGCGCCGTCTGATGAGCAAATTACCATTGTTGTTTGCGCCACGTAATTGCGCGGGCCTATTGCCCTCGAGCAGCGTTCACGTGAACATGGAGCTACATAAGTCGATACGTCCATCCGCAAAACTTGGGGCACTGGATATGGCGAAATTCGATCGCGCAGAACTTGATCATCTCGAACGACGTGAATTACAGCTCACGATTCTCTCTGCGGTCTTTGTGTTCGTGCTGGCCGCCGGCTTGGCGATCTTCATGTATCCGCTGGTCTTCGAGCACCCCGAGGGCAACAAGTGGACTTTGCGCGTGGCCTATTTTGGTTTTTGCGGGCTCACGCTGCTCTTCATTGGCTACCTGATTGACCGGCAAGGCATGGTCCGCAAATTGAAGCAGCAATTGCTGGAGGAACTGGAACGCAACATAGAGATAAGCCACCAGGCCAGCGTGGACGTGCTGCAATCTATGCCGGACATTAACCATTTCTGGGACCGGCTCACGATGGAATTTCGCCGCGCGGTGGCTACGCAGAAAACGCTGTCGCTGTTGCTGGTGAAGGCAAAACCGGCAACGAAAGCTGAGGCTGGCGGCGACGAAACTGCGGCCTGGGGCGACGCGGCGAGAGCCCTGGCGCGGAAACTGCGACCCACCGATTCGATCTATCGCTTGGGGACGGATTTGTTTGGCGTGGTCCTCCCGGAAACGGATCCTGACAATGCGCAGCGCGTGGCGTTGCGATTACAGGAATCGTTGCAGGCCGTGCGCGCGAAGTTTGGCGGCACCTACGACATCAATTGCCACAACTATCCCGAGCAGGTTCAAAGCGCGCACGAAATGGAAGACATTGTAAAGTCCTTGCTGCCGGACGAGATGGGCTGGGAAGTGCCGGTGGCGCAACCTACACGTTAAGTCGCACGAGACGCTTGGCGATTATTTCCCGTGCGGCGCAATAATTTCACTTCTGAAACTACTTCAAGGCCTGTTCTAGGTCCGCGATTAAATCTTCCGCATCTTCCACGCCAATAGAAACGCGCACCGTGCCCGGACTTACACCGGCACGCCGCAATTCTTCGGCGCTCATGTTGTAGTGCGAAGTGTAGAGCGGCAACGCCACCAGCGATTCCGTGCCGCCCAGACTGACCGCCAATAGAAAAAGTTGCACACGATCGCAAAAGCTGCTTGCTGCCGCAAGACCGCCCTTCAAATCGAAAGCTAACATGGAGCCAAATCCGTGCATCTGTTTTTTTGCGATGGCATGATCGGCGTGTGATTTGAGTCCCGGATAGTGGACGGCCGCAACTTTGGGATGGGTCTCGAGGAATTTCGCCACAGCCAGGGCGTTTTCGCACTGGCGTTGCACGCGCAGACCTAGCGTCTTCATTCCACGAATCAGCAAAAATGCCGCCCCGGGATCCATGGAGCCGCCCAGCGAAATCACCAAGTGCTGGATGCGGTGCATCCATTGCGCACTACCAGCAACGGCACCAGCGATGATGTCGGAATGGCCTGCGAGCGCTTTGGTGGCGCTGTGCACCACCATGTCGTAGCCCATGGAAATGGGATTTTGAAGTATGGGGGTGGCAAAAGTGTTGTCGATGATGGAAACGAGTTTGTGTTTTTGTGCGAACGACACGGCTTTGTGCAGGTCCACGAGACGCAGCATGGGATTCGTGGGAGTCTCGACGTACAGCACTTTGGTTTTGGAAGATAATTTTTCTTCCATGCCGGCCAGATCAGTTTCCACGTGGTGAACGGTGATGCCCATGCCGGGGAAAATATCGCGCATCAGCCGATAAGTTCCGCCGTAAAGTTGCGCAGTGGAGATGAGTTCGTCTCCCGTTTTCAGAGCGCTGAGCAACGCGCAGGAAATCGCGGCCATACCCGACGCAGTAACCACGGCAGCTTCGGCGCCTTCCAGCGCGGCGATTTTTTCCTGCGCCACGGTGAGGGTGGGATTGCCATATCGCGTGTAAATGTAGGCTTTGCTTTTGCCTTCGGCCCACAGCTTCATTTCTTCGGTGGAAGAAAATGTGAAGGTGGAGCTTCGACAAATCTCCGTGCCGACGGGAGCGCCGACTCCGTGTTTGTTCGGTTCGCCGGCGTGAACTGAGCGGGTTTGTGGGCCCCACTTCTGGGTGCTTGAATTTTTCATGGTGCTAGAATTGTTGGCCTCACCGGCCATGCCGGGCAAGCACCATTTTGGCGCTCTACGGGCGTCAGCGCTATGTCTCGTCGTCAGGATGCTGATCGGCGTGGGGTTTGTGGGTGGCGATTACTTTTTCGGCCAGCTCGTTGGGGACGTAATCGTAGTGGGAAAATTCCATGGTGTAGGTAGCGCGTCCCTGCGTCTTGGAGATGAGGTCGTTGGCGTAGGTGAGCATTTCCGCGAAGGGGACCTGGGCCTTTATCACTACGTTGTGGCCTCGAAGATCACTGCCGGCGATGCGCCCGCGACGCGAGCTAAGATCGCCCATTAAATCGCCGGAGTATTGGTCGGGCGCGTAAACTTCGACTTGCATGATGGGCTCAAGCAAGGCGGGCTTGGCGGCTTTCATGGCTTCTTTGAAGGCCAGCGAGCCGGCGATTTTGAAAGCCATGTCGCTCGAATCGACGTCGTGGTATTTGCCGTCGTAGAGGCTGACACGAAAATCGACGACGGGAAATCCTGCGAGGTAGCCGCGCGCAGCGGCGTCGCGAATGCCCTTTTCCACTGAGGGAATCCAGTTCTTGGGGATCGAGCCGCCAAAAATATCGTCGACGAACTCTATACCCTTGCCGCGCTCGGCAGGCTCCATCTTGATGCGGCAGACGCCGAACTGGCCGTGGCCCCCGGATTGCTTTTTGTGTTTACCTTCGGCGTCGGCACGGCCACGAATGGTTTCGCGGTAGGCGACTTTCGGCGGCTTCAACGTCAGGTCCACGTGATAGCGCTTGTGCAGCTTGGCGACTACGACCTCTATGTGTTGTTGTCCGGAACCGGAAAGTAAAAATTCCTTGGTTTGCGGATCGCGCGAGAAATGCAGCGCGGCGTCTTCTTCCAGAATTCTGTGGATCGCGACGCCGATCTTGTCCTCATCGGCGCGAGTCTTGGGCTCAATCGCAAAAGTGATGGAAGGTTCCGGGATGGGCGCGCGCTTGTAAAAAATCGGATTGGATTTATCGCCGAGCGTTTCGCCCGTAGCGGTTTCTTTCAGTTTGGCGATCGCTCCTATATCACCGGCATGAAACTCGGGGACTTCGATCAGCTGCTTACCCTGGACGATCTGGGTGTGCTGAAAGCGCTCCGGAACGCTGCGGTTATAATTCATCAGCGTGGCGTCATTTTTCAGCACGCCACTCATGACCTTGAAATAGTTGATGCGCCCGGCGAAAGGATCAGCCAGCGTTTTGAAAACAAATACCGAAAGCGGCTGGGCATCGTCGAACTTGCGCGGGATGGCTTCGCTCTTGCCGGTTGGTTCTTTGTAGGCGACGATGGAATGCTCATCGGGATGCGGGAAAACATCGGCGATGAAGGACAACAGGCTGACGCTACCGATATTGTGTAGCGCCGAGGTCATCAGCACGGGGATAATTTTTTCGCCAACGATGGCCCGGCGCAGTCCGGCGAAAAGATCGGGCAACGGAAGGGTGCCTTCGTTGAAAAATTCTTCCATCAGCGCGTCATCGCCCTCGGCGACCATTTCAACCAACTTCTCGTGCGCTTCCTTTGCGTCGTCCGCGAGCGCGGCGGGAATTTCTTCGATGGTGACTTTGCCGTCGCTATCCGGCTGGTAGAAATGAGCTTTCATGGCCACCAGATCGATCACGCCTCGAAATGCTCGCTCGTGGCCGATGGGCAATTGCAGCGCGACGACATTGCGGCCAAAAACCTGTTCCAGCGATTCCATGGAGCGTTCGAAGCTGGCGAGATCGCGATCCATTCCGGTGAGTACGAACGCGCGCGGGATGTCATACTCCACGCAATAATCCCAGACTTTTTCGGTGGTGACTTGCGTGCCGACGTGGGCGTCCACGGTAATCAGCGCGGCGTCGGCGGCGATGAGCGAGGCTTTCGACTCGGTGATGAATGTGGAATAGCCGGGTAAATCAAGAAAATTAATTTTGACCTTGCTGCCGGGAGCGTGGCTGGTGGGATCCGCGGTGGTGGGCCATTCGGCGTGCGCGATAGCCGTTTGAATGGAAAGTTTGCGGGCGATTTCTTCTTCGTCCCAATCCGTGGTGGTGCTTCCTTCCGCAGCTTTTCCCCAGCGCGGGGTTGCGCCCGCGGTGAAGAGCAACGACGACACCAGCTGCGTCTTACCGGTGCCGCCGTGGCCGACAATGCCAACGTTGCGGATGTCCTTGGTGAGATAGCTATTCATGTAGACCTCCGTCGCGCGAGGTCCGTGCTCGATGAGAAGGGCGCGGGCCTGCGCCTGAGCGAGTTAAATCCTCTGAAAAGCGCGGCCCTTGGTCTGTCGCTCTTTTTGTCTTACCGAAGCAGGGCGAAGAACTAACGAATCTGTGGTCTGCTCTTCAGTTGATTGACCGCCTCTGGCGGCCAATCGGGCGGATGCTAACACACCGGATTGTGTGACCGCAATTGCCGCTAGGAAAAAACTGGGTCTCCATTGGTGTCAGCTAAATGGAATTGAGCGTGGCTTTTACCGTAACGACGCTGTCCTTCAAAACGGTGATGGAGCGCTGCCAATCCGCGTGATGTGGGGATTTTATAATCAGAACGTGCACGCCTTCGCTGAAGCGAAGTGTCGCAGGACTAGTGCCAACGAATTTGTTGTCCAGGAAAATTTCTCCGCCGTCGGGATCGGAGGTGATCTCGGTGACCCCAAAAACATTTTTCTTGATCAATTTTTGGGAATTGATGCCAATCACTTCGCCGCGGGAATTGAGCAGCGGGCCGCCGGTGTTGCCGGGGTTGATGGGAGCGTCGGTTTGAATCCAGGTGCCGGGCCCGGCAGCGTCGAAGCGGCCGATGGCGCTGACGATTCCTTTGGTAACGCTAAAAAGCATCGCATCACCGGGATTGCCGATGGCCAAAACGCTTTCGCCCTGTCGCACCGTGGCGGCCCCGGCAAGCGGAAGATGAGGGAAGCCCTCGCCCGGAGTTTTCGCCAAAGCGATATCAAGGTCAGGATCGACATACACGATTTTGGCTTCCAGCTGTGTACCATTTGGCAAGGTCGCGAGTAAAGCTTCCTCGCCGCGCGCCAAATGCGCGTTTGTGGCGATGACGCCGGTGGCGGTAATAAAAAATCCCGTGCCGCTTTTCGTGAGGCTTTTCAAAAACACCACGGCGGGTTTTGTGCGGCTGACTAATTCCTCGAGCGAAAGTTCCGGACGCGGTCCGGGAACAAGCGTTTCCCGGACACACTTTCAACCGCGCCGGTAAAAGTCTGCGAGGCAGATTGTAATTCCACTCGAAAATGGTCGGTCTTCAGCAGCCAGTAGGCACCGTGATTGAGCGTTCAAACCCAGCTCATGGGACCTTCGGTGAGTTGGATTTCCTTGGCCGCATATCCCTCGAGGGTCAGACGCGCAACCATGGAATGTCCGAGGCGCGAACCAAGGGAAGTTTTGGTCTTGTGTAAATAGCCGCCCGGAATGTTTTGTTCGTACGGCGTGATACCCACCAGGACGCCGTTACTTTGTACCGTAGCGCCCGGCGGAATGGTGGTGATGCGTAATTTATCGGCAAGTGCTGGGAGCGAAAGAAGAGCGCAAACGAGCGTGGCGAATGCTAACGCTCGCACGCGGGCAAGGGGAGGGTTCACGGGACCATTATGACACTATTTAAATATAATAACAAATAGGTAAACAGTGAGACCCCAAGATCGAGACAGGTTAGGTCGAGTTCTTTGCCGGAGCTTCCGCCACCGATTGAAAACCGTCGCAAGAGAGAACTGGTAGGCGGGGATACTTTGCAAATCGGGGATCGGTACGCGAGAGCTCGCACAGGATAAAGGTTGAGCCGCGAGCAGATTCGATGCGGCGGGCATTTACGCAGCGTGCGCACAGCCCGGCCGCCGGATCGTGCTCCATGGCTTCGGCTGGGTCATTCACAGTGGATACTCACGAATCGCGATAGCGGAGGCCACGCCAATTTTTTGATACCTAATCTTCTGAAGGCGGCTTGTCGGAACTTGCTGGCGGCGCGGCATCCGGTGAATCGGCTGGGGCCGCGGCCGGAGCGGCGGGCTTGCCGAAATGGGACTCATCTATTTGTGGATTGACTTCAATTTTGTCGGCGATGATTTTTTGAGCTTGGTCTGTGCCAGGCGCGTCGGAATCGATTTCAAAGGCGAATTGTAAACCGTCCACTTCGCGATAATCATGGAAGACCGATTCCCACGGGACATTCTTATCGCCAATCTTGCGAGTGCCTTCCCACTTGATCAGACGGAATGATTCGGCGTCGAAGAGATAGCTGCGCATTTCGCCCTTTTTATTGGTGAGTTTCAAGCGATATGCGGGATTGCCGTCGACATCTTCCTTGCCTACGAGAGCGATCAGATTGCCCTTCTTCTTGTAATCGACCAGCGGGCCATCAAAATCAGATTCGTCAGAGATATTACTGATGTCCTCGGCGGACATTGGCTGCACCGCCTTATTCTCCGTGAAGGGATTGAGAATCCAGCCGGTGGACTTGCCGTCGTAGCTCCGTACCAACGTCTGGCCCTGCACGGTGACTTCGATGTGCATTTTGCCGGGGCGCTCAAGCTCAACAAGAAATGGCCCGTCGGCTCCGGCGCCAAAATTGATGGTTCCAGTGATTCGTTGAGAGTGTACGGCTTTGATTCTGGATACTCCTCCGCGTGCGGCCAGAGCCTTGGTGACAATTTCGTCGGCGGTCTGCGCTGCCGCGAGCACCGGAAGAAATAGAAGAACAGCGAAGCAAAGTAGTTTGATTTTCATGATGCGGGATGAAAGGCTAGCCCATTTTCTCCAAAGATAATGGTAGGGGCAGGGGCTACGAAGGTCAATTTAGAGCAGCTGATTTGGCCTGCGTGTGCTACACAGCGGTAATAATCCTGCCGTCGGTTTGAACATAGCCATAAGACATGCGCGGAGTATTGAAAGCCCATCCGGGGTTTCCGTCGCGGTCGAGAAGAATAAGGCCGCCGGTAGCACGGGTACGGCGCGCAAGAAGTTCGACTGACCCCCGAGCGGCAACCATCGCAGATTCTGTACTGCATGGTGCGGGATTATTCTGTTGCGATGACAAAATAGCCGGGGTTTTGTTTCCATCGGGCGAGTGGCGAAGAAGATCGGTCGCGGTCTTCGCCATAACAATTTTCATGATGGCTTCGCCGTAGCCGGTGCAGGAGACACCGCCAGCTTCCTGGTCCGCGTAACAACCGCAGCCGATCAGCGGCGAATCACCGACACGGCCGGGCAGCTTGCAACAGGTTCCGCCAGTGGAAGTGGCAGCGAAAAGCTGGCCATTCCGATCGATCGCGACGGCGCCGACGGTGCCTTGTTCATGCCCGCGATGAAAGGCCGCGGCATGTTTGTCCATTTTGCACTTCGACCACGCCTCACGTTCGGCATCGGTGACCAGTTCTTGGTTGGCGCACAACTTGATGCCCTGCTCGTGAGCGAAGCGCTCCGCTCCTTCGGCGGCGAGCATCATGTGAGGGCAATTCTCAAGAACTTTGCGCGCGAGGCGCACCGGATTCCGCACGTGTTGCAGAGTGGCGACAGCTCCGGCGCGAAGCGTTGAGCCGTCCATTACGATGGCGTCGCATTCAACTCGTCCATCGAGATTGAGATGCGAACCGTAGCCGGCATCGAAGACCGGGTCATCTTCGAGGATGACCACGGCGGCCTCAACGGCATCGAGCGCCGAGCCACCTGCTTCCAGGATGCGCCAGCCGGCGGTGAGTGCGCGTTCGCAACCTGATTTACACGCCGCAACGGCGACATCAGGAATATCCCACGCGCCGCCGTGAACGATAAGTGCTGGTTTCATCTGCGGATTTCAGGATGGCAAAGCGGTGCGGATTTGTAAACGCACGCAGTTTACTGAAGAGCGAAACTGACGCGCACCACGTAGATACGACCGTGGTATTTCAAGATTGCTTGGCGTGGATTTTCAACACCGCCGCCATGCGCGTCTGGTAACCGCGCCCCTGGGCTTTAAAGGCCTCAACGGTTCCAGCTTCCACCCGCAGTGAGATTAGCACCTTGCGAGGTTTTTTCTGGGGGCCACGCTCACCACGTTTGCGCTTGGTGGATGCTGCCGCGAGTTCAGGAAATGTTTCACGCGCCGGTCTCATCGCGGCCAGAATGTCATCATTCAATGCGGGTGAATCGACAGCGTCCCAATCTTTCGCGCTGATATGTCGCGGTCTTTTATTTTTTGCCATAATATGCGTCCCTTTCTTTGCGATTTGCTTTGCGCAAGCTGATAACCCGCAACTTAAGGGCGCGCATAGTAGAAACCAAAACATGCAGACGATGGCCGATGAAACCGATGGCAACTGTGCGAATTTCTCCGTAGCTTTGCCGTGTATCAGTCCAACTCTCGGCTGTCTCGATAGTCGAATTCCGCCGCGGCGGGCCATATCTACGCCATGCTCGGCGACATCGGCTATGTTCTTGTCGCGATCGAACTCAATCATCAAGATTTAATTGTATATACAATAAAATGGTGAGTCAACTCTTTGAACAAGGGATGGTTAGAAGAAAAAATCGAGGGAAACAAGCAGAGCCGCAATGGCGATCAAGACCACCGAGCGAAACACGGGGGTCCCGGGCATACGGTTGAGCGAAGCGAATAAACAATTGAGGAGAATTTTCAAACGCGATTCTTCGCGTGGGCTATAGAACGGGCCGATAGGGGTGTAGCGGGAAAGGTTGCGGCGCGTCACGCTCGCTTCGCTGTACAGCCAGAAATAAACGGATTCACGTGCGCGCCACATGTACGCAGCGCCGGCAACAAAAAATAAATAGCCGAGAATGGTTAAGAGCCCGAGATCTGGGCCTGCTCCCCAGTACATAAGACCTCATCAACAGCCCAAAAATACGGAACGGAGTGCAACCTCAAAATAGGACGAGGCGCAACCTCCAAGGGTTACAGTTCCTCGTGAATAGTTGTCAGGCGGACGACCTCGAACTCTTTTTTCCCGGCAGGCGTAGCCACTTCGATTTCATCGCCGACTTTGCGATTGAGGAGAGCTTTGCCGATGGGCGAGGTAGTAGAAATCAAACCGTGTTCCGCATCGGCTTCTTCAGTGCTGACGAGTTTGTATTCGATCTTGATGTCGCGCTGCACATCCAGAACCGTCAGGCGCGAGCCGTAACCGGCGCGATCCTTGGGAATGTTCGTGAGGTTCAGCATGCCAAGATCGCCCAGACGCTTTTTCAGTTGGCCGATGCGCGCGTTGACAAAACCCTGACGCTCCTTTGCATATTTATATTCGGCGTTCTCGGAAAGGTCGCCGTGAGCGCGCGCAACGGCAATCTCCTTAGGCAAATCAACGTTCAACTCGTGGGAGAGTTGGTCGATCTCCTCCAGCAACTTTTGTTTTATCTTGGCCAGCGGGTCTTGCATGTTTTGTCAGCGACCTATTCCGTGCAGCGATAAATATGTGCAGCGATTAAAAAAAGACGGCGGAGTCCGGAAGTGCCGAACCCCGCTGTAAATGATTATAGATGGGGTGGAATTGCGGCCACAAGGGGCAGCAGCTGGCAAACCACGGGCCTGCCTAAAGGTTATACGGCTGGCTGCACGGGCACTATAGAATTACTTCACCTTGATGTCCAGAGTCTGAGTCTGCGTGTGACCGTCGGCATCCTGAATCGTCAAGGTATAGGTAGTGTCTTTTTTGGGCGCGACCTCCACGCAGCGGTTGTAAGAGGGCCACACCGGGTTGTCTTGCGGCTCGAGCTTCACGGTCTTGGCATTGGCCACGCCATAACAGAGTTGTACCGTCTCGCCACGGTGAACCTCGCCTGCACTGGCGTAGAAACTCTGGATGGCCAGTTCCTTCCCGCCAAGTTGATCGATAGTCTGGCGGTCCGCGTCGAGCTGCTTTTGAGAGCGCTCTTCCGAGGCGTGCCGCTGAAATTGACGATTTTCCTGCCATCGGGAGAAAAAGATCCACAGCACGTACAGCAAGACGGCCAGAAGTGCGAGGGAAGAATACATGATCGGGTTCTTTAATGGGGACTTCGGGGCTGGTGGTCCTTGGGTGGGCTGTGGTTCGGTCAACATGGGGCCTTTGTTTGATCCAGCGTGCGCATCAATCCGGAAAGCGCGAGGTATGCTAACACACTGCGCGCCAAGATTAGTCCGACGCTCGTTTAGAGAATTTAAGGAGACGAAGGGTGCCATCTGCTGTCACTCATGAAACGTCCGAACCTGAGCGGACTGCCAGCCGCGCATCAAATCGCCAAGTGCATCGCTCGTATCGCGCGCTATTGCCTAGCGATGCTTGGCGGCAACCGGCTAGCCTGGCATTAAGCCTTCACCGTTCTCTCTCAAAAATAATTCCTTCGCTATATTTTGCCATTTTTCGTGTAGCCTTCCATACCAACTGATCTGGACCGTATCGATCATCGGGTCGCAAGTTGAAGTGATCGAAAAAACATCTGAAAGGGGATATCTTCGCAATGGGAATTTGCTTTGGTCTCGTGGTTCGTTCGATCGCTTTGCTGCTCGCGGCTGTGATTACCATGGGCCAGACGCAGCGGAAACCAGCCGCCGATCTGATTATCACCAATGCAAAGGTATGGACGGTAGACAAATCTGCTCCCAGTGCAGAAGCGGTCGCTATTCTTGGAGACCGAATCGTGGCGGTGGGACTTAACGCAGATATCGATTTATGGCGTGGTCCGCAGACCAAAATAATTGATGCCACTGGGAAACTGTTGTTGCCGGGTTTTAACGATTCGCATGTGCACTTCACCACCGGGGGATCACAGCTCGACAATGTGCAGTTGAATGACGCGCCCAGTGCGGAAGAGTTTGCGCGGCGCATCGGCGAAAAGGCGCGGTCGCTTCCTAAGGGGCAGTGGATTCTTGGCGGTGACTGGGACGAAACGAAATGGAACCCCGCGGTATTGCCAACTAACAAAACCATCGATGCGGTAACCCCGGACACACCCGTATTTGTGAGTCGCTACGACGGCCATATGGCGCTGGCGAATTCCCTAGCGATGAAACTTGCAGGCATTGATAAATCGACACCTGACATTGCGGGAGGTACGGTGGTGCGCGACGCGCAAGGGAATCCCACCGGCGCTCTAAAGGACGCGGCCAGGAGTTATATGGACAAAGCGATCCCGATAGCCACCCATGAGCAAAGAACAACGGCCGCCAAACGGGCATTGGCGCATGCCGCGTCCCTGGGTGTGACGAGTGTGCAGGACATGTATGTAGATTTCGCGGATATCGCGGTCTATGCGGAATTGCTCGAGCACGGCCAATTGACCGCGCGAATTTATGCCGCGCCGCCCATCGGCAGAGTAGACGGCCAAGCAAAGGTGGGCGTACGCCACGCCTTTGGCGGTCCGTACCTGAGGATCGGAGCGGTGAAGGGATTTGCAGACGGCTCTTTGGGTTCGCGCACAGCATATTTTTTCGAACCGTTTAACGACCAACCCGGGAATCACGGCCTGCTGTCGGACGAGATGCAGCCGCTGTCGCGGATGCGCGATCACATGATGACCGCAGACGGCGCCGGCATTCAGATTTGCACGCACGCGATTGGCGACCAGGCAATTTCCATGATTCTTGATCTGTACGCCGAAGTCGCAAAAGCACATGGCCCCGCGGACCGCCGCTTCCGCATCGAACATGCGCAACATATGGCGGCAAAAGATTTCGACCGCTTTGATCAGCTGAACGTAATCGCCTCCGTTCAGCCATACCATGCGATTGACGATGGCCGCTGGGCCGAACCGCGCATCGGACATGAGCGTGCGAGTCGGACCTATGCGTTTCGAACATTTTTAAATCATCGGGTGCGGTTGGCGTTTGGCACTGATTGGGATGTCGCGCCTTTAAATCCGATGCTGACACTTTATGCGGCGGTAACCCGGGCAACTCTGGACGATAAAAATCCCGGCGGCTGGTTTCCAGAGCAGAAGCTAACCATTGCGGAAGCGATCGAGGCTTACACGATGGGGTCGGCATACGCGGAGTTTCAGGAAAAAATTAAGGGATCCATCACGCCGGGGAAGCTGGCTGACATGGTGATGTTAAGCGACGACATTTTGTCTATCGATGCGGGAAAAATTCGTGACGTGAAAGTGTTGAAGACCATCGTCGGGGGCAAAGTAGTTTTTGATGGGATTCCAGCAACTGATTGAAGCTGAGATTAGCAGCTGCCAGGATAAAGTCAAAAACGCCCCAGTATCAGAAGATAAGGGGGACTGTCGATGAATGCTCCCGAAGTGTTGCTTTTAGCTTTTCTTCTTGGAGTAGTCGCAGGACTACGATCCCTCACCGCGCCTGCGGTGCTGGCGTGGGCCGCTCATCACAACTGGCTCAATGTACATAACACGCCTCTTTCGTTTATGGCTTCCACCGCTGCGATGATCATTTTTGTTTTGCTGGCCGTTGGCGAATTGATCGCCGACCAACTTCCGTCGACGCCCAGTCGCACAGCGCCGCCTGGGTTGATTGCGCGCATTGTGACAGGCGGACTGTGCGGCGCTGGGATTACGGCCGCAGGAACGCAATCACTTGTAGTGGGCGGAATTCTAGGTATTGTGGGCGCGCTTATCGGCACGTTTGGCGGTTACCAAGCCCGCACCGGATTAGTAAAGGCTCTCAAAGTTCCCGACCTGGTGATCGCCACGCTTGAAGATGTTGTAGCTATTGGCGGCGGCCTGTTCATCGTGTCTCGCTTCTAAGGCAAAACTCACCGTAGTCCGGCGGGCGCGTAAGGCCGCATGCGAAGAATTCTTGCTATGAGAATCGAGCGCAAGGAGACAATGTGCAGCGAGTTGCAAGTACCTCATCCGCCCGAGAGCGAATAAGCAGGATACTGACAGACATTCATTTTTGGGTGCCGCTCGCGGTGCTTATAGGCGGTTTACTGCTCCTAAGAACGATCAGCTGATTTTCAATTTCGGAGAATTATGCAAGCTGTGGCAATGCCCGTTTCTGAAGGTGCGGTCCGAACCGCTCGGCGAGCGAAGAAGTTGCACGCCTTGGGAGTGCTTTGCGGCTTCACCGCCGGGGCCTGGCTAGGCGCTGCGGAAGCGCCGACGAAACTTGTTTCCGTTGGAGTTTCACCGCTGGTCATTTCGCTGATCATGGTTATCGGTGTGTTTCTGGCTCGTTGGAGCTTACCCGCTTTGATCATTGGGACATCTTCCATTCGCGCGGACGTTACACACTCACCACACCTCATTGTCTGGGCCTTACTTGCTGGATGCATGTGGGCGGTGGCGAACACCTTGACAATCTTTGCTATACGCGACATCGGATTGAGCATCGCGTTTCCGCTATGGAATTCGAACAGCCTGCTGGGCATATTTTGGGGCTTCGTTTTTTTTCGCGAATTGCGCCAAGCGGGCTGGCGCCGCTGGATCGGAGTCCTTGGCGGTGCGCTGACTATGTGCGCGGGCGCAACGCTGCTGGCCATCGCTTCTTCGGCACAGGCCCCGGCCGGACATTCCCTGCGCGGTGTGTGGGCCGCGCTGGGCGCCGGAATACTTTGGGGCACGATGTACATTCCTTATCGCAAGGCGTATCTGTCTGGGATGAATCCTCTTTCGTTCGTTACTTTCTTCACCTTTGGCGAGCTCGGAATGATGGCCACGCTCACCGTGAGCTACCTTGGTTTCGCGGTGCTGTGGCGTGAGTTGGTCAGCGCGCGTGCGGTGCTCTTCTGGCTGATGGCCGGCGGATTTATTTGGGTGATCGGCGATCTCTTTCAACAATATGCCGCGAAATACCTGGGC
>Ga0209625_1000184_pt1 | contig 15334 bp, 14 predicted proteins | sample JacPin_JW_Ref_M2_FD_187960 | JGI IMG/M metagenome (GOLD analysis project Ga0209625, IMG submission 187960) | Forest soil microbial communities from Algoma, Ontario, Canada - Jack Pine, Ontario site 1_JW_Ref_M2 (SPAdes) (version 2) | ecosystem: Environmental > Terrestrial > Soil > Boreal...
CTTCTGCGCTGCGTCGAGTTCCTGCCGCACGCGTTCGACAATCGGTGTGGCATCCACGCCGATTTTTCCGGCGTAGATTTGCCAGAGCGGCGCATGCGCCTGAATTTTCTTGTAACGAAGGGGCTGCGTGATCGTGGGGTCGTCCACTTCGCTGTGACCATGTTTGCGGTAGCCGATCAGATCCATAACGACCGGCGACGCAAACGCGGAGCGATAGTCGAGGGCCATGCGGCCTACCCGGGCTACCGCTTCCGGGTCTTCCGCGTTGACATGGAAAACCGGAATCGGCAGGCGCTTGCTGAGATCGGAAGAAAAGCGCGACGAATGCAATTCGCGCGGCACCGTGGTGAAGCCGATCAAATTATTTACGATGATGTGGACCGAGCCGCCCACGCTGAAACCATCGACGCCAGCCATGTTCAGCGTTTCCGCCCAAATGCCCTGCCCTGCGAACGCGGCGTCGCCGTGCATGACGATCGGAAGAATCGCCTGACTGCCTCCTTCGCCGATGCGCGTCTGCTTCGCGCGAGTGCGCCCGATCGCGACTGGGTCAACCGCTTCGAGGTGGCTTGGATTCGAAACCAGATGGATGCCGAGGCTCCGGCCGTTGGCCGCTCGAAATTCGCCGGTAGCACCCATGTGGTATTTCACGTCGCCGCCGCCGAGAACGCTGCGCGGATCCACATCTTCGAATCGCGCGAAAACTTCCGCCGCCGGGCGGCCAACGATGTGAACCATCACGTTCAACCGGCCGCGGTGGCTCATCGCCAGGACGGCCTGCTGCGCATCGTGCTCTGATGCGGCATTGAGGATCGCGTCGAGGAGCGGCAGAAGTGCCGCTTCGCCTTCGAGCGAATAGCGTTTCGTTCCGAGATATCGCGTTTGCAGAACCTGCTCGAAAATTTCCGCACGAACGAGGCGATCGAGAATTTTCGTGCGGTCCGGGGTCTGCGCAGCTCCGGGCGCTTGCGACTCGATGCGTTCTTCGATCCAGCGGCGCCGCTCGGGATCGGGTATGTGCATAAACTCGACGCCGATTGTGCCGCAATATAATTTCCGCGCGGCTTCCGCGTCCGGGCCTGAAAGGGCGAGCTCGGGAAGCTCGACTGGTTGTAGATCGCCCAGCGGGTCGAGATTCGCCTGAAGATAGCCCCAGCGGCGGAACGCGTCCCAGACTCGCGATTGGGCTTCGGTTGGCGCCGCCGATTCGATGACTGCCTGCTGCCGGCTCATAAATGTCCTCGCACTGGAAAGTCTATTATAGCGAGTATTTTTTGATATCGGGGCGCAGAGGATAGTGGCGTGCTCGTTCGATCGATTCGGAAAACCGCCTTCTTGTCTCGATTAGAAATTATTACTGTGCTTTGTTTCCTGGGGGTTACGGCAATTTCTAATCGCGGTGTCTCGATTAGAAGCGCGGTGACCAGTGATGGGTGACGAGTGGCGAGCGAAAAGCGTGCGACAGGGCGCGATGCCGAATGAAAAATCGCGATTCGCCACGGCGAATGCAAAAGCAGCGAATATTTGCGATTAGACTTTAGATCCGTCGTTTGTTTTGTTGCAGTTGCGCGGATTTCTAATTCCAGATTTGCGATTAGAAATTCTGAATCGCGCTGTGCAAATGGGAGGGTTAGAAGGCGCGAGGAGCGGCCTCTGACGGTGGACTGCTTACTACGAGCCGAGTTGTCATCAACTACCACGACGTATGATAACATACTGGTAACTAGTTGTCAAGTAGAGGAGCTCACGGGTACTGCTCCAATTTTGTGTTGCTGCGTCTACGGCTTTAGAGCATTACCGAGGTCACGGGTAGTGGGTTTCCGGTTAGCTCACCTGATCGCGTGGCCGTTGACCTCTCTCCCTCCGTTGCTTTTAAGCTCACAGGGAGGACACACACTCCGAATTAAGTCCGATCAAGACATGTAAACTCCTCTCATTCTCATCACTATCGGTCCAGAGGGAGGTTTTCGGTCATGCGTAGATTCTATCTCGCAGGCCTGTTCTCCGGATTTATCGGGGGATTTTTGGCCACATATGTTCTAGCTCACGTCGAACGTGTAAGCACGAGTGGGGATCTGTCAGCAGGACCAATCGCCACGCACCAGGAGGTCCTGTCTGCCCAGAGGATCCAACTAATTGACTCTGCCGGCAGGGCGCGCGCGGAACTTGCAATGTCACCGGCCGGCGGACCGGGGATCTTTTTTTACGATACTAAGGGAAGAAACCGGCTTGAGCTCGGACTGTATTCACCGGCGGAAAGTGAATATCCATTCGTGGTGCTAAACGACACGCAGCTACGTGCGGCGGGTATTTTTCGCCTGTATGGCGGGAGCGAAACACCGGTCGTAGTGCTGAAAAACCAGGGACGGGACCGCTCGATCTACGGCCTCAATCCCAATTCAACTGAGCCATTCATCGTTAATTATTCTAATAACGGTAAGAAAACTAGCGCCTTTGGCGATTTCTAAGTGCCTCGAACGGCGGCTTAGACCGCCTCGGAGCATGTGAGACCTACCGCATAAAGGCAATACTCATGATGTGGATTGAGCGGTGCTAAGGCGATGAGCAGGCGAATCATTAGCGCTTTGGTTTTAGGTGTTACGGCGATCGGCGGTTTGTTGCTTTGGCAGCAGACTAGCGAACCAAAACGCAGCAAGTATGTGCTCATCAACGAGACCGGCCGTCATGACTTCGATCTCGCGTTCCGGATGAGTCTCAAGCTCGCCGAGAAAAAATCAGGAATCGAAAACGCTCTGGTCCTGCTGGCGGCGCTCCCGCCAGGCAAGTCCATTGAAGAAACCGCAGCCGAACTCTTCTCGAAGCTACGCATCGGCGCGCGGCGCAACGGCCGGGGGATCCTATACATGTACAGCGCGAAGGAAAACCTGCTTAAGATTGAAGTGTCCTACGCGCTGGAAGGCGACATCACCGACTCTTACTGCGGCCAAATGGAAGAAGCCGCGAAAACGTACATGTTATCTGAGGTTCCGCAGGATTTTATCTCCGAGTTGATCATTACCACCAATCTGCGTGGCATGGGATCGAAAGCCGGGGCAGGATCGATGGGACGGCCCGAGTGGCTTAACGCCGCATTCCTGTCGGGCGGCGCCGGTGCGCTGATGCATGGGTATAGTCGAACGCTAGAGGATTACACGCGGGCGATCCAGCACCTCCCGGACGCACAGCTGACTGAGTTCAGGGCGTCGACAGACGCCGGCACCACAGAGCAGCGGTACTTGCTGTCACTCGCCCTGGGAGTGAGCGACCCTCGGCTCCCATTACTCACGGAAGGGAGTCGGATTTTTCGCGCCGTAGTGCCGCGGGACGAGGCGCAGCAGAGGAGAATCTTCGAGTATCTTGAGGCCGCGGCTTCGTACAAATTGTTGTACGCCAACGACCTTGCGCTGATCGTTCCTCAACCCGGCAAATCCAATCTGCCGATTGTACTTCGTCGAGGCACTGACGGCTTATGGTACGTTGATGAGCCCAAGACCTGGACCTATTTCCATCGCTTCGAGGATGATGTGAATTTCTTCGTGAAGTATGCCGACAACCCATTTCTTCCACAACTGCAGGCGTTGGCCATGCCACACATGGAAGGTGCGATATACGACGATCACGTGGGCACGCCGCCGCGGCGCGCCTATCCCTTCGCGCTCGAGCAGGCGGTGAAAACGCTAGAGGACCAGATACGTACCGCGCCGAATGATGCGGCGAACCATGCTGCGCTCGGCGATCTTTACTTATTCGAAGTGAATTGGATCACAAGAGCAATCACATGTTACGAAACGGCTCAGGCGCTCGCGCCGAACGAGCTTAAATATCGTTGGCGCCTGATGGATCTATACCTCAACGACTCGCGTGCCAACAAAATGCTTGCGGAGCTTAAATTCCTTTCTGAGCATCTGCCGAACGATGAACAGACGCACGCTTGGTACGAGTCTTACAACGAGGAGTATAACTTCCGCGATTAAGAACCGAATTTCCGACCACACGCGCAGCCCAGAAAAAGTTCTCAGGCAATCGCGCGAGGAATCGAAGGCGGAAAGAGTCTGGCCACGCCGTCAGTGCCTGCTAAGTCGGCTACTCGGAAACTTACCCACAACCGAGGTTACCGTACTTGGGTCAGATGATGGCTGCATTTTCTCTTTTTAATGCACGCTTGCTTGCTGATGATGCGGGGAGTTCCTGTAGTGTTCGGCCAGAAGGTCTTCGCCCCAGTCGCCGTTGAAGTCGCGCCACACGCAGTGAATGTGATTGGCGTCGTTCTGCGTATTATCGAACTCGATCAAAAACGTGCTGCCTTGCACGCGGTAGTAGTGGCCTTCGCCTTTCTCCAGGCCGCCCATCCAGGCGAATTTGATCCGGTCGAAGCCCGCCTGGCGGATTTTGTCGAGCCGTTGGCGCGCCTGCGCGGGCGGTTGCGCGCCCAGGTATTCCTCAATCAGGGCCAGCAGCGTACCCTGCTGCTCCTTGCTGAGCTTGCTGTAGGCGACGCCTTTGTCTTCCTGGATGGCGGCGTTGCGTTCGTTTGACGTCACGATATCCTTCGGCGCGGAAGCGCTCAGCACCGCCTCCGCGCGTTGCTCCGCGGTGAGCGACTTCACCAGCGTGCGACCCAGATCTTCCTCAGCGGCGAGTACGCGCGTCCCTTTCATCGGGCCCTCGCGCACCTCGGCGGGATTCGCGCCAAAAAACTGCGGGCTGCTGCCGAACGACTTGCCATTCACAATCGTCCAGTTCTGCGAACAGTGATGCCCTTCATACCGCCAGCCCCAGGCGCCATTCTCGGCCGGCTCACCGAAGAAGGTAAAGAAGTACAGGTCGGGATCGCGCGTCGGTCCCTTGCCCTGCTCCAGTTCACGCAGCACTTCCTCAAGCTTCCGGATCGTTTCCGCCTTCGTATAGCCCTGCTCGCTCAGGCCGGCGCGCAGCAGCGCGAGCGCTGCCTTCTGCTGCGTCGCGTTCAATTCTTTGAGGGGAATGCCTTTCCTGGGCACCGGCGTGTAAAACCACCGAAATCTCTCCTCGGAATTGAATGGGAATACAGCTTCCGACTTCTGCGCCGGATTCAGCGTCGCCAGAAACGCGCGCCCCGCATCAACCATGGTGGGAGCAGTGGGCGCATTTTGCGCCGCAATCGTCCCTCCGAGCCCTTGTAAGAGCACCAGCGCAAGCAGGAGTCGCATGATCGCCTCGCCTAATCTCTGTGGAACAGTTGAATACTCAGCCAATGTTCGGGGGGCAAAACTTCTTGCCAAGGTCTCGCTGCTGTTCCCTTGTGCGCGGTGCACTCCATTTGCTTTTTTGTATTTGCTGGGTTTTCCAGGGCCGAATCACTTGAGGGCGGCGGGGTTTGTCCATAGCAACCTCCGTTAGGGCGGCGGTGTACCTTACGGCCACACCCCGCCCATTCCTCTCTCCGTGGCGCTTCTAGTGGACGATTCGTCGGCCGGACATCTAGTTGACCGGACATGTCCGGTAACCGCGTTCATCAGGACTTGGTTCAGCAGCCCTATGAGGCTCCCCTAGACAGCCCGTGCACCAATCATTAGTCGGCTGTGGCGGCGGCTGCCTTCTGAGAAGGGGCCGGTTGTGCAGACATTTGCTCCTTCATCCTCTTTTTCATTTCCTGAGGCGTGGGTTCGGCAACGTGAGTGGCAACCATCCAGGTGTAACCGTCGGGATCGACAACGGTTCCACAACGGTCGCCCCAAAACATATCCATTACCGGTCCTTTGAGCTCGGCCCCGAGCTTTACCGCCTTTGCAACCACCTTGTCTGCGTTCTCCGTCAGCAGATACAAGGTACTCGGCGAGCCGCCGATTGTTTTCGCGCTGCGGGAACCCATCTGGGGAATTTCTGGCCCCAACATTAACGTCATACCTCGAAGCGTCAACTCGGCATGTACCGCTTTGCCATCTGGGGCATTCATGATTCCCCGTTTGGCAAAGCCGAACGCGTTTTGATAAAAGGCCGCTGCTGCCTTCACATCGTTTACCGTTAGCATTGGCGTCACTGAACCGTACTGCTTCTTATTTAGTGGATCGATTTTTTTGGGCATAGCTCTCCTTTGGTGAGATGAGCATTCGGGCTGAATATCGGCGGAAGCTGTTCATGAAGCACCGCTCCAAGAAACTTCTGGGCCGTTTCAACGCAACGATACTTCAACGAGCAAGGCCCGGTCAACTTGCGAGCTACTTCTCGCGAAATGTCGTGGCGGTTTTGCCCGCGCAGTCAAACAAGCGGCCACTTGGACGTATCGGATAATCGGAAGTTAGCAGGAACTGATCTATGTCAGGGCACGGATTTAGCCGCGCCTTTGAGGAAGAGAGTTGGTGTGGCTTCAGCCGCTGAGGGAGAGCTCAAGCCCGCGTTCTTGAAATCTCAAAACGGGGTGCAACGGCGCGTGCTATCGATTGTCGTGGTCGTGATCACCGTGTCGGTCATGGTCGTGTTCATTACCTTTGTCGTGGTGATCCCGATCGTGGTCGTGGTCCCAGTGGTGATCGTGTTCAACACGGCCGCGATCTCCTTCCCAGTAACCCGTATAGAACCGTTCACCGTCGTGGTGCGGCACCACCCAGCGAGCTCCCTCGTAGGGTGGTCGAGTCCAATAGCCTCCGTGCCACCTATAATGCCCTCCTACGGGATACCAATAACCCTCCACCCACAAGAACTCAGGACCTGGCCTTTCTGGCAGAACCCGAACCACCCGAGCCGGCGGTGGTGGTCCGATCGATATTCCAATCGATACCTGCGCCTTGATTACCGAGCCCGTGGCTAATAGCGCCGCGGCAAGCAGTGTTGCTTTCACTAAGCTCCTCATGTTGTTCAGTCTCCCTGACCCCATCGTACGCACAAAGAGACGCAAGACATTGGGCGGTGCGATTTTCGATTGCGAAAGATATAGCTGGCCGCAAGTACAGGGAGGCCCATGCTTGCGCAATTGGTTCGTTGAATGCTTCGCATGAGAGGAATACGATGTGCAAGCGAGAGATCCGAATCAAAAAAACCGGTCAAGAGGAGGTTGCCCATGAAGTTCGCCAGCCTCATCGTTTTCGCGAGCCTGATTTTTGTAGCTTGGCCCGCGTCTGCGCAGAAGGAGGAAATTCCGAAGAGCATATCGGAAAGCGTCGGCGGTGCGCTTGGCTGGGCGGAGAGGGGTTTCCTAGGCGTTGCGGAGGCCATGCCTGAGGACAAGTACTCCTATATTCCTACCCAAGGAAATTTTGACGGAGTGCGGTCCTTTGGGGAGCAGGTGAAACACGTGGCCTGCGCCCAGTTTGCCTTTTTCAATGAGATTGAAGGGAAGACTCCGCCGGAGCACTGCGAGAAGGGCGGCCCGTCAAAGGCCAAGACGAAAGCTGAATTAGTGAAATACCTGCGCGATTCATTCGAGTACGGGGACAAGGTTCTTGCCACCATCACGCCGCAAAACGCGCTTGACCGCGCTGAGGGTCCTTACGCCGGGCCGAATACGCGCCTAGGCATCGCCATGGCTGCTCTCTGGCACGTTACGGATCATTTTGGACAGCTGGTGGTTTATCTGCGTTTGAACGGCATCGTGCCGCCGATCACGCAGCAATATCCGCTGAAGGTTCGCTGACACCGGGCAATCGAGGGAACTGGCAAACCGAAACACGGCATTCGAGCAAACGGTCGCTTCGTGGGCAGCGAAAGGCATTATGATGTGGGCGCAAATCCAGCAAGGAGTCTTCCATGCGCCCGACGATGTTTTCGCGACGTGATTTTTCTCGCGCCATTGGCCAGTCTCTCGCTTTCGCTATCGCAGGACCAGGCGTGCTGTCTGCTGCCAAGGCGGCGCCTGACGACGCGCCTTCCAGCGGTCTTATTCATTTAAATTTCAACGAGAGCCCTTACGGGCCTTCGCCTAAAGCGCGCGAGGCATTCGCGGCCTGCGCGCAGAGCGCGGCGCGCTACCCCGACCACAAATACAAAGAGGTGCAGGATGCGCTGGCCGAGCTTCACGGAGTGGCGCGCGAAAATATTCTGCTCGGATGCGGGTCGACGGAAATTTTGCGAGTGACAGATGCAGCTTTCCTGGCACCGGGGAAAAATTTGGTGGTCGCCAAGCCTACGTTCGAAGCCGTTCTCGCATACGCGAGGGTTACGAAAGCTGATCCGGTAAAAGTTCCGCTCACCGCGGATTACCGGCACGACCTAGCACGCATGGCGGCCGCTTGCACGTCGAAGACCGGCCTCGTGTATGTTTGCAATCCGAATAATCCGACCGGCACGATCGCCTCGCGCGACGAACTGGCTGCGTTTTTTGAGCGCGTGCCGCCGACTACCTTAATTCTTGTTGACGAAGCGTATCACCACCTCGCGGATGATCCTTCTTATGCAAGCGCGCTCGACTGGCACGGAAAATATCCGAACGTGGTTGTCGCGCGGACGTTTTCGAAAGTGTACGGCATGGCGGGAATGCGCCTCGGTTACGCGGTGAGCGCGAAGCAGACGATCGCGGCAATGGGCGAGCACATACTGACCGACAACGGGAACTCAGCCGTTCTTGTGGCCGTCCTCGCGAGCCTGTCAGACCAACAGCATGTGCTCGATTCGCAAAGCAAATTGATTCAGACGCGGAATTGGGTGAATGCTGAGCTCGCGAAAGACAAGCGCCGCTTCATCGTCTCGCAGGGAAATTTTCTGATGATCGATACGGGCGGCGACGTGAAACCCATCATCGAGCAATTCAAGGCGCGGAATATTCTGGTCGGACGGCGGTTCGCATCGATGCCGAATTACTTGCGCGTGACGATCAGCACTCAGCCAGAGATGGAAACGTTTATGGCAGCACTGCGCAAGATCGGGCCCGCCAGCGCAGCGAAAGCGGCATGATGAAACCCGCCCGCCTGAAGGCGGCCGCTACAAAAGTCAAAAGAGACGGCAGGAGGCCAGCAGAACAAAAGGTCTACTGCGATCGAGTGGTGATGGATTTCAGCGCAGTGCTGTGGATCGAGCGGGCACGGCGTGCCGTGCCCCTACTGCGGAAATTACGACGAAGCTGGTTGTCGTTACCAGGGAGAGAATTCTAAGATCGCGACTCGGAGATAGAACCCCGGACGCCCCGAGTCCCTACTCGGCCCGCCCTGCCCCCGCAGGGTATTGCTTGGTTCGCCGCAGTTCCGCGTTGCTATGACTGCTAGGCCGTCGCACCCTGGGAAGCACCCATCGCGCGCCGCTGCTGGAAACATTCGCGGCAGTAGACAGGACGTCCCTGGGTGGGTTTGAAGGGAACTGTCGTTTCCTTACCACACTGCGAGCAAACGGTCTTGGTTTCGACACGCTGGACGCTCGTCGGACTCGTGCCGTTGCCCTGCGCGCGGTTCGCTTTGCATGTTTTGCACCGCTTCGGCTCGTTCTTGAAGCCTTTGTCGGAGAAAAACATCTGCTCGCCGGCCGTGAAAACAAACTCGGCGCCGCATTCCGCGCACTTCAGGACCTTATCGTGGTATTCCATTGCGCTGCTCCACCGTGCTGGGAGAGGACTAGCAGCGAGCAACTCACGCCGGACGTGGAGCGAGGAAGAGCCGCAAGCGCGACGATTCCCGCTTTCCGTCCGGCACGAACTGCTTAAATGGGCCCAATTGATATTCGCCTAATCCTGCTCACGACGTTGCTTCTTGCGGAGACGCTTACGCGAGAGTGCTTCCTTGGCGCGACGCTTCTCCCCCGGCTTCATGTAGTAGCTGTGCTTTTTGATCTCTTTGATGATGTCTTCCGACTGCACCTTTCTCTTGAAGCGGCGGAGAGCATTCTCCAAAGATTCGCCCTCTTGAATGACAACTTCTGCCACGCGTATTCACCCCCGTCCCTAATGGATGTTTGAGTTGTGTTGCTGGAGTCACACCAGTTTAACCGGTTCCTAGTCGAACCGGCAATCAGCAACTTCTATCCAAGGCTATCCCGCAAGTCAAGGTTTAAATTGTATAAGACTCGACGGTCGGCCGTTATGTAACCACACCGTAAACCGTTATCGAAATCGTACCTGCAGCGATTCTTCGGTCATGCTGCGATAACAAAGCACTGAGGCGAGATTTGCATGCGCTAAAAAGTTCTTGCTGTAGAATGAATCTGCAACTGAATTTGTTCGAGGATTTTTTCGATGCCTGCGATGCGCAACGTGCTCGGCGTCCTGCTGGCCGGCGGCCAAGGCGAACGGCTTTGGCCGCTGACCCGCGATCGCGCCAAGCCGGCTGTCCCGTTTGGCGGCGTATACCGCATCATCGACATCACACTTTCGAATTGCCTCAATAGCGATCTACGCCGCGTGTTCGTTCTCACCCAGTACAAAGCTCTGAGCCTCAACCGGCACGTACGGCGCGGATGGTCCGTGTTGATGGGGCTTGGAGAATTTATCGAAGTGCTGCCGCCGCAAATGCGAGTGTCGCAGCACTGGTATCTCGGCACGGCGGACGCGGTTTATCAGAACATCTATTCGATCGGCAGCGAGCAATCGAATTATGTCTTCATTTTGTCCGGCGATCACATTTACAAAATGAATTACCAGAAGATGCTCGAGCAGCACGTCGAAGCCGGCGCGGACGTGACGGTGGCCACGCTCGAGATGGATATCGCGGAAGCGGCAAAGCGGTTTGGCGTGATCGAAACGGACAAGAACTGGCGCATCGTCGGGTTCGAGGAAAAGCCCGCGCACCCGAAGCCTTCGGCAGTTCATCCCGGCAAAGTGAACGCTTCGATGGGCGTGTATCTTTTTAATACGCAGCTGCTCGTCCCGATGTTGATCGCCGACGCGGAAGATCCCGCGTCCTCGCACGATTTTGGCAAGGATGTGATTCCGCGCATCATCAGCAAGTATCGCGTGTTCGCTTATAACTTCCAGGACGAAAATAAAAAAGAAACGTCCTACTGGCGCGACGTCGGGACGATTGATGCTTACCATGAAGCGAACATGGACCTCGTATCCGTTTCGCCCGTGTTCAATCTCTATGATAAGAGCTGGCCGTTGCATACCTGGCAGCAGCAATATCCGCCGGCGAAATTCGTTTTTGCGGACCCCGAACGGATGGGAACGGCGGTTGATTCGACGGTGTGCGGCGGATCGATTATTTCCGGAGGCCGCGTCGAGCGCTGCATCTTGGGCTACGACGTTCGGGTCAACAGCTATAGTGAAGTGGAAGACTCGATCATTTTCAATCATGTGAACGTCGGACGTCGCTCGCGGATTCGGCGCGCCATCATCGATCGGCACGTCAGCATTCCCGAGGGCACCGTGATCGGTTATGACGCCGAAGCCGACCGGGCGCGCTATTCGGTGAGCGAAAACGGTGTTGTGGTAGTCGTCCGCCCCGAATCCATGCTTGAAGAACCTGAGTAGCTTTCCTCGATTGCCTGAGACCAAGCTGATTGATGCCCTTTGAATCCCGATTTGGCCAAGCTGCCGACGCATACCAGACATTTCGGCCCAATTACCCAGCAGAAATCTTCCAGCGGATGCTCGCATGGATTCCGGCGGAGCGGCGCAATTGCGCGATCGACCTCGGAGCTGGAACCGGAAAGGCTACATCCGAGCTCGCGAGATGGTTTCGAGAAGTGATTGCGGTCGAGCCCGATCCGCTGATGGCCGAAAAACTGCGTGAAGCGGCACCTCAAGCAAAGATCTGCCAAATCCCTGCCGAGGAATACGAGGGAGAGCAATCCAGCGCCGACCTGATTAATTTCGCGCAATCGCTTCACTGGATGGATATTCCGCGCGTGCTGGAAAACAGCATCGGCTGGCTTCGCGCCGGCGGAATATTGGCCGTCTATGGGTTCGGGCTGCCGGAAGCCGTCGAGCCGGTTCGGGAGATCGTGCGGCTAGAATTTCGCGAGCATTGGAATCCGTTTCGCGACGAGCGCCTGCGCCGGAAGCATTTCCCTCAATGCCTCGTCTACGAACCGGCCGGTATTCGCGTGGTCGAGGACGTGGAGCTTTCTCATTCGTTCAAAATGACGCCGACAGAGTTCGCAGGGTTCTGGCGCTCGACTTCGTACGGCGGCTCGTACGGAAGGACTCTCGCCGACCCGGAGGCATATTGGAAACATCTCGAATCGCGCTTTCGCACCGCCTGGAAGGAAGATAAGATTCCGGTGGATTTCAAACCATACTTATTAATCGCGCGCAAGGAGCAGTAATGGGGTCCAAAATCATTTCCGTGCATGGCCGCGAGATTCTCGATTCGCGTGGCAACCCTACTGTCGAAGCGGACGTTCGCCTGGAAGGCGGCGCGCTCGGCCGCGCGGCCGTGCCTTCCGGCGCTTCGACCGGTGAGCATGAGGCCAACGAGCTTCGTGACGGCGACAAATCGCGTTATCTCGGCAAAGGAGTGCTGAAAGCCGTGGGGCACGTGAACGCCGAGATCGCAAAAGCCGTGGGCGGAATGGACGCATCCGACCAACGGGGGCTCGATCGCCGGATGATCGAAGCCGACGGCACACCGAACAAATCGAAACTGGGTGCGAACGCCATCCTGGCGGTTTCGATGGCCGCTGCACGCGCCGCTGCCGTTGCCGCGGGGCAGCCGCTCTACAAATATCTTGCGGGCTATTCGAGCGACAGCTCCGCGAATACGCTCCCCGTTCCCATGATGAACATCCTCAATGGCGGCGCGCACGCGGACAATTCCGTGGACGTGCAGGAATTCATGGTGATGCCGCTCGGCGCGCCAAATTTTCGCGAGGCGCTGCGCTGGGGCGTCGAAGTCTTTCACAATCTTAAAGCTGTTCTGAAGAAAAACGGTTACTCGACGGCCGTTGGCGACGAAGGTGGGTTCGCGCCCAATCTGAAATCGAATGAAGAGGCGCTGGAGCGCGTCCTCGAAGCCGTCACCGCGGCAGGCTACAAGCCCGGCGAGCAAATTTCGATCGCGCTCGATCCGGCGTCGAGCGAGTTCTACGACCGCGCGACGAAGAAATACGTCTTTAAAAAATCGGACAAATCGCAGCGCAGCTCGGAAGAGATGGTGAAGTTCTGGGAGAGCTGGGTGCGGCAATATCCAATCGTTTCAATCGAAGATGGGCTCGCGGAAAACGACTGGGACGGCTGGAAAATCCTCACGCGCGACGTCGGCAAGAAACTCCAGCTTGTGGGCGACGACGTTTTCGTCACCAATCCGAAGATATTTGCGCGCGGCATTTCCGAGAAAATCGCAAACGCCATTTTGATCAAATTGAATCAGATCGGGACGGTAAGCGAAACGATCGAAGCCGTCGAAATGGCACGGAAGGCCGACTATGCATCGGTGATTTCGCATCGCTCCGGCGAAACGGAGGACGCATTCATCTCGGATTTCGTCGTGGCGATGGGCTCGGGCCAAATCAAAACCGGCTCCGCCTCACGCACCGACCGCATTGCCAAGTACAATCAGCTCCTCCGCATCGAAGAAGAGTTGGGGCCGGCCGCTCGCTTTCCCGGCCGCAAAGCCCTCGCAGTTCATTAATCGCACGGCGAAGGAGCGGGCACATTCGCACATTCAATCTGGCGATGATCGGGTTTGGAAATGTGGGCAAGGAATTCGTCCGCCTGCTTCTCGCGAAACGCGCCGAGCTTCGCGACAAATACGACATCGACTGGCGGATCACGGGAATCGCATCGCGGCGGATCGGATGGGTTGCCGATTGCAACGCCCTTGACCCCGAAGCGTTGCTTGCTCATCAGTCCCCTGTCCTGCCTGCATGGAAAACGCCGCACGGCCTGCATCAATGGCTCGCTACAGCCGATCCGCAAGTTTTCTTCGAAGCATCCTCGCTCGATTGGCGCACCGGCCAGCCGGCCATCGACCATTTGAAGGCGGCTCTCGAATCCGGCGCGCACGCAATCAGCGCCAACAAAGGCCCGATCGTGCACGCTTATTGGGAGCTTCGCGATCTCGCGAAAGCCAAGGGCCGCAAATTTCTTTTTGAATCCACGGTGATGGATGGCACGCCGATTTTCTCGATGTTCCCACATTCTCTTCCGGCGGTCGATCTTCGCGGATTCCGTGGCGTGTTGAACGCGACCACTAACGTGGTCCTCACGGAAATGGAAAAGGGGCTCACGCTCGAGCAGGCCGTGAAAAAGGCCCAAGAAATCGGCGTGGCGGAAACCGATCCTTCCGACGATCTCGACGGCTGGGACGCAACTGTGAAAGTGGCGGCGCTCGTCATCGTGCTGATGGGAGTGGATATTAAGCTCGATCAGATCGAACGCGCTGGCATCCGCAATCTTAGCCCTGAACAAGTTCGCGCCGCACGCGATTCCGGGATGCGCTACAAATTGGTTTGCCGCGCGGAACGCACTCCGAACGGCGTCCGTGCGAGCGTGAAACCCGAGCAATTGCCACTCTCCGATCCCCTCGCGCTTCTCGACGGCACCACCTCCGCCGTGCGTTTCGACATGGACGTTTTCGGCCTCTCGATCATCGAACACAAAGCCACCGTGATCGCCACGGCCTACGGGTTGCTTGGCGATTTCATTCGCGCGGTGGCGAACCCGTCGTAAACTACAAGCGCCTAAATGAACGCATCGACAGCACAACAGGCGCCACCCGCTCCACTCGATATCAACTGGGTGCGGGCGCAATTCCCATCGCTGAAGCTCGCTGTGAACGGCCATCCCGCTGCGTTTCTCGATGCTCCTGCGGGCACTCAGGTGCCTCAGCGCGTGATCGACGCGTTTCGCGAATACTTTGAGAGGTCGAACGCCAACACGGTGGGCCAGTTCCTCACGAGCCGCCGAACCGACGAGATGATCGCAGCCGCGCGCACGGCGATGGCGGATCTTTTCAATTGCACGTCCGACGAAATATTTTTCGGCCCCAACATGACGACGCTTACTTTTGCTCTCGCCCGCGGAATTGGCCGCGACTTGAAACCGGGCGACGAGATTGTGGTCACCACGCTGGACCACGACGGCAACGTCGCTCCGTGGCGCGCTCTTGAAGACATCGGCGTCGTGATACGCCAAGTGGACATACGCGAATCGGATTGCACGCTCGACATGCATGATCTGCGCAGCAAAATTACTTCGCGCACGAAACTCGTGTCAGTCGGCTACGCTTCGAACGCCGTTGGCACCATCAATCCAGTGGCCGAAATTGTCCGCCTAGCGCATGAGGCGGGCGCGCTTGCGTTCATCGACGCGGTTCATTACGCACCGCACGGCTTGATCGACGTTCGAGCGCTCGATTGCGATTTTCTTGCCTGCTCGCCGTACAAATTCTTCGGTCCGCATATGGGTTGCATCTACGGGAAGCGCGAACTGCTCCTGCGATTCCGGCCGTATAAAGTTCGTCCCGCGCCGGCTTATCTTCCGGATCGGTGGGAAACC